>QGNH01001276.1_pt2 | contig 19432 bp, 24 predicted proteins | sample 1735481 | NCBI WGS metagenome assembly QGNH01 (sample SAMN09239004, study PRJNA386568) | Viral metagenome, whole genome shotgun sequencing project.
TAAGTAAATGCTTTTGATAGTATTAATAATATTGAATATGTAGATATTTTATATACTAAAGCAATTAAACAATTTATAACTCCAGATAATTTTACTAGACTTGTGCAAAAAATTCCATATGGTATATTTGATTCTATTACTCCAAATGATCAAGTTGGAGTGGATATGATGGCACGCGCTAATATGGTAGATGATTATTATGATCAATATTATTTTGTTGTAAATCAAGTATATTCAGGATCGTATTCACCACAATTAGAATATGAATATAATGGCACTATAGGATTATTAAGTAATTCTAATAATCCTGTACAATTATTCAAATTATTAGCATCATTAGTATCAGTTAAATTAAATGTATATGATTTAGAATTATTTGTAAGCAAATATATTTATTACAGAACAGGAGCAATATGTGCAATATATATTAATGATGGGGTATTAACTCCAGGTGCTTATTGGATATTAGATGATCCTAGTTATTCAATATTAGATAGTACAACAATTTTAGCACCAGATAGTGTTACAGTAATACAAAATTTAACATGGACAATTTATAATGGTGGAACTTTTAGTTCAGAATTTCAAACTGAAATTACTAATTTAATTTTAAGAATTAGTAGAGCAGATATTGGGAATACTGTAAATTTTAGTTCAATCGTAGATCCAACTTTAGATGGATTTATTTTAATAGGACCTACATATCCATATAATCCAAAATTACTATATGGACAATGTATATTGTATGTAGGAGATACATTATTCCCATTAAACATTATAGGGTATAAAAAAATAGGAACATAGGAGCATAATATGTCAACATTAACACAAATATCCAATTGGACAATAGGGCAAACAGTTACTGCTAGTGAAATGGATAATTTCTCACAAGATATTTATAATAGAATTGGATTCATAACAGAAAATAATGTTAATGCAAGTGGTTTAATATTAAATATTGGGACAATAACCCAAGGTAGTGGAAGCGTATCAGTTGGAGCAGGTAGTTTTAGATTTCCAGATGTTACTTATTCATATTTACCATATGCAAATACTCCAATTATTGGGAATGCTGATTCTGCAATAGTTACGGTATCTGGTAATGGAGTTATAGTGGCTAGATATAGCATTTCTCCTACTTCATCAGGACAACCAAATTATACGATCGCAACTAGTTATCTATTTGTTACCAGCGCAAACCCTACCACAGATTGTGTTATATGTGTAATTACCTCAGGATTGATAACAGCATATGGTAATTATTTTATTAATCAAGGGGCAAATTCTAGTCAAGTCAGTAGTGCTATTGCAACTAATGTAGCATTGACACCGTCAAATATTCCTCAATTAGGATTAAATATATTTCCAGATGTAACTGATATTGCAGGTTCTGTAACTTTACAGGCACAGCCTGCTAATGCTGGAGCAAGTCAACAAATGCGTACCAAAGATGGATCAGGAAAAATATCTCAATTTCAAACTTTAGTATCAAGTGGTGGAGCACAAACAGTATCTTCTGTTACTAACAGCGATGGCGTAACTGTAAATAATGGGATTGTTGTACAATTTGGAGTAGTGCCTCAATTATTGGGAACACTATCTGGATTAACTCAAACTAATCCAAATAGTTTAGTATTTTTAAGTAATTTAAGTGCATATGCATCATTATCATATTTAGCAGCAAATTATTATACTCAATCTGCTATTAATAGTACTTTTGCGACTCAATCATATGTAAATGGAACTTTTGCTACTCAAGCAAATTTGAATGCAACTAATACTAATTTAGCCAACAATTATTATACTGCAGCTTATGTAAATGGAAATTTTTTAAGAATTGGTAGTATACCATTTGTGCCTAATGTATATAGTGCGGTTGTTGGTAATACTATTGCAATTATTACAACCAGATCAGATGGACATAAAAATGTTACAATAAGTGGACTTGTGATTTCTGGTGGTAGTTTATTATATAGTAGTTATGGATTAGGCAATTTATTCTCTGGAAATTATGGTGTTGCCGCTTCAGTTAGCGCACCAAATTCTACATCGTCTTGTCAAGCTGGAACGAATGGATTATTTGTAAATTGTTCAACTACTGGTGCTAATGTAGGATTTTCAATTTCTTTTGTTGCTAGTTAGGAATAAACAAAAATGATATATTATATAATTAAACAAAATGATAATACATATATAACAGGTGGATGTACACTTGAAATAATACCAGAAATAAATGGTAAATCAATCGGTGAAGAAGTATCAAAAGAATTGCATGATAATTTATTAGTTGCTTATAATAATGGTAAAATAATTTATAAAGATGAAGATAATAATATTAAAATTCGTGATAGATTAACTAAATATGATGAATCAACTAAACAATGGATGCCTGATATAGAAGCAATTGCAAATGAGAAAAAACAATTATTGAAATTTCATGCGCAAGAAGAATTAAATAATACTTCTAATTATTCAGATCCAGCATATAGATTACGACTTTCTGATGATAAAAAAAATCATGAAAATGATTTATATAGAGCGCAATTATATGATATATTAGAGGATAAATATAATGGAACAGAATTACCAATAAATCCTAATAAATAATGGAATTATATAAATGGCTAATCCAGCACAAATATTAAATACAGCTAATGAAATTGCATATTTAGCAGGATTATTTAATTGGCAAATGACTGATGGAAGTTATATTAATCCAAGTGGTAATATAACTTCATTTCATATAATTAGTAATAATCCAATACCTGCATCTCAATACATAAATGGTGCAATTAATCTATATAATTTAATATCTGGAGTTTCTACAATAGATAATAATAAAGGATTATTTAATACTAATATTATTGCTAATGGTCTTAATGAACGTATAGTTCGTAAATATACTTTAAATCGTGTGCCTTATGCTAATTATGACCAACCAGTAGATTTAGGGGTTGGAAGTCAAAGAATAACATTTAGAGTTGTATTTGCTGGAACTATGTATTTGACTGCATTACAAAATGTAGTCAAATCATTATTTGCTAATAATGTATCAGGATTAGGTACATTAATACATCCATTTTATCAAACAATTGAAAATGTTTTACCTATAGAGTTTGGAATAACGTATAATTATGAGAGTTTGAATTGTGTAGTATGTGAAATAATATTTTTAACTTCTGATATATCACATTTAGATTCATCTTCATTAAATGTAAGTAAGTTATCTACAATAAATAAATGGTATATTGGTACTCAAAATGCTATAACATCTATGTTGGGAACAGTTACAACATTAAAATCATTAAATAATAATTTATTGAATAATGTATAATATATGAATAATAATCAAATAGTTAATTCTTTAAATATAATTATAGCTACTTATCAAAGTATATGTGCATTTTTTTATCAAAAAATTATACAGACTGATTTTACAAATAATAAATTATCTGTGTATCCTATTAATTATACTTTATTATTACCAAGTAGTCAATTTATTATAAATTTAAATAATGCGCAAGTAAACGCACAAATGCAAACATATATAAATTTATGTAATGTATTGATTACATCTTTAACATTATCTGTCAATACACAAACTAATTTATTTTATGAACAAATACAAAATATATTAAATATTAGCATTTCTCAATTAAATGGGTTTGCTATTAATTTATTAGATGCTCAATATAATAGTTTATTTACTTATAAAGTTCCATATGATATGTCTTTATTAGAAGCATTATATTTAAATAATATAAATTATAATACTTATACATTACAAGCTACTTTAAATTACAATTTACAGGATTTTAATAATTTATCACAAAATATAATTATCACTTTAAGTAATTAACTTTAAAATGTCGTGATGACATTTAGGAGAATTTTATGCGTATTAATATACTTTTAACATCCGCTGGTACATATGTTAATCCTAAAAAACCTTTAATTAATTATTCTCCTTTGAATGGAGAATCATCATCTACTTTATTTTATAATCAAATAACATTAGAATTTTATAATCAAATAAAACTTAATCCAAGTGGTCTTTACACCCCAGATAATACTTCAATCATTACTAGTGGATTATCTGGTACAGTACAAGTTGAAGTATGGGCTAGTTCAAATAGTCCATATCCAATAGATTTAGCTACATCTGATATAATAGATGTAAGTTCTGCATGTATGATTCAATGGACTGGAATTACTGAGGAATTAGATTTAACTTGTACTGGAATTACTGGGGCAAATTATATTAACGTTTTGTTAGATAGAAATTAAAATGAATGTAAATAAATATATAAGTAATGTCCCATTTTATCCTAATGGAATAGGTGGTGGAGGTGGTGGTGGTGGCGGAAGTAGCAGCTCCTTCAAGTTAGTAACCGTAGCTACTACAACTAACATAAATTTAGCATCTGCCCCTTCTTCAATAGATGGATATTCATCTTTAGTAAGTGGAACAAGTATTGTATTAGTAAAGAATCAAACACCTGATACTGGTGGTGGTAATCCTGCTGATGGTTTATATGTATGGAATGGTGCTACTAATCCAATGACTAGATTAACTGGATTTACTACATGGGAATCTTTCGTTGGGTTATTAGTTGGTGTAATATTTGGTAATACAAACAATAGCACACTTTGGGCAAGTAATGCGCAAACTGGTGGTACATTAGGAACAACTAATTTATTATTTATTGATATGAGTGGAGCTACACTATTACCAGCAAATTATGCACAAGTAGCAACTAATGGAATAGATGGTACTCTTATTAATTCAACTATTAATGGTGCATTGTCAGGATTACCAACAAATAGTGTTATAGAATTATATCCAAATTTAGGAACATCTGTCGGATATGATATGCCAACCTCATCATTAAATAATCAGGCAATAATTGGTATATATGATACATCACCTGGAGTAATTAATTATTGTGATATTCTAGCAACTAATAATACTTTACCTATCACTAATGGAGATATATTTTCAATTACAAATGTTGCTTTATTTGGAACATCTGGTAACCCAACACCAATTGTTATCAATAATATCACAGGAGTATCTATATCATTTCAAAACGTACAATTTATTCCTTCTGGTGCTACTGATGGACTTACGATGAATGGTTCATGTTCTGGAAATTATTATTTTACAGATTGTACTGTATCAATTACTTTACGCGGTACCCCATCAGGATCAGGGGTTAATATATATCTTGATAACTGTGATGCTGCGGTATATAATCTTGCTGGAAGTGGGGCACTATATAATATATATACTACTGATTGTAGATTAGCAATTAATACAACTTCAGGAACTTTTATCGGTAATAATATTACATTTACTGCTGATTGTTTAATAAATGCAGATTTCATACAAATTATTGGTGGAACTACCTATAAAGAATTAACATTTGGAAGTTCATATCAATTATCTATTGCATCAACTGGAATAGCATTACTATCCAATGTGTCTACAGATCACACTAATAATGTATATAATAATGCTGGCACTCTTGTAATAGGAACAAATAATAAAAATATTCAATTAGCTTCTGGAAGTACATACAATTTAACTTTTTCTGATAAAAATATAACCGCAAATTGTGCAAGTAGTGGAATTACAATAAATTTACCCCCATTAAATGGTGTATTGACGTTTGGTTCAAATGTACTTTTTGTCGAATATAAATTTTACAAAAAAGACAGTACAACAAATGCAGTAACTTTGGTTGCTAACGGTACAGATGTAATTTGGCAAACAGGTTCTCCATCAGGAATGGCTGCTTTTACAGGTTTCAAATCATGGACTCTAGCCACAAGATTAGATGGAACAAGTTATGTATGGACTATTTTATAAATATAGGAGTTTGAAATGTTTGATCCTCGCGTTCTTAACTATGGGTATGAGTCAACTTCTATTTGGGTAATAGATGCCCCAATGGAAAATTGGTGCTCATATAATGAAGTATTTTGCTCAACTGAAAGTATCAATACACCTCTTCCACAAGCACAAGGACAATTACCAGGACAATTACTTATTATCAAAACTGATAATACAATATATCCAGCCAATATAACTGCATATAGTGGGGAAACAATAGCAGGTTATCCTTCTGGTATTACTCTAACCAATCAATATGATTATGTATCTATTATGTGTGATGGAACTACTATAACAAAAGTTATTGCTAGTAGATTTACGGGTGATGGCAAACAAGATACTATCACATCGCCAGTTGCAAATGATATAGTTACAGTAAATGCACTAGGTCAAGTTATTGATAGTGGCGTAGCCATCAGTACAGATGGTACATTTACAGCAGATAGTGATTCGTTAATACCAACTCAAAAAGCAACTAAAACATATATTAATACAGTAATAGCAGGAATATTGGATTTGCAAGGTAATTGGAATGCATCAACCAACACGCCAACACTAACCGCAGGCACAGGAACTATAGGATATGCTTATTATACCAGTGTATCAGGTACAACAATAGTGCCAAGTGGAACTCTTACAACATATGAAGTTGGAGATTTAGTGTATTATGCAAGTAATAATATTTGGAATAAATTAGAAGCAAGTAATGTATTTCCCAATATAAATTTAACTAACAATACAAATCAAATAGTTATGGGCAATACAAATACTCAAACAGTAACTATGGCGACATTAACTAGCAATAGAACATTGACATTACCTGATGCAAATAGCAACACAATACAACCATTAGGCAGTGCGACTGCTAATAATTGGGTACAATATATAGATGGCACAGGGACACAAAATCTTGCTAACCCTATAACTACTACTTTAACCAGTTACACTGCAACCGCAGGCAAAATAGTTGCAACTGATACTATTTTACAAGCATTTCAAAAAACTGGGGCATCGCTAAACACTACCTCAGGGCAAATTATTGTGGGTAATGTATCAAACATAGCCACCCCAGTTGCCATGAGTGGAGACACCACAATTACTAATACGGGGATAACTACAGTAAGTATAGCTACCAATATACGTAATGGCACGACTAACCAGATACCATATCAAACTGGAACTAATACAACTGATTTTATACCTACTGCCAATAATTCAGTTCTTGCTACTAGTAATACAGGTGTTCCATCATATTTTACTGCATTACAGACCAATACATTATTAAATAGTATAGCTACTGGCGTATATTATATATCCACTACAGGTAGCGATAGTAATAATGGTTTAAGTATTGAAACGGCATGGTTAACATTAGGTCATGCTTGTCCATTAATCAGCAATTCTGGTTATCAATTAGTGCTTTTGCCGGGCGCATATTCAGAAACCATAACAATTTCTAATCAAAATTTATCTATCACAGGTATAAATGACGAACAAGGTGGAGTAGTATATTTAACTGGTACAATAACAATTAGCAATACCGCATCTAGTATTAGATTAACAGGTATAAATTTTAACATTCTTAATAAAACTGGAGCTGGTTCTTTATATTTAAGCAATTGTATTACAAGTACTGCATTTAATAATTCTGGCACTGGATATGTAAAATGTTTTAATAGTGATTCTCAGGGAGGATCATTGACTGGTACGGTAAGTTTAACTGGTGCTGGAACTACAGTATTTACTTCTGCATGTACAGTTGGTGTCATGACCATTAATAATGCAGCCGCAGTTGCATCTATAAGTAATCCAATTAATTGTTTACCTATAACTGTAACTTCTGGTACTTTAACAGCTAATACAGCTATAATTTATAGCGCATCAGCTGGAACTTTTGCGGTTACTGTTGCTAATGGAAGTGTGCTTTTATTAAGCAATGTAGCATGTTTACTTGCTGATAACGCAACTCGTGCAAACCTCAGTATAGCTGCTGGTGCTTTCTATACTTTTAATGATGTAGATTATAATATTGCTGGTTCTACTATATCAGGTACAAATCTACTTAGAACTTTGGTATTTGATAACATTAATTTACTCGCACCTCTTCCTATCACGAGTGGTGGTACAGGACAAACAACAGCTGCAAATGCTATTAATAATTTAGTACCATCTCAAACAGGTAATGCTGGTAAAGTATTGAGTACAAATGCTACAGTAGTATCTTGGGTAACTGGTGCATCCACAATAGGAAATAATACAATTACTAATTCTTTATTATCCCAAGCAGGGTCTAATACTTGGAAGGGTAACAATACTGGGTCTACTGCAAATGAAGCCGATAATTCTGCTGGTGCATTAACTGAATCAACATCATCAATATTAACTATTACTGGTGGTAATAATGCATTACTTAATGCGACTTCAATACAAGTAAATCAAGCTAATAATTTACAATCTGGTTATTTAAGCTCAACAGACTGGAACATCTTTAATAACACATCACATGAAGTGTTTTATGCTAACATAACTTCTAATTCAAATATATCAGGCACATTCTCGTCTGGTTCGTTTACAGGGATGCCAAACACAGCAATTGATAGTACAGCTCTTTATAATGGTATGATCGTATTGTTAGGTGGTCAGACATCTCAACTACAAAATGGATTATACACAATTACAAGTGTTGGTACTGGTGCTAATGGTATATGGACTAGATTATCAACATTTATAACAGATGCAGAAATTCGCAATAGTACAATATTTGTACAATCTGGTACAAATTATTTAAATACTTGGTGGAGAAATGTTAATTTTGCACCATTAACTATTAATACAGACCCTTTACTTTTCAGTCAAACAATAGGTAATGAGAATTATTTACCTGATTCATATGTATGTTCTAGTTTAAATATCACAATTCTATCTGGATCACAAACTATTGATGGAGTTGCATCTGGAACTAATGTATTTGTATTATTAACAGCACAAAGTACAGCTACTAATAATGGTCCATGGTGGGTACCTACTTCTGGGGCTTGGGTAAGACCATCATTTTTTATGGGAATTGTGTCATCTGGATTGTATCAAAATGTTCGTTATAGTGGAGGTGGGCAAAATAATGGAGTTTGGCAAATAACTAATGGATCATCTGGAACTAGTGCTACAATTAATGTAGGTACAGATAATATACAAGTAACTCAAGTATCATCTACGGCTAATCAGTCAGCTTGGAGAGGAAGAAATTTAGCTAATGGCTTACCTGTTTTAAATGCTAATGGTATTATTAATAATGTGCAATTAGGAGGTGGATTTACTACTACAGTTACATCTGCCGGTACAACCATATTGACCAATGCAAGCACTGGAGTACAACAATTTACAGGTACTACAACTCAAACCGTGGTATTACCACAAGCTAATTTATTTCCAGCTCTTCCTGATGGAATTACTTATACAATAGAAAATTTATCAACAGGATCTATAACTGTAAATACGAATGGAGGATCATTATTAACAACTGTGTCTGCTGGAACAGATGCGATACTTACTTTAACAAATAATAGCACATCTGCTGGAACATGGCACTTATTGACATTACCAAGCACGGGAGGAACTGTAACTAGTGTATCAGTAGTATCAGCAAATGGATTTGCAGGTACTGTTGCTACTGCAACTACTACCCCTGCAATCACATTATCTACATCTATTACAGGTTTATTAAAAGGTAATGGTACAGCAATAAGCGCAGCAGTAGCAAATACAGATTATCAGGCACCTTTAACTAATCCAGTTGTATCAACGAGTGCTTTACCTGCAAGCAATACATTCCCTGTATTTAACGGTACTGGCGATCAGGTAGCACCAAACACTATCACTCAAACTAATTTATTACTTAAACCAATTAGCTTTGCTACTTCTAATTATAGTATGGTATACACAGATTATACAATAGAAGTACGTGCTAATAACTTAACTATAAATGCTCCTGTACTTTCTGCAAATGTGGTAGCAGGACAAGAATTTATCTTAAAGAATAAAAACTTTGTGGGTACAACATTTGCAACAACTGATGGGTCATTATTTGATGGAGTTCCTAGTATCACGCTGAATGCATATTATTCCATAACTATAAAAGCTACTGTTGGATTAACTGGTTGGGATATTATAAACTGGTATCCTGCAATATTAGCACCATCATTAATAGGTTACATTGTTACGACTGGTGCTGGTTATCCAGATAATGGTATGTTGATTGTACCTTTTGGTTCAAGTTATGGCGTATTATTAGGAAACACTGGTACAGTAAATCTAGGTGTAGCAGTTGGTTCGCCAATACCGACAACTGGAACAGTACAATTATTGAATGTAGCCTCTACAACTGCTATTTATCTATCTACAGGGGTGCTTGTATTAGCAGGTGGTGCAACTACAAATTATGCTGGGTTACTTATCGGTGATAATGGCAATATTTACGATATATTATATGATGGTACATCTTTCACCAATACATCAGTTAGCATAACATCTGTAACAACACCAACTTATCCTAATAATGGATATTTAATCAGTAAAGTTAATGCAACTACTGGTAATGCAGAGATATTAATTGGTACAGGCGTGACAAACTATTTAACAGTTTAATTTTAAAAGGATTATCTTATGACTACACCTACTTTATTAACTCCATCACAAGCGGTAAAAGGACAAGATATAAATCCTATTATCCCTGTGTCTTTTGCTTCTACAGGATTAACAACATCTACTGAAATAATTATAGCAATGGTGCCTTTAATTACTACTACGCCGTATAATAATATGACAGGTGATTATTGGGTTTCCATATTAAATAGCACAACAAGTCAATTAGATATTAAATTCACTGCATCAATTAATCAACCCAACATTACTGGTACATCATTTAAGTTTACGCCAATATTTGTTAATGATTCAGGTGGTACAATAACTCTTGCTAATATATTAAGTAACTATAGTTTAAAAGGTTATTTGCGTACTACAACCCCCCACCCATACATTGTGGTAACACTTGCTATGACTGCTGGATTGTATGCATCTTCATCTTCTTTAACATTTAATTGTAATGCATTTAGTCAATCTTTATTAGGGGCAGATGCAACTATTACTCAATTATTAGGACAAAATATTACTGCTTTGACAGGAACTTATGCATCTAATAGCACATTCGTGATTAATGCAGTTTCTACAGGATTTAATTTTGCATATTTCCCATTAAGTTCAAACGTTGTTGGACAATATAGCATCCCAAGTAATGGGCAGCTATCTGTATTATCTCCTGCTACTGTGCCAGTGGTGGCTAATCCTGTAGGCATTGGATTCACACCAAATAGAGCATATGCATTTGTTTGTAATAGTGGTACCAATGTAATTTCTCAATTTAGTGTAAATACTACAACTGGACAATTAACAGCTAATTCCCCAGCTACATTTACCACATCATCCAGCCCCAATGATATTGTAATAAGTCCCAATGGTCTATATGCTTATATTGCAACCAGATCATCAAACTTAGTTGTTGTTGCAAATATATCAGCTGGTGGATTATTAAGCGCTAATAGCACAAATTCAGCTACAAATTGTTATTCGGTAGCAATTCATCCTTCTGGTAACTATGTATACGCATCACTTCAATCAAGCTCAGCAATTGCTCAATTTTCAGTAGGAGTAGGTGGAGCATTGACTCCATTATCACCAGCTACAGTTGGGATAGGCACTGGAAATACTCCATTAAGAATGGCAATTACTGCATCTGGTAATTATTTATATGCAGCATGTGGAAATTCTATAGCTGCCTATAGTATTGCAAGTGGAGCATTGACATTAATAAATAATTATACTGTTGCCGCGGGTCCAGTTACTATAGCACTTCATCCATCTGGTAACTATTTATATTCAGCAAGTGAAACCAATCCTGGCACAATTAATCAATTCTCAATTAATAGTAGCACAGGTGTGCTAACAGCATTATCGCCAGCAAGCATAACTACTGGTGCGATAGATGATGCGATTGGAATAGCAATAAATGGAGCAGGAACTTATGCATATGTTGGATGTGATGGTGGAGCTTCTGTTTATCAGTTAGCAATTGCTGGAAATGGAACATTATCAGCATTATCTCCAGCATCGTTCTCATTAGCTGGCGTTCAAACAGTAACGATAATTTAATGAGATTAATATAATTGCACACTTACGAGGGTATAAACACATGAACATGTTACTTATGTGGCTCGATAAATTGCACATGTTATTTAACAAACTGTGGGGACAAAGTATATTAACTGACATCTTGTTAGTTATAATTGTTCCTACTTTTGCATATTTTACAATCGATAAAATAGTAGTTTATTTATATCTTATTCTCTCTGTTTTATTTAAAATAAAGTTAGAAGCTGATTATAAAGAAACTCATATTTCTATAAATAAGGGAGAAAAATAAAATGTTTAGTTTTATTCGCAAATTAAATTTAATGCAATGGTACTCAGTATTTATGTTATCATGGTTTACATTAGGCAGACAGATATGTTTATATTTAACAGATGAAACTGCACGTAATTTCTTGCATAATCCAGTAACATTTATTATTGCAATTATAACAGCTATTTATGCTATAATAATATCTGGGGTATACACATCTATTAAAGATAGATCACAATCATTTAAGAATCATTTAGGAGACGCTAATATTATAATAGCTATTCCTCATATATGGTTTATGATATATCGTGGTTACATATTTATGAAATATAATCAAATTGCTGACTTTGGATATTTATTATTAGATGCATCTTTTGTATTATATTTCATTATAATATATGTTGCATGTATGCAAACTAATAGTAATAATAATAGGGAATCTAATATAATTGCAACATGCAATTAGGAGAAATAGATGAAAGAAATATTAAAAATATTGTGGAAATATAGGATATTTAGGTTTACAATATATATATCTCCATTCGTTATATTTATGTTTTTCTGTGAACGTTCTATATTCGATGAGTTTTTAAGAAGTTTATTTTTGGATGATTTAGCACCTTTAATAACCAATATAGTTACCGATAAGAAATTATCAGAATGGATTGTAAAAACTCTTGTAACAATAGTTGCAACACCTATAGTTATTATGCTTTGTAAAAAAGATAATAAGAGAAAAGACGACTCACTGGGGACACAGTAAGCCGTCCATGGTTTGAGAAGTGGTCTAATTCCACCATTTAGTTAGTTTAATGCAATTTTCAATTGGTATCTACACTGGGAATCGAACCCAGATTACATCCTTGAAAGGGCTGTGTCCTAACCGTTAGACGATGCAGATATAAATAAAAAAGCCATATTCAATGTGACTCAAATATGGCTTTAATCTAACGTGAACCTGTTCAAATATTGTGAGTCACGGCAATATTTCAATAAGTACAATATTATATCATACTTTATCAAACAATGCAAGTATAAACTGTCTTCCTTTTTGAGTCCATTGCGAATTAAGATAAATAAATAAATTTATATTTTTTTAGCACTAATCTTGTTAAATTATTACAATTATGTGCAATACAACCTTTACTAACTCCGAATTGCTCTGATGCGTGTGAGATACTATAAAATATTTCTCCTGTAGTAACACATTTAACCCCTCTTCCATTGATTTATATCTCTTAAAACATGATCATGACGTTTATTTGTAAGTTCTGCTATTTCAATACTAGACATTGTTAGATTATTTGTTGTAATTAATTCATTCATAATATACCTTTCTAAAATAAGAAAACCCGAAAATTATATAGTACAAGTATATAATTAATCGGGTTTCTCAAAGAAAGAACACAAATTTAATGCCTTGTACGCACAATATTTGTATTCTCTGGCATTATTATAACATGGATATTTTTATTTGTCAATAAAAAACCCGACAATCTTGTACTTGAATCATCGGGTCTTCTATATGCGTCGAAGCCATATCTAACATTGGTTAATTACTCCAATGTTTCTAAGTTCAAGAGAACACGTCTGAGGTGCTCACCATTCCAATCAACACAACTCTTTCACACATCGTAATTATACATCATTCAATATATAATTGTCAATGATTCTTTAAAAGCAAATATAAATTCACTCCCAACAGAATTGAATTGATAATTAAGCCGCTACTCCAGAAGTTGGAACCGATGGTGCGTACTTTAAAACTTCCATTCTCAAAAATAAATTAGCTTCACGCAAATCTCTTTCTTTTTCAGAATGAATTAAACCAATAGTTTTATCAGTTTGAGTAATAATTAATTGATCCGTTTTTAACGCAGCCATTTTTTGTTCGCAACAACATTCTGCGATTTGTTTAGATAATGCAGTTTGATTAGTTATAGCTAAAGTGTTTAAATTATAATAATTCAAGTTTGCTAGTATAGCAGCATCTTTAGCTATAATTTGTCTAGAAGTTTCAGCATCTTTAGCATTTGACATAGCTAATAAATCACTAGAACCTTTGTATTGAGCAGATTGTAATTCTAAGGCAGCTCTGTCTTGAGCTGCCTGTAATCTAATAGCATCAATATTACTTTCTACAGCACAAAATGATTTATCAATACTTTGCATACTACGTGCATAAATATCTAGAGCTTGTCTTTCAACACCACAGAACCCAGTAGCCATTGATTGTTGAGCAGCAGCACCAATAGTTGCAGCTTGTAATGCACCAGCAGCAGCATTTCTATTATCAGTACCTACAATTTTGTCAGTATCACCACATGCTTGTAATAAAATATCTTTTTGACCGTAAATGATAGACGCAGTTTGATTTGCGCCAGCTAAAGATCCAGCAGCAAAACCAGCAATTGAATTTTGGATAATTTCACCTGTACTTGAACATTGACCTACTGCAACATCTTTAAATCCACCAACTTGACTTTGTAATACACTAGCAATACCAGCACTTGTATTTTGGATACCAGCAGCAGTACCTTGAGCAGACTGCACTTGAATATCTTTCACACCGCTAGCTGTAATTCCGTAATTACGATCACCTTCATACCCAGTTTTTTGTAATCCAGCTAAACCAAATTGTCTAACTTGATCTTCGCTTCTATCACCAACGCGTAAAATATCATTACGATTTTCTACACCATTAGCATCAGTACGATCTATGTTTTCAAATCCAAAACGTTCAGTAGTTCCACGACCTTCAACTCCTTCACCATGAGTAGCATTCAGTTGATTAAGAGCCAAACGTTCAACTTGTCCTGAGCTGGCACAATGTTCTTTATGATCCCATTGGTTTTTTACACCACCTTGATTGATTGTATCCATAATGTATATGTCCCTATAAAAATGGAAATTATAAGATTAGTTTTGTATGTACGGAAGTTTTGTATGTGCGGACTAATATTATAACATAGGGACATATTTCTAGGTATATTTATGAATTATTTATAATTCCTTTATAGTAATCAAACAATCTAATTCTTGAGTCCACTCCATTGAGTCCTCCATTCAATCTTTTGGTGCATGTTATAATATCGCAATCAGCTAGTTTAAGAGTTTGCCATATCCAAAGTGCTGACTGTAAACATAAAATTTTATCATTTGCAATAAAATCAGCATTAAAATGTTTAAACAAATAAGCTGTATGCAATGATAAATAAAAATCATAATAATTACTTCCCCCAGTCAACATTAAGTAACCAGACCCTCTATAATTATAACCATCATTACTTGATTCATTGGAATTTCCCATTCTGTTAGCATAAACTCTATTAGCTATTGCTTTAGGTTTACCTACATAATCATTAACATTATGAGTATTAAAATACTTTGGGAACACAGCAATTAATCTATCCGCATGTGTATAGTTAAAATTCTCAATTACATGCGTGAATCCTTGGCTTTCATGGTCGCATTGTGCCATAAACATGGCTAAATTATCACCGCTTAGATTATATTGTTGTTGCAAATCTGGTGATATAAAGTTATTGATGTCTTGTATTGTTTTCATAATTTAATACCTTTTAATAATCCTAACAGTTCATTGCTTGTACCTGTCAATAAAATCAACTCAGGATGCTTAAACTTAAATAACTTTTCTTTAAGCTTAAACACATCCGTATAAACACCTTTAACATCAAATACATAGTTACCCATTTGAAAGTCACCGACATAATGAATAGCTCTAATATTCTCATTATGATTTTTAAACTTTGGCTGTAACTCAAACTTAGGTTGTAACTTTATATCTGATTTAGGATACAAGTGCCGTAATGACATATAAAACTTTGCTTCATCGCCTGAGTCAAATTCATAACCTGCAAACATAGTTTTCTTATTCCCATATTTACTTTTCTTCATCTATTTATTCCTCAATCTTTCGTTATTTCTATACCACTCTTGCCAAGCTTCGTACTTTGCTTTGCATCCGTAGTATGATTCTGTGATGCTGACACATTTGTCTGCAAGTCTATCAATTCCAACGGTGGAAGCTGTAACATCAGTTCTGATGAAACTGATGGCATCGGACATATCGGTGTTGGCAATGGCTGAGTTGATGTACATCCCCCAATAGATAGGAACATACACGATAATATTAGGATTCTTTTCAACATATTTGATTCTATCCTTGTAAATAGTTTTATATTGTATCTCAGTCTTAACCTGTACAGCATTAAGATTATTAGATACCTTTAAGTTAAGTGCATTATTATCTGCTTGTAGTTTCTGTAGTTTATTATTCTGTATGATCTGCGCTTGTGCTTCTTTCAATTGCCATTTACGATTCACAGCAATATCAGTAGCACGCCATACACATACATGAGAAAAAACAAGCAGACAACCAATGCCAATATATAAATATTGTTTGATTGTCAGCATGATATTATTCCCTATCTTTTAATAATTTATCAATTTCATCTTTAATAGCTAATAACATTAGTTTACGTGGATGCCAAATTTCTAATCCATTACTAACTGGTAAAATTTCCTCTCCATAAATTTGACAAAATGATACCCCTTCAGCTGAATCAAAATCTATCGTAACTTTAATTGACATTATTTCTTCCTCTTTAACACAAATATATCTTGTTGAGTTAAATCCCTATTTAATAATAAAGGGTAAAGTTGTACCATTATATTGTGGTAAAGCCCCATTCCATTTTTGAATAGCCAAATTTTGATTTTCAATTTGTTTTAATTGAATTAATTCTGGAGTAACAATAGATTTTTGCAATGACATAGCTTTTGCTTGTCCTTCAGCCTGTGCAATCTTTTGTTTAGCTTCAACTTCAATTCTAGCCAAATCATTTTGTGCTTTCAATACATTTTGTTGTGCAGTAACTTTAGACTCAATAGCATCATTAAATGATTTACTAAATTGAAATTGTGTTACACTAATACTGTCAACATTTACATTATATTGTTTTAATTTAGCAAGTAATAATGATTCAATTTTATGCGATACTTCAGGACGTTTATTAATCAAATCCTCAGCTGTAAATTCAGCAACTACAGCCTTAAATGTTTCATTAGTAGCTGGTTTAATAATATTTTCCTCAAGTACATCTTGTTTACCGCCTAAACGTTTGAAATAATCTACAATATCACTTTCTGATATATTGTAATTCAAAGTAATTGCAGTATGAACTATTTGCAAATCTTTACTAGCCGCCTCTGATTCAGTAGTAACCGTAGATACTTGAATATTTATACTATGTAATGTAGTAATCGCTGGATTATAAAAATACAATCCAGCAGGTAATTTTTCACTTGAAATTTTACCAAACGTAGTTTGAATACCTACATGTCCGTTATCAATTTGTCCACACCCCAATAATGTCGCAGTTGACATTAATATTAATAATGTTTTAATCATCTTACATATCTCTTTCATTTAAATTATATTTTGTCATTAATTGTTTTCTTTTATTTATATTCCACATTTGAAATCGCATCATAATATTTATGATACCCATTCCGCTTAATATAATTATAAATATTATAAATAATATCATAAAAAATGTAGCTATCATAACCAACCCCTCAAAACGGTATTTCATCACCCTGTATGTTATTAATCGGCAACTCTTGTTGTCTAGTTGCCACCTCTTCGTGATTATCTTGTGGAATACTACCAATAAATTCAAAAGTATACATGGCTACACGCATCTCTCCCGTAGCCGTTCCATCTTTAGCAATATAAGCATGTATCGATGGGAATCCTTCAATAAGTAGCTTATTGCCTTTTTTAACATAATTTTTCACAGTATCAGCAGTTTTACCATTGCACGTGATGCCCACCCAATCAGTCTTAGGGTTTTGTTTTGTCCCGACAGACACCGCTAATGAAAAGGTAACAAATTCACCACCTTTACCATCTGATCTTATTTCAGGATCTTTACCTACATTACCAGTTATGAATATCTTTTTCATTCTAATTCTCCTATAAGTTTGGCTATTTCGATTAATTTAAGTACGTTTGCTTTGGTTGGGTCAATTTCCATTGTCAAGTAACAATCTTCATTTACACATTTCATGGTAGAATAAGTAGCTAAAATTATTTTATATTCGTTTGTAAATACATCAATTTTATTGCCAATATGATCACCAATTTTATCTAGAATAAATCCTGTCTTTGTCCAATCATAAACGTCGTTACGTTCAGAATATGCTACAAACCCCAATTTAAGTAATTCTTCTTTAGTTATTAAATCACTCATTCCTGACTCCATTTCTCAAATAGTTTTATTGCATCAAATACCTGTTCGTGAGTATCGTACCTTAAGCTATTGAGTAAGGTAGAATCTCTGTCTTTATAATGAATTAAATCAACATCTTTTAAATTAGTATTAATATTAATACTAATTACATCACATTCTGGGTATTCACTCTTATCCATTATTTCCAATTTATAATAAGGACAATTATTATAAAACCCATACTCAATCAACTTATCATGTAACGTTGGTTCTTTCTGGCATTGTTCCAAACTATACATAATATCATCAAAATGTGTGTTTTCTCCATCATGCTTAATACATAATTGATTCTCATCAGCATTATCTAACAATTGTTGTATTTCTTGTTTATTATTCATAATTAAACCTCCTGACATAACAACAATATGTGCATTATTAACTCTCTACCTGTTATCTTATCTGTAATGACAGGCAATATCGGCTTTACTGGTTTATCTAGCTTATTCATATCTGCGCTGGATAACCAATTAAATAACTGGTCTTTTGGACTTGGCATTTATAATTCCTCCTTAAATGTAAAAATCTTATTATCTTCAGTCATAGCAATAGTCATAAAAATATAATCTTTCCATTTATGCCACCACACTAAAGCATTTTCGTGCATACCATCAATTACGTCATCAGAGAAATTTCTCCATTCTTCAATGGTATATAGTTTACATCCTATTTCCATTTTATCTTTAGTGTATACAACATTCCATTTATCTAATTGTAATGATTTTATTTCTTTCATATTTCCTTTAGCATCACTCAGGTTAGCATTCCTCA
>QGNH01001477.1_pt2 | contig 19421 bp, 27 predicted proteins | sample 1735481 | NCBI WGS metagenome assembly QGNH01 (sample SAMN09239004, study PRJNA386568) | Viral metagenome, whole genome shotgun sequencing project.
ACGGTCTACGGCGACGGCAGCCAGACGCGCTCGTTGTGCTACGTCGACGACACCGTGGACGCGCTGCTCAGGATGGCGCGCATGCCCGACCTGCGCGACGGCGTCATCCCGCTCTGCAACGTCGGCAACCCTGACGAGAGAACGATCTTGAGCGTTGCCCTCGACGTCCTGAGCTTCGTCGCCAAGGGCGCCGTGGACGACGCGCTTGCACGCATCGACTTCCGTCCCCTGCCGGCCGACGACCCGCGGCAGCGCCGGCCGAACATCGACCGCGCCCGTGTGCTGTTGCACTGGGAACCGATGGTCGACTACGCCGACGGTCTCGCGCGCACGGTCGAGTGGTTCAGGGGATCGACGGCGAGTCCAGCGGCCGCTGCATCCCGGCTGGCGCGTACGGCTTGAAGCGGTGCTCTAAGTGCGGGCCCGAGACTCGCTTGCACGAACCACAGCCTGCAGCGTAGATTCCAGTGGGTCGAGCCTGAGCGCTGCCGTCGGTGAGGACGAGCGGCGCCGGGTTCGGCGCCAACCGCTCACCTGGAAGGCTTGCAAGGATGGTAGCTGCCATGGTCTTCGACCCGAGTGCCCCGCGGATCCGCGTCGTGGGAGGGGCCTCCGGGCCGGGTCGTCGGAAGGGACACGTCGGGGTCGAGAGCTTCGAGGAGAGCCGGGACGCCCGCGAAGCCCGCGAAGCCAAGCGCGACGTCGTCGGTCTCACGCCAGCGGAGGCCATCGAGCTGCGGGAGCTACTCGAAGGCCAGTACGCCGATCTCGGCGTGTCCAGCGTCCAGGGCCGCATCCAGGATGGTCTTCTACGCAGCGCGCTCGCCGATGTCGTCACGACGAAGGAGCTGGTGCTGCACATCCTGGAGGTCGAGGGGGGCTGCGACATGCAGCTCGAGCGCCTGGTGCGCGAGGTCGTCGGCGAGCGAGAGCGACCAGGCTGGCGGCTGGTGAGCGCGGGCAAGGTGACCGAGAAGCGGGCGACACCATCCGAGGCGAGGCGAGCCATCATCGAGTTGCGCGACGTCGACCAGTACGGCCGCGGGCCGTTCCTCGAGCAGGACATCCGCCCGACGACGTGCTGGCGGGACCTCGACGACGGCTTCGGCACACGCGAGCCGTACCAGGCCCACCGAGAGTGGGTCCGCCTCGTGAAGCGGTGGGACAACAGCCGGCCTCGTGTGCTCACACCGCAGGATAGGTGGCGACGCGCAGACGAAGAGCTGGAGGCCTTCTGCCGTGGCTCGATGGTCGCCGGGAGCGTGGAGCACTCGTCGGCGTACGAGCCGTCCGCCTTCAAGGCCCGAGTCCCGTTCCGCGCGCAGCGGGCGCTCGACGAGGTCTCGCACGACTCGCGGGAGATCTTGCGCGCAGTCTACTCGGGCAGCCTCCGCCAAGGCGCGAGCGTCCGGCATCCGCACGTCTTCGGCGACGTCCTGGCGCGCATCGTCGAGTTCGCGCCTACCGTCCGGCGGCTCGCCGGCGACCAGGGCTACATCGCGGTCCTGCGTGAAAAACTCGACCGGCAGCCAGAGGGGGCCGCAGCTCGCGAGCGCTGGTCGGCCGACCGCGCCTCGTTCGTCGCGAAGTTGAAGTCCGAGCTCGCCATCGTCCTGCAGGTTGCCGTCGACGAGTACAGGGCCGCTCGTGGCCCGGTGAAGTGACCCGGCGCCCAGGTCGATGCCTCGCGGTTCCACCGGCACGTCCAGGCAAGAAGCGGGCGACGAACCGCGAGTTCATCAACTGGCTCCGCGAAGCCCTCGACCTGGTGCCCATCTGCGGCACCGAGAAGCGACGCACCGAGGCCGAGCGCTTCGGCAATTCTACACCTGAAGCCCAGGACGGACGAACCCACAACCGAGGCAGCGGCGGATGAAGGTCACGGCGAGGACGATCGCAGACTGGTACGGCTGGAGCCGGTGGAAGGCTTGGCGCTGGCTCTGCCACCTGGAGAAGAGCGGCAAGACGACGCCATCGGGCACCCCCGTCGTGCGCCGTGGCGGCAAGGCCGGCAAGACGCTCTACACGACGCGGAAGCTCCTGGAGTTCGTGAAGGAAGACGTCCCGACCCGCATCGACTCGCTGGTCGAGAACCGGCTGCTCGACCTGGAGAACTTCCGCCGGGGGGCGGAGAGCATGCAATCTGGGACGTCGCGGGACATGCTCAACCTCCGGCGGGAGGTCCGCGAGCAGGGCAAGCAGCTGGCGAGTCTCACCCAGCAGGTCATCGACCTGAAGCGGGTCGTGGCCAGCGTGGCCGCGAAGCGGTAGGCTCTCTGCCGGCCCACGAACCGGCGGTGGGCAGTCTCGCTTTCCGCCCGGGCTCTGCCCCTTCGTCTGCACGAGACAGCGGTGTCGGGAGCACCCCGGGAAGTCGGCTACCAGACAGAAACGAGCCCCGCGCCGTGTCACCGGCCGGGGCCTGACCGAACGCCATGGGAGGCGCCGATGGGTGAAGAGTACGACCGCAGGCAGGCGGAGGCCAAGCGCCTCGAAGAGCAGGACCGCGACGTGAGTGTGCGCCTAGGTACGCTGGAGGCTTGCAGCCTACTGGGACCTGGGCAAATTGGTTTCAGCAAACCGGCGACCTCGAAACTTTTCTCGCCGAGCACGGCATCGCGAGAAAACGCACGCGCTCGTTCTCCGATGGTCCGACAGAGTGATCCCGGCCCTCGTTGCAGTTTGTGCGGTGGGTACACACTATAGAACGCGCGGGCGCAGGGGGTAGGTAGGTGAAGAGAGTGGGAACGAGTGGGTAGGTGACAAGAGACGGTCGCCGACGGTCTCGAAGGGACCGGGCGCCACGACCTCGCCGGTCGCCGAGCACCATCCCGACTCACACGCCGAGCGCAAGCGCGCGGCATCGTTGTACTTACCGGAGCTGGGCACCTCGCTCGGCCGTGACCGCATGCTCGAGAACGAGAGCCAGCAGGGGAACGCAATACCGCAGCACCCCCAGCCGAAGGGGCGCGCGGCAGCCGTCTACGTGCCGCTGGCCCAGCTGCATGCGTGGAAGAAGAACCCGCGCCGCAACCGCAAGGCCATCCCCGCGGTCGTCGCGAGCATCCGCGCGCACGGCTTCGGCAATCCGGTGCTGGCTAGGGCAGAGGACGGCGAGATCATTGCGGGTCACTCGCGGCTGAAGGCGGCGGAGGAGCTTGGGCTCGGGGAGGTCCCCGTCAGGTTCATGACGCTGGCCGAGCGCGAGGCGCACCGCCTGGCGCTGGTCGACAACCGGACCGGCGAGCTGGCCGAGTGGGACGAGGCCGAGCGCGACGAAGCCCTCGCGGAGCTGAACCCCGACGAGGAGCTGCAGGCGCTCTTCGGCAAGCCGGAGAAGGACGCGGGCCATCGTGAGGACCTGGAGGTCGAAGAGATCGACGTCTCGACGGCCATCGGCGCGCGGTTCTGGATGACGGTCGAGGGGCCGCTGGCCGGACAGAAGGACGCGATCGTGCATCTGCGCAAGGCGCTGTCGAAGCTCGAAGGCGTGACGGTGGACGTCGGGATGGTCGAGTGACGTGAAGATCCAGACCGACAACGGCGTCTTCGCGCACAAGGCGAAGGTGGAGCTTCGCACCCAGGTCCTCGCGGAGCTGGGCGGCCCGGCCAGCGTGCTCGACGTCTTCTGCGGCGAAACCGGCGTCATGCACCGGGACGTCTGGCGCAACGCGGCCAGCTACGTCGGATGCGACAAGGAATGGCGAGGGCTCAGCGACGAGCGCGTGCGCTTCGTGGGCGACTCGCTGCTCATGCTGCGAGCCATCGACCTGCAGCCGTTCAACGTGTTCGACTGCGACGCGTACGGCTCGCCGTGGACCGCGTTGCAGATCATCGCGAACCGGCGCAAGTGGAAGGCCGGCGAGCGAGGCGCAGTCGTCTTCACCGACGGCAGCGACGGGCAGATGAAGTTCGGCGCGCACCGCGGGATCGCTGCGCTGCTCGGAACGAACGCGAGCCACAAGACGCTGCGCACGAGTCTGCAGGACGCGGCGCTGACGGTCTGGCTCCGGAAGGCGAACGTGAAGCCGCTCAAGGTGCGGAGAGCACGAGGCTTCTCCGGCAAGGTCGGCTCGATCAAGATGACCTACTGCGCGGTCCTGCTCGAAGGTATCGGATGAGCGACGAGACGGGCCTGGCGGACAAGCCGAAGAAGCGCAGGGGCAACGGCAACCGCGCGCACAACGCGAAGGACGACAAGGCAGAGGCCGAGCGCACCGGCCGACGAGCCAGGTGCGTGACGTTGCGCAACCAGGGCTGGTCGTGGAAAGACATCGCCGAGGCGCTACAGTACGCCGACGCTGGCAACGCGCAGAAGGACTACCGTATCGCGCTGCGCGACATCGTATCGCCCATCGTCGAAGAGGTCCGGGCCGAGGCGGAGGCGCGCTACCTCAAGGTCATCCGGGCCCACGCGCTCAAGTCGGCGCGAGGCAGCGTGCGCGACTCGGAGATCATCCTTCGCGCCGAGGCCGAGCGCCTCAAGATGCACGGCGCGATCGCGCCGACGCAGGTGCGAATCGGCGGGCCCGGCCCTGGTCCCATGGGCGGCCCAGTCCCCCTCGCTGTCTCTGCGCCCGTCGACATCGACGAGCTGCTCGAACTGATGAGCCAGAACGAGACGACGCCGGGAACACCCGGCACGTAGAGCGATGGCGGTCGATCAGGTCACGCAGCCAGAGGCGCCTCGCGCGAAGAAGCTCGCGCCGAAGGACCTGGCCGAAGCGTTCAAGAGCTTCCCGCGGTTCTGCGCGCTGCTGAAGATCGCGGACCAGACGACGGGCGCGCAGATCCCGCTGCGCCTCACTGGCATCCAGCGGGCCTACAACGCGCGGCGCACGAACCGCGACATCATTCTCAAGTCGCGCAAGGTCTTCTTCACGACCCTGGAGCTGGCGAGGGACCTCTGGTGGTTCCTGACGAAGCGTGGCGCTCGCGTCATCATCGTCTGCCAGTCCGAGGACGACCACAGCCTCCGGGACGCGATCGCGGACAACCTCCGCACGATGCTCGCGTCGCTGCGAGAGCACGTCGACATCAAGCTCGACATCGAGAACATGCTGCGGCTCGCTCGGTTCAAGACCGACGCGAACCTGCGCATCATCGAGGCCGGCGCGACCGTCGGCACCGCCCGCAAGCGCGGCCGAGGAATCGCCGTCAACCGCCTGCACGCCACCGAGGTCGCAGCGTGGGAGCACGGCGGCGAGACGCTGACCGTCCTGCTCAACGCCATGCCGCAGGACGGCTCAGGCGAGGCCGTGCTGGAGTCCACGCCGCTCGGCGCGTCGGGCTACTACTACGAACGTTGGAAGGCGGCGACCGAGGGTCGCGGCAACTTCAAGGCGCAGTTCTTCCCATGGTTCCACCACGAGAAGTACCGCACCGAGCTGGAGCCCGGCGAGACGATCCTCCCCGAGGACGACGAGGAAAAGCGCCTCGCAGGCCTGGGCGTACCGGCCGAGGCCATCAAGTGGCGACGTCTGCAGATCGCTGACCAGGGGCCGCAAAAGGTCGCACAGGAGTACCCTGGCGATCCGCACACCTGCTTCCTCGTCTCGGGCCGAGGCTTCTTCGACGGGATGGCGCTAGACCGCCTCCTGCAGCGCGCGAAGGACCCGATCGTGTGCGAGCACGCGCAGGGCAGCGGCAGCTCGGGGCAGGTCGTGGAGGACATGGTCGTCCCGGCCGTTCGCGTCTGGGAGCTCCCTCGCGACGGCGTCGAGTACGTCATCGGCAGCGACACGAGCGACGGGACCGGCGGCAGCGCTGGCTCCGGCATTGTGTACGAGCGCGGGACTGGCAAGCACGTCGCGACGCTCTGGGGGCAGTTCCGCCCGTGGGTGCTCGCGCACTACCTCGCGGACCTCGCTCGCTTCTACAACGGCGCGCTCGTCGCACCCGAGCGGAACAACCATGGGGCGGTGGTGCTGCGCGCGCTGGAGGTCGAGGAGAAGTACCGCAACGTCTTCATCGACAAGGACGACAAGCCGGGCTTCAACACGACGCCCGAGTCGCGGCCGCAGATGCTAGACACGTTCGAGGAGGCTGTGCGTCGCACGGCGTTCAAGACGAACGACACGCACCTGGTCGGCGAGATGCGGACCTTCATCGTGAACGAACGCGAGAAGGCCGTGCATGCACCGGGCGCTCGCGACGACCTGGTCATGGGCGCCGCCATCGGGTGGGAAGTCGCCTGCAGGCCAAAGCGCAGGACCTCGACGTCGCTGCCGGAGGGCATGGTCGCGTAGTAGGCTTGAGCGATGGCGAAGACCAAGCTTGCGAAGGCACTGGAGAAGAAGCTCGAGCGGGCGTTCCGGAAGAACGGACGGCTACAGGAAAAGCTCAACATCTACCGGCGTGCCCACGCTCCAGGTCGATGCGGCAACTGCGGATGTGCGGGCCAGCTGCGGTTCCCCATGTCGCTGTGTACGCAGTGCGTGAGACGAGTCATCGACGAAGCGGACCGGCAAGACACGGAAGCGGACTTGGCGCGCGCAGAGAGCGACTTCGAGTTTCGCATGATGGCGAAGGCGCAGGCGGACCGCCGACGGGCGCACCAGGTATGCCGGGAGTGCGGAGCGAAAAACGTCGCGCCGCAGGAGAAGGGCGAGTGCCCGACGCGCAAGAGCGGATTGCACGACTTCGAGACGCGCTGGTCGGAACAGCCGTCGTGAAGGTCGAGCCTCGCGAACTGCCGCCAGACCTGGAGCGGCTGAAGCGAGCGCGCGAGCGAGGCGCGGAGTCGTGGCAGGAGCTGCTCGACCGGCAGCGCAGGGAGACGGCGAACCGGCCGTCGCACGACCCCATGCCAGCGCCGGTGCCCTTCGAGGACAAGAGGCGGTAGGCTCGGTCGATGACGTGGCGGATCTACTCCTACGAGGACCCGCCGCTTCCCGAGCCAGTTCCCGTCGAGGACGACGATCCGGAGATCGACGCGCTGATGCGCGAGTGGGCCGCGGCGAGGGAGAGCGCGAAGAAGCGCAGACAGCCATGGCGCCCATGGGATGACGGCGTGGAGCCGCCCGCGGCCGACGATGGCCAAGGCCTCCCGCTCGACGTCGACATGACGCTCAGGACGAAGCTGCAACAGCTCCGCACGCTGGCCGACCGAGGCGCGACGGCGGGCGAACGTGACGCAGCAGCGAGAGCGGTCGGGCGCATCGAGGCGCGGCTGCGGAAGGCGACGACCACATGACCGCCGTCGCTACGACCATGGGCAGCCCCGACAAGTCCTTCACTCCCGCGACGCCGAAGCTGCGCCAGCTCGCGCCCCTGTCGTACGGCCGGCTGCGCCAGCGCCACCCCGACTACGACGCGCAGTGGATGCAGGAGCTGCACGACCTGTACAAGGGCGGCCGCACCGCCCAGCGCAAGGCGAAGGTCTATCTGACCAAGGCGTGCAACGAGCACGACGCGCGCTTCGACGAGCGCTGCCTGACGACCGCATACATCGGGTACTTCAAGCAAATCGTCGAGCAGTTCACGAGCGACCTCTTTGCACAGCCGCTGTCGATCATGGCTCCGGCGGACGCTGCGAACCCGAGGACGCCTGGCGATCCGCCGGACCCGTTCTACAAGGACTTCGAGAACGACTGCGACATGCGCGGTCGACGCTTCGTGGGGCTCATCAAGGAGTCCATGCGGACTGGGCTCGTGCAGGGTCGCTCGTTCGTGTGCATCGACACGAAGGCCCCGGAGCCTGGCGCGACACCGCCTGCGAACAAGGCCGAGGAAGAGGCCTCGGGAAGCCTGCGCTTCTACGCGTACGACGTCTCCCCCCGCGAGGTCATCGACTGGAAGGAAGACGACCGCGGCGGGTTCGTGTGGGCCATCGTGAACCGGCGCGAGCAGGAGCGGGAGACCCCGTTCGACGCGCGCGACAAGGTGCGCGAGACCTTCATGGTCTGGACGATGGCCGGCGAAGGCGACGCGGCTCGAGCGGCCTGGGCGAAGTACGAGATCGTCTACGACGCGGACAAGCCGCCGAGGGACCAGGACAGCGTGCAGCCGGCGGGTCCCGGCGGCGTCACATCGTTCAAGCGCATCCCGCTGCTCCGCCTGGAGCTGGACGAGGGCCTCTGGGTCGGCGACGCGGTCGGCGGCATGCAGAAGGAGCACTGGGAGAAGCGCTCTCGCCTCAACGGGGCGGAGAGTCGCAGCATGGTCGCCATCCCGACCATCTCCCGCGGTCCCGAGATCGGGCCGATGGGTGGCGCTCAGCCGAGCGAGACGCAAGAGGACCCGAACCGTGGGGCGAACCCCGTCGGCGCGTTCAACCGCCAGGGCTTCGTCGAGATCGGGTCGGGCGACAAGCTGGAGTTCGCGGAGCCCGCGGGCAAGTGCTACGAGCTGGTCGCGAAGCAGATCGACGAGCTGAAGGACGAGGTGTTCAGGGTCGTCCACCAGATGGCCGCGAGCGTGAAGCCCTCGGCCAGCTCGCTCGGGCGCAGCGGCGCATCGAAGCAGCAGGACGGCAAGGCCACCGCCCTCGTGCTGCGCGCGCTCGGCGAGGTCGCCCGCAACTTCGCGCTGCTCATCTACCAGACCATCGCGGACGCCCGCGGCGACGACGTGCACTGGATCGCGAACGGCCTCGATAACTACGAGGTCATCGACCGCCAGGACATCATCACCGAGGCGACGTCGATCGACCTCATCGACATCCCCAGCGAGACGTTCGTCATCACGATCTGCACGCAGGTCGCGGAGAAGCTGCTCACGGGTCTAGACCCGGTGACGGCCGACCGCATGCGCAAGGAGATCGAGGCGGGCGTGCGAGAGAAGCTCGCGACGAAGAAGATGGAGAACGACGCGCGGAAGGAAGCGCTGAAGAATCCGGACGGCGCAGACGACGATGGCGCTCCAGTCAAGCCGCCGTTCGGTGGCGGCGACAAGCCGAAGCCGGACGCGGGTGACAAGCCGACCGCGACGGCGTAGTCCTGGAGCACGATGATCACGTTCGCCTGGCACAAGTAAACGCGCGTGGCCGACGCATCCACTAAGCCGCGCACGAAGCTGGAGAAGGCGGCCGTCGGTGAGCTCGTCCTCGGGCGAGACAAGACGCTCGCCAGGCTCCAGGAGGCCGCCAACTCGCGCACCGCAGAGGCGCGCAGGCAGGCGGCGAAGAAGGGCGACAACGAGCGTCTCGCCCTCGTGGCAGCGCTGCTCCTCGTCGGCCGAAAGCTTTCGGGGGACCTGACCGACGTCCTGTCGAGGGCCCGCGCCGAAGCACGCTCCGCCTCCCGCAAGCGGCTCGCCCTCGAGCTGACCGCGGCGGGTGTGGCGAAGGCGATGCCCTCCGCGATGGGAAGCGACGGCCGCGGCCGAGGCGCAGTCGACGCGGCGATGGCCGGCGTCGTCGCCGACTCGGTGGTCACCCAGTGGCGGGCCATCGTGCTGTCGACGTCGAGAGAGGTCGATGGCGTGAAGGGCACGTTCGACCAGGCCGAGCCGCTCATCAAGAAGCGCCTCGAAGGCGTGGCCGCCACGGAGTACTCGGTCGCCTACAACGACGAGCACCACGCCGTACTCGTTCAGATGGCCGACCGCGACCCCGGCCTTCTCGCACTCGTGATGCGAGAGTGGTGCGCGATGGCAGACGCCTGCGAACGATGCTGGCCGCACGACGGCGAGCGCGTCGCCATTGGCGAGAGCTTCAGCGGAGGCGACGTGCCAGGCTCGGTCCACCCGCGCTGCATGTGTTGCGAGACGATCGTCGCGGCCTGAACGCGAGGGAGCAGCGATGAGCCGAGCCTGTTGGAAATTCGCTGAGGTTTCGCCTGCCGCGGCCGGCACGGCGGCCTCGTCGCAGTCCGTCGAGAACCAGGCGTCGTATCTGCCGCTCGGGGTCGTGGGCCCCATGAGCGACTACGACGCGGTCAGCATCTCGGCAGACCTGCAGGGGGCGACTGGCGGCACGCTCGACGTCTACGTTCAGGGCAGCCCCGATGACGGCCGCAGCTGGTACGACATCGTGCACTTCCCACAGCTGCTCGCGGGAGCTGCGGCGATCCACTACGAGGTACCGCTCTCCNNTCCAACGCGGCCGCCACGGTCACCACGACGCAGGTCGGCAAGAACCTCGCACCAGCCCTCGGCCTCGCGTCGGGTCTCGTTGGCGCGGTCGTGAACGGCGCCTTCAGCGATCGCATGCGCCTGGTGATGGTCGCCGGCGCTGGCACCTCGGCCGGCGCACCGGTCAACGTCACCATCGCCCCCCAGCGCAACGGCGGCGCGAGCGCAGGAGGCTGAGATGTCCACGGTCCAGGTCTTCTACGTCATGCGAGAGGCGGCCCCGAGCCAGACGCTGTCGCCCAGCGAGCGCGCCGAGATGTCGATGCCTGGCTACGTGCCGGTGCGCAAGGCGAACCGCGACGAGATTGGGAAGTTCTTCTCGCGCGCCGCTGCCGACGAGCACATCTCGAAGCAGGACACGAGCGCGCGCTACGTCGTCGACGAGCGCACCGAGCCGATGGCCGTGCAGCACCCCGCGCACCACGGCGACGAGGCGGGTGGCGTGGCGGCAGCATGGCACCAGCCGCCGCCGAAGCGCGGGGGCTGAGTCGTGCGACTCTACGTCGTACGCCACAGCGAGCCGGTACCGCCGGAGACGGTCGAAGACGATGCGAACGTGAGCGGGTTCGACCCGCCGCTGACGGACTTGGGTCGTGAGATGGTGCAGGCTCTCGGCGCGTGGATGCTCGACAAGGACGAGGTCCCCAACAGCATCCTCGCGAGTCCGAAGCTACGCACCCAGGAGACCGCGGAGATCCTCCGCGAGTGCTTCGGGCTCCCGCAGATAGAGACGAAGCAGAGCCTCGGTCCTTCGATGGGCATCACGAAGATGGTGCAGAAGGTCGCCCAGGATGCGTCGCGGACTCGCGTCATGCTGGTGAGCCACCACGAGACGATCGCGCACGGTCTTCGCGTCCTCAACCTGGACCCGAATCCACATGCAGACATGTACGCCGAAGCCGAGATGCGGATCTACAAGGTCAGCCGCAAGGATGGCTCTTGGAAAGAGCACCGCCGAGTGCGCCCCGGCGAGCTTGGCTACCGAGACCAGTACTGAAGGCCTGCCTGTTCGNNTGTTCGACGGTTCGTCTTCGCGGACCTGAGCGTCTTCCAGTTCTTCCATCGACGGTGGAAGGAGATTGAAGGGCGATGGCTGCCTGGCACGGCGGAGCAGCCGCTCGAAGTCCTCACCGCGGCGATGGCGTGCATCCGCATCGAGCGTGACGTGCTTCGCCGCGACGTGCGAGCGATGGCCAGCACGATGCCTGGCCCCTACCTGATTCCAGTCTGAGAGCCCGCGCGATCGCCACGGCGGCGAAGCGCAGCATGGGCCACGAGCCGCCGCGGTCGAGCGCCACCCCGTCGCTCGGAACACCCGCGAGACATCCACCGACGGGAGCCGGACGCGCAAGCGCCCGAGAACCACGAAAGCAGAGCCACCATGGGCGACCCCTTCACGCCGGAGCAGATCGAAGCACTCGGAACCATCATCGGTACGCAGGTGAACAACACTTTCACCGCGCGCATGGGCACCATCGAGAAGAAGCTGGAGGGCAAGCTCACCGCGGGCTTCGAGACCTTCAGCAAGACTCTCGACGAGAAGCTCACGGCGCTGCCGAAGCCGTCGAAGGACGACGAACCGGGCGACAAGGGCAGCAAAGGCAAGGACAAGGACAACAGCGTCGAGCTGCAGACCCTGCGCAAGCAGCAGTCTGACCAGGCAAAGGCGCTCGAGGAGATCCGCGCGGAGCGCGACAGGGAGCGGGAGAAGAACCGCTCGATGGCGCTCAAGTCCACGGTGACCGACGAGCTGTCGAAGGTCGGCATCACGGGCCACGCGCGGCTCGCGCTGAACTGCCTGCTCCAGGACGGCCGCATCGCCTTCGAGGACAAGGTCGTCGACGGCGGAGACGCCGACAAGCTCGTCTTCCGCGGCGACGACGGCGCCGGCTGGGTCGACCTCGCGGTCGGCCTCAAGGGCTGGGCGAAGAGCGCCGATGCGAAGGTCTTCCTGCCCGCAAGCGGCGCCGGCGGCGCAGGCACGCGCCCCGCGGTTCGCACCCTCGAGCCGGGAATCAAGATCACGGACGAGGAACGCCGGCACGCGCTGGGCGATGCACTCAAGAACGCACTCGGCTAGGCCGCGCAAGCGATGGCGTGCAACGGTCCGTGAGCACCCTTGCGGACGTTGCAGTCGCGCCACGACGGTACGATGTTCTCCGCGGTGTAGCCGCCGCTCAACGCAAGCGGCCACACGTGTTCCTGATGCAGGTAGACGTCCCCGCGCAGGCAGTACGCGCAGCGGTAGTCGAAGACCTCCAGGATCGCTGACCACTCAGAGCGCGTCAGCGTGCAAGCGGTGCCATTCAGCCGCGCACGACGGATAGCTCGATGGCTGCGCCCGAGTTCGCGTGTGCGATCTGGGTGTCGCAAGCGCCACGAGCGATTCATGGCTGCCACGATGTCCCGGTTCAGGTCCTTCCAAGTGTAGACCCGAGCGCGTTCGCGCTCGCGGTTCGCTGCGTAGAACCCCCGCTTCTGCACAAGCATCGTCGGCCGGCGCTTCGCGTAACGCGCGGCGTGGTCCTCGGGGGTGCTTCGCAACTTCTTGCAGGCCTTGCACCACGGGTGAAAACCCGACGGCCTCGTTCGGTCACGCATCTGGTTTTCAGCGGTCAACTCCGTGCCGCACACCGTGCATGTCGTTCCCACACGGGAAGGATAGCGCGACACACGGGGACAACGGACACGGAACAAAGACGGAGAATCGCAAATGGCTGGGGAAAATCTGCAGACGATCTTCAACGCGCTCTCGGTCTTCTTCGACCCGAAGCTGCAGCGCCAGTGGAACCGCACCACGGTCCTGGCCGGGCAGCTCAACGCGAACCCTGCCACGAAGCCCGCGGAGCTGGGCGGCAAGCAGGTCGCCTTCGACGTGGAGTTCACCGGAGCAACGGCACAGACCGTCGCCGAAGGCTCCGACGTCGCGGCGAGCGAGTACAACCAGGACATCGACGAGCCCTTCGTCCTGCCCTGGGCGACGTACCGCTCGTCATTCCAGGTGAGCGAGCAGGAGGTCGACGCCGCACGCAACTCGGTCGGCACCGCGGAGGACCTCATGGACCTCTTCGGCGCGCGCATCGAGAGCGCCGGCTCCGTCATCGCGTCGCAGATCGAGAACGACATGCTGGTCGGCACCGGCGTCGACGGCAGCGGCAACCCGACCATCATCGGGATCTACGGCGGCGCCATCTCGGCGTCCGGCGCGTACGGCGGACTGAACCCCGCGACCTGGACGGAGTGGGCCGGCAACGTGCTGGCGAACGGCGGCACGCCGCGCGCGCTGAGCGCGGACCTCACCGAGCAGGCGGACGCGAACATCTTCACCGCGAGCTCCCTGCAGTGGAACCTCGCGATGACGTCGGCCGGCGTGACCCGCAAGTGGGCCTCGCTGTTCACGACCGGCGGTCCCGGCGCGCAGAACGTGCCGCTCGCTCGTGTGAACGACGGTGCGAACTACGACCTGGGTCGGCCGACCGGTCCCGTCGGCGGCGCGCCCGCGCAGCAGCAGGGACTGTTCCTCAAGGGCCAGCCGCTCTTCCGCAACCGGCTGAACCCCACGGGCAAACTTGCGCTGCTGAACACGGACCACATCCGCGTGAAGTACATGCCGCGCACGCTGCGCCAGGCGGACATCGACTTCATGCAGCTGATGCAGATCGAGGGCTCCAGCGGTCGCGCTCCCTCGAGCATCACCGCGACGGGGATCCCGATGCGCATCGCCGTCCTGGCGAAGACGGGCGACAGCTACAAGATCAGCTGCCGCGTGACCCTGCAGATGGCCGTCGTGCGACGCAACGCGCAGGCAATCGTTCAGGACATTTCTGAAGTTTAACAGGGAGTAATCGGTGCTACGCTCTCAGGCGTGGCACTGGTCTACCTCCTGACGAACACGGTCAACGGCAAGCGCTACGTCGGCAAGACGAACGCGAGCCTCGCGAAGCGCTGGTACAAGCACGCGTACATCGCATCGGTGGGGGGCGGCTTCGCCCTCCACGCTGCGATCCGCAAGTACGGCCCGAAGGTATTCAAGCGGGAAGTCCTGCAGGAGTGCGACTCGGAAGAGGACGCGCTCCGCGCAGAGCAGGAATGGGTCGCGAAGCTCGGAACGCTGGGCGACGGCGGCTACAACCTGTGCGAGGGCGGACGCGGCGCCATCGGCCACGTCCACTCTCCCGAGTCCCGCGCAGCGATGAGCGACATCGCGAAGTCGAAGGGCCAGCGGCCGAACGCGCTCGCCATCCAGCGCTCCGCGGAAGTCCGCGCGGCAGGCATGTCAGACGAGGCGAAGGCGGCGCTCACCGAAGGCCAGCGACGACGGCGCGCCGAGCAACCGGTCACCGACGAGTTCCGCGCCACGATGCGCGAAGTCGCCCTCAAGCGCGCGCCGCGCGGCCCCGCCTCGGCGGAGACCAAGGCGAAGATGGCGATGGCCCAGACGGCACGCTGGGCCGAGCGCAAGGCCAGTGGCATCACGAAGTCGACCGCGTACGTCACCGACGAGTACCGGGCGAAGCAGTCCGCCGCCATGAAGGCAGCGCGGGCAAAGACGGCGTAGAGCTTCGGCTCCGTCGCACCAGACGTACAGCGACAAGAGCGACCGCCCCGGCACGACGTCGGGCGCGCGCGCTTCGCGAGCACTGCGGGCGTCCCGTCCTCGATGGCGGGAGGCGCGGCGTCATTGCACCGGTCCACCTGGGACTGGCATCGCTGACGGAGAAGCGAACACGCCATGTCGAACACGCCGAGCATCCTCTCCCACCGCGCGCCAACCCGCGATCTCGTCCCGCAGGCAGAGCGCCCATTCGCTCCCATCGACAGCGACGAGACGGTCGAGGAGACCATCTGGTTCAATCCGAGCAGCGAGGACGTCGTCCTNNCGACCTCTACGTCGGCATGCAGAAGGGCCTGAAGTCGCTGCGCAACCAGGGCAAGCAGCTGACGTGGGAGCAGAGGACCGGAAAGCGCCGCTACATCATCCGCGCGGCTGGCCAGTGCCTCGAAGCGCTGCGCGACAACGATCACGATCCCAGGACCTGCAAGAACGCCGACCACAAGAAGACGACGGGCGAGCGCGCCATCCCGAGCGAGTTCGACATGGCCATCCAGCACTACTCCTGCCAGGAGAGCGAGTGCTCGCAGCGGCCGTTCGCGTGCAAGGACCGGACGCATCGGCGCGCCGTCGTCGGCGGGCTCGCGCCGAGCCAGCTCGTGAACCGCGGCATGCAGCACCGCCCAGTGCTCAGCGAATCGCTGAACGACACCTACGCCCAGCAGCAGGCGGCCAAGGAGCGCACGGTGAACGCGCTGCTCGCGAACGCCGAGAACGATCGACGCCTCCAGGATGCGCAGTCCGAGGTGCAGCGGCTCACCGCGGAGATCGCGCGCAAGGAAGCCGAGCTTCGTGCCGCGACCGTTTCGAACGACGAGACGAAGGCCAAGGGCAACAAGGCTCCCGGCCACAAGGACTGATCTCGGCGAGCTGTGTCTCGCCCCAACCGAAAGAGTGAGGACTGAGACATGAGTGCTCCGACGAACATCTACCGAGTCATCGACGCGTCCAGCAACGTTGCTGGACAGCCCAGCACGCCTGGCGGCGGAACGAGCGGAGCTCCCCTGTGCGCTGACTACACCGCACCGAGCCCCGCCGCGGCCATCACCATCGCGCACATCATCTGCAGCGCCTTGCAGCGACCCGGGCAGGTCGTGCAGGTCATCGGGGGGAGCCCCCCGTGGACGCAGATCCAGGGCGCAGCGGCGAACGTCGCGCTGACCGCGGTTCCCTCGGGCACCGGGTACTAAGCGGGTCGGGCCGTGTCGTACGCCGAGGCAGATCGCGTCTGGATCCGACGTTACGTCGGATACGGGGCCATCTTCCTGCAGGCGGAGCCTCGGCTCGAGAACGCGATCACGNNGGCGGACGGCGGCGGCCGCCCCGACTCGTCGACGGAGAACAACATCAAGGGCATCATCTACGGCATCGCGGCCGTGACGGGCGGCGTGAGCGGCGTAGCCCCTGGGCCCACGAGCACGACGGGCGCGACGTTCAACACGCCGTCGCTACGCGGCCTCGTGCAGATCGAGGCGACCATCGCGCAGCAGGACGCGCTGCTCGGAGCGTCGAGCGTCGACGGTGGCGAGGCCAAGGTCGACCCGGTGCGAGAGACCGCGCGACTCCGTATGGAGGGGCGTCGACTCTGCCACCAGCTCGCGAGGATGCTCGGGATGCGTGGCGTGCGCGCCGACATGTTCTCGCGCTCACCGGTCATCAAGGATGATGATCCGTTCGCGTACAACGTGATGCAGCACTGGAACACCGAATGAACTGGTCCTACGCCGTAGACACCGCGAACGTGGAGTGCGCCCAGCTGGCGCACAAGAACCCGCAGGGCAAGTGGCCGCTCGGCGGCTGGGAGTCGCTGGGCGAGAGCGCCGAGAACGCGCCGGAGCTTCGGCGCAGGATCGAGCTCGTGCTCTCGGATGCGGGCGCCGCGTCGTCCGAGCGCGGGCGACTCCTCGCGGAGTTCGCGGCGACGCTCGGTCAGCATACGGTCGCCCCCGAGCTTCCCTCGCGTGCTCCCGTCGCGGGCGAACTCGAGATCTGGAATCCTGGTTCCAAGGCCGCGGCGGACGACGTGTTGTGCGCCGACGCGCTCGATCTGCCGCCCGTCCTCGATGTCGCGAGCGCGATCCCCGGGGATGGTATCGAGGCCGACGTTCCGATCGTCGACGACGGCGATCCGTTCGAGGGCGTGTTGCCCAAGAAGTAACGGATGGCGACGTTCGTCCCCACGGTCCTGCCGGCACTCGACGCCCTGAGGGGCATCGGCGGCCTGCTCGGCCTGCGGGTCTTCACCGTCAAGGTCCGCAAGCGCGTCTGGAGCGGCGTCCCCGCGGGCTACAGGCCGGGCGCCCCCGGCGTGCCGGGCATGACGAAGGTCGACACCGACACGGTGCTGACCAACCAGGCCGCGGACGGCAGCCTTCAGCCCGTGCGGGTCCGGCAGGTCACGCGCCGTGAGGTCATGTCGTCGGGCGGCCAGCTCGCGGACCGCGACCTCAGGGTCGGGCCCATGACGCCGACCTTCGCGGCGAGCTTCCTGCCCGCTGGGGGTGTGACGGACGCGACCGTCAACCCCGCGCCCACGGGCAGCGCGACGGAGCTGATCTGGATCCTCAGCGCCAACGACGGGCAGACGCACGGGCTTCCCGCGTCGGGAGTCGTGTGCGAGCTACGGGCTCAGGAGAGCACGGCGCTTCACGTCGTCGTGTTCCTGAGGGCGACGGGCCGGCAGCCGACCTGAAGGAGGACGCTCCATGTACGCGATCGACCGGGCGAGCATCGCCGCCGCGTACGCGCGACTCGACGCCAAGCCGGGGTTCACGCTCCGCTGCCCGTGCTGCGGCCACACCGACGCGGTCCCCGAAGATCCGGACAAGCGCCTCTACACGTGCGACGTCTGCAGCGCGAAGATCGCGTACGGCGTCGAGCAGCCGAACCTCGCGATCTTGCCGCATGCCGACCGGCGCTTCATCGTCACGAAGATCGTCAAGGGCCGGGGCAAGGACCAGCGCGAGGGCGTGCTCCTGCTCGAGCGCCAGTACGCGGTGCAGTACGCGCTCGAGCTCCTGAGCGTCGGGCTCCCGCCCGAGAAGTGGGCGGCGGTCGCGAGCGCGCTCGTACAGGGCGCCCCCGAGGTCGCGGGCATACCCACGCGGCAGCCCGATCCGTCTCCCCCGCTACCTGTTCTTGGAACCCGGGTTCCAAGCGCCCCCGCAGACGAGCCCCAGTCGTGCCAGTGCGGGGCACCGTCCGTCCACCGCAACGGCGCGTGCGCGGCGTGCTTCACACGCGCTCTCGGCGGCGCGTGAACGTCCGCGTCGAGGGCGCGAAGACGGTCGAGGGCCTGGAGCTTCTCGCCGCGGGGTTCGTGCAGGCCGTGAACCTCGCAGGTCGCGCGGCTGTCGCGGACACGACAGCGGCTGCGCGGGGCACGACGCATTGGAAGGACCGGAGCGGCGAGACCCGTGGGTCCATCAAGGGCGAGTGGCGGGGCGTCTCCCAGGGCGGGTTCGTGAGGGCGGGCGGCGCGTCGCTCTTTCTCGAGAACGGTACGCGCGCTCACACGATCTCGGCGAGGCCTGGCGGGATGCTCCGCTTCGTCGTCAACGGCCAGGTCCTCTTCCGCAAGATTGTGCGCCACCCTGGCACGCGCGCCACGCACTTCGTCGGCGAGGCCCGGGAGATCGGCGAGACGTCGTTTCGGTTCCACGCAGAGCGCTACGTGACGTCCGCAATCCAGAGGTCGAGATGAGCACGCCCGGCGAGCTGAGGGCGCAGGCCGCGGCGTTCCGCGAGGAGAGCGCGCGGGCCGCGGCCGACAAGCAGGAGGCCGTGCGCGCGATGACGGGCGCGAAGTCCGGCAACGAGCACGCGGCGCACGAGCTGGTCGCGCAGGTCGCGGACTGCCGCAACCGGCGCTTCGCGCAGTGGGCAGGCAAGCTCGAGGAGGCGGCCTACGAGCTGGAGAACCCGTGACGGCGACTTGGCAGCCCAGCACCGTCTACGCGCTCGGCGCGACCGTCTACGGCAAACCCTCGACGGGCTTCCTCTACACGGCGAGCACGGGGGGCACGAGCGGCACGTCGCCGCCCGCGTTCCCCACGGTCGTCAACGGCACGGTCGCCGACGGCGGGGGATCGCTCGTCTGGACGTGCACGTCGGTCGTCGCCGATTATTCGAGCTTCCAGGTCGGGGCCATCCAGTTCCCCCTGGCGACCGAGGGTGGCTCTGCGGGCAACCTGCAGATCGCCGACCCCGTGATGTTCTACGCGCTCGACTTCTGGACGTTCGTGATCGTGCACTACTGCGGGGCCGCGATCCTCCAGGCCCTGGCGGACGCGGGCATCACGGCCGCGCCCGCGACCATCACGTCGAGCGTGATGCAGAGCTACCCCTACGAGCCGACGCCCGAGTTTCTCGAGAACCAGATTCAGCTCCCGGCGCTCTTCGCGTACCGGACGACGCTCCGGACGGAGTGGCACTCCGTCGGCAAGGAGTTTGACGTCCAGGTCATCGAGGTCATGTACGTGCTGCCGCCCCTCGACGCGAAGGCCAGCGAGATCGTGCTGCCGCTTCTCAACGCGATCACGAAGGCGCTGCGCCGCAAGTCCACGGACGCGTGGGACCCCGCGTACACGCCGCCCACGCCCTACGGGGGAAGCGCGGGCGCGGCCGGCGACCAGGTGACGGCCCCCAAGTACATGAACGCCGTCGAGTGGGGGTTCGGCGAGTACACGGGCCGCGAGCGGTCCTTGCAGCAGATGGGCGAGTTCGGCTTCCTGCC
>QGNH01000802.1_pt1 | contig 19379 bp, 41 predicted proteins | sample 1735481 | NCBI WGS metagenome assembly QGNH01 (sample SAMN09239004, study PRJNA386568) | Viral metagenome, whole genome shotgun sequencing project.
GCTCATCAAGCCCGGCCAGTGTTAATATATCTGCATCAGAATACTCTGCAAATGTGTCAATAGTTCTAGGACAGATTGCATCTTCTTCTGGTGTCTCACAGTTAGCGCACATCTTTAGATCCCCCATTAAATGTATGAACAGCTAATAATATCGTTATTGCTATCACTAATAAGTACGCTAACATAATAAACCTCCTAATCAATGTCCACTGTATATTTACGTATCTGTGCCTCTGCCATTGCTTCGTTCTGTCGTTTAAGCTCGCGTTTTAATTCATACGAGCGGCCATAAACATGACCAAGTGTAAAGAATGTTGCAGCGCCAGTTATAACAAATATAATACTGCCTACATCAACCATTGTCTTTCCTCCAACAATTCACAATATCTACAACTAACTGGTATCTTTTGTGGCGCTTTATTGTGTACCAACTTTAGCACAGGTTTTTGTTGTATCAATATTGGTACAACAATTAGTTTCTTTTGCGTATTCATTATACACCCCCATTAATGTAGCAGAATATAGTAAAGATCACCCAGCTACCTATTCCAATAAATCCACAAATCTTACATTTAATAACATCTTTTGCATCTTTTATTGCTCTGAGAGCGATGTTTTCTTCTTGTTTGCGTTCCCATTCAGTTATATGTGCGTTCATTGTGTCATGTCCATAATGTGGGTGGCTGTTTCATAGACCTTCTATGGGCTTTTCAAGCCTCAACTCACGTCACCCTACATTTATAGTATAGCACCTGTATACATAATGTCAAGAAATAAATGGAAGAACATCGATACTTCTAGCGTGGCTAGACATTTCACGACCATTTACATCAGCTGTAGTAACTAATGCTTCACCATGATTTGCATACAATCCTGTGCAATATAGCTTAGCTTCATTAGTTCTACGTGTAACAAGTCCTTGGATAGTCCTACCACCACCTTTAACATACATCATAAAGTGGGCTGTAATACCAGCTTTAGAACCACCAGCATTAATAGTTGGCACTAATGATGCGTATCCTATTGCTCCAGTGTTATAATGGAATGAGACAAGTGCATCAAATTGTGCTTGTGATACAGGCACTGTTAATACATTGTTCACATCTTTCTCATATCGTTTGATACGATTCTGAAATAAAGCAAAGATTTCTTCTAATGGGTGATCTAAACCTTTCTGCATATTCTCAGGTATTGGCGCACCATCATAACGTGTATGACCTATACCAAATGTCCAAACACCTACAGAATCCTTATAAGGAGCCGTACAAACACCCTCATACCCTGTAATCTCAGCTAAACCCTGCCTACTCGTAGCCATTGCACCCAATACATCGGATATTGGTGCTGGCAATATAATAACAGGATTATCTGGAGGTGGTAATATAATTACCGCCGGTGATGGCGTGGCTATAGGTGGCGGAACAGAACCCCCATGCATAATCTTATCTAATAAATCGTTTAAAAAGCTCATATTAATGTATCCTACATAGGTGGTCATAGTTTAAAGGATCAGTTATACGATCCTCCTCGGTTAGCAACAACTCCATCTCTAATTCATCCATTCTACTCTTCATTTCTAATATAATCTGTTGGTGTGTGTGTCTCCATTCGTCAGCTCTACGTAATAACTCCAGCCTATACTGATTCATATCTTGCTTTTCCTTGATTAATTGCTCTGGGGTTAATGCTTCAATCTGTTCTACAGTTTTTAATAGCATATTTTGTTTCCTTATCAGTATATACAGCGGCTATTGTCAACGCCGCTGTTGCGTTTCCAGAGAGAAACGCTTATAATTATATATAGTAGTAATACGTTAATGAGTTAGTTAATATAATGACATTAATATAGCATATTTTGATCATGAAGTAAATATATTTGTTTGGGGGTTATTATTGTTGCAATATTCACTTGACAAGGTATTGCAAAGGGTTCATAATGCACACTATACCATATTGCTAGGAGATTTACATGGGACATTACAGTACTCAAGAAGAAGCAGCCATTCTTGCTAGGAGTGAAACAAAGTGTACACCGCGTAGCGATAGAAACGGTAGTTGTCCCCTGCACGGCAATATAGACAACGAAACTATTGACGATATTATGGGGTTTACAATGGAAACTAGGCGTGGATATATTCCAGACACAGCAGATACACGAATGGAAGACCATGGTTATAGAAAAATACAAAAAGCTCCATGTGTTGGGAACATTCCAGTAGATAAGATCCAACGTGCTGTTGATACAGTTAGTAAGGAATTTCCAGAATGTGAGAAGACAACATTTGCTAGTGGGGCACAAAAAGATGTTACAGGTAAACCACGGTTTGACCTAATACCACCAGAAGCAATGAAAGCATTAGCTGAGACCTATGCATTAGGGGCTGTAAAGTATTCTGATAGGAATTGGGAGAAGGGCATACCATTTAGTGCTGCTCTTGGTGCGCTAAAGCGCCACCTCAATGCATTTGAACTTGGGGACATGATAAATACAGCAGATGGAGACATAGAACACATAGCCCATGTAATGTGGTGGGCGGTTGCCTTGACAACGTTTGTTAAAAGAGGTAGACTAGATTTAAATGACTTACCACACTATAACGAATTGTTGGGAGACTAACATGGACAATGCTGCAACAAAAAGCTATCACAAAATGTGGCACGAACTAGAGGCTAACATTTATGAGCTTGCATCTGATAGATACAATGAGGATTTACCAGAACTTAAATTGTTTGCGGCTGTTGTCATTCAAGCAGCAAAAGAAGGGGATTCATTCTACTTTAAAAGTGATGAATTCACACTACATTCACGTTTACTACGATTATCAGAGTCTTTTTTGCGTAAAACTGTTAAAAAAGGCCAGAATATTGAAAGTAGTGGCATAATATGGAACATAACACAACCATTAGAAGAGGATGACACGTTATGAGTACATTACTTAGTATGGGGTCTTGTCCATTCTGTGGTAGTGGTACACGTACATCATGTTTTGCTACATATGATGATGGTTATTGCTGTTTTACATGTGGTAAGAAGAAAATAGAGAAGGCAGGGTATGCATGGAAACCAGCATTTGCTCAAAAACCATCTGGAATGATGGAATTACCACAAATGACACAAAACATTAGCAAATTTTCATTACCTGTGTTACAATGGCTGTACAAATACTACGTATTTGACGAGTTAATCAAGAAATACAGTATATCTTATGTACCACCAATAGATAAAATGAGTGAAAGTTTATTACTACCCGTCTTCGACGGTCAGAAACTAGTTTCTTATCAACAAAGATTCTTCCCAAAGAAGAGTTTTATAACTAAAGGAGACAAAACACAACCGTACATGATTAAGTGTGCTAATCCGATTTCAAATGAAATTATATTAGTAGAAGATTTCATAAGTGCTATCAGACTGGGGGAGCATATGAATACAATATGTTTATTCGGTGTACATATCAGTCATGTCATGTCGAAATTTATCGAAAATTTAAACATGAACATTAAGATATGGTTAGATCCTGATGCGCCCGGACGTCAAGCGTCTAGTGAAATGAGCGCTAAATTAACCAAAAGCATGATATATTGTGCAAAATATAGAGCGTTCGCTGTTCGCGAACCGCGAACGGTAGAAGTTATAATGACTGCCCTACAACCCAAAGATTACTCAGATGGTGAACTAATCGCCATTCTAAAATCTGAAATCAAGAATGGAGATAGTTTATGAATATAATTAAAGGTACGAGCCCAATTATTGCAATAGGGTTTGCAGTAGCAGTAACAGCATTTACATATCATCAAGTTTACTTTAAGGATGTTGCTAAGAAAAGTTATGATCCTGTACATGTACAGCAAATATTTGATAAACTGGCTGTGAATTCTGGTACAACCCACATTCTGCCACTTATCATATTAGATACACCGATGGCAAATGCTTGGACAGATGGTAAAAACATCACTATCACTACAGGTTTATTAAATATTATGGATGGTAATGATGACGAACTGGCATTAGTGCTAGGTCATGAAATGGGTCATGTTATTAATTATGACTTAGAACACGCAGCAATGGAAGACGCAGTAGGTTATCCGATTGATGGTAGATATAAAGAAGCGGCAGCGGACAAGATTGGCGCTTACATCATGATGAGAGCGGGATTTAATGAATGTAATGGTAGAGACATTTTTAATAAGTTTAAAGAGAACTTTGGAGATGATGCGGCAGCCATGGGACACCCTGACAACGCATTCAGAGCTGATCAATTAGACTTACCACAATGTCATGTACAGTTCTTTCACAACTGGTTTTAAGGGGGCAGTATGACTACCCACATAAACAAACGGTATCATTTTCTAAATGAGGCCACAGGAAAGAAGACAGTTATAGAGTTGGACTTAGGGGCACAGGAGGTTTCTGTGCTCATGTATGAAGGTGTTGAACAGACATACCCATATGTAGCTACAATTAAACCGGAACACAATTCAATGCTACTATTGACTGTGTTGGATTTATTCACGGAGGGCTGTGGGCTTCGGCACACGGAATACGTTACTATAGAGGGCTAAACCATGGTTACTGAGCATCTTATAAGATCAAATGTTAGCACTGAATGGACACTATATGGGCCAATAAACGGCTATAGTGATTATAAAGAGCTATTAACGGCCTTTAAGGAAGCCCAAGAAGGTGATAGTATTGAATTAAGAATTAACTGTTCTGGTGGTGACTGTAGTGTAGGTGCAATGATTATTCAGGCCATGCAACAAAGCAAAGCTGTAACCGTTTGCAATGTTGTATACCCGAGTCATTCAATGGGGAGTCTGATTGCGTTAGCTGGAGACTACCTAGTTATGCAACCACACTCTTTTCTAATGTTCCACACATACAGTACCTTGATTGGTGGTAAGAGTTCTGATATGATCAAGGACATGAACTACATGGATAGGGCGTTGAAGGGCCTTTCTGATGAAATTAGTAGTCCATTTCTATCTAAATCAGAGATTGCGCGGATTAATAATGGTGAAGACGTGTATATATGCGCCGATGACCCAACATTACCCGCCCGACTAAAACGGCACTATAAAGATATCGTGTTAAATCCTAAGTGATTTACATGAATTCTTAATAAAAATCTCTGGGAGGGGATCTAATGACAACAACACCACCAAAAGACATAATACTAGAGACTGCACTGTTAAAAACTATGTCTTGTAAGCAGAATTTCCGCTTATACGTGAATTCTGTAGATCGAAATAGAGTGCTACCAGCCACTAAACTATTACTGGGAGACTACGACAAGTACTTTAAACTCTTTCCTGAGCATGAAACTGTCGATTTTGGACAGTTTCTTACACAATTTAGCCAGAATTGGCACAATAAGGACTTAGATCAACTTGATATAGAGTATTATAGAGAGTTTGTATTTCCTGCCATTGTTAACGCAGATGGTTCCGAATTGGAACACTGCTTGTTAGGTCTGATGCACAAACAAACTGCCGAGGAACTCTCGGAAGTTGCAAACACTAAGTTTGATGTTACAGTTCTTCGTGACATATTAACAAAGTACGAAGAAAAGGAACAATTAATCTTCTTGGAGAATGATAAAGAGGCTATTACTGCTGATAATGTAGACTTAGAGGTGTTAGATAAGAATCAAGGTATTCCATTCTTCTTGCCATCGTTGCAAAGAGAGTTGGGTGGTATAATTCAAGGTCAGTTTATCATAGTGAGTGCAGACAGTAACACGGGTAAATCAGCCTTTGTTATTAGTCAGGCGGTACATGCATTTCAACATGGACTATCAGGCCCAATCTTATACTTTAACTCAGAAGGAACACCCGGAGATATCTATGCACGTTTCTGGTCTAACCTATATCGTGACAGTATTATTGAGGGAACAGAGGAAATTGTGAGACAGCGCAATGACATACGAGACATGTTTAAACAAACATACGACATTAACAAGCTGGTGGTATTTCAAACATATGGCAAAAGTATTGCTTATGTGCGGGCAAAGCTCAAGAAATATAAACCCTCCCTTGTCATTATCGATATGTTAGATACACTTGCGGATGTTGAAGATCCAATAACGTTAAAGAAACTTTATGATAATATACGTGGACTTTCATTAGAATACTGTGCTATAATAGGGACTACGCAAAGTGGTAACACTGAGTATTTTGAGAAAGATACAGGTAAATTTGTTACTAAACGGTTCTTAACAGATAAGGACGTTCTAGGTTGTAAGGCTAAGAGTGCAGCAGCCGAGACAGTGCTAGCAATCGGTAAAGATGCTAACAACCCGATGTTAAGGTTTATCACCACGCCAAAAACAAAACGCGGTCAGCCTACGACTGTTACTTGTCAGATAGAAACCAAGTTCAGTTTATATAAAGAGATAACATTTTAGGGGGATATTATGTACACTATTTTTTTATTAGAAATAGCATTTCTTTTATTAGTTCTTTGTAGGCATGTGTTCATAACAACTGTAGAAGGTAGGGGTACTATAAAATACTTTTTCTCTAACAAGAAAGCAAACCGCTACCTTGCTACTTTAGGGAATGCAACTATAAGTTACAATTGCTTGNNTTTAGGAGTATAGTATGAGATACATGGGCGGTAAATTCTACACAGCTAAACACATATTGCCTATCATCCTTAAAGATAGGCAAGAAGGGCAATGGTATGTAGAGCCCTTCTGTGGAGGCTGTAACACTCTGTCAGAGGTTACAGGTAATAGAATAGGGGCGGATACACATTGTGCTTTAATTGGTATGTGGTTAAGTGTATCTTATGGGTGGCTTCCACCAGAAAGCATAAGTTTAGATGAATACACCCATTTAAAACAATCTAAAGATTTACCACATGTGGGGTCAGTTAACCCATTAGTGGGGTACGTAGGGTTTGTAATGAGCTTTGCAGGTAAATATTTTGGTGGGTATGCAAAAAACAACGAGAGTAATAAGGATTATGCGGGGCAGGCAGCTAAATCAGCACAAAGGCAATTCCCAAAATTACGGAATGTAATATTTAAAAATTGTAGTTATGAAGATCTTAAAATACCTGAAAGGTCTATTATTTATTGTGACCCACCTTATGCAGGTACAACGAAATACGAAGGAAAAAGATTTGATAGCCTGCAATTTTGGGAACAAGTTAGAAACTGGGTATTTGATGGGCATAAAGTATTCGTGTCTGAGTATCGAGCACCCAGTGACTTTGTTAGTATATGGAGTAAAGAAAAGAAAGTAGTTGTTAAGAATACTAAAGATACACAGCCACTAGCCCTAGAAAAACTATTTGTACATAGGAGTCAATATAATGAGTAACTTCATGGTTTTGGATTTGGAGACAAGTTGTGGTACATCTGTACATGGCCCAGCTGCTAAAGACCCAAATAATGACTTTTTTACCGTTATAGCAGGAACAACCCCTGAAAACGTACAAGTTGTGCATGAAATAGGGGGGTATTTACGCCAATTACCTGCTTTAACAGTAAAAATCATGGATCAAGCTGATGTGATCGTAGGTCACAACTTAGCATTTGACCTCTCGTATGTCCTAAAAACTAAGACATTCCAGTCATTTCTAACCCGTGGTGGGCAAATGTGGGACACGCAAATAGCCGAATACCTGATGTCAGGTCAACGACACAGCTTCTCTTCCCTTGCTGAACTACAACTAATCTACTTAGGCAAGAAGATTAAGGAGAGTAGAATAGGATCATTGTTTAAAAGTGGTATCGGGGCTGATAAAATTCTAGCGGCTAGGGATCGTTGCAAACGTGTGTTTGCTTTGTATGAGAAATACGCCCTATCAGACGGTGTAACCACCTTACAGGTTTTTGCTAAGCAACACGCTAAAGCAAAATCTTTGGGTATGTTAGATGTGATCAAAACTTACAATAATTATATGTTGTGTTTATTGATTGTACAAAACACAGGGATACCTGTGAATATTGTACAATGTGAAAAGACATTACGAGAGTTCAAGTTAAAGGCAATTGATTATCTTAGGAGCGCCACGGACTTGATTAAACCTATGTGGAACAATGAGTTAGGGGACTTCAATGTTAATTCCCCTAAAGACAAAAGTGCAATTCTTTTCGGTGGAACATACATAATTAAACGAAGAGTGGAAGATGGACTGTACAAAAATGGTAATCCTAAATTTAAATCAGTTGATGAAGAAATTAACATCAAAGGCTTTGGGGTTCCCACCTACCTCACTACTGAGGGAGCTAAGAAAGGTCAGTATGCCACAGGCGCGGATATTGTAGAAAAGATATATGCAAAGAGTAAGAACCCACAATTAATAGAATATTGTAAGTTGCAAAGGTTATCAATGAGCTATAACAAGATGTGTTCTACATACCTTGAGCCGTTCCTGACCCTATCGATTGATGGACTACTATACCCTAACTACAACAATACCATGACTATTACGTCTAGGTTGAGCTCGTCGAAACCAAATCTACAAAATGTACCCTCTAAGGGGGAAATGTTATTACCAATTCAAGGACAACTGGTAGCACCTGAGGGGTGGGTATGTGTGTCAGCGGATTATAGCCAGCTAGAGATTTACATCTCTGCCTATTTAGCTAACGACCCACAATTAACAGCAGACTTACTAAGCGGGGTGGATTTCCATGTTAAGAGACTATCGTATGCCGAAGATATGCCGTACTCTGACGTCTATAAACTCTGCAAAGTGGATAAAAACCCTATCTGGGAGTCGAAACGGACGAGTGCTAAGACGATTTCATACCAAAAAGCCTACGGTGCAAGTCCTAAGAGCCTTTCGATCACGACTGGAATCGACGAACAAATTATTAAACGCATATTTGAGAAAGAAGACCTTGAATATCCTCAAGTTGCTCTCTTTAATAAATCGGTAATGGATCAAGTTAATGGAAGCAAGACGCCATCTCTGGCAATAAACATACCTAGCGCCAAGAAGCGCGGAGGTAAGGACAGTAAACAATTCGTAGCGGGAATGGAACTATTGCCAATTCTTGATAGCGAAGGTAACACACGCTTTGACAGAAATGAGTATAGAAGTGTAGGTTACTACAAGGCGATCACAGGAAAACGCTATAGTTTTGAAGAGGTTGGGCGTGATAGCCGGAATGGGATCACACGAGGTTTCAGTACTACACAGACTAAGAATTACCATATTCAAGGCACAGCTAGTGACGTGCAAGCAACATCAAGCGCGGCGATACTACCTTTAATATTGAAACATCCTGATAAGATTAAAATGGTTAATGAGATTCATGATAGTAAATGGTTTCTTGTTAAAGAGAAGTATTTACCACAGATGTTACCCATAATCAGAGAATTAATGGAGAATGTACCTAAAAACTTCGATAATCAACTTAAAGTGAGAATGCCCTTTAGAATCCCTGTGGACTTCAAAATAGGGCCTAACTTCGCTGAGTTAACTGAGTATAAACACCCACTCGGCTCGCTTGAGTGCAGTAACTCAGTTAAGTATAATAGTCACAATGAGGAGAATACACATGGCAATTAAAAGTGATGGTTGGATAGTGTCACAGTGTGAAAAGAACGATATGATCGTTCCTTACGAGACAGCATCAGTTAAAGAAGTGTACGGACGTAAAGTAATATCTTACGGCCCCTCAAGTTATGGATATGACATACGGGTAGCCAATGAGTTCAAAGTATGTTACAACGTGTATGGTGGTATAGCCATTGACCCCAAAGCTCCGGGCATTAGTAGTCGTCAATTTGTAGAATTTGTGCAGGACTCCCTAGAGATACCGGCAAACTCAATGGTGCTATGCAGGAGCTTAGAGAGGTTTAAGATTCCCCGTGATGTGCTTGTCGTATGTCTCGGGAAGTCTACTTATGCAAGATGTGGCCTTATTGTTAATGTCACGCCACTTGAGCCAGAGTGGGAAGGGTTTTTAACAATCGAGATTAGTAATACTACACCTGTTCCGGTGAAAATATACGCTAACGAGGGTATTGCACAACTTCTATTCTTTCAAGCCGATCATAGTGATACGTGCTTAATTTCCTACAAAGATAAAGAAGGCAAATACCAGAATCAAGTGGGAGTTACAGGAGCGAAGCTATGATATTTTTAGGTATTGCTATTGTGTCCGCAATTGTGGCCTCAATAGTAGTTAACGCAGTGTACAATGTGTACCTGCAAAAACCAGAAGAGCATTACGACGACTAGGAGCATATAATGGTAGATATAGCAGATGGTACAGAAAGCAGACAAAAGGCCGAGTATGTAAGCCATGACCCTAATATCAAACGTGGTCAAAGTCCTTATATTGAAGTGACCTATAAACGTTTGGATGGCGAGAAAGCCGGGGAGATTAATAAAGCTGGGGCATTCATTTCAGCATTAGATGAAGCTTCAAGAGAAAGAATCAAAGCAGGTGGTCAATTCGTTATTGTTAAAACGAAGGTTGGGAACTACTGGAACTTAACTAAGGTGGATGATGTGAGTACATTTGTAGAGAAACCAGCAAGTACATATACTAAGAAGTCTTACGGTGGTGGCGGTGGTAGTTCATCAGGGGGCAGTACATATAATACAGCAGGTATTAAAGTAGGTGCTGTGTTGCATGATGCCGTAGCATTAGCAGGAACCGGAGCAACAACAGCTAAGGTTAAAACTATTGCTGAGGAACTGTTACATCTAAGCTATGAACTTGAAGCTAATGTTAACGCAGGGAAGTATGCAGGAACAAAGACAACGACTACGGCAACAACTACAGCCACTAAGGGTACAACCCAAAGAGCTAAGGTTGAGGAAGAAACCAGCGTTGAAAACATTGAGTTTTAAGGGGTTATAATGGGCCATTGGTATGACAGTGCGGGGCAACCCGCATACGAAGTACAAAAGGCTGACGGGAGTGGGCTTAGGCCCACAACTCTCGCAGATGCACGTAAACTAACCCTATCCCCCTCAGTAACCACTATACTAGGGATAGTCGCTAAACCAGCACTGGATATGTGGAAGCAAAACCAAATCCTTAAAGCTGTTATATGTCACCCACCTACACAGTCAACTAACTTGGATATCTGGAAAAAGAAAATAGTTGCTATGTCGATGGAAGAGGGAAGAAACGCCGCAGAACGTGGCACAGAGATACATGATGCATTAGAGGGGTATATCTTAGGCAACGGTGTTGCTGATGATATGAGACAGTTTGTAACTCCAGTGGCACAACTGCTTGATAAGACATTCGGTGCGGTTGCTTGGAAACCTGAATCATCATTTACACACCCTGAGAGGTTCGGTGGTAAATGCGATTTACACGCTACAGAATGTTATGAATACCCTAATGGTATCATATTAGACTTTAAAACCAAGAGCACAGAGAACTTTAAAAGTGTGAAAGCATATGATGAACATTGTATGCAGCTAGTGGCTTACAGAGAGGGTTTTAACCTCCCTAAAGCTGAATGTTACAACCTTTTTATATCTACACATGAGCCCGGCGCGTTGCTATTGCACAAGTGGGAAGAAAAAAGTTGCGAAAAAAGTTGGCAAATGTTTAAATACTTGCTATACTACTATAAAGCAGCAAATAACTTTGGTCTTTGAGGAGTATAACATGCGTAGATACAATGCCCACAATAATAAGGAAGTCTTAGCAAAGCTTTCTGAGCGGGTGGTAGGACATGACCACGCCAAGAAGGTTTTAATCAATTTAGTTAACAGATCAAAGGATCGCTACTACCAAAAATGGGCATTACTAGAAGAAGAAGACTTAACCCCCCTATCTAACTGCTTGTTAATTGGGGATTCAGGTACAGGTAAAACCTTTCTAGTCGAAAGCTTATCAGCGGTAATGAACTTTCCCCTGATTAAGATCGACGCTACCGAACTAAACCCCACTGGGGCTAGCGGTGGTATTAAAAAGAAAGACTTAGTAAACAAGGTCGTTAACCATGTTAAAGAGATCATGAAAGACGAACAAGAACGTAGGGACGATGACCCATCATACAGAGGAGAGTACTTTTCATTTGATGGTTGTTTAGATCAAGTTGTTGTATTCGTTGATGAGGTAGATAAGCTAGGGCAGCAGTTGAGTAGTGATTGGAATGCGCATGTACAAGCAAACTTCCTAACATTGTTTGAGAATAAAGGAGAACTAGCTAACATTACATTTATCTTTGCCGGGGCATTTACTGGGATGGATAAACATGGGAAAAGTGCCAAGCAACAGATAGGCTTTAATCATACGGAAGAAGTACACGAAATTGGTGCGGGCGACTTGTCACAGAAGGTTATCAAGTTCGGCCTTATACCCGAGCTTGTAGGTAGAATGCACAACATCTGTTTGCTGGATGAGTTGAAAGAGGAAGAGTATACAAAGATTCTCTTGCAAAACATTTTGCCAAGGGTTCAAAAGAGCTTGAAGTTTCTTGACATACCTAAGTTCAGTCTTAGTAAAGTGCAAGTTAAGAAACTGGTTAAAGATGCAATGAAAAGCGGGTTAGGTGTTCGGGCATTAGAAACAGGTGTTAACAAGATTCTAGTTGATATCGAGTTTGACCCAGACGCTTATAGACAGAAATTACTATAATTACGATCGTAACCAATGAACTGGCCGGAAATCCCGGCTAGTTGCTAGGGGGCTATATGGATGCAACAGATAAAGAAGTTAAAGCCGCTGGCGATAAGGTGAGAGCTAAGTATGCTGGAGCCATAGAGAGCCTAGCTAAAGATGATGGTGATGATTGGTGGAGACAACAAGACTCTGATATAGAGTGGCTAAGGTCACACGATGCTCACGAAGACTATGTTAATACTGATGAGGACTTAGAGTTTTTTGAATACCAAATACAACGAATGATTGCTAAGCAAATCCAGCACGAGGATGCCTTGACATTGGCAGAGCTAAGAGATAGAATAGAACCATTAGTACAGGATGTTGAATTTAATTTAGATGAACCATTACCCGAAGAGGAATAATAAAATGGCTAAAGCGTGGGGGGTTAAACCAAAAAACGATGCGCAGAAATTTGCGCTAGCGTACCTTACAGACGCGTCAATTGACTTAGTGATCCTAGAAGGGATCGCGGGTTCAGGTAAGACATTACTTGCGCTGTCAGCTGGCTTAGAACAAGTCATAGAATCAAAGACATACAAAGAGATTATATTTACAAGAGCGCCTGTATCATTGGGTGACGACATGGGTTTTTTACCCGGTGAGATTAACGACAAGATGCTTCCATGGTGCGGAGCTCTATTAGATAACTTAGAATTTCTTAACATGGATGAGGGAATGGTAGAACGTAGTATTAAACTTACTGCTATGCAACATATGAGGGGCAGGAGCTTCAATAAGAGATACATTATTATTGATGAAGTCCAGAACATAACCCCCCAACAAATCAAGGTTCTTATCTCACGTGCTGGGTTAGACTGTAAGATTGTAGCCTTAGGAGACATAACACAGATTGACAAACGTGGTCTGACCAAAGAAAACAACGGCCTCACCTATCTAATCAAAGCTATTAAAGATGGTGAAGACTTTATACAACATGTTAAGCTACCTGATTGTGAACGTAGTCGCTTAGCTAAATGGGCGGGAGATTCATTATGACAAATGCATATTATTATCTGACCTTTATCCCAGCTCTTGGACATGTAACATTGTTCGGAGGTGCGGCATTATTCTTTCTGGGATTTGTATCTATAGGTGTTTCGGCTGATTATAAACTAAAGGCCGGAATTATTGCGGGCGTTGTTGGATTATTTTTAGGGTTACTTATAGCCCTGTCCTCTAACTTCTTCCCTGACAAGTATGATCTTAGAGCACAGATGAACGATGTTGAATATTGCCATATCGTGCAATCATGAACGACGGCTTAGGTTTTGCAGTAGTAATTGCGCTCCTTACATTACAGGGGCTTGGCATTATGACTTTGTTACACTATGCGGGGGTATTATGAGTACAATTATAGCAGTGATAGTAATAGGTGCCGCTGCAATAGGGTTGTTCCTATTCTTTGATAAATTGGCTAATGAGGAGTAAACAATGGACGCATATTTAATTAGAATGTTAGCCTACGCCACACTAGGCGGAATGGCTGCTATGTATGTAGCTAAACTTATATTACAAGCCTTTGGTCTACTGTGAAAAAGGTTGCCCGGATAATTGGGGAAGCTACGAAGCGGCGTAAACCTAAACGTAAGATAACAGAAAAGGATGGTAAGTTCTACACGCCCCGTGGGGTGGAAGCAACACGTAACGCACACACCATGACCGAAGCTAACTACTTCGCCATGATATTAAGTGCCCTTAGGGGTACTACAAGGTTCTGGAAACCAGCAACCCAAAAACTAGAGAGTTGCAAACGACCGAGCCAAAGCAGTAACAAGAGATTAAAGTTTGAGTATCTATGTGAATCATGTCTGACATGGTGTCCACGTAAATCAATTCAGATTGACCACATCATACCGTGTGGTGGTATCAATGGGTATGACAAGATCGTACCATGGTTAAAGAGGGCACATGTTGAGGAAGGCTTTCAAATCCTCTGTACCACTTGCCACAAAAAGAAGACATTGGAGGAACGAAATGAAAAAATTGATTGATAAATATCCAAAGCTGTCCTTTATGATTATTGTTAAATTGTATTGGATAGTAAGTTTCTCCTTCACTGTATTTGTTATTCAGAACAGTGTACCAACCGTTAGACAGTGGGTGTTAGGTAGTATATTCACACTGGTAACATTGCCACTTAACTACTGGCTCACATACGGATTTACAGGAGCTGACAAATGCAAAGCAAACGAAGAAGTTTAATAGAAAGCTCTACCAACACCTTTGTAGGTACGCTAATAGGGTTCTCGATATCCCAGCTGTTCTGTTATGGACAGGTGTTTATCAGTGAACATTTTATATCTGGCTTTGAATGGAATGTAAACGCTAAGAGTAATATAATAGTTACGGTAGTACTCACTTGCGTGAGTGTTGCTCGTGGCTATTTTGTACGCAGAACATTTAATAGAATGCGGGAAGCTCGGGGAGAGATAGAATGACCGATGACCAGTTATACGCACGAAGTGGGCTATCGCGTAAGTGTCATGAGCCTTGTGATGATATGACTTATAACACCCCGATGCAGTGTGATTGTTTCACTGCCGGGCAAGATCATAACTTCGCCTCTATTGTACACCACATTAATAAAATATTAGACGGTAAGGACAGTGGACAAGGTGCAAACTTTGAACCATGGGGTAGTTTGAGACGGAGACTATTAGATCTTGTTAAGGGGCAGAAATGAACTATCAATTTATTATAGGTATTAACCCCAATGGGGTTGACCCAGAGGAAGCCTTAGGCGTATCATGCGCCGATGCTTTGCTGGTTAGAAGAAAAGGTAATCTCTTCCTTGACTTTGATAGGGAAGCAGATTGTTTTACATGGGCTGTTAGGACAGCTATCACGGACATAGAAGATGCAGGGGTTACAGTCACTGCTATTCTAGGCGCAGAAGGGGGCAAGTGATGTTATTCTATAAGCTACACGAAGAATATAAATTAACTTTCTGGGTTGAAACTGACAAAACTGTTGACGAAGTTGAAACATTACTGTACGATGTTAATTGTGATGATGCAGATGTTCATAAGACAGATGCACACACATACGTACACTTTAACCGCAAGGCAGCTAATTGCGGTGAGGCAGTCTCAGACGCTTGGAGTATTTTAGAAGCGGCAGGACTAGGAGTTAAGGGCGTGTTAGAGGGGCATTCAACATGAGCAGACTGAGCTACAAGATCAAACAAGCCCTAGAAGAGGCTGACGAAATGTGCCACCCAGACAAAAAGCCATCACTTATAGTTAAGTGGTCACGTTTTGTACGTTATTTCGTGACAGATTTGTACTATGATTATCCATACTTGTGGGTAAGTAGGGTTAAATCTATCCATAAGAATATTAAATTCTTTTGGCCTCATATTAAACACATGAGAGACTGGGATAGTTCATATCAAATCTATTTGTTCTGTGACTCCTTAGAATACCTAGCACAAGGATTAAAAAATCATGACAACTGCTTGCATAGTCTACGCCATTACCGTAGGTGTTTGTTTGCAGCTAAACGACTACGTAATGCTTATGATGATAAGGCGCATGAGGATAAAAGCTATCAAAGATTATCTATGCGCAATCCGATTCGATTCGTAAAGCTGAGTAATGGTCGTGGTTCTCAGATGACTCATGACTACGGCAACACAGAAGAGTACTACACCAAGATGTTCAAGGTAATTCACAAGCGTACAGAAGCATCTATGAAAGCAGAGAAAGAGGCTACGTGGATGTACATTAACAAGCACATACAATCATGGTGGGATTAACCGCTGTAGCGGATAAAACTTACTTTAACCGTTAGAGGGTATAAAATGGCAATCTATGAGGTGCAGTGTACAAAGTGTGAACATGTATGGGAAATCATACAGAAGTATGAAGACCCACTGCCAGAGAAATGCCCAGAGTGTGACGACGGCCCTATCATACGCCTAATGTCGGCGGGGGGTTGGCAAGTTGATTGGTATGGGGGTTACTAAGATGCCTATATATGAACTAGAATGCGCAGCTTGCGCAGACATAACAGAAGTGATGCAGAAAGAGAAGTACACACAGGAGGAGTTAAACGATCTACAATGTTTAAAGTGTACAGAGATTGGTGTAATGTATTACATTATGTCAGGTGGTGGATTTAGGTTGTACGGTATTGGGGTTTATAAACCTTCGGAGCGATAGCCATGAGAGTAGATAAAGAATCAGATTTGTGGGAGACTCCCAGCGATCTGTTTGCTGCACTAGATAAAGAGTACAACTTTAAGATTGACTTGTGTGCGAGCTCAGGCAATAATAAGGTTCCAATGTATGCTAAAGACTTCTTTGCATTAGATGCTAGAGAGTTTAGTGGCTGTACGGGGTTTATGAATCCCCCCTATTCAAACCCTTTACCTTTCATTAAAAAGGCGTATAGTGATAGTATGCATATGGTGATCGTCCTGTTGATTAAGGCTGACACCAGTACTAAGGCTTGGGGTGTGTTCTGGGATTACGAGAACAACAAACCAAAGCTAGGGGTTACGGTAAGGTTCTTACCTAAGAGATTGAAGTTTGAAAGAAACGGAGAGCCCAGCACTAACACCGCTAACTTTCCCAGTGCTATAATAACTATGTATCAGGGGGTGGGTTATGAGTAAGAAAGGGACAAGTGCAAATGCTAAGGCTAGATTCTTGGCATACAAAACTAATAATACAAGTGCAAAAAATGCCGTTAAGAGGCTTATTAAGCACTTAAAACATCATCCGAATGATGCGCAGAGCGCAGCACATACGGTTCCGAACTTCAAACCAAAGAAGGAGACTAAAAATGCTTAAGACATGTTTAGGCTTGGGCTTGATGTTAATGCCCGCCGTCTTTTGGTGCGCAGCTATAGGCTATTTGCTAGGGTTCAAGGTTACGTTAATCTTGATGTTAATCATACCTGTGATTGTGTTATCGTTAGTCTGCAAAATCCTAGGTAAAGTAATACTGAGTTCATAGGAGAGAATGAATGTCAATGCTACATAAACCTAAGATATTGTTTTATGATATAGAGACTAAGCCTTTACAGGCTTGGCTGTGGGCTCCCGGTAAACAATACGTGGGGCATAAACAACTAGTTAAGGAGTACTCACAATATGGTATCATATGCGTCACGTACTGCTGGAACGACGGTAAACCAGCTCAAGCAATCGACTGGGGATACGAAGCCCAAGACACGAAAGAGGTTGTCAAACAGTTCGACGAAATTATCAAACAAGCAGATCTCACAATTGGTAAAAACAGTGATAGATTTGATACAAAAATGATTAATGCTTGTCGTATGTTTGCAGGGCTCCCCGGTATGCCAGCGTGGACAAAGTATACTGACGACTTAGAACGTCAGATGCGCCGCTACTTCCGTATGCCATCACAGAGTTTAGACTACATCTCTAACCAGTTAGGGTTAGGTGGTAAGATTAAGATGGAGTTTCAGGACTGGGTTGATATATGTGAGAAGAATAAAGATGGCGTTAAAAGCCTTGCTAAGATGATTAAGTATGGCAAGAAGGACGTCGAAGATACCAGAACCTTATGGTTCAAGCTTGCTGAGCATTTTGACAGTAAATGGAATCAGTCTACGTATGAAGACAATGGTATTAGATGTAAGCACATGGATTGCGGCAGCTTATTGCTACGCAAAGACGGGACACGTCAAGCTGGGAATGTTACATATCAACAGTACTTCTGTACATCTTGCGGTAGATATGCAGGACGTAGAAGTTTAAGTCAAGTATTAAAGATGGAGGGTAAAGTAAAATGAGAACTCACGCTACATTATTAGACAACCCATATGTATTCCTTGCGATAGAGTTTGGTAATATTGTGAACGGTAATGAAACAAAGGTGCTTGGGGTTTACACAACCCGAGCTATTGCAGATGGCAAAGTTGCTAAGACCTGTATGCTGCGCGGACATAGCCCAGAGTATAAGAAAGACTATGGTGTTATTAAGAAACCCATAGAAGGTAGAACTAGAAAACTGAGGGGGTTCTAATGAGCAGATATACTTTTATGATGAACCACGATGATGGCACTATGATTAGTGTCAGTGGGAATAAAGAAACGGCTACCGAAGTGTTAGAGGATTTTAAAACCTTCTTGCTAGGTGTAGGCTACCATCATAATACTGTAGAAGACATTATCATGGAGGATACTAGCCATGGATATATCAGCGGGAATTAGTTCACTTGAAACTCGGGGTAGATTCATACTCCGGGGTCTTGGTTTGCAGCCTAACGAGGCTACTACAAACTACATGACAAAGAGTTTAGAGGAACTTGTTACCTATGTGATAGCTTTTTCTGTGGAAGAGCTTAGAAAGCAGGGAAAATTGAAGGAGGAGGAAAAAACGGCCTCCGTAGAGCCTCACTATTCAACGATCCCCTGTTAGGTTATGTCGTAGTGGCTGTACATATAACAAAGCCCCGTTAAGGGGCTTCTTTATGGCTTAAACTAAATACTGCCCCATTTGGTCTACTGGAACACTAATTAAGAAGCGTCTATCACCATCATACACGTAAGCTATGCCCATAGGGACACCAACGCTAGCTTCTTCATACAAACAGAACCCATTATTGATAGCTGGGCGGATAACTCCTATCCTTGAGCCACCTTGTGGGAAGTGTAACCGAACAGTTGACACGCCGGGATCGATATCATACTTTGCAAGAATGCCTCTAGTCTGTGGAGTGTATACCCCTTCTTGTTGTTGAGCCATTTGTAGTGTAATAGGTGGAATGGGAATAGGAACTACTAGAGTTGCGTCTACTGGGTAGTT
>QGNH01000231.1_pt1 | contig 19306 bp, 34 predicted proteins | sample 1735481 | NCBI WGS metagenome assembly QGNH01 (sample SAMN09239004, study PRJNA386568) | Viral metagenome, whole genome shotgun sequencing project.
ACGCCCCCGATGGGGAAACCGTAACGGCTAACGCAGTAGGGCCAATCCCCGTAGACCCAAAGAATTTACGCCAAATTCCCTTATCGTTATACCAACCGGATTGTATTGTAGTCCACTGACCATTAACCTTATAGAACATGGATGTAAACGGGCGCCATGTTCCTGCGTCATTATAGGAAGAAGAACCGCTAGTTGCCCCCCCGGTAAAGAAGGAAGCAATCCCGGTACCTGCTATAGTTAATGTGCCCGCGATTGGCATTAATAAATTAGCGTAATATCGCCATTAGAACCACCAGAAGGAGTGCCCCCCTGTTGGAGAAAAACATTCCCAATACCTCGGGCGCGTGCATCCCCAGTAGCACCATTATTGCCATACAGCAAACCTGTAGAGGTTACAACTGTGGCCGAGATGGGGGCCGAAAACGCTGCCCCAAAAGTCTTGGATGCATAGTCCATTATTACGGCAGCATTCAACCGTAGGGAGCAATCATCCCCTGCAAGGTATGCATTCGGAGTAGTACCGTCCTGCCCACGGGTTACGGTTAATGTATCCCCTGTAATAGCCGTACATAATGCAATCTCAAGAATGCTCTTGGAGGCTGCATCAGAGAAAGTCACATAGAAAGTGTCTGTCCCTGTGATAGTTGGAAACCTAGCTCCTTGGCCTGTCGTCAGTGTTACAGTAGTGTCGGACATGCCTACCGGGTTTGCGAAAGTTGCAACCGCATTATTTTTATATAAGTAGGCCATGTTTATTTATGAAAATAGGTAGATAGAGTGCATCTGGGGGTGGTGCCCCCGGATGAGGCACCCCCGTTATAATTACCCGTAGTGCCAGCATTCACACCTCCAAATAAGGTAGCAATATGCTTCCCTTCGGAAAGTCCCGGGGTTGGGATGGACCATGCTATATTTGTGGCGTTTGACAGCCCACTGGGCTGTGCCAGAGAACCCCCATCTACTTGAGCCCCGTCTATTGCGGGATACGCTCCTACGAATCCTAGTGCTGTGGTAGGATATACAAATCCAGAAAAAAATAGGGTTGGGGTTTCCCCCGACCACAAAAGAAATGCATTTTCAATTTCTGAATTTATTTCACCCACGCCAGTTGTCCAGGTACGAGAAGTGCTGAAAAATGCAAACCCGGAAATTCCCTGGTCATTAAACCAAGTTCTTACATACCTTTTCGATGCAATATTGGTAAAATTGTTAGCCACAGAATAACAATAAACCATACCCACTAAAGTTCTAGTGTTATCCCCGCTCTTGATTTCAACCCCAGTAGTGGTATCCGTCACATGGGTTGTTGTACTGGCTTCTAGTGTCATCACCCCGACATTCATATACGCATATATGTAATATAGCGTAGTGGTTGTCATTGTCGGGGATGTCAGAGAAACCCCAGATGACGGGACGGTCTGATATGCTCCTTGAATCATTATCTTATTCCCATTAAAGGGAAGAAGGATAATTTTAGTAACAGTTGAGTAGACTAACTGACATTGTCCCACAGGTATTGGGACAGCCCCAGATGCTGCAAGGAATGCGGTGGTGGCAAGTTTAGTGCTATTATCGCCAACGGTGGGAGTGACCCCCGTTGCCGCACCTAATGTAGTCGCTCCTGTAACTCCTAATGTACCTGAAACAGTTTCATTTCCGTTTACAGTTACAGTGCCGGTAAATGTGGGACTAGCTGCACCCACAGCCCCGATGTTTGCAAGAACCTGAGCCGGGGTTGCCGGAGGGTTAAGGGAGCCGTCCCCCAATGCCGTGTAGACCGTTGTGTTTACGTCATTAAGCCACGCCGCCGCTATTACAGGGGCACCGAAGTCTTTAAAAGTTGTGCTATTAGAGGTCATTCATTCGGTCCGGGAAATCCAGGGGGTGAATTAGGTGTGAATCTGGGGTCGATAAAAGAAGGCATTACACACCCTGGAATTGCATAACTAGGAAAGGCAGTTCGGCCATTTGGTGTACACAATGGGGCCGGAGTGAAGTTGTCTGTTTCCGGCCTAGTCCAAGGGGGAGCTTGTTGGTCTGGAATACCCCTCACAAAATCTTGGGGTTGTCGTGGATTCCAGTCTTGCGGGCAACACCAAAAACCATCCCAACGTTTCTTTAATCGGGACGCTTTATATGTGCGGCCACAAATATCACAGTCTGCGTTCCAATCGCCCTTCTTGTAGTACCGTGTGGCGTTCTCAGCCATTATCTTGACTTCTTAAAATCCAAGACAATACTGAAAAGCATGGTGTCTTTACTGTTCTCTAAAGGCAATGTGGTCAGATAAACATTACCATCTGATCCCCCCGGGGGTTGCAGAGAACCAAACCACTCAAAATCACAGCGCCCCCCTGTTCCCCGGATAGGTGCAATGAGTGAGTAGACTTTATCGGTTTTCCACCACAATGCGATTTCCCTTTTGTCCTGTATAAAGGGTTGGATTGTGTCCAACCTTAGTTTTTCAGAATTGTGCCCTTCGGTTACACATTGGTGTTTCAGACCCCCAGGTACGTCTACCCCCGTTACAATAAACGTAATACTGGAATTGCCATTTGAACTGATTCTGGATTCAATCATGTTAGTGTGAAGGTGGACGAGGTGGTGAGTGTACAAACAACGGCCCCGCCACATGGGGGAAAGACACTTCCAGATGCAATGATTTCCCCCGCACCACTTGCAGCATATCCAATTGCTGCATAGGGGTAACTACCAGAATCATTTAAGAATGCAATATTAGATACTGGGGACACACTATTTCCTGTTACCGTCCATCCCCCGGTAGTCCTAGCCACAGCCTGCCTAACATACCCGGCATAAGTAGCTTCATTGCTTGTTTGATTACCGGAGGCTGTTGGGTCTGCCGTGTGCAAGGACACATATACATTGGTTAAAGGGCTTGTGGCCGTGTTATCCGCAATGTTAGGTATTCCAGTACCATTAAGATATAACTTAAGTATGGAATTTGCAGTAGTTACCCCAATTCCCATTATTGTGCTACCGCTGTGTTAAGAACCCGCATAAACGCATTTCCACCTGTGACTGACGTAGCAATCAATCTAATGGCCGTGTATGGTCCCGAGAAAGTAAGCATCTGGCTAGTTGTAGCCGCAGTCAGTGTGGTAGTGCCAGGGATGGCAAACCAATTAGCAGAAGCTTCCGCAAAGGTTGCGGCATACCCACCATTAGTAATATCTACTTGGTTAATGTCGTTAACAGGATCGGCAGTAACTTCTACGCTATATGTGATTGTTGCCGTGGCAATAACTTGAACTGTAGTTAGAGTGCTTCCACCACGATAATCCAAAGGAATAGGGCCGGTAGACCCATTCCCAGGGATAGTCGTGCCCGTGACTTTAATTGTTGTAACGTCACGGGACATTTTAACGCTCGCGGGCTGCGAGTACGAAGTCCACAGTCATTGTGGACGAGGCGGCAGTACCCGAATTAAGGGCAATCGTAGGATTTAGATTGGCTGTGGTTAAAGTCAATGGATTTCCTGCGAAAGAAGCAATCGGTTGCCGTTGAATGCCACCAACTGCATTTGTCGCACCCGAACCCGATTGGGGCATATAGCCAACAAGGTTAGTACCAACCATTGCAAAGACATTGGACTTTTGATCTACATAGAAACCAAGATCAATGTTGGTGTTGTTTGCAAGGGTATATGCACTGGTCGGAATAGCCAAGGTAGTAGCAACCGACCCAACCATCGAGATAAGATTGAGGGTGTTTAGAGCGCCGGTAAGCTTGGAGAAGTATAGGCCGTCAGTAATACCGCTTACGAAAGGAGTAGTATTGGTATTCGTCAATCCAACGATGAAACCGGCATTAGAGGCCGAAGACAGTTGAATACGTGTCAGAAACACGGCCTTCTTTCCTGCGACAGTGCTAGTCGCCGGAACAAATGCAAAGCTTCCAACCTTGCCTTGGATTTCTACTTGGTCGGTAGCTAGGGGGGTCGAACTATTGGTCGTGAGTAGTGCAAGGCCGCCGTCACCCGCAGTCGCGGCAATGGTGCCGTTCGCATTAGCGGTAGTGGTATAGCGGTTAGTGTCCACCTCGTTAAAATCATCTTGGAAAACGTGGTAGAAGAATGGGTTTGGAATACCGATTTGAGCAAGGGGTTGCCACACTTGATCCTGGGTAAATCCAGAAGAATATCGAACAGGTGTTACCATTGGTACTGCTCCCTAAGACGTTGAAAATCAACGCCCCCCGAAAGGGGCGTCTAGGTTGTTGTTATTAAGCCTTGCCCTGACGAGGGCCGGGTTTCAAACGAGGGGCAGACTTTCCCCCCTCTGCTACATTTCCACCAGTTTGAATAAGGCCACCAGTGTTTGCTACGTTTTCAGTATGGGGAAAGTAACTCCCCGCCGCAGGCGCCCCGCCCGCGCGAACTTTCTTATTCATATGTTTTCCTTTAAGTAATTTGATGCAGCTATGAGTAAGTCTGGATTGTCTTTTAAATACCCAATCCCTTTATTACATGAGCCACATAAAAGGCCGCGAATTTTTCCTGTTCCATGGTCATGGTCTACCGCCAATCTCCTAGGCTTATTTGAATGTTGATCTTTATCCCTTTCAACATTCCCACAAATAGCACACCGATGTCCTTGTTTCTCGCCCAGGATGTAGTATTCATCCATCCCAATCCCCCATTAAATGCTGATTTAATTCCAAGAGAGGGATTGTACCATACTATGTGCGCTTTATGCTAAGAGTTCTTGGAGAAGCAAAAAAGCCTTTATAATCAAGGACTAAGGCCCATTGCTGGCGAAAATCGCCCGTGGATCAAAGCAAGTAAAGCTGTAACGCTCATATGCTTTGGCCTTAAAGTTCTCGGTGTCAAAATCATTGTCCTGAGTGAACTGAATAGGCACACGGTCAAAGTGGATAAGACCTTGTTTCGACGGGATATTCGTGCGAATAAACCATGCGTGGGGAGACGACAAATAACGATTAACCTTAATGCCTTCTGGGAAGACATTCATGTTGTTAAGAGCGTTAATGTCGTTGTTAGCCGTGCCCGACTGGAACGTGGACTTGAGGATACGCGCTGCGTTATACTGCTCGGCCTTCGGAACAATCAAGCCCCGAGGGATAAGGTTAATCGTCAGTCCCTTGTCGTCTGTAGCTCCTTGGATTTGGATGGACATATCTTCCAAAGAAGCCTCTGAAAGATCGGCACCCACGGCCAAAGCATTGCTCCACGTACCACCGGAAGCATTCGGGTGAGCCGTGTTAATCAAAGAAACCCCGTCGCCTAAAGTAGCACCCGAGAAGGCCGTATTGTAGAAATTGGCCGCATTGATTTCTTTCGTTTGACGGAAAGAGAAACCAAGATTCTGACCACGCGAAGTAGCCAGTTTTTCATACAAATTGTCGTCAATCTCTTCTTTAGTGACTTGATACCCAAGTGCATAAGCAGTATGTGTAGCACGGGTTACGAAACCCTGAATCTCAGAGTCATAAGTAACGCCAGTACCTTCGGGCTTAGCAACGGCCAAACTAAAGCCCGTCACCGATACGCCTTCTTCATACTGTTGTTTAGATTCTTGAGTTTCAAAGAGACTTTTCCACTCTTGATCTGTTTCCCCGTAGCCACGACCAAACCATGCGAAAACACCCGATTATGTTCAAGGCAATTCGTTACTTTGCCCCCGACCTTTCGGCCCGCTGCATATTACTATGCAGTCCAGACTATATCTTTATCCTAATGAAATTTAGGATATCTGCCATTTCGAGCCACTTGGCCCTACGATCTTTCGATCTAGTCGTTGAACGTTCGTACTAATGTAAATCCCTTGCAAGCTTTCGGTCTATCTTTGGTATGATAAAGATTAGAAACATCAAGATTATTTTTAATACAGAAATCTTTTAAATTCCTGCCAGTGCATAGTTCCCCGGAAGGGGAAAGGACTTCAAAACTTCTAGCAACGTTACCGTAATTGTTCTTTCTTCGGGATGCCATTATTTTGTCAATCCAAGGTATCTTTCTACCTTTTTGTGCAGCACTTATTTTATCTCGTGTTTCCTGTGATACCGAATCGCCCCCACAAGTCATATTGTAGCCACGATTGAAGCAATTATATTCTGTTATAAAATGCTGCTCTAGACTATTTAAATGCTGTTCATCTAAAGCACTACAAATTACATCAAACTGGAACTGCTCCCAACCGTACTTACGAAATGCCCTATATATCTTGTGGTCTCTTTCACCAAGGTTAAAACGATGGAAATGCTCTGCTTTTCTCTGCTTCATTCCCTGTATCGTCTGCCCAATATAAACTTTTCCGTTTATTCTATTGGTAATCCGATATATAATCGTTTTGTTCATTAGTCCGCTTCGCTGCTGATTGTCCAATCTATAGCATAATACAGATTGGAGTTCCCAGACAATTAAACAGATTATCTTATGATATTTCTATCATAAGGCCCTATTAAAAAGGCCAAAGTGCCTTCGGGGTAGTGCCGGTAGTAATAATACCTGCCATGTTATTCCCCTATTAAACGCCAGCCGTGTTACCCATTAGCTCATGTTGATTAATCAACACTTGCCAACGTGCATTTACGCCGTAGTTGTTGTTAGGCCGTTGTACCAATCCCATAATCTTCAAGCTGAATGCTTGGGTAGTAGCTACGGTGCTGGCAGTCAAAGCCGTACCTGACTGCTGCTGTGGTGAAGTCGGAGCGGCAACGGTGAAATTTGCATTCTTGTTGCACGAAGTCGCCGTCAGCGCCGCCGAACCATCGTCCATGATTTCAAAGATGGTGCCCGGAGCATCAACAACTGCCAAATAATAATCCCGCGTTTTCGTTGCGGGGACCGAAGTGATTTCCAACGACAGGGAAGTACCAACTTGGGACAATCCCATGCCAATCGGGGGAACTACAAAAACACCGACAATCACGCCTCGCAAAGTGTTGCCAGAAGCGGCCTTTGCCACATCGGGGATTCCCCGCGCATCACCATTAGCGGAACTCTTAACAAAGTCCCCAACGTAATATGCACTACCGTCTGTTGACGGAATGTGATAAAGGTTTGCTTGCTGATTCCACGGCGAGCCGTCAACTGTCCGAATGGGGGAAGCCCCATTAGGGTTGTTTACGTTTGCCAATTAAATCTCCATAGATGAGTTATCATCCAATTTGTGTTGTTTCCAATGCGTTCTTTCGACCATTGGGGATATATGTCTGTCCAATCCTATCTGCTTCACTTCCTCTGCCTCGCGTCATAGCTTTCTGTGACGCGGCAATCTTTTCTAGGTGTTCTGCCTGATCTGCCTCAAACCACTCTTGCGGAATTTTCATCAAATACGCATAGAGCGGCCCCTCCCCTGATCGTGAAACTGAATACCGTACTCGTGAGTCCGTAGAGGTATTAGCCTCTGTCGCCGTCCGACTGGTTTCAATCTCTAATTCATCCCTCATTACAAATTCATAGCCTGATGCCAACGCCTGTTCGATGCGCCCTGGGACATCGTTAAAGATATACAACCGATAACCTGGAATCTCGCCATATACGGCAAGCTTCTGTTGGGTGCCACTGAACAGATTGCGGCGAGGGCGTTTGTTACGCTCCCCCGGAGTCCGTACCCCTAGACCTTCCTTGACTTCCTCTGTAATCGTTTCAACTTCTTGCAGCTTTTCGGCGAGTTTCTTAGCCTGAATGTTCTTCATATTCTGACTACGACGCTCGCGCTCTGCGGGTGTTAGGTTAGCCATTATTTTCCTTCCTTAATTCCTGCCCAATAAATACGGACGTATTCTTCTTTACTCATAAGAGGCTTTGCCCCTTTGGTATATTCTTGGCATGCAACTTTGGCATCTGCTGGCATGCCTTCATAAGTCCCACGGCCCCCTGTACGCGGGGAACCGCCACCGCCACCTTCAACCATGGACACCCGGGGGCGCTTGGTGAACTTCTCTGGGAACGCCTCTTTAACTTTGCGGGTCAACTCGTCAAAGAAATCCTTGCCTCGAAGTTGGGTAGTGCTTTGCATCTTTTGTGCAGCACCCAAGGCATAGTCAGTCATTACCTCGTCTTTTTCTACCCAATCTTTATGTTCTGCCATCCAATCATCGTATGCGGGATTGGACGCTGGTTTTGGTGCCTCGTGAACTACAGGTTTCTTATCGCGTAAATCTTCAAGAGTTTCTTCTAGCTGCTCTGCTACATCGTGATTGCCTTCTCGACGAGCTTCTTTTAACTGATTCTTGAGAAAGGTAATCTGGCTTTTGTATTCAGCGTCGGCACGCTCGGCATTGGCCTTAGTGATCTCTTCAACCGCCGCCTTGTACCGCGCAATATCTTCTCTGGTCCGTTTAAGTTCGTTACGAAACTCATCCCGTTGCTTTTTCAGAATGGGATTGTGTCTTTCCCCGAACTCTAGGAACTCTTGGGCACTCCTATGTTTCTCGGGAGGCCCTTTGTATTCTTCTAGAGGAACCCAACCTTGCTCTTTGGCAAGGTCTTCTATATTCTCTTCTGGCTGTTCAACTTCTTGGCCTTCAATTTCTTCACTCATTATCAATCCTGGCAATAATGTCTAAGTCACTAATAAGACGATACTTTTTACCGTCTTTCCCGTCACAGATATTGCCGCAATACTTCCCAATCATTACCCGGTCGCCAACCCGTGCCCAATTAGGTGTAGTGGTATCCAGCCAGCAACCCTCGCCCAAAGCTACAACAGTGCCCTTAATCTGGGCCATACGCTCTTTGGCTTGTAAGTCTGAGGGAAGCACAATACCCCCTGCTGAAACTTCCTCTACATCCTCTGGGAGAACTAAAACTCTATGTCCCAAGGGGTGAATACCAGACTGATTAGTCCTCACTATCTTTGTCATTTATATCCTCTAGGTCTAAATCTATTAGGGACTGCAACAACTCTACTTTTCCCAAAGCAATTAGATTGCTTTCCGGGGTTTGAAACCTTTTATTGGCCCATTGGTGCCGGAGGCGTTGGGACTCCCTGTGAAGGTGCTGCAGGAACTCCTTGGTTACCAGGTTTTGGTGCCACCCCTGCCACTCCTCCTGCATGATCTTGTCCACCCTCTGCTCCCTTTTGTGCCATTTCCATTAGCTTTAACTGGTCTTGCTTGTGCGCCCGCATCGTGTCAAGATGGGCATGGATCATTTCTACAATGTCGGCTCTGCGGGTATCCCCGGCCTGTGCCTGGGCTTGCTCTGCCTGAGCTTCCATAAGAAGAATCTTGGCATCATTGACGCGCATTTCTTCTTGCAAGTTAAGATAGATTTCCTTGTATTTCTGTTGGCGCGTCTGTTCGTGATCTTGGGCCTTGATCTGCTCAATCTGAATCTTGGGATTCTGGAGGGGCGCAACCTTCTGGGGTCCGGGATAAAGCTGTGCAATACCTCTGGCACGAATAGCTTTTAGCCAATTCCGCTCAACTGCCTCTTTGTCATATCCTGGGGTATTTACGGCTTGGGCCTTGATAAGAGAGGCTTGACCGAAGCGGGCCTTGTCATTCGTCAAATCTGGGTCTGCCGTTGGAATGACTGACTTATCATCGTCAAAATAGTCTTCGGCCAGAGCAACCCCGCCTTTTCCTTCGGGGGTCGAGAACTCGAACTTGCCACTATCAGGGGGATACAAATAATTCAGACGATATAGATTTCTGAATTCTTCTTTCATTGCCCTAAAGGTTCTCTTAAAGATTGCATTGAAGACCTTTTGACCTTCGGCAATTACATCTTCTTGTACGCCAACCTTTGTATTCTGGCCCGGACTCTCTCCTGTGAAGGCATCTGTAGCCATTCCTATCTTGGTGCCGTACTCAATCAAAAGTACAAGAGCTTGGTATAGGGTATTATTGGGTTCTTTTACGGGTAATGGCAGAAAACTCTTCTGCAAATCCTCGGGGGAACAATCCACAGTAATGTAGCTATTCGGCTTAATGAGAATATCGCCACCACGAATCTTCGCGCCCTTGGCCTTAAATCCACCGCCAACCGCAGCCATGTGGCCTTGGTCAATAATCAGATTTATAAGAGTGTCAATACTGTGGGAAACACCCCCCAACAATAGGCCGAAACCTTGGTCATAAAAGCCACCATCGGGGCTAGGAATAAAGGGATATTTGACAAAGAGTTTCTCAGGTTTAATGCGTTGTATCTGTCCTCTACCACTATACTTTATGCCTTCTTTGACAAATCTTGCCTTAACCCGAAGCACTTGTTTCGTGTCGTAATTAACTGTAACAATGTAAGGCTCGTTATACCCGTCCCCATCCAAATCCAAGAAACAATACTGCTCAAGAATACATAGTGGGGAATTGTCTGACTGCGGTGGGGGAGTCATGCCTTGGGATTGGTCCCTAGCCGCTGATAGCGGCCCCATAGTCGTGTCTGTCGGAGGTGTGGCCCCATCATTCAACTCAAGCCAAGCGCCCATCCTGGCGCGTTCTACGCAGTAATTGTGGTCCCTAAACATCTTGTGGGTGTATCTAGGGCTTGAGTTTAAGGATTTAGTGTAATAATTAACAACTAAATCATCGGGCAATACCAATTCGGAAATCTGGATTTCTTCAACCGGATCAAAATACTGTTTCTTGAAAGCACAACCAACAATGGCCTGAATCAGCAAAACCTTGTCGTGGCTTTCTTCCCATTGTGTATCTTCTTCCATACGCTGATATGACATGTGGGCCGAGACACGATCCGCCCGTTGTTGCTTCTTGCCATCAGGGTCTTCCCCGATAACACGGCACGCGACCACATCAAATCCTGGGATTGTTGCGGGATAAGCACGGGCGTGATACTGTAGCGCACTAATGGTGATAAGGGGGAACTTGACATTAGAACTCCCCGGCCATGGATAATTCTTTTCCTCCATAACCTGCATGGCGAGTTTATTGGCCTCGGCTGTGCGGGTTTCCCAATCAGAGCGGGAATTGCGGTCCTCGTCAAAGCCCCAGCAGACTTCGGAACCCAATAGGCTCAAATCCTCTTCGTCCAGATGTTCCGCAACATTCTCGGAATCCAGAATCGTCTTAATGTCTAAAGTAGTATTTAAATCCACTAATAGCCCGTTATAGGATCGCCACGCCGTTCTGTTCGTTGTAGCTCTTGCCACTCGTCTTCTTCCAACTCATCATCGGAAGGTGGGGCTAGAAGCTTATCTAGGATAAGACCAATGTAGGCAAAGGCATCTACTTGGTCATCGTGTTTCCCTCTGGGGAAAGCACTTAATTCGTCTTCAAAGGAGGGCCACCAATCGGCCTCTTTATCGAACCTTACTTTTCCGGCCTTAACCCGGCCTGCTATGGGCTTGGCTCTTGATTCTTTATCTTTGGACGGGACAATGAGTTTTAGGTTAAGATAATGGTCCCTTGTGGACATTTCATCTTTAAGGAACGGGCCTAAACTCTTTTGTATTGCCCCTTGCTCGCAGACATATAATTCTATTGGTCTGTCTGAATCTCTGAACTCTGCGTCTAAATCAAACCATTGGTCTATAATCTCTTTAGAGTCCCAACGGCCTTTCTTTATATCTTCAACGGTGATAATGCCATTTGGAGTAATCCCAACCACAACAAACACTGTGTAATCAGCGCGTTGCGATTTTGATATAGCGAAGTCCACTCCACAGTAATATGTCTTTCGTGCAGCATAGTCAGACTTATCGTATTCTTTGAAATCGGCACTATTAAAGAATCGCCTTTTAGGGCTAAGCGGTTGGTTTAGATACTCCTGTGAGTATTTGTCTTCTAAACCCTGAGAAATGAAATTCTGTCGAATCTTTCTTAAGACTGCTTCGGAGTAACGCTCGGGCCACAGTATGTTACTGAAATCGTCAAAATCCTTGTGCGCCCCAAATCGGAGACTGGCCCAGTTCTCAGGGTCAGTGAGTACATTTTCCAAAAAGCTATCTTGGTGGAGGACTGTACCGACAACACGGGTAATACATTGTGGCGAACCGCACGGAAGAAGCGCACTAAAAACCCAACTCTTGAATTTCGCACGACGCTCAGAATTTAAGACAATTTCGTCATTCTCCAAATCATCCCCGAGAATGAAATCGGGACGCTTGTTACGCCACTTAAGTCCCCGGACCTTCTGCTCTGACCCTTTAGCCATCAAACAAAACTTATGGCCGTCTTGCATGGATACCACAATCTCTGTATCCGTATCCTTATCAAACTTGGGAACTATTCGGAAATCCCGAATAATTGCCTCATTCTCTTGCAACTCTACTTTTATATCACGAAGGAACTGGGAAGCCTGCCCTTCGGTATCCGCTACAATAACTCCAAATTCTCGAAATCTAAACAGGAGCAATACAAGACTGAGAGTATGCGTAACTCCTGTAGACTTGGCGTGCCCCCGAGGGGCCGCGATAACAACCTGCTTTGCATCGGAACAAGCCAACTCCCATATTTTTCTATGAAAGGGCGGCAACGGAGCGGGGGCGTCAAATCGTTCATGGAGATATAGTGTCTGAAATCCCTCCACTAACTGCGCGTCCAGTTTCAACAATCGTTGCTTCCTCGTATGGGACCATCTTGGGCTTTACGGCATTCCTAATCATGTCCGCAAGTCTGGACAATGTTTCCTCTGCCGAAGCCTCTTGAACCGGAACCTTCTTTAAAACCTGGGCCTTGTCTAGAAGAACACCCGCCGCCATAGTCAGGCTAGAAAGGTTGGCCTTCATGTTGACTTTCTTACCGGACTTGGTGATACGCTCTTCACCATTCTGAATCCGGTCTTCCATAGCAGACAAGGCTTGATCCGCTATCTTGTCTAGGCGCTTCTTTAGGCTCTTGTTATGTTCTGTCTCAAGCCTACCAATCAATTCTCCAAACCACTCGCTACGCTTCCAAAGCTTTGCAGAGTCATAAGGAACTCCAAGCTTTTCTGCACTTAATTTAAGGTTTCCTGTCTCGAAATAGTCCAAGACAAACTGCTCTTTTTGTGAGTCAGTATAGTAGAAACCTTCTTTAACAATATGTCCCGGTAACTGGTCCGGGCTAGGCAAAGCCGTTGTCATATTATGCTTTCCTAGAGGTCTGGACTACTAGACAACAAGTGCTTGGTTTGGGGGCCGGTACTACCCCGGCAAGGACGCGCTTTTATTAGTTTAATTGCGCCAGCCCAGAAGGTGCATTCACCAACAGCCCCAAATTCTTATACAGCCGCCACTACCTCATTCTTAACGACCGCATAGCCGGAGGCAACAAGATGGGCAATCTCTGCCGCAATCTTTGCTTCTTCCGATTGGACATGAGTAAAGAAGGCACGGACCAAAGAAATATCCTGGCCTACAACCGCCTCAAAACTCTTAAAATGGACTTCCAATTCTGCTAATGTCATTTCTTGCCTTTCGGTTTCTTGCCTGTTTTCAACGACTTGCCAGTAGACGCTTGGGCAATCCGGGCAGCCTTGCCCTTATTGCCGGTCTTCTTGGCAATGGCTTGGTATATCTTATCGACTTTTGATCCTTTAGGCATCAACCTAACCTTTTATCTATAAAGTATCATAAATGTGGTATTAACCTACTTAATGCCCTATTTATGTAACATTAAACATAATATATCGTGTAAACCTAGAATACAAAGAATTTGTTGTCGGGGAGCAAACCGCCGTCTGCCCTTGCCGGGTTACTAAGGTTCAATGTGGCAAAGTCTACAGACCGGCCAGCACCCCCGACCTCGATGTATTCCCAGCCCTAGACTTAAAGACCCGAAAGGAACCATCCGTATTCGCAAGTTTCCCCAACATGATTTAGACATGTCCCCTATTCCAGAGTTCCCCAAATGTTACAATTGTTACAATTATTCTTTCTTTTCCTGGTCTTTAGAACAATCCCTACATTTTTCAGACCATTCTTTAAGGTATTCCGAATCATCCTTTGGGGGTTTGGCCACAAACCTATCTGACTCTGAGGTTATGACCCTGCCACGGAAAAAGATAGTGTGAAAAGGAAACCACTTGGCAGTTACCCGTTTCACAGGTACAAATTGTTTAATCTTGGCGTCTTTAAGGTCCAGACACCAAATAACGTGTAGCACAGGAATAAAATTAAGGATTTTAATGCCTGGGGCTATCCTAACAACTAAATAGCCCCCATATCTCCACCAATGCGGAACGGCATAAGTCCAACAGTTCCCCCTATCCATTACGTGTAAGCCTCACATATTCTTTCATTAGTTCCACTGCTATGTCTTCTATGGCATAAGCCTCTTGCTCACGTCCTGGGGACGTTTCTGAGGCATACTCGCACCACCTTTGCCATACATGGGTGCCTTCGTGGACTAGAAATCCAGCCACGGAGATAGGGTCTTTGACCTTCGGCTAGACACAGACTATACAAACCGGAGCCTTCCCTTCGGGATAGTATGTATTACAACAGGCCGCCTCTTCTCTTGCGAAGGTAAGTCCTTGACTTAATTGGAGTTTCTCTGTAAGAATCTCATACTTAGCGGGATCAATACAAAGATACAGGTGTATCGTTGGATTTAAATAAAGAAGGAGGCGCTTTGGCTTCATGCCCGGTTCGCAACGGAGATATATTGAGTAAGATGGTTCTCAATCGCAACCTCCAAGATGGCCTCACGAAGCTCGGCCCGAGTCATTCCAAGCTGTGCTGCACGCGGAGTAATCCCCGCCAAGAGAGCCACTAGAATCCGCTCTTTGGCATCTGCCACCACTTGCCTACCCTTGCCGCGAATGTGCTGAACCTCAGCGGCAACATTTATCCTCTCACTCATTTCGTATGCCTTTCGATGTAGCCCATGGCGTTTGATATGGTGGCCAACCTATCCCGGTTAGCTGCGTAGAACGCCGCTCGACGTGCCTTTTCACATTCTCGACACCACGAGCATCCTATGTAGAAAGGAACTCCAACACCACCGCAGCGCTTACAGTCTAGCAAAATGTCTATTTCATCCAAGAGCCTTCTTCTCTTCCACGCCGTTTCCTTTAAACACTTCTTGTAGTAGTGGCACAACTGTTAGCTCTTCTCACAGAAGCTGAACCCATTTACCCTTAAACCCATTGTCTAATCTATGTATTCATTGCGGGCTGGGAGCCCGCTTAACTGTCATTGTGTTTTATGCGCCCTATTCAGTAACCCCCCTGCAAGGGTAAGGGCGCTATACTCTATGTGCCCAATTAGCCCCCTAGAGGGGCTTCTTCAAGGGCACCATAATAATAATATATAGCAATTGGAACTTCGGTTTAAAAGGAAGTTCCCTAGATATTTGTAAACAATTGTTAACTCCTTTCTAATCAATGATTTACTGTGCGGAAAATATATAGAGATTTCGTATTATGAAATGATACTTTTGCGCAATGTCCGAAAACGGCTAGTCTTAAACTTGCTGTTTTCCAACCTGTGTGCTGGATTTAACTTCCCCAATCCAGCCTATAACCTACACGTGTTCCAAATACGTGATAGTTGGAAGTATATGCCATGATAAAGGAACATTGGATTTTATTCCAGCCTTATTTGAATTCCACGACAATTACCAATCTTGTACGTGTATCAGATACGGGTTGGCCGGTTCTACGTCCGGCATATTCCCCTCTGTAGCAGTCTCATATATGGCCGGTTTAATGGCCGGTTAATATGGCTGTGCCCATATTCAAAATTAGACAGATTAGTATGGTTTTTGCATATGGGGGTACTCTTTTTATGCACCCAAAAGTGTAGTTTGGTTGGTACTGTCACTTCTAGGTATTGCTAATTTACCCCCACCGGCAGGTCAAAACCCGAGAAAACCGAGACACTTAACATATGTTGCTGTATTTCAGGCATAAACAGCAAGTTATGGCATAGAAATATGGTACTTATTTTACATAACATACATTACACGCAATAGAAATTAGGTAGTACCGTGTCGTACCACTGTCTTTGGTGGTTATATGGTGCGTGTAAGTACTTGATTGTAAAGGCAGTTACCACTCAATGAATGCAAGTCAATCATGCTTCGCATACACAAGTAATTGCTGCCATGCTATACACTCGCCGCTTCGCGGCGGCTATGTGCTACTGTTACATGCTATTGGTACGAGGTTGGTTACGATTAATATGCGCCAGATAGGGCTGTATCGCGCCACAATCGCGCCATCTTATTTGGGGTAGTGTACGGGTATGGGCAAAAGAAAAGCGCCCTAAGGCGCTTGTGTGTGGCTTGGTGCGGCTCTGGTGTGGCTTTACTTGGATTGCCGCTTCATAAACTCGGCGGCGTCATACCCGAATATCTTTCCAGATGGTATGTCCGAATTACGCTCTACATAATAAATAGCTTGGTCCGTATCGTATCCGTCCACATCCTTGCTATATCTATAATAGACACTACAATCATTCCCGAGGTACTCTGCTGTTTCTCTGGCTTGCAGATGTGTTATGAATGGTCCAGCAATCGTGGTAATGGTCATTTTCTTTCCTCAGTTGTTTGTGCGAACAGCTAGAGTATCGTGCAAATCTTAAAGAAACTCAAGGGGTAAATCATACCCCTCTATGAGTAGTTATACTCAGTATCGTAATGGCTGCCTGCTATGGTACCGATACCGCATGTATCCGTAAACGAGAAAGAAAACAGGAATAGTTAGTATCGATAGTGCACCGACGTGTGCCAAGGACAGGACTATGACTATCCCAGCGCAAGTGAATAGCACTACACTAATCAAGATCAACATCAAACCCTCGGCGTCCTTCCACGCCATCTCTAGTGAGTGTTTGTCCATATCAATACCGTAATGGTTGCTTTGGTACATCTAAGGCTCTCTCTGCTAGTTCTATCGCGTCCTTGATACAACCTAACCTCGCATCAACTTGACAGTCGTGTGAGATTGCTAGGATGGCTAGGGCCATTTCGTGTATTGTAGGGGCATTCGCTACAGCTTCCCTTAGTTCCATTCCTGATAGTGCCATTTCGTGCTCCTTTGTTGGTTACGATTCAGATGGCTTTATACGCCACAGGATCAAATATCCTTAAGTAGATACAGTAGAGCGCCGCAGCGAGAGGCACAATCGCTACACCTCCAAGTAATCCCCAAATAAAGGTATGTGGTGTAACCGTGACCCAAAATCCAAACGCAAGCAAGAGTGAGATATACATGATCTACTCCGTGGGCCAGGGCCAATAGTTAGAAGCTGCTACATACTCGTCTGTCGCCATGCTCGACGCCATGTCCTCGATCATCTGCTCATATTTGGCATCGTCCGGTTCGAAGCAAGCCTCTAGAATCTTATCAAGCTGCCCGCTAGTGAATTTCATGATCGACATGGTAGTTTCTCCTTTGGTTACGAACAATATGATTATCGGCCAAACTTAAAGAAAGTCAAGCCAATAATACACAGTCCAATAAGCATTTCTACCTATTCTCCCGCATGTTAGGGTGAAAGGGAGACAGTTCCGCCTTACTAAACGTGTGCTGCTCCCTGTTTAGTTGCCTTTCGTAATCCGTGAGGATGGTATCGAAAGCTTCCATACTGATTAGTCCCTCTGTGTACCAGAGCCGAGCCTGCCTTACGCTTTTATACAGATCATCATCCATGATAATATCCCCTATGCTTGGCGAGGCCATTGCATGTTATACGTCAAGTCTTGCAAAACTAGCACTTGCGTATCCAGTTTAGCCAACGTTGACTGACTGAACGAGCTACCACTTTTGTAAGCTTCACTCTCCTTAATTACACTTTGCCGATGCTGCTTTTCCTCAAGCAAGTTCAAAAGTACGCGTTTTTTCATTTCATTAGGGATGTTCATGATACGTTCTCCTATAGTTGCCGACAATGCTAATATATGCCGGGTACGTTGAATGTCAAGGTATTTTGACAGTTCTCAAGGGAGCAATAATCATGCCCGACAAAAAACCACGCTGTTACAATTTAATGCTTGCCAAACCCTAAAGATTTGATACTATATGGGCATGAAACCGACATACATTATTGATGGCAAGGAAGTCACTCAAGGGCAATGGGAAGAGTTTGTGGGGACTATGCACGACCTTGCGGCAAAAAGGAACAATGCGGTCACTACTCAAAAGAATCTTAAAGATTTCCCTTGCAATCTTAAAGAAAATGACGATAATGGAATTGTTAGACAACATAGGAGATAGGATCATGAATACGAACCATACACCGACGCCTTTTGAGGCATTAAACGACCAGAAGAACCGAATACTCGATTGTTTACTCGATATTACCAATCAACGGGACGCTATCGAATTGCAGCGCGATGAATTGGTAGCAACCCTGCTAGATATTCTCGCTTATGAAATGTCGCCAAGAGATTCTGTGGCTCGACGGACAGCATTTAACCGTGGCCGCGCCGTACTCAAAAAGGTGACAACATGAAAGCCATTCAAACTCGTTTCTTCGGACCCACAAATACTAAAGGGGCCAGAATTAAAGCATGGGCAAAACCCAAATTGCCCCCGAAACAGTTTGTATTCGTGCCAGGGCAAAAGCCGTGTTATCCGCAATCATATTTTACACGGTTCGTTCCCCCCGTTAGGAAGTTTCCGCGAGCTACAGACATTAGAACATGCATCAGTCAATTTAACGCCTTAAACCACCCGCCCGAAATTGATATAGAATATGTATCAGCAATGGGGGAATGCCATGTTTAACGCGACCCGTAACGTAACTGCTTTTCTAATTGGCATGGCTATTGCTGCCTGCCTTTTTACCGGCTCTTACTTTGCCGCAGCTTGGCTTACTGTTTTAGCCGGTCTGATTATTTATGAAATGAGGATAAAATGAACCTGGCACAGCTTTTACATGAAATCCTCGAACTAGAGGTGGTTTTCGAGGCTTTAGAGACACGACAGACCCGAGGTCTTACAAAGCTTGTAAAGAGAGGTTTTAAGGCCATTGCAGAGGCGAAAAAGATTTTAGGGGGAATAGAATGAAAACGATCAAAGCATATTGGTTTGAACCTGCGGACGGGGTATTACAATACGGGGACGGGAGAAAACCTGTTGTCGGAGAAACTCACGAAATCTCAGGGAAACCGGCATTCTGTAAGAATGGACTACACGGAAGCGCCCGAGCACTTGACGCATTGAAATATGCAGCATCTAATAATATCTGGATTGTGGAGTTGTCGGGAGAAATGGAGATTGGAGATGATAAGATCGCAGCAACAAAACGCACTTATATTAAAAGGGTTGCTGCGGAAAAGATTTTGTTTGAATGCTCCCGCCGGTTTGCATTGTCTGTGGCCCACCTTTGGGATATGCCAGAGGTTGTCAGGGAATTCCTAGAAACTGGGGAATTGACTTTGCGGGCTGCTGCGGGGGAGGCTGCGGGGGAGGCTGCGTGGGCTG
>QGNH01000218.1_pt2 | contig 19283 bp, 18 predicted proteins | sample 1735481 | NCBI WGS metagenome assembly QGNH01 (sample SAMN09239004, study PRJNA386568) | Viral metagenome, whole genome shotgun sequencing project.
AGGTTCGCCGCTTGGGCGAGCTGGGTGGGCGATGGCGGGCGCTTCGGGAAGAGCCCGGTAGCGAGCGCGAGGCATTCGGCTGGCAGGGTTCCAATCATGTTAGGATCCATCCCATGGACGTGATTGTAGACGCTGCTGGCCAGAACTGGAAGACATTGCTGCTACTCGCTGTCGTCGGCGCCCTGTGGCTGTGCGACGTAGCCGGCGAGAAGTTCTACAGGTAGGCATCACCGGCCTTCCCCCATGAGCATCGGGAGCATGAAATCGTGCTTTCCCTCTGGCTTCCCGGTTTGCGACTTCGGCTCGCCGACCACCTTGCCCGCGAACTTCTCAGCGGCGGCATTGGCCACACCGGACGGAAGGCCGTGCTCAATCCCGTAGCGAAGAATCTGCGCCTTGGTCGCGCCCTGGTCGGCTGCTAGGTTCATGCGGTCCATGAGCCCGTTCATCCACCGCAGGCCCTTGACCGCGCCCTTCTCAGCGTATGGCTCGGCCAGAATGGCTGCTGCAGCTGGTAGGTTCCCGTGCGCGGCGGCGGCGCCGGCGGCGACTCGACCTAGGCCCCGGTTCTGCGAAGCCATGACTTGGCCGAGTCCCATGCTCTGAAGCTGTTCTTTCTTGGCCTTCGCTTCCATGGCGGACTTCATGGTCGACATTACCGAGATCGGAACGTTGTCCTTGCGGATGGCCTCTGCCACCTTGGGCAAGCCTGCGCTGTCAAGGTAGTCGTTGAAGATGCCCTTTGCCGCGCGCGCAGCCTCCGTGGTCGAGGCGTGGTTGTTCGTCCAGTTCAGCGCGCCCGGCGTGTTGGCGGCCGTGCCCTGCACGCTGCTTAGCCATTCGCGAAGGTCTTGCGCCGGGATGCCCTCAGTGGTGCTCTTGTTCCAGACGCGAGGAAGCCAGTGCTCGTTAAGAGTCGCTTGGATGTTCCCGATCTTCGTGGCCGCTTCGGCGGAACCGTTCGACTTTGCCTTTTCGAGGAGCCCGAGCAGCTTCTCTGCGGTCATTACGCTGCCGACTGGCTTCTGTCCCAAGGCGGCGTCTATCTCATCGTACCGTGGCCCCTGGGCCTCTGCGAGCGGGCGAATCTTGTCCGCCATGACCTTGGCGCCCTCTTCACCTGGGGCGCGGGCCGCAGCTCTGATCTCTGGGTCGCGGCGTAGCTCGACGATCTTCTTGTAGTCGCGCGCCAGTCCCTCGTTGTTCTTGGCCAGCATCGCCGAGGAGCCTTCGCCGCCTTCGGTGATGGTCATCTCGCGCATGAAGGCCCGGTCTTCGCGAGGAGACGCCCCGCGCACGCCGGTAGCGCGAATGCCCTCACCGAGCCCAGCTCCGGCTGCACCGGCCAGGGCCCCGACGCCAGCTCCGGCAGCAAGCTCGTCCGCTGTTACGCCCGGCCGGTCGACGGCTGAGGCCCCGTAGAGCCCGCCCACGGCCGCCCCACCGGCAACCCTGCCGCCAACGGTCTTGGCGAGCCCGCCAGGCGTCGCCAGCATCACAGGAGCGGCGCCCATTGCCGCATAGACAGGATCGCCTGCCTTCGCTTCGTCGATCTGCTTGCGAGCGTTCGCAAGCTCTTGGTCAAACGCCGTTCCCATCGGTTTTCCCTGCAACCCTGCCGCGCCTGCGGCAACGGCGGCCCGGATGCGGGGAAAGAACGGAACCGCATCTTGCGATCCGGCCATGAAGGCGTTTAGCTTGCGCGTCGCCGCGTGCTCTTGCGTCTCGGCGTTCTCGGCGGCCGCCACAGATGCGTCGATGGCAATCTGGTGGCGGGATGGGTCGTCGGGAGCTGCAAGGCGGGGTGTTTCTCCCTGAAGCGGTGGCTTGGTGAGCGGTTGCGCCATTGTCTCGGCGATTGCGTCCTTGACGTTGAACGCGGCCGGGACGTTGCCCTTGTTGTCCTGCTCTGGCGCTGCGGCAGGCGGCTCCTCATGCTCCGCCGCTACCGGCGCTTCGCCTTCCGCCATGATGTCGGCGAGCGAGCGAATCGGCGAGCGTGGGGCCGAAGCCTCGCCCTCTGCCATGATCTCGGCGAGCGACTTCATCGGTGCTTTCCTAGCTGGTCGAGAAACTTGTTTGCTGCTGCCTTCTGCGCGGGGGAGGCGGCCTTGTCGCTAAGTATCTGCTTGGCCGCTGCGGTGTCTTTCGCGAGCTGGGCCGTCGTGACGGTGACGGGTGCGGCGGCCTTGGCGTTCCCTTTGTGCTCAGCGACCGCCGCAGGTAAAACCTGCTCCATCTCTTTGGCGAGGCCGTTGGCGTAGTCTTTCAGCTCGCCGAACTTGTGACTAATCGCCGCCGGCTTGTCCCCAGGTTGGGGAAGGAGCGGCGCCATGCCGTGCGCGTAGGCTTCCGGCTGGCTGATTGACCCCGGCGTCCAGCGCTTGGCAAAGAGTGCGTGAGCCTGTTCGAGGATGACCCGCGCGGCCTCCTTCTTTTCGTCGCTCATGCTGTCGGGGTAGATACTCGTCGGCATTGCGCCGATCCACCGCATGAAGTCGCCGGCCTTAACGTTCTTGAGCCCGCCCGCCACTTCGCTGGAGTTTTGCGCGATGACGGCGTGCTCGTTTCGTAGAATTTCGTTCCACTCGTCCCCGGTGGGGAGATCCCTTTCCTGGATGCTGTTGATGTTCTTCGCGTTCTGCCGGGCGCGAACAAGTTGATCCACGGAGTCTGGAGTCACGCGCCCCTGCCCGCCGCCCTGGTCTTTCCCCTCGACAGTCTGCACCGTCGTCGCTGCTTGGGTGCGGTGGCTCTCGCTGGTCGTTCCCGTGTGGGCCACGATGAGATCGGCCTTCTTCTGCTCCTGCTCCGCTTTCACGGATGCAATCGCCAAGTCGGCCTTCTGCTGCGCTTGCGGGAACGGCGCAAGCATCTGGTTAGCCTTCGCCTGCAAGGTATCGAGCTGTGCTTTCTGCGAGGCAAGAAGCTGCTCGGTGAGGAACTTTTGTTTCTCTCGAATCTGCGCCGGGGCAGCGCCGGCAAGTCGCATTTCCTCGACTGCGTTGTCGAGCTTGGCTTTCTTGATCTGGAAGTCCTGGTTGATTGCCGAGTGGATGATTTCCATCGCGTAATTCGGGCCGTGGGTGTAGGCGCTGCTTGCCGCACCGAAGGCCATTCCTAGGACGCCTAGAATTTTCTGCGGCGTGCTGCGGTTCTCCCAGAACGAAGTGATATTACCGGCCTTCTTCTTGTCCTCGGCGGCGGCATTGATGCGCGCCTGCGCTGCCTGCTGCTCTTCCGCTGCGTTCCGTGCAAGCTCGGCTTGCTTCTTCTGCGTCTCGGCGGCCACGCGGGCATTGTAATCCGCCTCGTACTTCGCCTTTTCGTCCATCGCCGCTTCAAGCGTGCGCGGGGCGTTCGCCTGCGGCGAGGCGTTGAACTGCTTCGACGAAAACGGCATGTTGGCGCCGGGCTGGCCGGCGGGAACCGGCTTCAGGCCATTGGCCTCAAGCTGCCGCGCCTGGAAAGACGATTTCGCCTCGTCGGTGTCCGAATCTGGCGAATGCGCCAGCGTGGGGCCTCGCATCGCCGCGATCTTGGCGTCCGTTGCTTCGTCGGCAGCGGAGAGCGCTTGCTCTCCACGCGCGGAAATCTTGGACGACGATCCACCAGAGGTTACCGTGGGGCCGAGCGATTCGTTGGTGACGGTGTACGGCTGCACCTGGCTCCCGCCCGCGCCCGGCGTTGGCAGAGGAGGCGCCGCCGGGCCGTCTACGTTGCTGGCAAGTTGTGCCGCTTGCAGCGCTTGCAGCTCTGCCGGTGAGAGTCCCATCTAACGAGCCTCCTTTCGTCCAGCCTTGGCTAAGGCGGCCTTGGCGGTCACGTAGGCAAGGGCGCCGTAGTCGACGCGCTTGAACCCATCCGGGCCTTCGCTTACGACCATCTTTCCGAGCGGGCCAGCCTTTTCTAGGCCCTGCGCCACTGACCCCACGTGAGCGTACGCCCCGCCGTCCTCGACCCCGTTCTTGTAACGGAAGGTCACAAGCGGGAATTTCTCGGCCTGGCTGACGACGTCCTTGTCGTCCATCCGGTCGACTTGGTTCTTTGTGCGCTCGTCGGAAATCTTGCTGATGAGCGCGGGAATCACGGAGCCCGCTGCGCTGGTGTTTCCACCTCCACCGCTGCCATTGTCAAGGGATGCCTTCGGCTTGCCACCAACGGCACCATAGGGCGATGCGCTCGCCGGGGTGAGGCCGTACTCGGAAGCCATCTGTGCGCCGTACTGGTCGGCAAAGCTGATGCGCCCCGATCCAACGCTGCTCAAGTCCGTCTTGGCACGTTCGTCTGACGTGTCCCCGGACTTTCCAGACGCGGCAGCGTAGCCGCCAAACACCGTTCCTATGCCGCCGAGTAGGCCGGCGTTGGCCTGCGCTTGTCCCTGGCGCTTCAGGGTCTGATCAGAGTTGTCCGCCCCGATGACGGCCTGGGCGCCTGTCATCTGCGAGCCAATTGCAGCGTTCGCCGTGTTCAGGTTGGCGGTCGCGGCCTGCTGCTTTAGCTGCTCGGCCGTTAGCTGTTGATTCCCGGTCGTCGTCTGCGCGGCAAGGTCGTTCGAGGCGTTCGCCGTGTTGGCGGCGTTGATGCCTGATGCGTTCGTCGTGGCGAGCCCGGCCGCCCGGTTGGCGTTGGCCTGCTCCTGAGACTGTGCCAGGCTGGCGTTGAACTGGTTTGCAGCGGTCTGCGCGGTGGCCGTGGTTTGAAGGGCAGCGTTGTAGGCGTTGGTATTGGCCGCGCTTGCGCCGGTCGTGGCGGCGGCGTTCGCCTGGCTCACAGCGGTCTGATTCGCTGCAAGGTTGGCATAGGCGCTGTTAGCAGCCGACGAGTAGTTATTTGCGGAGGCGTTCGCCGCTGCGGCGTTGGCGAGGTTGGTCTGCTCCTGTGCCGACAGATTCGCGGTGGCGAGCCCGGCTTGCGTCCCCTGCTGAGTTAAGCCCGCCTGCACTTGCGCCTGCTTGGCTTGCAGCGTGAGCGTGGCTTGCTGCCCCTTGAGCTGGTTAACGGCGGTCGTGTTCCCCTGTGCCGTCGCCGCGTCGATCTGCGCTTGCAAGTCCTGCTGCTGCGAGGTCACAGCGGCGGCGTTGGTAGCAGAGGTAACGTCGGTGGACCGAATGCCCCCAAGGGCAGCAGAGGAGGCCGTGAGCTTGCTCTGCTCTTCCTGCGCCGACAGGGCAGCGGCCGATAGGTTCTGCTGTGCCCCGCCCGCACCAATGGCCAGCATGGCATCGCGTCGAGCTCCAGCGCGGTCGGATCCGCGCGCCCCTGCGGCGGCGGCGAGCTGGTCTTTGACGACCTGGCTTTGCCCCGCCTGGAATTGCGACATTGCGGCCGATGGCGCCTGCGCGATGGCGTTTGCCGCCCTGATTTGCTGGTCGCGCAGATCGTCCGCCATCGGATTGAGCGTCGTCCGCTCGACGTCCGTCGCCCCAGTCTGTGCAGCCGGTCCAATGGTAGGCGCGTTGATCTCTGTGCTGACGTTCCCGACGCCGGCAGCGGGTGCCGCCTGCGCCTTCGTGACGTCCGCCTTGCTCAGGTTGTTTACGGCGGCGTTGGACGCCATGCCGAGGGTAGCGTTGTACGTTTGCAGACGAGAGGACGCGTCCGACACCTGCGTCGGGATTTGGTTGGTAGCGACGTTGTAGGCCCCCTGGTTGACCAGGGACGCGTCTATCGACTGCGGATTGATTGCCTGCGGCGCCTGGATAGCGTTCGCGCTTGCCGCTTGCCCTAGCGCTTGCTGGTAGACGTTGTTAGCCTCGGCGTCGATCGGTTGAACAATCTTGCCGGCGTCTTCCGCCTGGTTCGTGGTAGGAGTATCACCACTACCGATGATGCCGGTACCAAGAAGACCACCGTCGCCGCCGATGCCGAGCCCGAGAACGCCGCGATCTTTACTATAGAGCCAATCCCAATCGCCCATTAGATGACCCTCGTGGATGCGGGACGCAGGAGGCGACCCTGGGTTGAGAACTCGACGCCGAGCCCTTCAAATTCGAACGACTGAGTGGCCGTTCCGACTGACTCAATAATGACCACGCGGAAGCTCTGGATCCTCATGCATTTAGCCGGTTTGGTCATTACGGTTTCCGTGTCTCCGCTGTTCGTCGGGTCAGGCAAATTGATAGCCTTGGCCGTAACTCGCGCGTCGTAGGCGGTTGCGCTGGCGTATCCCGGGAACACGGCGAGGAATATCGACGATGCCCCGCGCATAGCCAGCAGCACCTGCACGGTCTTGAGGTCAAACTCCCCCTGTAGGTCGCTGAGCTGCAATTCTGCCGTCGCCAGTTTCATCTGGTAAGGGTCGGTGGTCCCGCTGTTGTTGTCGTCCACCCATTGGCTAGCAGTGGTCCGGTAGACGCCGCCCTGAGAGCTGATCACAAGCAAGCCAACGTCATCGCGACACGCGGCAGCCGGCACAAACCCGGCCGCGAACGTCCACAGGTAGACTTGCCCGAAGGGCGCCACGTCTTGCGGGTGCTGGTAGTCGATGACCACGGCGGCGCCCGATGCCGGCGCGAAAAAGACCATCAGGTTTTCCGACTCGTACCAAGCCGCGACCGTGAACGCATATGACGCGTAATCGTACGCACCGCCGGCCGCTTCCATGACCTGCAAACTCGGCTGCAAGCACATGATTCGGCCCGTGCCCTTGTTCTGGTAGTAGAGACCCTGGGCGCCCTGAATGGCGACACCGCCAGCAGCGACGCCCGTCCAGCTCGGCAGCGTCTTGATCACGTAGTTGCCATTGCCGACGCCATCGGGGCCTGGCCCACTGACGACTGCCACTTGGTCTGCGCTAGCAAGTCCAAGATAGTTCCAGTCGACCGGGCCGATTGCGGTGATGTCGTTCCTCTCTTCATTCCAGGGCGACGTCTGCACTTCGTTGAACAGTGGTCCGAAGCCTGGTTCAAGCTCCTTCGACGTCCAAAGCACGTTCTTTTGCCCGAGGAAAAGCCGATTGTTCCAAACGCCCATAGCCTGGCACGCCTGCGGCCACGTCTGCGAAAGAGCGTTGCCCGTGGTGTAGAGGATTTCGCCGTTTGCCATCGTCGCGGCCGTGGGCGTTGTCCAGGTGTACATGCCATAAACAGACACGGAGACAGGAAGGGAGACCTGTAACTTCGGCGTCGCGTTGTTGCCTATGTAGATTTCCAGGAATACAGGCGTCCCCGCGAGATGCGCCGTGCACGCTGGAAAATTGTAGACCGCACCGTGCCCGATGGTGGCGCTCACGACGAGAGGGGATGACCTCCAGATCGTCCCGTCGTTGTCATAAATCGCATAGCAGCAGGCCAGAATCGAAAAGTCGGATCCCGTGCCGGCGCCAAACTGGTAGGCGTAGGACGGCGCGAGCAGCGGAGCGATCTCGTGCGCTGGGCATTGCCCGTTCCACGTGATGGGGATATTTCCGGGAGAGAAGCCGCGCCCCATCGCCTGCACTGATTTGCCGTACACTTTGGACATCGAGACCTTGAACGTCGCCAAGTCCAAGTAGCTCAGCGATCCGGACACCACCGAGCAAGCCCCCGCGATTGTAGTTCCACTGACCCACAGCGGAGAAACGCCGGTCGCGTTTGGCGTCACCGTCGGGAACGTCTGCACGCCGCTGACGGCATTGAATACCGCGGGCGCGTTGCCTGGGATCATCTGTGCGATAACGTCGAATTTCCCAGCAGCGGCATTCGCGCCGGGAACGAACTTGCGCAGGTGGAAGCATCGCTGATAACTGAAGGTCTCACTACCGAAGTAGTCTGGTCGGGATGCATAATCGTCGTAGCCGGTGACGCCGTACCAGGCCCCGCCGTACTGAAAGAATCCCGTCGCCATCCAATCGCTGTGATAATCAGTGGCGGTGAACGCGCCCGAGTCGGTCTCTGTCCCCGAGACGAACTGGTAGAGCACCGTCCTCGTTCCGAGGTAGCCGCTCGACGCAATCGCCGTCGAAAAAATGTACTGTGCGTCGCTCGACGGATCCGAGTATCCCGAAGCGTTGACGTTGACGTTCAGGCCAGCGTTTGCCGAGAAGGCATTATCTACGACCGTCGTGATCGAGGCCGTCGTGACCTTGAACTTGTGCCCGCCCGTCGTCGTAGGCGTCGAGTCGTTTCCGAACACGACGTAGTGCCAGTAAGTGCCCGAGCCGTCCTGCCCGTCGAGAATGTAGAGACCCGAGATGATGGCAGAGCCGCTCGCCCCGCTGTAGGCAATCGTCACCTTCGCCGCGTTCCCGCCTGCCACCACTGCCAGGCCGGTGGCCGGGTTCAGGTAGGAGTGCATGCAGGCCCGCTTGTACACCGGCCCGCCCGTGAAGCTGCCTCCGCAGGCCACCACGGCAACAGTGCCGATGGCCGAGAAGTATCGCGCCTGCACTTGCTGGAGAGCCACAGTGCTCACGTCAGTGGGCGACGCCGGGAACGTGTAGTAGCTGGTCGCAGCGGGTGCAACCGTCGGCGTGGCCGCAACGATCTTGTGGCAGCGAACCGTGCCGTTTGCCCCGTTGTCGACCCAGAAGACCCAGACGTTCGTGCCGTCGTACGCGGCCGAGGCGTGCACGATTCCCGTGGCAGTGATCGTCACCTTCGAGCCCGTGACGACGCCGCTCGTGATGTCGATGATCGAAAACTCGTAGGCGTTGGTGGTGAGCGCGAAGGCCCACAGTGACGAGCCGACCAAGCACGAGAACGGCTGCGGGTTGGTGTAGAGGTTGCTCTGCACCGTCGTGATGTCGACCCACGGTCGCGGGTGCGTGCCCATCAGTGACCAGGCGTTGGCCGTGTTGGAGCGCGCCCAGAGCTGATCGCCGGTGTCACGCATTAGAGAGTTGCCCGACTGCCCCGGTAGCACCGTCTCCGGCGTTCCACTGAGCGAGCCCCCGACAAACGTCTGCGCCGTGCGCTGGAATGCCTTCCGCTTGGCGTACACGCCCGCCTTCGCCGTCTGGCGCACGTTGATCGCTTCGAGCAGATCGCCCTGGCGCACGTGCTTTGAGCCCGTTTCCTGGCGGACCGGGCCGAAGCGAAACTTTGCCGTCTGGGTTGGGTTCACGGAACGAACCTCACGTTTGCCGTGCATGCGGCGCTGGCCGCAAAATAGCCGCACTTGGTATCAGGCCAGCGCGTCTCCCAGACGGTCGCGCTCGACGTTGGAAAGGCGATCCCCATCTGCGGGGCAAACTTCATTCCGTGCGCGACGGGCGTCTCTGTGGTGGCAATGGCAGCGCCACAAATGACCGAGCCTCGCCCCCCGAGCTGGGGCAGCAGTCGCACGATGGCCCGCCAAAGCTCGGCGATGGTCGCTGCCGGGGTTTCTGGAAAGTCGAAGTCCGCCATTACGCCACGATGAGGCTCGCGCCCTCTTCGAAGAACGAAAGAAACTGTGAAGTGTTCGGCGTGGTCTGGAGCAAGCAGCGCGGATGGGCGCCGTATCGCATCTTCAACGTCGTCCGCGTCTCGTTCTGGATTCGGTCTGCCATCTGAATGTGATAGCTGGTGTCTTCGGCGTGGCGCTGGCGCACCCACGCGGCGACGCGCTCTAGGATGATGTCCTCGGCGCCTTCTGGCACCGCGAAGCTCGTGTAGCCGTCCACGGGCCGAGATACGTAGGTGAGACGGTAGAGCCCCGAGGCGTCCAGCTGGCGCCCGCTGTGCGCGTGGAGCTGGGGCCGCATGGCGAGAGGGCAGTAAACGCCTTGGTTCATCTGGCGCTCTAGCGTGATCACTCGTTCGAAGTCATCGGGCTTCGCGATGCTGTTGCCACCGGCCGCGATTGCGATGTTGTCCAGCTCGACTTGGTAGAGGGACGGAACGATCATGCCTAGCCACCGCCGGACCCGCCGGTATTCCCGGTCAAGCTCGGCGGTGATCTGAGCATCGGTAACCTGCGTGTCGACGTCGTGTCCCGTCGCCGACCTTACGGCCGTGATGGCATTGGCGAGTGTCATCTGAGCGACGGGCATGTCCGACCTTTAGGCGACGCGGTAGCCGCTCACGTAGAGCACGCCGCCACAATCAGTGGTGTGGGTCCTCTTGACGTAGAAGTGCGCTCCGGCCGCGAAGGTCGCGTTGGCAGTCGTCACCACCGTAGTGCGCACGATGCCGCCCGAGGCGACGGTATTCAGCGCCAGCGAGGAGCTGACCGCCGTTGAGCCGCCCGAATCCGTGCAGAGCTGCACAGCATCCGTGGCGCCGCCCGTGTTCGCGTTCTTCTGGAAGACCACGTCAGTCACAACCAGCTTGCCGTAGGTGGCGTCCAGAGTGAGCGCATCGAGCACCGTCGTGCCGTCCGCGACCGTCACGATGTGCATCACCGGGTTCACGCCGATGACGTTGCCGGCAGCGCCAAGACGCGCAGACTGGCCGTCGGTCCCCGTCGAGATCGGAGACTTCGTGACCAACCACGTGGTGTTGGTCGTGCCCAGGTTGATCGGGTTCGCCGTGAGCAGTTGCCCCCAGCATCCGCCGTACAGAGTGCCTTCGGTGATCACGCAGTTAGCCCCCGACAGCACCTGTGCACTAGTAGCTACGTCCGTGGCGCGAGTCCACGCCGTGGCGCCGACTACGTAGATACCATTCTGCGAAGACGTCGACTGCTTCCAGACGAATACCCTGTCACCGGCAACGGGCGTAACCCCGTCCGTGACAGTGAGCCCGACGGTGGCCAGGCTGACGTTGGCCGTGGTGGCGAAACGACAAGGCAACTTGTCGACGCTCGCCCCCGCTGCTCCGCCGTCGAGCGCGTCTAGAGCGGTGTCGTGCTCGTCGAGCTTGGCCTTGACTGTGGTGGAATTGGACCGAGTAAAAACGTACTCGATGGCCTTCTGCAAAAGTTTCGTGCGTGCCATGGGAGTTAACCCTCTTCCTTTTCGCCGTCGTATTCCTCATGCGGGAGCGAATCGCAGGCGTTGAAAATCGTCTTGAGATACTGAGCCACGCGAGGCGCGGCCATTTCGCTAACTTGGAAGGACTTGCAAAGTCCCCTGCATGCTTCCTCGATGAGAGATTCCGGGTCTTCGCCGGTCGCTTCATCGTCGCTCGGATCTTCCTCACCGAGGCGCTTGGATGGGTCGAATTTCCTCGGCGACTTCGACTTCCCGATCCCTGCCACAATGACTGGCGCACCATCTTCATCGTCGCCGAGCCGCTTTGCCATGTTCAACATGTTCGCCTTTCGAGGAGCAGGGCCAGCCGATGCCGGCCCCGCTACTCAGTTTGGATTACGACGTGGGCAGGCCCGAACCGGCGATGAACTTGCCGGGGCCGGGAACGATGATCGCCCCGCGTGAGAACAACCGCTGTTGAAAGCCGGTGTCCGTCGGGTTGCGCAGGTATTCGTTTCCGTCGAAGTTGTCGGTATTGATCAACTCCATATCGTGCTTTAGCACCGGGCGGAGGTTCTTGTCATTCCACGGGCCACCGTAGAAGTAGCCCTGCTCAACGAGCGCATCCGGCACCACCGGGACCTTGCCCTTCGGACCGCCGAGCACGTTGACACCGGTAAAGCCGATATTGTACTCGCCCATTTCGATCTCCATGAGCTTGACCGCGTCTTTGTTGCGGCAAAGGATGGCGAAGTCTTGAACGCTGGTGAAGATGGCGTCCAGCTTCGTGCCGTACTGGTGAGCCTTGGCAGCGGCGTTGATGAAGATACCGGCGTGGTCGAGGCCGCTCGACGTGGCGTTGTAGCGAAGGCCGCACAGTTGCATGATGCCGTCGCGGTTGATGCCCTGGAAGGTCGCGCCACTGCTGGGAGCGATAAATGGAATCCAGGCGCCGAGGCCGAGCATGCAGACGGGCGCCACAGTCGAGGGGGCAGCCGCGTTCTGGTGGTAGCCGTTCCAGCACACGATGTCGCCATCGCGCACGCCGTCCGTGTCGTAGGGCGTGTCCGAGGTCGTTCCGTCGGGGCGGGTGACAGTGCAAATTCCCGTGTCGGGGTCAATGCCTGTGATCGTCCACACGCCATTCCAGGTGCCGCCAGTGCCGCGACAAGTGGTGGTCGTCTTCGACGCGAAAAACTGGACGTCATCGCCCTCGCGGAAGCGATTCACCGTCGAGAGGGAAGCCGCGAAGGTTTCCGTTCCCGTGGTCATCGAGCCCGTCTGAACAGTGGCCACGCGGCCGTACCCGTCCTCGATCATCCACAGCGAGAGGCGGTGGCGCATCAGCTCGATCTTGGCCTTGCGCTCGCGCTCGACGACGTCGAACAGCTCGTCAGGACCCTTGGCAAACGCCTGCAAGAGCGTGTCTCGGTCCCAAGACGCGACGGCTTCGAGCTTGCTCGACTGGCTGACCCAGCGATTGCGGAGAGCCGCGCTTCCCAGCGTGGTTCCCGTGGCCTTGTTCTGCGCGACGGTAAAATTCGGCGAGGCCGAAGAGCCCGTTCCGTATTCAACGCGAGTAATGAAACCGCGCCCGTCGGTGTCGCTCTCGCCCTTCGTGATGATCGAAGCGGCTAGAGGTGAGATGTCCTCGTCGGCCTTGTACCACAGCTCGTGGATCATGGCCTCTTGATGCTCGGTAACGGCGCTGAATACGCCGCCTACTGCTGCCCTGTCGAAAGTCGCACCCATTGGTCACCTGGAAGAAAAAGGTTTGACCGCGCCTCACTCGGGCGGCGGTCTCGCTATTCAGGTGACGCCGGGGTGCTGCGGGCGCCTATGGGAGCTAAGCCCTTTCGGGTGATTTATTCTGAGCACAGACGCGGCGAGGTGTCAATCATTACCGAACAGCCGCCGACCGTTTCGGGAATCGCTTCACCATCTCCGCTTTCAGGCGCTCGGTTTTCTGCTGATAGGTCTCGTGCGTGCTGATCTCGCGAATCTCGCCACGAGCATCGGAAAGCATTTCTCGGCTGACGACCTTTGGCGCAGGCTTGGCGGAGGCAGTGGCAGGAGCGGTTCGAGTCGTGGCCGTCGCCACCGTGACCCCTGCGGACTCGTACCGGCGTTCGAATCGCTCAAGCAGCTCGGCAGGCTGCAAAGCGATCCCGGTGGCCCGGAAGTGCCCCGTCAACTCGGCGTCGAGTTCTGCGTATGTCGGCCGAATGGCGGCAACGCGCGAGAACCTGCTGCGGTCCTTGAATGCCTCGGCAACGCCCTCGAAATACTTCTCCTGCTGCGCGGACATCGTGCGCGCGGCCTCTTCTTGCCTGGCCTTCGCGACGGCCTCGGCCTTTTCCCGCTGCTTCTTCTCCCAGAGCGCGGCAGCTTGCGCCTCAGTGAGCGGCGGCCCGCTGTTCTCGGTCTCTTGCAGCTCGGACAGAAGGTCAATGACCCACGAGCCCCTTATCTCTTCCTCGCTGATGCCGGCGGCTTTGAGGATGTCCAGCCGCTTGCCGGTGGACTGAGCCGCGCGCAGCTTGCCAGCAAGGTCAAGATCGGGCTTGTACTTCTCGGCGGCGGCCTTCTCGCGCTCTGCGATGGCTTTCTCTCGTTTGCTGATGGCCAGGGTGCGCTGGCTGATTTCGAGCAGGCGAGCCGCCATCTCGTCTTCCGGCTGCTTGGCCGGCGGCGTGACCTCGGCGGGCTTCTCCGGCTCGACCACCACAGCAGCAGGCGCAGCCTTCGGCGTGGGCGGCGCGTTCAGGTCGATTTCGCGCACCACCGTGGGCTTGATGACGGCTGCGGCTTGCTTGGCCGCGACGTGTGCCTTTAGCTGAGTCTTCCAGGCCGGCTCAGCCGCTGGCGCTTGCGCGGCCGGCGCTTCGGTGGCGACTGGTGCGGGTGCTACTGTCTCGACTGCGGCGGGTGCTGTTTCCGTGTGCATTTGTCTCCTACGGTGTCGGTGGCGGTACGGGTGCGGCGGCCGGCGCTGCCCCTACGGGCTGGATCATCCCAGGCGCGAAAGGCGCCCCAGGCTGCACTGGCTGCACGGTCGGGAGCGGCGGCGCCTTCTTGCGCTGGGCCGCCCGGATGAGCTTGCGGAGCGTTTCAAGCTGCTCCGGCGTGTGGTTCTTGTCGAGCTGGGCTTTGCTGTAGAGCTGCGAGCCGATCAACTCAATGGCGTTCAGCCCGTCCGGCCCCATGAGGGGCGAGGGCGGCACGTATTCGCCTTCCAGCGCCTGTTCGCACAAGCGGATCGCCAGGTCGCGCGGTGCCGTGGCCCGGTCGGCGAACGCGGCGAAGTCGGGCAAATCGTCCTTGAGCGCGCGCATGTACTCGATGTTGTCGCCGATTCCGAGGTTCTTCGCGTCGTCCATCTTCTGCATCTTGCCGCTGACCGAGTTTCCGAGCCCGCTGGTAAGCTGGAATTGCACACGGTAACGGTTCTTCCGCATGTCGACGTCCTTCCACCGAATCTCTTCGAGGAAGGCCGAGCCTGGCGCGCGCACAACCACGCTCTGGTCTTTGTACTGCTCGGCACAAATGCCGATGTAGACCTTGGCTTCGTCTGACCACAACTTCTTCCAGGCGTCGTTGGCGAGTGCCAAGCGGCTGTCGGCGAAGTCGATGTACTCGCGTAAGGCCGGCTGCGAGTTGATGCCCACGGGCTTCTGGCCTGCAGCGATGGACGCATTGACGCCGGCTTCAATCCCTGCTTGCTGAGGAATCAGTTGCATGTGCTGCATGATTTGCTCGCTCACCGGGTTCGGCGTCTCGATAGTAGGCGCTTGCGTGCCCGACCACGTGAGGTCCTGAAATGGCATATCCGATAGGTTGTTGATCTCGGTCGACTCGTGCCGGAGCACGTGCGGGACAGCGCCACGGAGCGAGCCGTAGCAAATCTGGGTGAGCTGGTTCAGCCAGCGGTGATAGGGCGTGAGCAGCCGCCCGAGCGCGACGCCACCCGCGCCCCGGAAGTCGGGCGCCCAACGAATCAGGCAGAGCTGATGATGCTCGTGCTTGTATTCGGCATCCTCGATCACGACGTTGCCCACGCTGACCACGTAGCGCCCCTTGCGCGAGCCAATGGCCGTCTTCCACCCGGTTGTCACCTTGACTGTGTCGAGCGTGCTTTCCGCTGTGCTGGACTCGACGCCCGTGATGATCGGGCGCTTCCACGATGACGCATCGGCGATTGCATCGCGGGCCTTCGCACCGCTTGCCAGGTCGATCATGTGATCGCGTGCAACGGCCTCGACGAGGTAGAGCCGTCGAGGGTTATCGCCCTCCTCGTTGTGCCAGAAGATGCCCATCGTGTCGACACGCCGCTGGCGAATCTCGGCCGCGTCCTCGTCGAAGTACGGCAGCACGCCGCCCACTTCGCACGTGCAAGCGTCGATGAAAGCCCGCTGGTTTACTGACAGCGTGCTCAGCTCCTCGTTGAGGCCGTCGATAAGCCTGGTCTTCTTCGCGCACTGCTGTTGCAGCTTGGCGTCTCCGCCGATTGTGATGATCTTGCAGGCGAGCGGGCGACAGATTCGAGCGGCGGCAGCGTCCACGATCTGGCGGGTGACGTTCCAACCGAGCTGGCTCATGATCTGTTCGAGCGCGAACGCGAACCGCTGCATGTCCACCGCATCCATGTCCGCGTAGCTGCGCGGGATGATCGGCCGATTCCAGTATTGCCGAAGCAGGCAGCGGGAAAGCACAAGACGCGACTGGTGCTGTATTTCCAGCATCTGAACGGTCTTGTGTAAGTTCTCCGGGTTCGTGTCCCAGGCTTCTAGGTTCTTCTTCAAGAACCGCGGCTTGGTGGCCATGGCTACACCTTGAACCCTTCGAGAGCATCGGCCGGGCGCTTGCCTGGACGTCCTTCGAGATGCAGCTCTAGAATACCGTCCTTGTAGTACTTCACGCCGTACTCAGCGAGCAGCTTCACACGGGCTTCAAGGTCAGTGAGAGGCGTTACCCGGCCCATCCCGACATCCCTTTTCGCCACGGGTCCTTGAGCATCTTTTGTTTTTGTAGCCATTGTCGTTTCCTTCGAGCGTCGTCGTCTTCAGGTGGGGGCGCCGGCTTGTTGAGGTAGTGATAGGCGCCGTGATGGGCGTACCGGCACGCCGCCATGATGTCGCTGTGGTAGGTCTCGGGATTTGTGCAAATCTTCGCGTCGCGTGCGATGAGCCCGAGCGGATTAACGCGGAATCGGCCCGAGCGGAACTCATCCTGCAAGAGACGTAAACTCGTCTCGACGCTCGTTGGCTTCGCGGTGAACGTGAGCCCGCCGAGGCGTGGCGCCAGGTGCTCAAGCATCTTGTTAGCGCCTGCCCCGCCAGTATCCGCGCACACCGAAGCCATCGGCCGCCAGCGGTTGAACGTGTCCAGCACGCGGGCGCAAAACGCCTCGCTGTCCTGCCCGCCGGCCTCCCAGCATTCGCGCTCGTAGATGGTATGCTCCGGGTCGTCATTCAGCCAGCCGAGCACCACGCAAGCGTCCTTGTCGTTGCCCTCGCGAGCGCCGCCGATGTCCACGCCCATTGCAAACCGCCACGCCTTGGAGTCGACCAGCGGCGGGCCCGACAAGGCCCAGTCGTTAACGCCTCGTCGGTAGGGGTACATCAGCGTGGTAGCGTCGATAACGGGCAGGCCGAAAATTTCCCGCTGAATCAGGACGTCGTTGTTCTCCGGGTGCTCAAAGTCGATGACGAATCCGCGCAAGGCCATCGTGCTCTCGATGGCGTCGCGGTCGATGTGCGGATTGTCGAGCAACGTCCAGCGCAGTTGCGCGAACGTGCTTTTGGTGATCGCCGTCCACCATAGGCCCGCCTCGACGTTGGGCGGGGTCCCGCTGAGCGTGAGCGTGCCTGCTCGGTCGATGAGGGTCGGCAAGATCGTCTTGTCGACAAGCTTGGTTAGAATCTCGTCGGCGAACTCCTGGCACTCGTCAATGATGATGTCGTCCCAGCGGTAGCCGAGCTTGCGGCCGACGTCCTTACCGTCGTCGCAGCCCACCGCCTGCACCAGCGAGCCGTTGTGCAGCTTGATCCAAAGCTCGGTCTGATTCGCCTCGAACTCGACGCCCTTGGCCTTCAGCGACTCGATCAGCGGCTCGAAAAACTGCTGCTTGGCAAGCAGGCGCGTGTGGTGAATGTACAGCGTACGGTGGCCCGCGCGCTCGTCGCTACGCTTGTGTGTGCGCAGCTTCAACCCATCGGTTTTGCCGGCGCGGCGCGAGCATAGAACGCAGATAGCGCGCTCAAGGCACTCGATGAGCCGCCACTGAGCCGCGAACGAGTCCGCAAGCGTGACAGGGTTACGCGCACGTGGCGCGGCCCTGGGAACGGAGGCTAGAAAGGCTGCGTTCAAGCCGCAGCCCCTCGCTCTATCGCCACCCGTGCCCGCTCCCACCAATGCGGGACCGTCTCACCGGGATAGCGGGTAAGGCCGGCCACCTTGATAGCCCTCTCTCTCTCCCTCCCGGTAAGCGCGCGGCCGTCGCTCCAGGTAGGCTCCCACGTAGCAAAGCGCAGCTTCTCAGCGCGAGCCGCTGCCGCAATGTCTCGCTTGAGATGGCTCGCGAATGACGTCTTACCCACGCTTTTTTGCCTCTTCCTTGGGCTCGTCGGCATAGAGCAGAACGCCGGCACCAATCGGGATTCCAATCAGGTCGCCGACCAGCATCCGGTTCTGCGGCGTCTTGCCGAACTCGGTCACGGGCTTGCCGTGCTTGTCCACTAGGCACACGTAGACGGACATGCCCAGCGGGTCGAGGTCCATCGACGCCACCTTGCCGCCCTCGTGGGTCTCCTGCCCGACGTGCACGGCAATCACGTTGCCGACGCCGGGGATGTAGCGCGGCTGCCCCTGCATGCCGCCGAATACGATTCCAGTCACTCTCATGCTGCGTTCCTCCTGTGGTGTTCAACTGGCGAGTAGATGACCGGCCAGCCGTGCTCAGCGATAGCGGTTGCGTGCCTCGACCAGTGGCGCAGGAGAACCGGGACCGAGTCGAGCACAGAGGCCACGATGTGCGCGCCAATGCCGAACCGCCTCGCGTCCCTGATGACGTAGGCGTAGACCAGCACACCGCAATCGACGGCCGCCCAGCCCAGTAGCTCCTCGGATGCCCCACGTGCTCGCGCTACAGTGATGCCGCCCAGACCGCCGTTAATCAGGCGCTCAAGCCCGTGGACCGCGCCGCGCACGTCCTGGGTGGCATTACTCTGGAGCGAGTCCGCAAAGGTCGAAAGTATGAATCCCCTGGCAGTCCGGGGCGCCGGAAGCAGCTCGATACAGGCGTCGATGGTCACTTGGGATCCTCATCGGGCGAATCGAACAGACACCCGCGAAAGTCCTCGTGCGGTCCGTCGTGACGTCCGGGCAACACACACTGCCAGCACGGCGGGTGCGGTATGCTGCCCATCCACTCCCATCGTCTCCAGTGGTCGAGGTCTGCGGAGGACAATCCCTTTGCCCCATAGCCTGTCTTCCCGCATAGGGCGTCGCTCACGATGGCTCCAGCCTTGCCGAGAGCCGCGCCACGATGGCCCGAGCCTGCGTCTCGTCGAGCGCGTCCAGGTACTCAGAAACGAAGCCGTGCGCCTGCTCGATGGCGGGGCGGTGCTTGGCCAACCACTCGACGGACTCGCGCTGCTCTTTGGCGAGGGATCCGGCGGCCTGCATGCACTCGGCAAGGGCGTGCACATAGTCTCGGTCGCGGTCGTCGAGGTTCGTCATGGACAGGTGCTCGACCGTATCGCCGAGAGCTTCCTGGCCGGTCTCCAGAATCGTCTCTACGCGCTGCCAGCGGCGTGATGCCATGACCACACGTTACATCGCGTGGCCATGGGTTGCAATATGCGAACAACGCGCGCACGGGAGAGGAGTTACGCCGCCTTGCGCTACCCTCTACTCTTCATCCCTATTCCGTACTCTCCATTACAATTACCATCCCGCGTCGGCTTTGCGCCGGTAATTCTTGATCTTATCCTCAAGGCTCTTGATCAGGCTGAGGATGTCTTCGCGAGATTCGAAAAGGAACGAATAGGTCGCGGGGGACCATGCTCGCTACCCGCCTTTCTTGGTGGCCGCCAACCGTCGCCGCTTGAGGTCCAAGTCGGCGCCGCATTCACAGCAGATGCCGAGCTTCGTCGCGCACGCCCAGCAAACCCTTGGCGTGCTAGTATTGGGATGGCTGTAATCCTCGCTACACACTTGGCACGTGTACTGCGTGAAAGCCTGCCCAGACATCCCGCTCGACAGATACCAGCACGATTGACATTCGAGCCGCTCTATCCGCTGCTTGCGCTCCTTATCCTGATTGCAGTTGTCGAGCATTTCTTGGATCGCGGCTATGTGCAGCTTCGCCCGCGCCGTCCATTCGTTGGTCGCTTCGGGCTCGTCGTAGACGTACATCGATTTGCCTAACATGCCCGCCTAGATTGGCACGAAACGATTGCGCCTG
>QGNH01000145.1_pt5 | contig 19274 bp, 24 predicted proteins | sample 1735481 | NCBI WGS metagenome assembly QGNH01 (sample SAMN09239004, study PRJNA386568) | Viral metagenome, whole genome shotgun sequencing project.
TTCACTCACTTCTTTGGCAAAGAAAACACCAGGATGTCTGCTCAGGATATTGATAGGATGTACAATGAGGTAATGGGAGGCGGAAATGATCTGCCAGCGCCATTTAATCAAGCGCCAGCAGATTTTTTCATGCCTATTGTCTAACTTGTAATCGTTACGCCATTTGGTAAAGGGATGGGTATCCCAATTGTGGCCGTCTTTTTTGGCTGACATTCCTCCAAATGCTTAAGATTTTTCTCAGGCATTGGTTGAGGTTGTTTCATAAGTTGCTTGAACAAGAAATAAGCAACGATCGACATCATGATCACGAAAATGAGCGTCATGACTTTTGCTATCATCGGAATTTTTACGTTCATATATCTCCTAAACTAATGTTGCTGGAACATCTAAATCAGCCTCTGCATCTACTTCAGAGTCTGTTCTTTGAGTTTCGTCTACGACATCTTCTGCCCAACCATGGGTGTCTGTAGCTGTTTGCGTGACTGTAACAGTGCATCCCGAAGTTATAAGAAGAAACGCACATAAGTATATATAACTCTTCATCTTTCCTTTCCTTCTTTCTTTCTTGACTTCCTTTTACGCTTTTCCTATTCTTTTTCTCCAATCATAAATGAGGAGGTGCGTATGTCATATATCCAGGCTGATTTGTTTGAGATGAGCGAGACAGAGAAATTGAGAAGCGAGATTAGAGGGTTGGAAAAATGCCTCGACAATGTAAGAAGAGGCATATTTCAGAGGCATGATGAGTTGGGCAAAAAGTACATGCAGTTACGAGAGGAGTTTGAGAGCATGACAGAGAAGATGCGCCATTATGAAGCTGCTTTATTTCCTGTAGATGCAGCAGGAATAGGCTGCTTGCATGTTGGGCAGAGATTGACAGACGCGCCAGTCTCGTCTTTGATGATCTCTTCACAAGCCTGCTCTACTGGGTTGTTTTGACCAAGAAAGTAAGCCGAGACCATGCCTATGATGGCACATGCCGTGACGATAATGATTGTTACCATGATTTTGTCCTCTATAAGTTTTAACAAACTAAGTAGCCACCAAATACTGTAAGTGGAAAAGCAGCACCATATAATGTATCAGTGTTTCCTGCTTCACCATTAATAAATATCTGTGGAAAAACAGTTGCGTTTGCTGCAAGAGTCACAAATCCAGAAACGCCTAAACTCCAAGACCAAACAGTTCCAGGTCTCTGTGTTATATTATATGCAAGAGTTGTGACGGTTCCAGAAAGTAACAGAATAACAAACTGGTTAGATGCTGTGTTATTTGTAACATAAGCATTTGCATAAAAAAAATATTTTCCTGCTACAGGTGCTGTAAATTTACCGGTAGTATTATTATAATTGCTTGCCTGGTCAAAAACAACTGTATCGCATACAAAATTATATATTGCACTATTACCACTTACATTAGTTTTCGCTGAAGACAAATAAGCACTAAATGCTGGCTGGGCCGTGTTATTAAAAACATTGCTTGCGTTATAAGTCGCAGCCGATGAAGACACGAGCCTCGTTCCATCAAACTTCACCACCCCATTTGATGTGCTAAAGCTCGAGGCGTCAGTCCCTCCATTCGCGATAGGCAATATACCTGTCACTCCGGCAGTAAGCGAAACTTTCTGAAACGTAGGCGCGTTACCAGCTCCATTGCTTACTAGGGCGTAATTTGCTGTACCAACTGCCGTGACACCAACAGCAGAGGTGCCGTTGCCATACATAACGCCGTCAGCACCAATTGTCGTTAGGCCAGTCCCCCCATTCGCCACAGTGATAGGATAAGTCAACGTTGTTGAGGTGAGTATGTACTCAGTGACCTTGACAACGCCTACACCACCTGAACCGCCTAATCGCGCTGCCTGACTTGTTCCATTGTAGGCACCGCTTCCTCCTCCACCATAACCGCTCGCATTGTTTCCAGAAGCTTGAGCAAAAACGGCTTGGGCACCACCGCCTATTTGTGAAGCTCCCCCTATACCTGAATAACTCCAGGCATTAAAATAAAAAGACCCTTCTGCCCCAGGATTCCCATATATGTTTATTGTTCCACCAGATCCTAAGCCCCCAGCCCCACCAGTAGCTAAGAACGCCCCCGCTCCTCCAATATTGGTAGCCCCACCTATCCCACCAGTTGCTTGTATAAGGGCTCCGAGACTACATGTGCCTCCTGTATTTCCAGTTCCTCCAGAGACGCCAGTGGCCGCGGCTGGGACGGTTACAGACTGAGATGCTCCAATGGTCGCGGCACTAAAGAATCCACATGAATATCCACCAGCACCTCCTCCACCTCCAATGCTATATTGCGAGCCAGATGTAGCCGAAGCACCCCCACCAGCACCCCCCCCTCCAACAACCTCAACTATGCAATAGGACATCCCAGATGTGGGAGTGTATGTTCCATTAGCATTAAATTCTTGGATGTTTACTTGAAATTTGGCTGAGGTAAAGTTTTGGAACGTAGGTGCGCTTCCCGCGCCGTTTGATGTCAAAACATAGCCAGACGTTCCAACAGTCGTTGTGTTTATTAGAGATCCATCATAATAGCAAACACCATCAGTGTTGGTCATTGAGACAGCATTTGTCCCGCCATTGGCAATGGTGACAGGAGCAGAGATGCCATAAGAAAGAGTAGTGGCATTTGTCGTGACAGCCAGATTCCCTCCAACTGTAGCTGAGGGGGTTTTATAAACTGGCTGTGCACCCGCTCCCTGACTCAATGCAATCTGTCCAGCCGTCCCTCCAATCAATACCTGATCCAGGTCATTCAAGGCCTGCTGAACTGTTGTATCAGTAGCTCCCAACCATCCAGTGAAGGTTCCAGTGCTGGTTGTGACAAGAGAGGCTTGGTTTGTTCCTGAAGTTGTTGTTTGTGCTCTTGCAGTTGATTTTTGGATTACAACATTAGTAATTGACGTAGTTGATTGCTTTACTGTTATAAATCCTAACTGTGCAAGTTCTATTTGAAGTAATTCATTAGTTGGAGCAGCAGGAGTCCCGGCAGTAATGGCATTATTTGCCAATGTCTGGGTTGTATATTCGGAGGTGTCATAGATGGCATAGTAGGTTGGGGTTGTGGTATTTAGATTATCTTTTGAAACATATAATCTAAATACAGCATGGCCAGAAACCAGAGCTGTCAGTGTGCCAGCATTATTGTAGGTCGCAGGGAATGTTGTCCCACTCGAGGAGACAATCCACTTTCCTCCTGCATTTGTATAGCAGAAATTCCAGGTTACAGCGCTACTTGCGCTATCTGGAATTGCTGTAGAAAGTCCATGATCCTCAAATTTATCATCTCCATTAATCTGAAGTGAGTCAGAGCCATTCAAGGCAATATTAGCGCCATTGTTATAGTTTGCAATTACTGCATTGATAATGGCATGTTGATAGTTTGAATCAGTGGTGGGAAATGAATATGGATGGTTTTCCTTGACTACGGTGACAACAGGCGTGACTGGAGTTGAATCAACAAAAACCTCGAACAAAACAATATCATTTTGGAAGAGAGCATCTGTCCTGGATGAAGTAGTTCCAATAGTTCCAGTATTGTCAATGTACACATAGTATGTCGCACCTGCGGCAAGAGCCCCTGTATTTTGACTGCCAGCCCACGTAATCAGCTTACCCTGTATGTATCCAGTGCCCCCCGCCAGCAGTGTCAATGTAGTGCCCGCAACAGACCAATATGGGCCACCAGCCGCCCATGACTCAAACCCCGTCTGAAGTAGATCTGCCATGTAGCCTTGAAGAGAAGCAGGGTTGACAACGAGACGAGAACTTGTCCCTGCCTTGACATCAGCAGTAACAGCTAGTATTCCAGTATTGGTTGCATTGTTTGTTGACATTCAGCCTCAAAATTAGGTTACAGTAATGTTACCACCGCAAGATTCTGTATACCAGATTGTATTAGCAACAAGACACACAATTGTTATGGCATCGCCAGCATTCGTACTTGCCAGACTACCGCCTCCTCCTAATGCAGAAGTAGAGCCAAAGATATGAATCTGTTGACCCGCGCCCTGAACGATATTCCAACTTCCCTGCATTCCGATGATCGAAATTCTGTCTCCAACAGCAGAAGAAGCAGGAAGAGTGAATGCGATAGCACCAGCTTTGTTTGACCCATATCCATTATTCACAGCAAGAGTTGTGTCGCCTGCCACAACAGTCCAGGTCATTCCACCACCTGTGGCATTGATGGTAATGGTGCCCGCCCCTGTCCCAATGCCTATCCCTGTACCAGCAGTAAGGCCAGCGAGGGCAGGATCTGCACCTGTGCTGCCTATGATGAGTTGGCCATTGGTCATTGCACCAAGAGTAGTCAGGCCATTGGCGGCAGCCCCAACTACAGGTTGATGAATCGTCGTTGTGATGGCACTGAAAGTCCCAGCCCCATCATATTTTGCAATTCCTGTAGCATTAAGATTGATTGCGTTATTTGTAACCATAGAACTAATCCTAAATAAATGTTATGTTTCCAGTACTATCTATCAATTGAAATTCTGTATTGGCCGTGACACACAACATCTCCACACAATCTCTGATCTGAGTGGCCGCAATAGAACCAAATATGCCAGGCGTGGACGTCTGATTTCCCTCATTAATTGACTGTAGAGCGTTTTGCGTGACCTGCCATAGGTTGGAGTACCCCGCGATCTTGTAAACGTCTCCTTGGGCAGAAGAAGCAGGTAGAATGAACACTACAGGAAGCAGGCCCTTGCAAATATAGCCATTTCCAGGAACTAGAGTTACTGGATTGGACGTACTATCGACCTGCGTCCATGTGACACCGCCCCCTCCACCAGTTCCAATCGTTACGCTTGTGGGAGCCCAGGTAATTGTAGTGCCTGCTCCAGCAAGAAGGTCGAATGCTCTTACGTAGGGATAGGTTGCGAGATTTCTGGCTAGGAGTTGGAAGGCAGGCGAAGGCATCTAACTCCTTAAGTGAGGGTGGATACCCAGTAAATGACTTCTATGATGAGAGAATTGTCGCCTGCTGCATTTCCGGTAAAATCAGCAGAACAAGTTGCGGTCAATGGCTGTCCATCAATTACTCCCGAGGAAACTGCCCCTAGTCCTGTTGTGGAAAAAAGGTATCCATCATTATTTGAGAATGAGTCTGCAGTCCCTTGCATATTCGTTTGAGGCATAATAATATCAGTTAACAAGCTTGATCCAATAATAGCATTAACATTATCTCCTAAAGTGAAGGCATTATTACCGCCATATTTGAATCTAGTAGCGATCTTAATAACATTAATTATTGAATTAGCAGGGGGTGCTGCAACTAAAGTTATTGGATTTGCAACTATATCTTTCAATTGGGCAGATGTTATCGGGATTTTTGCATAAAATTCCTGCGAACCCAATTGGCCAGTTGAGGGATTGATGGTTACTAACTGTGGATTTGCGGCCGTTACGCCCTCTATTCCTGCGATAAAGCAAGTATTTTGTTGGCCTGCGCCAGAACCCTGTGTTCCAATTCTGATGGTATTGTTTTCTTCATCAACACCAGAATTGCCTATGCATATATTTGAACTTTCAGCACCGTCCCAAGAATTGCCGGATTCTGATCCGATTGAAATATTGTAACTTCCCGTAATAAGGCCACCTGCCGAACTGTCCCCATATCCACAATTTTGTTGACCTGTCGAGAGATTGCCAAGGCAACCCCATCCATGAGCATCGTTTGAAACTCCGGTCGTTACGGCGGCAAGAGCGTTATAACCAACTGCATTGCAGCCTTCTGTTGTGGTTGAATGAAGTAAGCTTTGTGCTCCAATTCCGCAATTTTCTTGTCCAGTATTTGTTAAATTACCTGAGTTTTTACCTACAAAAGTACTCAATTGATTTGAAGAATAATTATGTAGAAATCGGACTCCTCCAAGAGAATACATACCAGTAGTTGCGGCAGCATTTGTATCTGGCTGAGAGATACTGTTATTCAAACAAACAGAAACCTGATGTCCAGAACCTACGGTATTAATGTTGGTTGCTGCACCGCCAGAGGATGTCGCACCCTTCACATCCAGATTATTTGCAGCAGGAGTCGCAGATCCCGAATCTTCTGTGAAAGAATTGGGTATGCTTGCTGCTGCCTCTAAGTTGATTGTGCCATGGCCTGGTGTTATGGTAATAGTTGACCCAGATGATGCTAAGCTCCCACCCCTTATGCGGGGAGCAACCGATGAACCAATCAGCAACTCGCCATCTGTAGTGATTTGGCTTGTCTTTATCGCCGCTCCGCTGAAGTCGCAATTCTGGGCATTTACTAAAGACTCACCAGTAGTTGGATCATTAGAAAATCCAGCCATATTATTCCTAGTTTATTAGTGTATAAAAACCAACTACCTTCCAATTAATAGTATGCGCAGCAACACCAGTTACATTGAAATTGACAGTGTTGCCAACAACTGCAATCGCGGCAGTCGCGGCAGCCATTCCTGCATCTTCAAACTCATCGAGTTGTTGGCCGGGAACTAAAGCGCCATTCCCTGCGCCGTCAGTTTTGGTGGCACCTACCAATGTGTAAGAAGCAACCAAATTATTAGTTGGATCATATCCGGAGACAGAGATGTCCCAGCAATACGATCCTCCTGTCGTGGCACTCATCACGAAAGTCGCGGGTGCGCCTGTCACTGCGCCGATGGTTGTGCCTACGCCGTACACCCTATTCCGCATGGAAATAGTGACTGTATTTCCTGCTCCTGAAGTAGCAATCCCATCAGTGGCACCCGTTATTACATTGAGCAAACCAAGAGCTGGCGTTGCAACTCCTGTGTCTTCAACATAGGTTGTGGGAACAACTGGGAGAGGAGCGGCTGTTAAAGTTCCAGCTTGTGACATTGTTAATTCCCCGCATGTAAAATCACGAGATAGACCAATCCAGAACCAGCAACACCATTGACATAGAATTGGGTGCCAGCCGGAATTACTCTTGTCCCATCGAATGATTTATTTGTCGTCAGATCGTAGAGATAGAATGAACCAGCAGGCAAGATATCCATGTCAGTTGTTCCATCAGTTGAGATGGTGACTGGGACGTCGCTGCCATTAACGAGCTTTATAATCGAAGCTGCATCGGGAATGGGATTACCAAGGGGCGCATAGGCCCCTAAAAGTCCAGATGTATCAAGCGTCTGCATTGGGGAATAAAATAGTCTCGTACTAAGAGAATTCATAACTCACCTATTTTAGATTTTCTCAATGAGAAGCCAGTTAATAGTGGAAATGTCGGTCGCAGCATCTGAATTGATAGTAAAACCCACACCTGGATTCATTATGACACTTAGGTTCCCAAGAGCTCCCGCACCAACAGTCTCACGAGAGATAAATGAGCGTGTATTGGCTGTAACAGAGGTGTTAACAACGACAATGGTTCCAGCAGCCAAGACTGACTGCCCCATTCTCGCATTGGCACCTTCCTTGATCTCAAGCCCACTTCCAGCAGTCCCGATAATTACATTACCAGCCGTAGCAGTGATATCGCCTGCTGTGGCCGTGACGCCTCCAGCAGTAGCAGTTACTCCACCAGCAGTGGCCGTGACGCCTCCTGTGGTTGCAATAACGCCTGTCCCGCCTGTTACAGTGCCAGCTGGAACTTCAAGATTGCCTCCCGCGATAGCAAGGTCTCCTGCTGTGATATTGACATCCCCAGCTGCTCCTTTGGGAGTAAGGTTTAGGTCAATGGCAGCATTAGTACCAGTTGCAGACCAGGTATTACCTGTCAGAGTCGTGCCCGTTGCAACAGCAGCAGTCACAAAATTGGTGGCAGTTATGGTGGTAAAAGTGGAAGATACTGTACCCATGATGGCCCAGGTCGCGATTCCACCACCGTTCGAAGCCAGGCCATAAATATTCAGGCCTACTTTGTCCACCCAAATCTGACCAAGGATATATCCTAAGTCAGAAGTGGTAGGAGCGCGTCGGGCGATAACAGGGGTGGGAAATTGATTGACAACAGGCTGTGGAAGCCCATACAGGGATTCAGCTTGAGTGCGAAGTGTTTTTACCATACATGCCTCTTAGTTAAGTGGTAAATTTTTCTTTACAATAGCAGGAATGACAAAGTGTGTCAAAAATAATTTGCAAGAGTATGGTGATAAGTGATCTAAAAAGAGGTGTAAAATGGAAGATTCTATTATTTCGTGTTTGGCTCTTCTGAATATATTATTTTTGGGTTTTGGATATAGTTTTGTCAATAGAAGGTGTGAAGAAACACACCATGAAGTGATGCTCTATAAAGACATGACGCAAATGGAGATCACGCTCCTGAACAAGAAGCTTGAGAAGAAAAATGGATAAGGTGATCGCTTTCGAGATTGTGGTTGTGTTTTTATACCTTGGACTGCTATTCTTTTCGGTGAGAGGGGAGGATTAGATGGGAGAACCAAAGATTATAGGAACTGTAGCTGAATTTAATGATCAGGGAAAATATGAAATACGAGTGATCTGGTCTAATGAACCCGAAGATAGTACAGAGAAAAGATTCGCCGAAATATTGGTCAAGAAGCACGCAAAAGAGTTATTGAGGAAGGAAAAAGAGGATTAGAAGATGGATTGGCAAGGATTGTCACAGCTTGTAGCCACAGCAGTCTTCATTTGGTATCTTAGAAAAGATTCAAAGGATGACTTCGTGAGATTAGAAGCAAGATTAGAAAGCTCAAGAAAAGAAACTGATGCAATTATCAATGCCATAAGAGAAGACATGAAGGACTTTCATGGGAGATTGTGCGCGATTGAAGAGAAATATAGGCAGGTTAAATAAGGAAATTTAGTTTATGTTAATTTACGTTTTGATATGTGGAGTTCTATCACTTCTTCTCTTTGATTAACTATCTTGATAATAGTTCTTCGAGACTAGGACCGCGTTTTTCTTCTCCTTTTGCAGGAAGTTGTGATATACCCACAATCGCCGGTTGTCCAGCCTTTTTCCCTATCCCTTTTTCTAGTTTTGGACGAGTATAAAGGATCGATCTTGCCTGTGATATGTATGTTCTTGGATCAAGTAAATGACCTCGAGTTCCTTCAACTACCTTTAATTTTCCCATTCCTTTTTTCTGAGACACGACATCTGTCATTAATTGCTTAAATTCTTTTTCTTTTTTATCACCGAATGTCGAGTTAACAGATCGTTGTAATTCCTTGTCATCAAAATATCCAAGTGCTTTATCATAATTGATTTTTTTATCCGTGAACACATCGTTCATGTATGTTTCGATTTTTTTTATATTAGCAGCGTCAGAGTATGTTTTATTTGTTGTTTTGAATAACTCATTAACTTGGGTAATAGGGATTCTGTTGTTAATTTCTTCAGCAATTCCTCTATTATATTCAAGAAGAGCATCCAATTTTCCTGCGTTTGCCCCTTTTGATTCAGTCATATTTAATAGTTCGCCGATCTGTTTGTTATTCGATCTATATTGTTTAAAAAAATCTCCTACAGAATATTTTTTTCTATTCTTAATTGTTGAAGAAATCTCATCAATTTTATTAATAAACGCTTTATCTCGATCTCCCAATGTGATAGGAGCTATTTTATATTGATTTTTTCGCAATGTAATATTTGACTTTAGTCTTTTACCATTTATGGTCGCAGGGTGGTTCTCGAATAGTGTTCCAACCCTATTCAATCCATTATCAAGTTCTTGTTTGAATTTAACTGGGTCTTCTTTGATGGCTTTATAAGTCTTATTTCCAGTAAACATCTTATCTTTTACATCTCTAGCCTCTTCGCCTATCTTTCCTACAAGAGATTCATAGGCTTCAGGAGTGATCTTTTTAGTCTTCTCAAGAGTCTCATATGCTCGAGTTGTGATTCCTGAAGGCTTGGTAGCAACCTTGCCAACTTTCCCCGCCATCGTGCCAATACCGCCTAGAATATCAGCACCTGTCGCCATCCATTCAGGACCACCGAGTTCTTCAACTGTTTGCCCAAGAATTCCGCCAATAACTCCAGAAAGAGCCAATGGGGCTGCCAACACAGGATTAACCGCCATGAAAGGAGCTGCTGCTCCTATATTTCCCCCTATTCTTTTCCCATATCTTCCTGCCATCGTGGTTGGTTCCTCATATCCGACACTTTCCCCCAGGCTCTGGACTGTTGGAAGAGGTGATTCAGGGATGGATATAAAAGGCTTTGTAGTTTCAGGTTCTCCTGAATACCTAGCACCAGGTTCTTTTTGAATTTGATGTAACCATTCCCATGCAGATCCAATGTCTCCACCACCTCTTTTATATGCCTCTTTGCTCAACTGAGCAATGAATTCATTCCAAGAACCTTTAACTGGTTTTGCCTCGGGTTCATTGATAGCGTAATCCAAAAATTCATTAGTTCGCGCATTTTTATCTTCAGAAGAAGTTGTGGCCGACTTAGATCTAGTCTCAGTTCCTAGAGCTACATCTAAAAAATCATTTGCTGAAGAAGATTGATTATTCATTTTGATGACTTTGTTTATAAAGATCAATTATTGATTTATCAGGAACTACATATCCAGTTTCTTTAATCACTTTTAACAATTTTTCACGATCTCCATTGACCATTTTGTTCAGTACTTTTGCTCTTTCTTCTGTAAGAGGTGTGCCTTTCGAATTCTTTAGGCTTTGTAAATCTCCCAATGACGATCCTTCTTCTCTATTCTTTTGGAGAGCGTATGCAGTAGCTTCTTGTCGCGTGTTTGCAAATTCAGCCAAGTCCTTGTTCACTGAATTTATAAGACTTCCTTTAATATTGCCATTTGCATCTACATGATCAGGTGAATATTGCTCTATTAGTCTTTGTTTTTCTTTATCTAAATCAATCTTAAGTTTTTGCACTTCAATCCAAGCCATATTTGCTTGCTTTGACTTGCCAACATTAGGTAAAATGCTAGATAGCATTTTCTCTATAAACATATTAGGACGACCGCCAGTTTGTTTGATATCTTTTAGAAAATAATCCTTTACAGCAGTCCTAAATCCTTCTCCCGTGGCTGTCCTAAATTGCTCAACTCCTGTATAATCAGCTAAATTATCAGGTGATAATAAACCAAATTGATTTTGATTGATACTTTCTGTAGCTAAGTTTAAAAGAGCTTCTTCTTCCGGAATTTGACTCATTCTGTTTTGTGATCCAGTAATGAAAGTTTGAACATTTTTTTGTTCTTCTTCTCTAGGAATTTTGGTTTCTGTTAAAACATTTGCTTTTTCAACAGCTGATACTTTTTTCTGCCTATCTCTCGCCGCTGCCAACCCTTTCCACGCAGTTCTTGGTGTTAGCTTTTTATACTGCTCGAATTCTTCAGGTGTCATTTCACCTAAAGTTTTCTCATTAACCTGTTTCGGTTGTTCAAACTGACCGGCTGTTTGTCTCTGAGGGGGTATTTCGCCACCTGACATAGTAATTGGTTTATTCTGCTGTAATTGAGGCTGATAACCTTGAAGATAAGGTATTTGTGTCGGTTGATTAGGTGATTCTGGATATTGTCCTAGATTGCCAGTTCTTTCGAGCGCTGGTGGGTTAGTTTGCTCTTGTTGAGTATAAATAGGTTGTTGCTGAATTTGTTGACCCTGTGTTGATGATGGAGGCCTGTTTCCAAATATTTCATTTAAGTTTACTTTGCCTCCACTCATTGCATTATTTGCAGATTGAAAAGCAGGTCCATTCTTCATACTAAGATCAAGAAACTTCATTTGATCCGGCTGTGATAGTTGAGACAAGAAAGAACGTATACTCGAAGCTTCTTCTTTAGGTGCATATTTGCTACTGACTAAAAAATTCGTCAATCCTTCAGCAGACTTCATTCTAGCTGCACTTTCTCTTTCTGAATCCCTTGCCTGCTTCTTCTGATCAAACATATCCTGCATTTGGCCTTGCAGATGCATGCTTGTTGCATTGCTTACTGCTCTTCCTACAGCCTGACCAACTAGAGTTGATGTTCCAACTCGACGGTTAAAATCAGGCGCATTAACTACGTATGACATATTAATCTCTTTATTTTAACCAAACATGGATGAAGCAAATTGATTTACAAAACCTTCTGCAAATCCAGGAAGGGCAGATCTCCAAAATCCAGGATCACGTTGCTGTGGTTTCTGTTGATTCCATTGAAATGTCGGCGTTCCCAATACTTGATTTCGTTGCTGAAACTGCCTGTTTTGTGCATATCTGTTATATTCTTCTTGCATTTGTTGAGGATATAGAGCAGCTTGCATAGCATTTTGGGTGTTACTAAATTGCTGTTGTTGTCTTTGAAGCGGCATTTGAGCATAAGGTAAGGCAGCTTGAGCCGCTTGCAATCCCGCTCCTGTACGCAGGCCGGCTAGTCTTTCTTGTAGGTCAGTAGCAGCATGAGCCATTGCTTGCTTGAATCCACCTGAACTTACTGCTCCAGCACCTGCATATCTATTAGCAATATCTGGAAGTATTTGTTCATTGAATTGTCGCATATAAGGGGCTTCAAATTGCTTCATCATCTCAGGATCTTGGCTCAAAATATTTTGTAAGTAGGAAGTAGCACCCGTTTCTACTGGAGCGATAGGAGGCTGCTGCATTCCCTGTCTTAAAATATCCATTCCCCTAGTGTAATCTTGAGGTGCATTGAACATTTCTGGTTTAATATGTTTAGCATATTTATCTAGAATTTTTTGAGTTTGATGCGAAACAATAGGAAATTGCTGCATCCTGGCATATTTGTGGCCATATTTTAACTTGATTGATTTGTCGTGTGCCATATTTTCCTCACTTTTTCCTTAGTCTATCAGTAATTATTTTAATCAGATATAGATATACTCTAACTCCACGAGACCATAGTTCAAATTAGGTCCGTCAGTACCATTTGCAATGACAAGATCAACACTATCTATGAATAATGTAACAGAATCTGTTCCGTGATCACCTGGATATGGCAATGGCCTTTGATCTGGATTGTCAGTTTGGCATGATCCTGTTAGAGCAATCAAGAAGAAAGTACCTGTAAGCCCATGTGGTATATCTACTTCTGTGCCAGCTGGAATCGCTCCGAAGACGAATATCTTTCTGTACGAAGGAAGCATTTGGCTAGGATTCGTGGGGTTGGGATAGAAGCTTCCTGTTATAGATTGAGTAACAGAATATACCCCGATCTCTCTTGCATTCACACAGATTGCAATTTGAGTATATAGGTTCGTGAGTTTTACAAGAAATTCGTCCGCATCTTCAGGAAATACCTCAGATATAGGTAAGAAAGGGCCAGCTGAAGTTGCAGGAGAAAAGCTCATTGCGTCATCCTGGCATTTGGAGATAAATAGAAGGCCATTGCATGCATGACAATGTCAGACTCATTAATGGTCGGAGTAGCAAGTTGTTCTTGAGATAATGAAAGTTCAACCTGGAAGTTCTGAGCAATTGCTTGGATGAACTGTCGGTGCCAAATCTTCATCTGATTGGCCTGGGAAGGAATTAAAGATGTGTTTTCAGGAGATGTGAGAACAGCATTTGTTCCATTGAGACCACTGTTAATCGTAGGATCTGTGATAGAGATGGCGTTGTTTTCATTGATGTAAAAGTCGCTTGTAACTTCTCCAGAATCAGTTTTGTTAAATAGAAAATCTACATATCCTACTCTACATTGAGTACCAGCATCATAAAAAGGAGCAAAGATTTTTGTTGTTATATTGATTCCGTTATATACAGATACAAGCCCGCCACCAAGATATGTGCTTCCTGTGCCAGCCAAAAGAAATGGGTTTTTCCACTCCCGTGCTACTGAATCCCAGTATTCCAATTGAACAAAATCAGGAGAAGGAATCAACACAACTCTATAAACCAATCCATTTAATGAACTCGACGTTCCAATTATCCCATCAATTTCTATCACCTCTCCAACTGAAAGATTATGGCTTGGAATAGTAAAGACTAATGGATCAGAAGAAAAGTCAATCGCATCGACAAATAATGAAGGATCATTCACTCCAAATGAATCTTGTGTAACAATTTCTACAAATCCTTCTTGATTTCCCGCAACAACACTTGGAAATAAAGCCTCTGTGACGGGAGAATTCCAAGGCGTTGTCCATTGATTCCAAGTTATGTCAGACAATTGATTCCAGTTCTTGGAAGAAAGTCTTTGATAATATCCATAACAAGTGAAAGAATCATTGAATAAAGCATAAGTATTGTTTCTATAATTAAATACTAAAACTTGATCTGGATATCTTGTAGATTCATCAGAAGGAAAGGTCCAATACACTAATTCATTGAAATAGTCTCTTATCCCCTGAACTCTTACTACACCTTCATTTGTATTTTTGAAATTGAATACAGTATTAGGAATCTGCATATCAATTCTAGAAACATTCACACTGTCATCAGTGAGAATGCCAACATCAGCAACAGAAAAAATACCGCGATCGAAAGGAATGAGAGAGAATTTGGATTCAGCTCCAAGTTCGGTATTTATCATTTGAGCAAGGAAGGGATCGGTAGAAATATTAGTCCAGACTAATTTCCAGGTTGACCTTTCACACTTAATTACCAAAACATCCTTGATGAATTCAGCAGATACGATGACTTCGTCAGCAGAAGGGATATCAAGATAACTTCCTTCCCCAGGAATGTCCTCTCTCCAAGCATTTGTAGCATTAGGATCTTCAGCGGGCGCGCTCCACCTGATTCTTCTTGGGAAATTATTGGCATTATTTATACTTCCTGTTTTTCCTTCCCATGTATTCATTACGACTAAACAATTCTTATAAGGAAGAATAATTTCACATTGATATAAAGAAAGAGAATTAACTCCATCATTACTAATTACAGGAGCAAAATCATGCCAAGCAGAACCATCAAAATATCTTATTGGATCTTTAGGCGAACTTGCCATGCTAGTATTTGTTACCCAGAACAAATTGTCTAAGCTAAGATCGTTATAGTAATTTGTTGACCAAAAGAAATTATAATCTAAACCATTCCATGTTGTTCCAGGAACTAACTCAACAAATTGCGATGATGAAGGATCGTATTTATAAGCATATTTTTGATCAAAAGCGATCAGGTTTTCGTTATTTATGGCGAATTCTTCTTGAGTTCTCAATCCCATCACAGGAAAGCCAGGCCAATAAGCAACTGATATAGTCGCGTCTGTAGGGGCCATCGCTCCTGAATAGACTATTGATAGGTCTCCAGTATTATAATTGATTGTAGCTGAAGTAATAGGCCCTGCTCCGGCCACCGTTGTTGTACCATCACCTAACGTGTCTGTTATCGTCTGGGCTCCCACCGTAACGACTATGGGATTTGCAACAGTGCCTGGCTGTAATGTGGCATTTGTTTCAGGCAAGCCAGCAAGAGCCATGTCTGTGAAGATATTCTCAACGACAGCTCCTGGGCCTGCTGAGGTAAATTTTGTCAAAGCTTGATTTACGAGCACTCTTCTCAATCTGCCTAGAAGTTCAAATCCCCTTCTTCTTTGTACTTTACCTCTCCAACAATAAGCATCTTGTAAGACAGGGAATGCTTTTTCTGGAAGAATGAAAGGTTCATAGTATGTATTTAAACCAGAATCATCCTCATAAGAGGCAATATAGTGTGGTTGATATGACATTATGCAGGTCCTATTGCAAACCAAGAAACGTCAACTGTTGCAGGTTCTAAAGTTCCCGCTGGCCTACGAACATTAAAAGATCCAGCAGCAGGAGTACCTGTCCAGCAGACAGTAGGTTGGTTACTTGCCGAATTGCTAATTGGAGTAACGAATACTTGGTAAACATTCCCAGAAAAATGAATGTTGAAAGAATAATTAGTATTTGCGATTGGTACTGCTATCAATTTGCCCCATTGAATTAATATTCCTCCTGGAACAAAAGTGTAACCATTTGCTGCTTGTACTGGACCAGAAGGTCCTGTTAATAGAATCTCAGCGCCAGAACCAGGTCTTCTAAAGTACAAACAATCTTGTGAACCGTAAGACTTGCAGTAAAGAGCGATCATCCCAGCAGCAGTCGCAGGACCAGCACCTTGTTCTACATAGGTAGAAAACTTATGGAATCCTCGATTTGCTACTGTAGGATCATCGAATTTGTAATGATTGTTGGCAAAAATATTATCTAAAGCAGTGAAGTTGGTTCTAAACTGCGAAGCTGTGTTTGATGGAATATCTGTTCCATTAGGAATACCTGGAAGATAGGTCATGTTAACCTCTAAGATTTTTTCTTTACTCTATAAGAAAAAATTCAAATTGTCTAGAAGTTAAAGTTATTCCCGAATGGGAACTGTCCCATTGTGCCTGTCTGGTCTGTGTAGATGGTAGCCGTTCTGTCTGATGTCATCTGGACAATCGTCCTTCTTTCCATCAATCTCATCTGCTCATCAAGCAATGGGCGGAATTTCTGCATATTCTCTATATCGCCATTATCAGCGAAGATCTTGTCCGCTGCTCCATAGGCTAAGAGCTGCCACCATTCCTTGAGTTGAGGTGATTTGGTTGCATCAGGATCAGATGGAGGATTCGTTGAGGACCTTATAAAAGCTGTAGGATATTTATATGCTTCGAGACTGATCGTATATACCTGATCTGGGATAGGATATAGCGCAATCTGGTCTTGATAGAAAACAGCGCTTGTAGACCTTGAAGCAACATATGGTACGTATTGCACGTTTATATTCGTACCTGCATCCAAAGCCGAAGTAAAAGTCGCAGATCCAACACCTGTTACGTAATCAATAGATCCTCTTGGAATTGACCCAAACACAATCGTATCATTGACATCCCAGAGATTTCCTAATCCATCATCAACCAAAGAAACTGAAGCCCCTGAAGATGTGCCAGAGACAACCACATTCCAATTGATGGTATTTACAGGAACCGAATCTCCGGCGACTATGACATGATATGCTCCAGGAGGATTTCTCTTAAATCCTGGAACAATCGGAGTATTAGTGAGTGTAAATGGATATGGGCCAGCCCCGATAATTGCAGAACCTTGACCAACAGTTTGATTCAATTGAAGTTCGGGATTGATCCTGAAAAAGGCTTCACGAGACTGTGTGAGGTAGGATTGGTATCCTGCAATGAAAATGGGAGGCATCGTTGTCAAATAGAAATCAGTAGGGAAATCATAGACTGGGATGTTGGCTGATGTGAGGAATTGGTAGTTTACACGAAGACTTTCCATCCTAAGATGCTCAGGCATATCGAAGACATAGAAAGTGTTGATGTAATCATCGATTTGGGAATCTGTTATCTGAGATTGCGATGGCCTTCCAGTAATCCTTCTTACTTTATTTCGAATGTCTGCTAAAGAGCTCGGCGCTGTCATATTTACCTATGGGTTTAAGGGAATTGGACCAACAATTTCTGGAAGTATGTTATTATTATTAACCTCTGCACAAGTAAGTGTGAGGGCGTTTTCTGCTATTGCTACCACCTGAGGAACGAATGGTAAATCAGCAGGATTGACAACAGGGATGAAAGGCGGGAAGTTAGTGGAATCGATCGGTACAGAAAATGTGAAATTATCTGAGACGATGATTTCGCCTGTTAGATTGTTTAAATCCACCATCCCTGATGTCAAAGGGACAATGAACCTCACCACGAGACCAGTTTGGTAGAGGTGAGGCTCTAACGTTGTGACAATAGTAGGATTGCCCTGAACAACATTGGCTATGGTTCTGTTACCACAAATGAAGTAATCAGGTGCTGTCATCCTACTTTCTCCTAGATACTCGTATCAAATTCCAAGCTTTCGAAGCCAAAGCGGCGATTCCATTTTTGCACCCCGATAATAGGTACAGGAATGCCTCCCATGCCTTCGGTGCTTGATGGCATAGGTTTGTCAGGGTCCCATTTGAAGCCATGCGTTGGCCAAGAGCAAGTGTTAATTTTACCACCGCAACCTTTAGCTGACGCATCAAGGCCATTTAAATGTCTCGCGACATACAAAGGCACTTCATAAGACTCTCCATCCATCATTACTTTATCAAATGGAGGAATATTAGGATATTTTCTAATCTGTACTCTTAATGAACCACCTGGAGTTTCTTTATTTACGAATCTTCCCTTGACCAATCTGGTCTCTTCTTTGATCAGTTGATCTAATTTTTCTTTACCTAATTCTTTCTTAGATGGCGCAGTAACTACAATAATTTCTTTCTTATTGTCTGCTGGATCAGTGACCTCGATCTTTTCCTCGATCTCATTCTCTTCTCCTACACTTTCATCTATAACTTCTAAAGAATTCTTTCTAGGTCTTGCCATATCACCTCTTTTTTTGAGTTCAATGGCAATATACAAAATTTTAATTTAACTGGAAGAAAAAAATTGAATTATTGGCAAAAGAAAGGCCCTCCTCGAATGAAGAGGGCCTAGAAAGACCTAGATCAAGATATGACTAGATCGTTATGCCTTTCTTAGCAATCCAAGAATAGGTCTTGCTTGCTACCAGGACAGATGTATCAACAATGACTCCATTGATAGAGGCATTTCTTGTTGCATCATCAAGCGAATTGCCAACGGGAAGAGCAATCGTATTGACTGCAGCTTCGCCAACTGGCACTACTTGAGCAAACTTAATCCCCAATGCTGCAAGAGCAGAAGTTGGGAATGCAAAGGCAGTAAACGCCGAAGCGTCGATGTCAAGCGTGATTGAGTTAACAGTCGCGCTATGAGCTACTGCTGTTACAGTGCCCAGGAGATTGTTCATCTCCACCATCCCAAATTCAGGAGGAACGATAATTCGAACCTTTTCCCCAACTTGGAAATTGTGAGCCACTGACATAGTTACGACAGCAGGATTTGCGGCCGTAATGCCAGTGATGTAACGAGCGCGAGGATAGAATCTTGGCGCTACAGAAACAGTAGGATTGGTTACCGAAATTCCCGCATAGGGAAGTTTTCGATAAAAGCCAGCTGTTGCTGGGGCTGAGAACCCAGAAGAATCCAAGAACCCAAGAGTTTGAGAAACGCCTCCATTGACAGCAGTTACTGAGAAATCCATCCCAGCGATCTGCAACATGCCTGTCGTCCCATATACCCTCACAACATCACCAATCGCACCTGTAGTGGCAGAGAGTGCCAGAGGGTGGTTGAGTTGATTGATGCCTGATATCGCAATAGCTGGGCCAGGAGATTGTCCTGCGCTGTCTGAAACGAAAGTAAAACCACCAGTCAAGAGATTGGTAGTAGTAATGACGTTCGGGTTAGCGCCGCTTCCTGTATACACAACAGCTGTGTTAGCAGTTGAGGACGCTTGGCCTGAAGCTTCGATAATTGACGCTGCATGAGCCGTGTAGTCGGTCTCATTGCGAATCTTGATCTCCGT
>QGNH01000233.1_pt1 | contig 19250 bp, 20 predicted proteins | sample 1735481 | NCBI WGS metagenome assembly QGNH01 (sample SAMN09239004, study PRJNA386568) | Viral metagenome, whole genome shotgun sequencing project.
AGAAATTATCGGTGTCGAGATAGAGGAGAAAAAGAAATGAAAAAACTAATCCTGTCTCTCATGTTGTTGGCGGCTCCGGTGATGGCGGAAGAGTATGAAATATTCGTTTCAACTCCTATTACGAATATTTCGACTGTGGTCAGTCTCAAAATAGACTGGACTAGCGATTTGAATTCCATGCTCGCTCTTGGTCACAAGAATCGAATATATGAATTTGGATTTCGTTCGGATGGTGTTGTCGTTTGGAGAATTAAAAATGACCCAGCGAAAGATCAACATTAAGCTCATCGAGAAAATCAGGGGGAAATAATGCCAAAATTTGAAAAGCTCAGAATTAAAACAGGATTGTCGAATGAACAAATGATGTCATTGGCTCATTTATTGGGTGCTGAAGGCCTTTGTCAATGCGGAAGATTTCTAAAAAAGACCGACGCTAAATACCAATTGGGTATTTTTCCTCCTCCCGGGGCACCTCTTGGAGCGAATTGGATATTGATGATTTCATACTGCCATTCTTGCGCTATGGCAATCAACGACCTTTTACGTTACATAAATGGTCGCCATAAACATCCAGAGGCGGACCGCGTTCGCCATGAAGGGAAATAATGCGGATAGATATCGCACTAAGAAATGACAAAATCCTGAAATACTATTTCAGAGGTGTTCCGCGAAAACAGATCGGGATGAAGATCTGCCGAAATTGTCCAATGCCTTATGAGACAGTCAGGAAAATTATCTACAAAACATTATTAGACCAGAGGAAAAATCCAAGATGAAAATTAGAATAACGCTAATCGATGAGGAGAACAATCACGTAAGGTTAGAGTGTCATCCAACTCTTCCAAAAATAATCGAAGAGCATAAACGAGGAAACGCTTCAGCAGCGCTCACCTATGCTGTTCTAGGATTATCAAAAATGATGGGAGATAGTGATGCAATTGCTAGAGAGCAGGAACATGGAAAGTCAGGTCTGTTAATGCCTTCTCATCCATCATTCAAGATGCCGCCAATAAACTAAATTCCCAAAATTTCCCAATTAAGTATTTGCAAAAAATAACTCCTATCGCGTAAACTACTCGCAACGGGAAGGATCTCATCCAATTTTATGGGTGAGCTAATTTATACAAAAACTTTGAGAAACCTTCCCGGGCTCTTCTCTAATCCTCGCCATTCCCCTGGCGAGGCTTTTTTATGCCTTTCCAAAACTGAATTCAAAAGAATGAACGGAGGAATCAGTTGAAGAATGGTGGGCGTCGTCCTGGTGCTGGACGTAAAAGAAAACCTGAAAATGTTCTTAAAGAAATGGAACTCAAAGCTCGGATAAAAAAAGCTGAAGAAGCATTCCAGTTCGAGTATGACGTGATGAATGATAAGTCTGTTCCTTGGGGTATTCGTTTAGAGGCGTCCAAAGATATCCAAGATAGAGTTTATGGAAAGCCGAAACAAGTAACTGATTTTCAAAGCAAGGGAAAATCTCTTCTTGATATTTTGTACGAAGTCTACGGGTTACAAGCAAATGTCGCCTGAAGCTAAGCTCATTCAAAAATGGCTTAAAGATCCAGTATCTTTCGTTGTTGAGTGTTTGAAAGCCGAACCGGATAAATGGCAGATCCAATTCCTTAGAGAATTTAACAGCAATCAGAGAATGGCGTTAAAGGCTTGTAAGGGTCCTGGTAAAACAGCCGTGCTTGCTTGGTGCATTCTTCTTTTTCTCTGTACTCGTCCTCACTCAAAAATCGCCGCAACCTCAATAACCAAAGACAATCTTGAAGACAATCTGTGGCCTGAACTGTTTAAGTGGATGGATCATTCTGAATTTCTGAAGAAAGCATTCACTTGGACTAAGACAAGAATCTGTTCAAACGAAGCCCCTGAGACTTGGTTTGTTTCAGCAAGAACTTGGCCTAGAAATGCTGATGCTCAACAACAAGCAAACACGCTCGCCGGACTTCACGCTGATTATCTCATGTTCGTCTTAGATGAATCAGGCGGTATTCCAGATGCAGTTATGGCCGCTGCCGAAGGGGGGCTCTCCACCGGGAAAGAGACTAAAATTTTACAAGCTGGAAACCCAACGCACTTAGAAGGTCCACTTTACCGTGCCTGTACCTCAGAAAGACGGCTCTGGTATGTTCAGGAAATTACTGGAGATCCAAAAGACCCAAATAGATCTACCCGTGTTTCTGTCAAATGGGCGCAAGAGCAGATTGAAAAGTATGGAACTGATAATCCATGGGTCTTGGTTAATGTCTTTGGCAAGTTCCCTCCCGCTTCTATAAACGCATTGTTAGGTCCAGATGAAGTAGAGGCTGCGATGAAACGAGTCGTAAGGGTGGAAGACTACGAATTCGCTCAAAAGAGGCTTGGCGTTGATGTAGCGCGGTTTGGTGATGATTCTACGGCACTTGCCCCAAGACAGGGATTAATGTGCCATCAAATCGAAGAAATGAGGAATGCGCGCGGGAATGAAGTAGCCGCCAGAGTAGCCCTAGGAAAGCAACGTTGGGGTTGGGAAGTCTGTTTTGTCGATGATGGCGCTGGTTTTGGAGGAGCGGTCATTGATTCTATGCTTCAAGGTGGATTAGAGGCAATTCCTGTTAATGCTTCAGGCAAGGCCGATGATCCCAGGTACTTCAATAAACGCTCTGAAATGCACTTGCGGTTTTCAGAATGGGTTAAACGTGGCGGATGCTTGCCAAATAGTCCGAGACTAAAAAGTGAAATAACTGCCATAACTTACACCTTTGTTAATGGGAAATTCAGGATTGTTGAGAAAGAACAGATCAAAGAATTGTTGGGATATTCGCCAGATTATACAGATGCTATTTGTCAAACCTTCGCTTGGGCTGAAATGCCCCGCGGCTCCAACATTAATCAAGCTTCTCTACCAAAAGATGAATTAAGTGGTTTATCTCTTACCTCAGAAGAACTTGGGATCACTAGTCATAAGGGAAACATAAAAAGTGAGTTTGACCCGTTTCGTGAGCCGGCGGGAGTTCGATGAGAAAAATTAGAGCTAAAGCGTTAAGAAAGCAGGCATACAAAGAGGTTCCCTATCGTTTCGTAAGGAATCGTTACCGCTTATTAAAACGAATGTATAACAGGAATCAAACCGTATGATCGCCACGTTTCCTATTTCTAAGCCATTAGATTTAAGAATGAGAATCGTTGACTTCGCTAATGAAATTTATAGCGAAGAGCTTATGGATGAAATGAAACCGCTTTGGGAAAGACACAAGAAAGAATTAGAGGCTTACGAAGAGATGGAATTAGCTCCAGACTTGTCTCTGTTTAAAGCCTGTGAAGCCGCAAAGATTTTGAGGATCTACACAATCAGGAAAGAGAATCGATTGATTGGATACAACATATTTTTAGTGACTCGCGATCCTCATTTTAAGGGATATCTCATTGCTAATCAAGATCTTGTATTCATTGAAGTGTCCGAAAGAAAAGGAATGGTCGGATATCAATTCATGAAGTGGTGTGATAACGAATTAAAACACGAAGGAATTCAGGTCATATTTCAACGGATCAATGTCAACCATGACCATGGTGCTCTACTAAAAAGACTTGGCTACAAGCCAATTGATGTTGTCTACAGGAGGAATCTCAATGTGTGATCCAGTTACAGCAGCAGTTATCGTGAGCGCTGTTGTTACAGCCGGGGCGACTGGCTATCAAGCCTCTGAATCCCAGAAAGCACAACTCCACGCGAAAGATGTTGCAGATAAGCAAAAACAAGATACTCAAAATGCAATTAGTGCTCAAGAGGCCAAGGACCAAGCGAATCTGAAAAATAAGGCTAATACAGGCGGAGCTACCCAGAAACAAGCCATAGACGCTATTAGGGCTTCAATGGCAGCTAGCTCTGGGATGGGTGGAACGATTTTGACCAACCCTCAAGGATCGCCCGGGACTCCCACAACTTCAAAAACGATGTTAGGAGCTTAAATTGATTTCAAAGATCAATCCAAGAGTTATCGAAGACACTTACAAAAAGTTCAATGCTCAGGTTATTAATCGACTTGAGCTTGAGCGTTTACGTTCTATGCTTTTAGTTGAAAGGTCAACTTTCTTTGCTCATTGGCAGGAATTAGGACGTTATATTTTCCCTCGAAGAACAAGGTTCTACACGACAGACGTTGACAAAGGAACGAGGCGCAACCAGTCAATCATAGATTCCACGGGCGGTTTGGCTGCGAGGACATTACGCTCAGGCATGATATCGAGCTTCACCTCTCCTTCCCGCCCATGGTTTAGGCTCACAACTCTCGATCCAGACTTGGCCAAGAGAGATTCAGTTAAGGAATGGCTCTATGACGTAACCTGGCTTATGTCGGATGTATTCCTTAAATCAAACGTCTACAACTCTTTATCGACTGTCTATGGAGATATTGGGGTCTTTGGGACCGGGGCTATGCTTATTGAAGAGAGCTTTACTAAGGTCATTCACACACTTCCCTTTACCATTGGAAGCTATTACATTTTCGCCGATGACAAGTTAAAGATCAACGGATTCATGCGTGATTTCCGTTTAACCGTCAGGCAGATAGTCGAGAAATTTGGAATGAAAGAAGGATCTCCCGATATTGACTGGACTGGAATTTCTGGCATGGTCAAACGCCTTTGGGAGATGGGAACAACTGAAGCATGGATCGAAATGAGCCATGGAATTATTCCAAATCCAGACTGGAATCCAGACTCGCCTTTATCAGACAAGAAAAAATACATGAGCGTCTATTACGAGCGCGGAAGTCTTGGGGGGCAATTTTCTTTAAGTGATATCGACACGACAAAGGTTTTGCAGAAGAAGGGATATGACAAATTCAGGGTTTTGGTTCCTCGTTGGGAAGTGAGCGGAGAGGACGTTTACGGGACGTATTGCCCCGGGATGGAGGCTCTAGGAGATATTCAGGGTCTTCAAATGTACGAACGTAGAGCGGCTCAGGCTCTTGAGAAGTCAATTAACCCGCCTATGGTTGGTCCAGCTTCGCTTCGCAACTCAAAAGCCAGTGTTCTTCCAGGTGACATCACGTACATCGAGGGTCGGGAAGGACAGCAAAGCTTTACTCCTGCTTATCAGATTCAACCCAATTTTCAGCAGTTAGAAGCTAAGGAAGAGCAGATCAGGCAAAGGATTAAGAAATGTTTTCACGAAGATCTTTGGCTTGTCATTTCAAACATGGAGAAAGGAAACGTAACGGCTGAAGAGATTCGGGCACTCCAACAGGAAAAACTTCAGGAAATTGGTCCCGTAGTAGACAGACTTAATCAAGACTTGCTTGATCCGCTCATTGAGAACACATTTGACATCATGCAGATGCAGAGGATGTTACCTCCTCCTCCTCAAGAGATGTCAAAGATGCCTTTAAAAATTGAATATGTTTCGATCATGCACCAAGCCCAAAAAGCATTGGCGGCTTCTGGAATAGAAAGATTTTGGTCTTTCGCTTCACAGATTCGTCAAGCAGAGCCAGAAAATCCTGATGTTCTGGACAAAATTAACGTAGACGAATTGATTGATCATTACGGAGATGCTTTGACGACACCTCCGGGTGTCATTCGTGATGACGATGAAGTTGAAAAGATCCGGGCTCAACGTCAACAGGCGATGGCTCAACAACAGAAAATGGCTCAAATTGAACAAGCGAGTAAAGCAGCTAAGAATCTTGGCGGGGCTGATACAAGCGGTCAAAACGCTTTAACAGATCTCATAGATCAAGGACAGGCCGGTAACCTAATGCCAGCGCGATGATCACAATTTATTTTGGAAGGCATGGGGAAACCGATCTTAACAGTGAAGATAGACTTCGCAGTTGGATTGACGAGCCCTTAAACGCTGACGGAATCAAAGAGGCAGAAGCGATGGCGAAGAAAATGGAAAAGTTTCCATTGAATAGAATTTACACGTCTGATTTAGATCGGGCTGATAAAACGGCGAGAATTGTGGCCAAAGCACACAACCTTAAGCCAATCCCGCGTCAGTGGTTTCGTCCGATCAACTATGGAGAATGGAATGGAAAAAAGGTCACAGATGTCAAAGAAGAGATGCAAAAACTTCTCGACGAATGGAAAACTAACCCAGATAAGAAAGCACCCGGGGATGGGGATTCATTCACTGAATTTCAAGATCGTTTTTTGGGTGGACTCCATGCTGTTATTAATGCCGCGTCAGGAAATGAACAAATCATGATTTTAGGCCATTTGAGAAACTGTCTTTTGCTTTGGGCTGTAGCTAAAAATGGAGAACCGCTCAAGGGAGACACTTTGGATCTCATCGACGATAAGCATTTCCATCAAGAGAGTGGGTCTGTAGCCAAATACGAATGGGACGGATCGCTTCAATTTAAGGGGATTATTTAATGCCATATGCTAGCGCATCTCAACGAAGGATGTTTAATGCTAGAGCCAAGAAGTCCAAGAAGTGGGCAAAGATGGCTGCGGAATTTAACAGAGCCAGCAAAGGCAAGAAATTGCCAGAGAAAAAGAGATGATTCCGACAATAGATGGAATATTCATTGAAGTATTTCTACATTTTGAAAGGTTGGTCTTTAAGAAGGGAAAGCTAGAAGTTGATTGGTTAGGACAAATGAATATTTCATACGGGATGAACTAATGAGTGAATTACCAGGAAACCCAGCTCCAGAATCAGAAGACCGGGGAGAACTCTCCGATCCTAAAAAGGTTGGCCGTAAAGGTTTAATGGATCGAATCAAAGATCGACAGGCAAAAGAAGATGCGCTGTTTGTCCTATCCAGTATTCAGGGTCGCAGATTCTATTGGAAGCTTATGAAGAGATGCGGAATCTTTCAGACTTCTTTTACAGGGAATAACACCACGTTTTTCAATGAGGGAATGCGGAATGTAGGTCTTGAGCTTTTGAAAGACGTGAACGAGCTTTCACCCGAAGCCTATTTGAAAATGATTCAAGAGTCGAAACTCGAAGAATCAAAGAATCAGTAAAGGAGAATGTATGACAGATACGCCCGAAACTCAGCCGAGCCTGATAAACGAGGCACCGAAAGACGCGCCGGCAGAACCAACGCCGGAATCGAAGTTATTCCCAGAGTCAAAGCCAACAGATCAGAAGCCAGAAGAACCGGCCAAGCCGGAACCGACGTCTCCTAAGACTGAAGAGCCTAAACCTGAGGAACCAAAGAAAGAAGAACCAAAAGCAGAGCCATCAAAACCTTCGGAGCCAGCGAAACCCGCAGCTACCGATTACGAGAATTTGAAGCTCCCTGAAGGGAATCTCCTTTCTCCTGAAGAAGTAGACGCAGTTAAAAAAGAAGCCTTAGAACAGAAACTTACGATAGACGAAGCTCAAGGAGTGCTTGAAGTAAAGAATGATGCCGTAAAAGCCTTCGCAGCACGTCAAAACGAAATTCTGATTAAGGCAAGACAAGATTGGAAAGCAGCTTGGTCAAAAGACCCTGAATTTGGTGGCGATAAGCTAGCTGAAAGCAGCGAACTCGCAAAACGGGCTTGGGACAAAGTTGCCGATAACGAACTAAAGACACTGGCAAATCAGACTGGTTTTGGAGATCATCCAGCCGTTTTAAGAGCTTTTGCACGGCTTGGTCGTATGTTCTCAGAGGATCAATTGATACGTGGAAACGTGGGAGGAACACCTGAAAAAGGTAAATCTCCCGAAGAGATTCTCTATGGAAAAACAACTCCTGGACCAGATGAACCCATGTCTTAACTAAGGAGAAAACAATATGGCCGGACAAGGGAGTACAAATCTTACCCTATTGGACATTGCGAAACGCACTGATCCAACAGGCGCCGTACCCGTTATAGCGGAATTGCTCGCTCAAAAGAACGAGATCATGAACGATATTCCGTGGATCGAAGGAAATCTGCCGACCGGAACGAGGAATACTCTTCGTACTGGTTTACCGCAGGCTTATTGGAAAGTAGCAAACACCGGAACCGCTGCTTCAAAATCAACCACGGCTCAGATAGACGAAGCCTGTGGAATTTTAGAAGCGTGGTCTGTGATTGACTACGATGTGGCTCAATTGAACGGAAACGTTCAGAAGTATCGTCTTAGTGAAGCCGATGCCTTTATTGAGTCCATGTCTCAGCAATTGTGTGGGACGTTGTTTTATGGTGATACACGAGTGAACTCTGAACAGTTCATGGGTCTATCGCCTCGCTTTGGCGCAATCGCCTCAGCCGTCAACGGTCAAAACATCCTAAATGCGAATGGTACTGGAGCCACAAACTCTAGCGTTTGGCTTATCGGATGGGGTCAGAATTCCGTGTACGGGATTTACCCGCGCGGAACCATTGGAGGACTTCAGCACAAAGATTGGGGTGAAAGGATTATTCAAACCTCAGTGACTTTGGGCGCCGGATATCTCCATGCGTATGTGGACAAATGGCAATGGAAATGTGGTCTTGCTGTTAAAGACTGGCGCTATATTGTCCGTTGCGCGAATGTGTATGTTCCAGACTTAGTAGCTGGAAGCGGAACGCAAAACGCTCAGCAACTCATTAAGTTGATGAGCCGGATGCTTTCTCGTCTACCTTCGTCTGGAAGCGTGACCCCGGTGTTCTACATGAATAGAACTCTCTATTCTATGTTGCGTGTCCAATCACTTGATAAATCCCAGAACGCTCTCGGAGTGATTCAGGGATTGGATCAGTTTGGGCATCCGCTTCGCGGAACTCTGGTATTCGACAATGTACCCATCAGATTGAACGATCAGTTGCTACTTACTGAATCGGCCATCAGCTAAAGGAGAAATAAAATGATACGTGATAGCTTATTGATGTTCACTGGCGTCGGAACTTCAGGTTATGCTCCGACAGCCCAGCAAGACAATATTGGCCCAAATACTTACGACACATCTCCCCTGGGGCTTCCGACAGGATCAGGCGGCGCCGCTTCAGTTGGTTATGATGCCGGTTCGTCTGCAAACGCCGGGCGTGACATTGGAATTGGCGGAGAAATGTGGTTCGAAGTATTGGTAACGGCTGCCGTTACGTCAGCGGGCGCACCGACCGTTCAATTCATCTTGGGAACGGATTCGGTCGCTGCTTTGACGAATGTGGCAGAAACGACTGGCGTTGGAGTTCTTATTTCTTCAGCCTCCTATCTCAAAGCGACATTGGTGAAAGGGTTTATTTACCGGACCCAATTGCCTGCGTCTCTTGTTTATCAGCAATACATCGGACTCGACGTTTACATCGGAACAACGACCCTGACTGCTGGAACATTTGAGGCGAAACTCCTCATGAATATTCAAGCGTCAGATCTGTATCTGAGCGGGTTCGCAGTTCAATAAATTCAGTAAAGGTTGGAGGAGTGATCCTTGGATCTATGATCCTAAAAACTCCCAACGATTTTAGGGGGCATCATGAAAGTAAAAGCAAAGCAAGCTGGTCAATATCAAGGAACGATGCACTATCCGGGAGATGTCTTCGACATTGAAGTAGATGCTTGCCATCCGGCCCCGTGGATGGAACCCATTCCAGAAATCAAAGAAGTTTTTACGGAACCGATAGTGGAAGAAAAGATTTCTATTCCTCCAGTCGAAAAGCTAGAGGAAAAGAAAGAAGTAAAAACTAAAAAGAAGAGGTGGTTTAAATGAGAGTGAGAGCTATAAAAGACGGAACGTATGGCGGATATTTTCGGGTTGGTCCCATTATCGGTGAGCAAGGCTCTTTCCCGGGTGAAGTGTTTGAAATAGATAACCGTCCTTTCCCAATCCTTGATATCGACGGAAAGCCTATATTTGAACTCAATGAAGATAAGAAAAGTATTATTGGAAAAGACGGTAAACCTAAGATGAAAATGGGAGTATGGTTTTCTCCTGAATGGATGGTAAGAGTTTCTGATGACGAACCCATCACAAACGATTACCCGAAATTTGAAATTCCCATTCAGTACAGAGAGCGAAAAATAAATCCAAATCAACCCAAAAGCGGAGGAGTTACTCAAACCCCTTCCTCTGTCATTTAAGGTGTAAAAATGTCATCGGTTGAGCAGACAACGACGGATATTGCGAATCTCGCTCTTTCTCATTGCGGAGTTTCTAAGCCTCTTGTCAATATATCCACTGACAAGAGCTTAGAGGCTCAGCTTTGCAGAACATTTATTGATATCACGAGGCAGACAGCCCTTCGTGAGTTTCCGTGGATGTTTGCTACGAAACAGGTAGCGCCTTCCTTAATTGCGAATCAACCTACGAGTGAATGGCTTTATGCCTATCAATACCCGGATGATTGTTTAAGGCTTATTAAATTCATGAGTTGGAGGCTTTCAAACGATACAAGGCAAAGCCGGGTTGAATATAAGATCATGCAACCAGCACCCGTGAATTTATCAACCTTATCTCCTAAACCAACGAGTTATTCTCAAACAAGCGGATTATGGCTTTATACGAATTGGCCTGGTGTTAATGTAAGTATGCCAACGGTTATCGAGTATATTTTTGACAATAAGAATATTGCTCAGTGGCCGCCGGATTTCATTATTGCCATGTCTTATAAATTGGCTTCATTCTTGGTCATGACATTGACCAGTGGTGATCTCCAGAAATACGCCACAGACATAGACGCAAGATACAAAGCGGCTATTGATACGGCGAAAGCGTTTAATCTGAACGAGGAACAAAGACCCGAGGAACCTCAGTCTGAATTCATTCGCGCGAGAGATGGGGATATGTTTGGCTATACAGGGATGACATGGATTGCTGAGCCCGCCGGGTTCCAAGTGCAATAATATGTATCCATCAATACGATTAGAAAATCTTCGCGGAACTCCTGAGAAAAGATTCATGGTGAAAACTCATCAGGAGATAAATGGATGCTGGCGATGGCTTGGTTGCTTTGATGGTACACCTCGGAATGGAGATAATCCACGCGGTCGTTATGGAAGATTTGCCCTTGATGGATATCACATGATTGGTGCTCACAAAGCTTCTTATCTTTTATTTAGAGGAATAATAGAACCTAATCTTCAAGTTTGCCATTCCTGCGACAATCCCTCTTGCGTAAATCCCCAACATCTTTTTCTAGGTACATCTCAAGAAAACATGGACGATCAAGTTTCTAAAGGACGTGGATCTTTTCAGAAACCAGGATGGATTTCTCCAAGGAAGGGGACAGGAAAACTCATTAATCAAGATGGACGATACGGTGTATTAAGAAATTACACTGTCTGCGGAAAGGAAACATTACATTCAAATTCTTACATGGAAAAAGGTAAGTCTCCAAGTTGTAGTAAAAAATGCTCTGGAATATTAAGTGCAAGGGTTCGTTTTGGGAGAGGAAATTAAATGTCAACCCCTATAAAAATAGTCAGTTTTTCCGGCGGGGAAGTAAGTCCTCTTCTTTATGGCCGGACTGACTTAACAAAATATGAGACTGGCCTAAGAACTCTTCGGAATATGATTGCTTTACGTCATGGTGGAGCTACTCGGAGGCCGGGGACTCAATATGTTGGAACGACTTTAAACAATGGAGATCCTGTTCGTCTTATCCCTTTCATTTATAACGAAACGGGAAACGGACAAAGCTATGTTTTAGAGTTTGGAAATCTTTACGTTGCTTTTATTCAGAATGGTGGATATGTTTTAGGGACATCTCCTCTTTCTATTTCCCTCTATAGTGTCACCAAAAATTACAGTCTCTATTCTTACGTCCGTTCATCCATCGGATTTAATTATATCAGTGTCGTCTCAAACAATTTAGGGAACAATATTCACGATACGAATTATTGGAAACTTCTTTATGATTGGTATATTTCAACGGGTTATTCCGTTGGAGATTTTGTTAGGGGAATGTCAGGAGTCAATGCCACGGGTTCTTATTTCATTTGCACTCAAGCAAATTCTGGCATCAATCCAATGTCAACAACTTCACCCTATTGGTCATTGGTCGCCTCAAATTATTCTCCATACACGATTGTTTCTCCATTTGCTCAGGCTGATCTTCAAACTTTGAATTTCTCCGAAAGCGCGGATGTTCTGACTATTGTCCATCATAATTATGCGCCAAGGGAATTAAGAAGATTGGCGGCGACAAATTGGGCATTTTCAACAGTTGTTACTAAAACAGCAACGCCGAAGATATCAAACCTTTCCGCCTATTACAACGCGGGATCATTAAATTATATCTATACGGTCACAGGGGTTTCCGCTTCGGGAGAAGAATCAGAGGGATCGTCAATATTAGTGTCGAATGTGATAGCCGCATCCGCAGCAAATCCAGTTCAGCTTTTTTGGAACACAGGTGGGAATTCCTATTCCTATTATCGAGTCTATATGCAGCCAACGAGCAATTCTGCGAACATAGGCGGATACATAGGATCTACGGCAAGCGTCAATTTTTTCGATACAGGCATAAATCCTGATTTCACAAATACACCCCCTCAAGCCAATTCTCTTTTTGCCTCACCAAACAACTATCCGTCAGTTGTGGGCTTTGTCCAACAGAGACGTTTCTTCGCAAATACAATAAATAATCCTATTGGTTTTTGGGGGTCTGTCACCGGTAGTTATTCGAATTTCAATACTCACGTTACTCCTTTTGATTCAGATCCGATCATAGGTTCAATTGCGGGATCTGAGGTAAATGATATCCAAGCTATTCTTGAGCTTAAATTCATGCTCATGATGACAGCGGGCGCCGAAATATATGTTCAGGGAAATGGTAGCGGAGTCGTTACTCCTTCTTCGATTAATGCTTCGACACAATCCCAATATGGGTGCTCTAAACTAAGACCCATAAAAGCTTCTGACGTAATTATTTTTAACCAAGCGCTTGGAAGCTATCTCAGAGATTTCAGCTTTGATTTTGTCATATCGGGCTACAGGGGAAATGATTTAAGCGTTTTCTCTTCTCATTTATTTGAAGGAAGCTCTCTCGTCGATTGGGATTTTCAAAAGATTCCAGACTCCATTCTTTGGGCGGTTAGAGATGATGGAATCCTTTTGGGTTTGACTTATGTTCGAGAGCAACAGATTCTAGCTTGGCATCGTCATGATTTTCAAAATGGGACAGTTCAAAATGTTTGCTGTATCCCGGAGAATGGGACTTATGCGGTTTACTTAACGATCGAGAGAGTGATCAATGGAAATACAGTTGTTTACGTCGAGAGAATGTCATCTAGAATTTGGTCAGATGTTTTGAACGCAACTTATTTGGATTGTTTTTCAAGCTATAACGGAGTGAATTCAGGAACAATGACGATGACTCTTTCCTCTCCGTCTGGAAGTTTCAGAGCACAAGATGACGGGACGGCTTATCAGCAGCAATTAACGTTGACTGCAAGTGCTGATTATTTCAATTCCGGTATGGTAGGAGATCAGATTTTCTTATCCGATGCAGATTTTGTAGAGAACAAAGGAAATATGATTGACCCGGAGACGGGAACAAATGCTCTCACTATGCCAACAACGGGGAATCAGATCAGATGTACAATTATATCTTATACAAGCCCGACTCAAGTAACCGTGACTTCAAATAGGGCGGTTTCAATTGATCTTCAAAATACGTCTATATTAACATGGTCCCGGGCTGTTAAAAAGTTAACTGGATTGGATTATCTGATTGAACAAGAAGTCTCTGTTTGGGCAGATCGTTTCGTCGTCGGAAGCCCTTTAAACTCTGATTTAAAAACAGTGTACACTGTAGATTCGGATGGAAGTATCACCTTAGACAAATGCTACTCAGTCATTTACGTAGGTCTGCCAATAACTTCAGACTTAGAGACTCTTGATTTAGAAACATCTTTTGGCGAGACAATGTTGGGACGTAGAAAAAGGACGGCGAAGATTTCATTTTCTCTTTATCAGACCAGAAACCTCATGGGAGGAAGTGAAAACCCTGATTCAAATGTGAACAACGCCAATGGAGATCCTCTTTTTCAACTATTTGAATTACAAGAAGGAACCCATAGAACCACTTATGATCAACCCCCTGAAATGGTTACGGATCAAGATTGGGTCTTAATAGAATCTCGTTGGAACAGAAACGGAAGGATTTTTATCAGGAATGTCGATCCAACTCCGATGACAATTTTGGCGATTTCTCCGGGTGGGGATTATCCAGTCCAATCTCCGTATGTGAAGGTATAAAATGTCAGCAACCGCGACAGCATCACCAGCGCTTATGTATAGCATGGTGGGAATGAGTTCCGTTAGCGCCTTAGGAACTGGCTATTCTCAGTCTCAGGCTATCAAGGCTACTGGAAGATATCAGTCTGGAATAGCAGAGACAAATGCTGCCATGGCAGACCTGGCTGGTAAAGAGACTTTGGAAGCCGGAGATATTCAAGCCAGCCGGAAGAATTTAGAAACTCAGCAAAGAGTTGGATCGAGACTTGCTATTCAGGGAGCCTCTGGGGTTGATGTTGGGAGCGGATCTTCCGCCATGGTTCGATCTGGGGAAAATTTAGTTGGGGCGACTGATGAATTAACGATACGAAGCAATGCTCAGAGGAGAGCATTTGGCTACAAAATTCAGTCTATGCAGGACACCTATCAGGCAAAATTCGCAAAGATGACAGCCGCTTCTGAATCGATGCAGACTCTTCTCTCTGGCGGTTTAAAAGTAATATCTGAACCTCTATCGATTTATTCAAACTATCTTCGTTTCTCTAGGTATATGGGTGGGGGAGCCGGCGGGAAAGTGCCTGATTCTTATACGAGCGGTTCAGAAGGAGTAGAAGGATAATGGCTATGATAGCCCCAGAAGTAATGCCTGAACCAATTAATCCTCCCCGGATTCAACCTTCTGCTTCTTTAGAGACATTTGGAGGCGGTCAAGGACTCGAAGCCATTGGTCAGCAGGAACAGAATATCACTAGGGCGGGAGGTGAAATAGCTGCTTTTGAAAAGATCCGCGCTGATCAAACGGCAGTGGAGGAAGCCATCGGAAACAAACTCTCTCCCGCTTTAACTCAGATTCTCCATGATCCACAAAATGGTGCCATGGCTAGAATTCAGAGAGCTACGTCAATTGACGATATTCATAAAATCCACGATGACGTTTTAAAACAATATGACACAACCGCAAAAGAAATTGCCTCTAAATTAAGCGGTCCCGCTCAAATTGGAGTCTATAACAAACACGCCTATTCCTTTGGTGATTCCCTTAATAGAACCCTAATGGTTGCGGGAGATCAGAAATTCAAGGAATTGGATAATAAATCTTTCCTTTCTTTCATCGATAATACAACGGCACAAGACGCCTTGATGTGGTCTCAACATACTGACCCAAATTACTTAAAGGCAAGGACAGATTTACTTAACGATCATATCAACCAGTACGCTTTCAGAAATGGGTTGGGAAAAGACCAAAAAGAGGAATTGACTTCAAAAGTTTTCAGCAATTATCACGCTGCCATTATTGATCGGATGCTAGCTGATTCTCAAAAAGATTCAGACTACGATCAGGCAACAAAATATTTCAATGAACACAAGGATCAAATAGCGAATCTCGACGTTAGAGGTAATGTCGAGAAGATGTTGGATGCCATTCCGAAACAAAAAAAAGCGATGGAAAAACAGGCAAACGAAGATAGGTATACCGCCAATGACAGGCAAGTCATCCTTAATATCGGGTCTAGCAACTATTCCGTCAATGAAGCTTTCAGGCAATATCAGAATGACGAAATAGACGAATCGACGTACAAATGGGCAAGGAGTCAATTATTGAGTCCAAATTTCCAAACTCAAAAGATGATGGCGAGTGATCCCGATACTTATAACTCAATTCGAGAAATGCAACTTCAAGGCGGGAGTCCTAGAGAAATTCAGGACAAGATAAAAGAAGGAATTACTGAAAAGAAACTGATGCCGAATGAGATAGATTATTTAACCAAATTGACCCAAAACATCAAACCAACAGAAAGAGACAGACAGATAGAATCTGCCGCGAACTATGTCAGAGATTCAGCTAACAGATATTTTGACCCGGGCTCTTCCAGATTTGGAAACTTATTTGGAATGGAAGATAAAGCCAATCAAAAAAGAAGCGAGAAAACAGAAGCGTTGGTTAAACAGTTTTATGAAGAGGTTGATTCTAAAAAGATTAAAGATCCTGAAGAAATTCGAGGAGCTGCCGAGAGGATTTTTGAAACAGCCATCAGAAAAGAACATCCTCATATTCCAGCCGGGAAGTTGCCAGATGTTGTCTTAACTGTTGACGGAAAACTCATTAAACTTCTAAATGGTGAAGAACCATCTCAGGCAAAACCAAAATACAAGATAACTCCTACCATGGCTCAAGATGTTGAAGCTCAATGATTGCCTATCTTGAAGGGAAAGATACGACTGTTGAAGTACCTGATAACATTGGAGAGAACGAGCTAAAAGACATTCAGGACAATTTCGCCTCTTATGTTACCCCGGAACAACCGCAGAAACCAATTCCTACAAAGTCTGAGATAGCCCCAGAACCAGAAAAATGGGAGAAAAATTTCTACGAAAGCCATTTAAAGCCAGCTCTAAATCAAGCAAAACTTTTTGGTAAGGAAATTGGGGATGTTTTTTCGAATCCTGAGCCTTTACCTGAGCAATTCGCTAAAACAGAGACGGGACAGGTCTTTGGAGGAAAGGCGACAGAACAATTAACCTTCGGATTGGCTAAGCCACTCATCGAACCGATTATCAGTCAAATGACAAAAGACCATCCTGTTGCTGCGTTTACTGGAGAAATGACAGGGGGGCTAGGAAGCCTATTAGCAACCGGCGGTGCTCTCCGTATTCTTGGTCTTGGAAAGGCGGCAGTAGCAGCCGGACAAGCAGCTACAGAATTGATCCCAGAGGGTGAAATCGGAGCTAGGGTAGCAGCTTCTGCGGTCAATTGGCTACCTAAAGCTATTATGACCGGGTCTACCTTTGGGACCCAGACTTTTATCGCCAAGACAATCAAGATGTTTCAAGACGGGAATGTCGACCTACCTACTTTTGGACGCGACGTTTTGAGATCGACCACCATAAGTACAGCTGCAGGAGTTACGTTAGGCGCCATTGGGCGAATTACCAGTATCCCGACATCTGTGGCCTCGGCAGCAGCCTTAGGCTTCGTAAACTCAAAAATGGAAGGATCTGACAACCAAGAAGCGTCTTTGAGTGCTGCCATTTGGGCAGCGTTTGAATTTATTGGTTCGGAAGCTAAAACACCAGAATTAGTTAGGAACACAGTGAAATCGACAGGAGATTCGATTGGAGATTATGTATCGAAAAAAGATGCCTCTCTGGATATAGAAACAGCCCGGGGTGTGGGGAAATCTTTTGTTGAAAACGAGATTCAAAGACATGGCGGGATCGAAGAGATGGGAAAGCCAGAGGTGGCTTTACAAACTCTTGAAGATATCAACCAGAAAATAAGGCAAGGAAAAATCTCTCCCGTTATTAAAGCTCCTCCTGAAATTGAAAGAGCGCCCGAACCCACAACGCCCGTTGAACCGCAGTCTGTAAGCCAAGCATTGGTCCCGACAGAACAGCCTCAAGAGACGATGGCTCAGAAAGGGAAAAATATCGCCAATGTCATAACGGATCTTGTGAAAGGCGGAATGAAGGATATTCCGAAAGCTATTTCAGACGTTAAGAATATCTTGAATCCTTCTCCATCTGTTAATCCTCAAGAAGAACTCACGAAGCATTTTACCGAGTTTTCCAAGATGCAAATTGAACAAGTGCCAGAAGATTTAAGGGACGTTCATCACTATATGAAGTTAGGAACAGAGAGAATGGCATTTGCTCGAAACTTGGCAGATATTTCAAACCATCTTGATTCGATAGGGTTAAGTCATGAAGAAAAAATGGCGGTGTTTGACGAATACGGATTAAATACGAAGAATGTTTTTGGACATCCGATGGTTGGGAAAAACGTTGAAGATTTAATTCATGCGCCAATTGAAGAACAATATCAACGTGTTGCTTCGGCAATAGCAGAAAAGAGAGATAGTGAATTAAATCCTAAAACAATAGAAGAAGCAAAATCAATTGTTGACATGATTGATGACCGTTTTAATCCTAAGTCTCAAGACGTTTTTAAATTTTCAGAGGAAAACAAAGGGAAGTCCGAAAATGACTTAGCACAAATGGCATACAATCGAGGAATTCTTGAAGAGCCTTCTTCTGATCTTTTGAAAGTCGAATCAATGAAAGCTAAAGAAGATAAATATCCTGTCAAAATAAGGCCAGAACCTATTTCTAAAACTCCGTCGATAAAACCAGAACCAAGAGAAGTTTCAACTGCTTTTAAAGAATCAGTGGATGAAATAAAAAATATCGTTTCACCAGCAAATTCTGCTCCATTAGCGGCGCAGATAACGAGAGAACAGCTTGGGATTATGGCGAGAAGTTATGATAGAGCTGAAGCGTCCTTAGAATCTGCTAGTAAATTATTTTCAAAACAATCTGTTGAGAAAAATACTGATTTCATAAATCGGATGGAATTGGGACAAGAACAGGAAACACCTGAACTAAATTCAATCTCTAAGCAATTACGCAATCTTTTGGATACAAAGAGAAAAGAAGTCCAAGATCTTGGTAATGGAAAACTTGAGAGTTTCATCGAAAATTATTTCCCGCATATTTGGGAGCAGGGAGAGAAGACAGTATCGAAAGCCGTAATGAAAGCATCGAAGCGTCCATTCGAAGGATCAAAATCATTCATTAAAAAAAGGTCAATCGAATTTTTCAAAGAAGGAATAGATCTAGGTTTGACTCCTGTTTCATTCAATCCTGTTGATTTGACATTATTGAAGGTTCGAGAGATGGACAAATATATTATGGCTCATCGGACTATCAACGCTTATAAAGAGAATGGATTGGCTCAATATGTAGCTGTCGGAAAAGATCATCCTGAAGGATGGACACAAATTGACGACAGAATCAGCACTGTTTTCAAAAGTCCTATGGTTGCGGTTAAAGAAGCTTACGATGAAAAAATGATGAATGATCTCAATATGGTAGCTAAATCTCTTGGTATTGATCTCACACGAAATACTCATCCTGGAAAAGAAGGGAAGAGATTCGGAGATGTTTGGGGATTATCACAATCAGATGCCGCTAGATCAGGAACACCAGGGAAAATATGGACTCGATTTGCGGGTCCAGAGAGCGCACTTGCACATGAACTTGGCCATCAACTTGATCACATCTATGGACTTCAAGAGATGTTTCTATCTAATCCAACGATATCAGGTGAACTTACAAATTTGGCAAGCCAACGTGCTCCTTCCGGTTCATCAGAAAAATTCAATTCTTATATTCAAAAAC
>QGNH01000788.1_pt2 | contig 19223 bp, 36 predicted proteins | sample 1735481 | NCBI WGS metagenome assembly QGNH01 (sample SAMN09239004, study PRJNA386568) | Viral metagenome, whole genome shotgun sequencing project.
CGCGCCCCGTTTATAAACTGGTAAGAAATGGGAAGCAATTGCGGCGCGCGCATAGGTGATATGCGAAAATATCATAGGAGATATTCTGGGAATAAGGTAGGATTAGGACGCGGAAAATCAAATCGGGAGTTCATAAAATGAAACCGGCAGAAGCGGAAATTAACGCTTTGTATCTGAATGTGAGATTGGAATGTTCAATCGCGTGGACTATCGCGCGAGACTTTGAATCGCGTCAGGATATGGTTCGATGCGCATCAATGCAAAAGGTGGCTATTGAACTTGGGAATCAGGCGACGATAATCGGCAGCTTGATTAAAGACCCGTTAAGTGTCGATCCACAATTCCAAAACACGCGGAAGCCAAAATTTTTTGATTTCGATCGGCCTTGGCTACCATCAGTGCGAGCGCGGCGAGCGGAAGAGGTGGGCACTTTCTGCCGACAGCAACGTATTGAGTATGGACATGGTTCAGGCCGGTTCAACATTTGGGGAGCCGTATTCCTTTACATTCTAATAATCTTCATCATTTGCGGCATCGCTTTTGTTGAAGTCATTGCAGGGAGATTTTGAAATGTGGATTACCTCAAGTCTAAAAACCTATCTATGGGCGATTCTGTTCACGGTCGCGGCGACCTTTCTATTGTCGCACGGGAAAGCATGTAGCGCGGAGCGCGATTCGAGCGGATTCATTCCCCACGATATGAACGGGACGGAATATCATTACCGGGTTTCGAGCGGCTCACTCTATCAGCTTGCGCCGGGGGATCTGTATATGACACTTCACGCGCTCGACGGCTGGCGGGCGCGCCCGGGGACGTGCGCCGCCGACTACCATCTTTGCGCGGCCTATCAAAGTGAACTGTTGGGGCGAGCGGCGGCTATCCCCGTTGAACCGGCATTGCGGATTGCGACTTGTAAGACGGAAACGCAATGGACGCTCGATACCATCAAGACAGGCTCTTTCGCGGGCGCAACATATTTCAAAGCCCCCTGTCGGTTTACAGTCTTGCATTCGTTCGGGGAACAAGAATTATGAGCGGCGTCGCTTGGAATAAGTATTCCGACATTGTGAAAGAAGGACAGGCAATCATTGACGCGGAGTGGGCCGCCGACCCTTTATCGCGACTAGGACGCAAGCCCTCTCTCAACATGATATGTGCTATTTGTGGCGCCGGCCCGCTCAGGGAAGGAATAGAAGTTGAAAAGATTGGCGGACTGGAATGGCGATGCGCGCGGGACGCTTGCAGGCCGACGCGCGTGAAGTGGTGAACGGAGGCGGCGCACGTGTCAAATTCCTTGTCGCGGGGCGATCCCCAATCGTGAGAAACCTTGACAAAACCCGCCAAAAACGTTAATCGCCTTCGCGCTAGCGTTTTTGGCGGGTTGGAGCAACGCCCAGAGTAAAGACGGACCGTAATGAAAAACATCGTTGGATTATTCGTTGTGATTTGGTTCGCGCTTTGTGGGGCGGGAGCGGCGCTTGCCGCCGACGACTTTGCGTCTCATACCGCCGAAATACAGCGATGCGACACGACGGGAAAAAGACCATGCATCGCACCAGGCGGAACCGGGCCGGCCTTATGCACTAAGGATGGTTGCCTGAAATGTGGCATTTACGCTTTTTGCCCCGACGTAGCGGGGGGCATTCAAAACCAATGGGCGCATGATTGTTTAGGCGAATATGGCGCGGCGTTGTTGGACATACGGGGCAATCTTTTACCCGGTTGTGAAACACTCCCGCGCAAAACGGCGGCTTGGAAATGAGTCAAATTTCAGTTCTCGCGGGAATTATCCAAGGCGAAGCCTCGCAGCATGCTGATCAATTCGGAGTTGCGTCGACGATTCTCAATCGCACGCAAGGGGTGTCGGGGTATGTCGGGCCGGGCTTTGGTTTGACCCCTTTTCAGGCTGCGAATCTTTCATTCTTCATATTCCCTCCGTTTCGCCCGCCACATACGCATATATTCGCGCTGGTAGGCGTTGTAATTCTGTCGTTTGGTTCCATTGTGCGCTACACCGTAAACCGTCTTAATCGCACGTCCCTTGCGCGCCCGCATAGCCGCCGTCCATAGGGCATAATTCAAGGGGTCGTCCCACAACGCCCGCATGGTCGCACTTCGCGTTTTTGAGGGCGTTCTCGCGGGGCGCTCGCGCTCGCGCTCGATCGCTACGCTCGAGCTCGCGGGCTTCACGGAAGAATGATATACGCCAGCACAACCGCCTTGAGCAGAGGGGGCGTCTTCGGATTCAGCGCTATCCATAATATGACAATCGCTCCGATTATAAGTAGCCATGTCAAGAGCATGTCTGACAGGCCCGATAACGATTTGAATCCCCCGCGTTCGAGCGCGAACCACGGGCTATCAAAGATGGTTCCCGTATTGGCCGCATTCATCAGATTGCTCGTTGGACGGCAATCATCCAGACGATAGCGAGAACCGCCGTCTCGGCAACGATGCCGACAACTAATCCTATCCAGAACATTCTGATTACCCGCCCGACGTTGTCCCAGTACCCGACGTTGTCCCAGTAACAGTGTTGCCAGACGCGCTAACCGGCGCTGTCGCCGCATTCAATAACGAACTTCCCGACGTTCCGAGCGCCGTAAGGATCGAGCCTGTTTGTGCTTTCTGACTCACTAATACCGCGACCATTGCCAGACCGACTAGGGCTGCAAAGACTGCGATGATTCCGCCGCCGATGCCGTTTCCCGCGTTGTCCATAGTTTCTTTTCCTTTGCAAACCAGCGTTCAAATTCGCGCTCTGCAATCATGTCGTCAACGACGCGCGCTAACATACAGGCGACGAGCCAACCGAGCGTCGCGAAGATTGCAAGGTTCCATTCGAGTCGAGTCATTGATAAACCGTCCCGGGCTGCGGAGGCATATAGTTGAAGATTGACATTCCCTGCGGCCCTAGCGGCGTCCATTGGCCCGACGCTCTCGAAACCGCGCCCGTATTGAGCGGATTTGCGCTGATGGTTCCTGACACGCCAGCGCCGCCTGCGGCCGCACCCATGCTTCCGCCGAGCGCCGACAGCACGATGCCGGTATGTTGGGCGTGTTGATAGAGGATGACGGCAGTTGCAGCGCCCATAATGCCAAGCGCCCAAATGGCAAACATTGCATGTTGTCGGCTCATATTCTCAAATCCTCAAAACGTTCGATCGCTTCGCCATCGCGAATGACTCATTCGCGAGAGATCTCACGGGAGTGCAGGAACAGGTATCATGCCGGCCGCCGCTACGCCAGTAGCAGGCATGGTCATCGTCTGGCCGGTCCCTGCGGGGGCTGCGGGAGCCCCGACAAGGGTATCGGAGCCTGTGGCCCCCATAGAGGTAGTGGCGGCCGCCGCCGTGGCGCTAGGGGCCACGGCTGCTGGCGTGGCGGCCGCCGATAGTCCGGCAAAGGCGCTACTGAATTGCGTCCATATCCCCTGCTGCCCTACGAGGTACACGACCACAACCAGCGCCATGAACATCTTGACCGAATTTGTTGCGCCCGTGACCCGCCCGACGATTGCCAGCACGACGATTGCGGCTATCCAATAGATGAAACCGCCCGAACCGGTAAGGTCGGTTTCGAATTTGGTTGCAACAGCGCTGATGTTTCCAGAGCCTTTGATAGCCGTGACAACCAAAAGAACGCCGATAACCAATAGGGCTAGAGGCATGTCATTGCGCTCCCGCAGAACCGGGCGTCGTGACCGGCGTCGCGCCAATCGTCCCTGAGAACATAGGAACGCTCGGAATGACGGGGATCGCATAAGATGTCGTCGCGGGCATGTTGCCTATGCTCGAATTTGCCAGCGTCGACGGCACAACCGCCGTGGCCGTCGAGCCGACCGTGTTTGCCGTTGTGGGAGTAGCCGTCGACGTTGTAGTCGTCGCCGCAAGCGGCGACATCAGCTGGCCGATCCAAGAGACAAGCGCCGTTGTCAGGCCCGTGATTGAGCCTGCCGTATTTGATCCCTGCGAAACGACTACCGCAATGATTGCCAGTCCGATGAGCGCTGCAAAGACTTTGTCGCCTGTTTCCATTACGGCAAGAATCCTCCGATAAAAGGAATGCTTGGCAATCCGGTCGGTCCCAGAATGCCGGGATTTTGCGTAGTCACTGGCGCCCCGCCGCCAAGGGGCGAGACAGTGACCGTTGGCGTTCCGGCCGTGGCCGACGTTGGCGTTCCGGCCGTGGCCGACGTTGCGCCCGCTGTCGGAGCGATTGGCGCGGCATAGAAAAGCAATTGCATATAGGAGCCCAATTCGCCTTTGGCCGTGATGTAAATAATGAACGCGAGAATCATCGCGCCAACGGCAAAGTTCATGACGCCGCCCGACGTTTGGGGCTGCGTTACTTGAACCGCCGGGGGCGCGATGGGAACTTTTACGGTCAACCGCCCGCGCTCCCGTTATTCGTCGTGTTGCCCGGCGCGAAGGGTTGCGCGTTGTTGTTGCCCTGATAGATGGCCGCGCCTGTCGCCTGTCCCACGATGGCGCGCGGATCGAGCAGGCCGGGCATATTGCCGTAAAGGTTCCCCCCGCCCCATCCTGTCGCGACAAGCCCGGCAAATTTCGGGTTTGCGTTTTGCCAAAGCTTATAGATGACAAAAAGAACAATCGCGCCGATTATGAATTTTGCCACGGGTCTGATCCTCTTTTACCACCTTCGAGGGGGGCTTGCTGATGAATTTTGTTGTTTGCGATCAGCCAGCTTACCAGAAATTCGGCTACGGGTAAAAGTATCTCGAATGGCACGATTGCAGGATCGACCAAAGCGGCGATTTCAAGAAGGTCGCCAAAAATCAGTTCATCCTGCGGCAGATTTGACAGGCCGGAATTCAGCGCCCCGATGATATCGGGGAGCGCCGTCAATCCGGCCTTTAGTTCCGCGACGTTCACGTCCCCGGAACGGTCGTCGCCGCCTGAATCGCAATCCAAGCCGCTCCCATATCGACAAGCGCCTGCGTGATATTCGAGGGCGGATTAGCGCAGATTGCGTTTGCGACCGCCGCCGCCTGCGCCTCACGGGTCAGGGCCAGCCCGGAAACTTGCCCCTTGACGTTTGCAAAATAGCCTTCCGCCACGGTCACGATTCCGCAAGCGGCGGGCAAATCATTATTGGCGACTTGCGCCAATGTGGCATTGACTGTGTTGATCGCCGCCCCGTTGCAGGCTGCGAGAAGCGCGCCGCCGATTACTGAGATAAAAAGTTTTTTCATAGGCCGTCATCCTTTTTTTGAGTCATTCGCCCGGGATACGCGGATCCGCGTATCTTTCAATCATCCTTTCGAGGCATTCGCCCCATTGCCATGGCGATTCCCGCCAGAAGTTTCCGCAATACTTTCGCATCATCAATCGGAATAACGCAATACTCCTCGCTGCTATCCGCCATTGCGGGCAGGCCAAGCTGATTTTCTATCAACTTCGTAAAGCCGATAAGTTGCGCGATAACGATTTCTTCAACGGTTGGCGCAACGCCTTTGACGCGCGCGCCCGTCGTCACGGTCATAGGGCGCGAGGGCTGGTCTGCGCCAAGATCAATTTTTGGCGCGAATTTTTTGGTGTATTCCGCAAATTCTGAAAATTCGCTCACGCTCATGCCTCTTGTCTTGAAAAGAACCAGACGCCTCCCGCTATGAATATCAGACCGAACAGAATAACGCTACCCTGCGTCAACCAGCCCGTAACGGCCGACATTGCGGCCGTGGCGATTGACGCATTGCTTCCCACAAGAGCGCCCGTGTCCGCCGCGTTTTGCTGATTGGTCGCAGTCGCGGCCGCCGCTGTAGCGCTTGCGCCCGTGTTGGCCGCTTGGGTAACTGCCGCAACGCCCGACGTTTCCCACATACCCTGTAACTGGTTCATGTAGGTCTGGCTATCCGACGTCCCCGGAACCGACTGCATGGGGGCAGGCGGGTTTGCCATGCCTGCCGACGATGCTGCCGCCGCGCCTGTCGAAGGGGCGCTTGTCAAATCCGGATTGCCGATTGCGTTAATATTCGAAGTATCCTGCAATCCGCCAAAACCCGAATTGTTCGGGGAAGCGCCCGCGCTGCCAAAGGCATTTGGCGAGCCGTAAAAACTTGACGTTGTGGGGGATTGAAAGCCCGGACTTTCGCCGCCGATTGTGAGGTTTCCCGAAGCGTCGAAGTTTCCGCCGCCGCCGCCCGCCGGCGCGCCATTTCCCAAGGCCGCATATTGGCCTGTCGGCGCATAAATATTTTCCCCGTTATTGGCGAGATTTTGCCCAAGGGTTTGCGAAGGAACTATATTACCTTGCCCCGCCATGGCGTCGACGGTGGAGGGAGCCCAACGGCTAACAGGAATGTTGCTTGCTACGGAAGCTTGCTGCGCATAGCTCGCCCCATCTGGCGTTGACGCGAATTGCCCGCCGCCGAAGTCGTTCCACGTTCCCGTAGTGATCTGAAAATAGCCTTGCGCCTGTCCGGACGAAGTCCCCTGCGTCGTGTTGGGGATATTCCTTCCCCCACTTTCCGCCGACAGCAACGTATTGAGTATGGACATGGTTCAGGCCGCCGACGCGATAAGGTTCGCTTCCGCAACGCGCCGCTTTTCGTTCACCCAGGCATTGTCCGCTTGCAACGCTATCACCGCGTCTGCCAGCGCCATCGTATCGCCCGACTTGGCGCAATCGGCAACGTGCGAGGGCAAGTGGCCGTAGTTATAACAGACCGACAGTAGCGCGCTCTGAACTTGCGGCGCGTCGTTCCAGTCCTGCCATGCCGTCATTCCAATTTGCTGAACTATGACAGCTTCGAATTTGGGAATGCGCGCCTCAAGATTTGCCAGAGCATCGGCTCTATCCGTCGTATCACCTTCTTTCACGGGCGTCTGAGCTGCGCCCGACGTGTCGGAACCATAGCCAAGGCGGAACGCGTTTACGTCCCATTTCGCGCGGGGCGCAAACCCCTCAAATCCTGCAATCAAGGTAGCGGCGGCGGCATAGTCGGTCATCACCAGCGCCCCGTGTAACCCGACGCGAGGGGAGTTGCGAGTATGTTGCTATTGGCCGCCGTGGGAGCTGCCGTTGGCGTCGGCACAACGGTCGGAGCCGACGCGGCGGGGGGGTTGGCGAACAGACCCGTTCCATATAGCTGCGCCTGCCACGTCTGTTGCGCCTGCGTCCCGGTCGCGCCAGCCTGCCCCGCAGCAAGGCCGGTCGCGTCCGCCAGCGTGTTCTCTTGCAACTGGAGAGTTCCGAGGCCTAGCGTTCTCTGTAGCGCCGCCAGAATTCCGGTCTGCGTCGTCTGAGCCGTATTGGTCGATCTAACCGCCGACAATTGCGCGCTGTCTGTCGCCTGAACCGCGCCGAGTTGCAGGCCTGCGACTGTCACTGCGCCAGTGACGTTTTGCTGATTGATCGTAGTCGCCGCGCTCGCACTGATGGTAGCCAAGGCCGCGTTGTTTTGCGCGCTCAAAGTGGCAAGTTGAACCGTGCCTTGCACATTCTGGCCGTTGACGTCGACGCCCGCATTCGTTTGATTCTGGGAAATCGCCTGCGCCGCATTGGCCGCGACAACGTTCGGATCCTGCGTTTGGGCATAAACGCCCGACGTGGCGGGAGCCGCCGTTGAAGATGACGAATACCACCAGATCAGAATGACGATAACCAACACGCTACCGCCCACAAAATAAGGGTGCGCGCTGGCGGTTTCCTTAAACTTTTCCCACATATGGCGCTAGCTCTTAACGGACACCCGCCCGAACTGGTCAACAAATTTTGCGCCCAAGGGCAACGAATCATATGCCGCTTTCGAATCGATAATCGGCAGATTTTCATTGCCTTCCGCCGCGATTGCGGCGATTTGGCTTTTTGACATGATTGACTGGCCAGAATTCGAATTCACCCATGCGACAAGCTGGGTAATCAAATCCGACATGTCGGCCATGGACAACGAAGCTTGATTGTCGAAGGCGTAGCGTCGGTCCGCCTCTTCCTTGTCGGCAACCGGATTAAGAGGCTTGCCGACCTTGTCTCGCTCCCATTGCGCGCGGCGCGCCGTTTCGGCCGCGCGGGCATTGGCGTCAATCGGAACCGCAATGTCAGCCGCCTGTTCAAGAGCGCCGAGTCTTTTGTCGAAACCTGTCAGAATTTGATCCAGATCGATCCGGCCCGCCTGCATATCTTTCGCTGCCTGAATGCCAGAGCCGAACGGCGCTTTGGACACGTCGGCCTGTAGCGCGGCGGAATCCCTGTCGAGTTGCGATTCATCCATGACCTATGCTCCTATTTCCAAAGACAAGTTCCTAAGCGAACCGGTCTAGCCTGAGAAAACATCATTTGACGGGCTTGCCATTTGATCGGGCGTGTATAACCCAGTCATCAGAATATTGCCACCGTCAACAGCCATTCCTTGCCAGCGCATGGCAAAATTCTGAATGATGGGCGCTTGCAGGCTTTTGAAATAAGTGGCCGGCCTATCGCCCGGCCCGTCGACGGACAGGGGGAACAGCGCAAACGTGTCATAGACCATTTGCGGCGCATCGCCAACGCCCGGGGGCGGTACCCAATGCCAGCCCGGCAAGTAACCATTGGTTTTGCCGTGGACCATGTCCTGTTGCGCCGTCTGTACGCCAACGCCATAGGCGATCGGTGGCGCGGAGAACGAGCCTAGGGTAACAGGATCGTAGGGGTATCCTTCCGGAATGGTCGGATCGCCGCCCGGAATTGTGGGATCAAACATTTCAATAAAGTCCGGGCTGTCCGTTACCGCCGAATGTGGGTAAACCCATATTTCCGCCCATACCGCCGTTTCCGGTCGGATAGGAAAGATTGATATTTGTGGGGGAGCCTGTCACAGGCGACATGGCAACGGCAAGAGAATTGCCAAAGCCCGACGCGCTTGCCTGAATGACTTGCGACGTCTGCGCCTTGGGCGAAACAAGGACTGACAGAATCGCCACTCCGATAATGAGCGACAGGATGGTGACTACCGCCTCTGTCAATTTGTCCATGAACTTTGGTCCTGAATCAGAGAGTCCGCGAGATCCCGGGCGAATGACTCATTCGCCCTGAAGCGGAGCGATCGAGCGTGGCGCACCGTTTAGAAAGTCGGCAGGAACGTCAGATATTGCTTGACGGTATTTGACGTGCAGACGCCCGCGAGAAAAATGATCGCGAGGAAAATCAAATGAGGGGCATAACGCATGAGAGTTCCTTTTCAGTCTGTCACGAGGCGAAGAATCATATGCCAAAGCATGGATATGACGATAAGCAGCCCGAAAAACAGGAACCATTGGCCCGCGTTCATCGAACTTGAGAACGGCGCGGCCAGCCAATTTTTGAAACTGTCGATCGAGCCCATGATGACACCCATTGCCCTTACGACTGGAATATGGAGCCGGCCTGATTCATCACGCCCTGCAACGCCAGCGACTCATAACCGATAAGGAATTGCGAGGTGGAGCCAGTCACGGCCGAGGGATTCACGAGCAATTGCATGTTGCCATATTGCAGCGTATTGATTGGCTTGTTTCGCGAGTCGATATAATAGACGCCCGCCGCGAAATCGTCATTGATTTTCGTCCGAACTGTCAGACACAACATGAACGGGTCCATTTTGAACAAGTTCGTAAAGTTGGCCGACTGCAACGCAAGATAATTGATATCCGTTCCGAGATTGAGAACGCCCGCGTTGTCATAGATGACGAATGTTGAAAGAAAATTGCGCCAATTCGCGTAGGGGAGCGCTTGGTCCGCCGCCGCCGCGAGACCCGTGGAATTCGTGTTGTTGAGCAGATAAACGTATTCCAGATCCAGCGGAGGCAGGATGACGGTTCCGGTCTGCGGATTGACGGGAAGTTGATCGAGAGAATTCTGATAGACCGTGATAGCCATCGAATTGATCTTGCCAAGCTGTGCGGTCGATGATGAATAAACCGCCTGAACCGTGTCCGCGCCGGTCACAACGAAAAAATTCGGGTTGATGATAAGCTGCAACTGCATGGTCGCGTTCAGGACGTTTGCCCATATCGCGCCGGTCAGATCGGTGTCGGAATAGGACACCGGAACTTCATAGAACCAGCGCATGGTCTGAACGGTCGTAACCGGCGAAGGGGTGGTCATCAGCCCCCAATTCTGACCGATGCCCGCAGGGTCGGAATTCGTGAACGCCGCGCCGAATGCAAGCTGTCGACGAACGGTTGCGAGATAATGGAGATGCCAGCCCGTGGTCGATACGCGAACTTGATTGTTCAGATCGGACAGAATGACTTGACTGAGAATATTCGCGCCGCCGAGCGTCGATTTGGTTTGCGTTTCCGCCGCGCCTTGCACAACGGCCGCGACAATTTCGATCCAAAAGCGCTTGATAAGACCGACGTTGCGAATTGGAACGTTCACGGGGTAAGCCTGCCCGGCAACGTAATTCACAATCGTTGTGGTATAAATCTGTTGAATCAGATCGACGCCATTCGCGACGATAAGCTGACGCGCCGCCAAATTATTCTGACGCGCCTGCATAGCCTGTTGCGCGGACGACTGCCCGCCGCCCGCCGCCGGTCCCGCCGTAGTGGCGAAGATCGCGCGAGACAGAGCCGATGAAGCGTTCAGGGTGCGAATAAGATTGAACATCGAAACTGTTTCCTTAGAGTTTTGGAATCAACTGTCCAGCGTTGGAATAGACGACGAAACCGGCATAGCTCATAAAAATGAGAATCAGCACGACAATGACGGCATTGGGGGGAGTCAACAGATTGAGGTTTACAAAATTGTCCATGGTTCAGGCCGCCGCCCCCGTAATCGTCTTGCCGGTCAACTTGGCGTAAAGCATCGCCGCTCCGGCAAGAATGCCAAAGCCGATAAGGCCGAGCAGGGAAACGGTAATGATGTTAGCGGGCGTGATCGTTACGAGGGTCTTTTCCAAAGATCCGTCCCTAAATGATGCGCTTTCGAGGTTTCAGCCGTTCATCAAACCGTTGCAAGATATGCTCTGCGCGCGGGGCTGGACCCAAAAGACACGAAAAGTCTGCGGAAACTGCATACCACTTTGAATGGAACTTTGGCAAGCGGGCGTCGTTGCCCCAAATTCCCTCTTTGGGCGTGAATTGTTCTACTGTGTCCCGGTCGCGTTTGTCATGTAAGTGAAAGCTTTGGTAAAAAGACGCCTCTGATATCGTAAATCGAGGTAATTCTACCGGGCGTTGAGACAATGTATATACGGGGATATGAAGTGATCGGCCCGTGGTAAGAATTGTGCGGAAGGCTTTCGAATTCTTGTCGATGAGATATCCTTCGTCGACAAAGAGACCGATATGCGTTTTTTTCCAGACTTTCCATAGCCAATCTTCCATTTCCTGCGTCTGATCGGGCAACGCCTTAAGATGAAACACTCCCGGCTTTGTCGGAACTTCACCAAAATCTATTTCCTTTAGCCGGTCGATCTTCGAAAAGAAAATATCACGCTTGAAATCGATAATAACGAATGGCTGCTTATGAAATTCCGACTCGGATAAGAGCCACGCGCCCGCATGAGTCTTACCGGAACCAGTACGCCCGTTAATTGTCACACGATCTTCAAGGCTAGGAAATTCGAACCAGCCTGCATCGTCTGTTATGGGGGTCTCGCGGGGCGCTCGATCGCTTCGCTCGATCTCGCGGGGAAAGGGCAGCACTGCGCCCATAATCTAGTGTCCGTTCTGGGTAATCAGCGCGATTGTCCGATCGGTCGCCGCCGACGTTTCCGCGCGCGCCTCTGCGACTTGCGCCTTAAGGTCGGTCATATGGCCGTTAACATTCGAGGCGATTTTCGCAACCGTCGCCTGCGTAACCGCCGCCGCTTCGGCTGCCATGCGCACGCTTTGCGCCGCCCCCGCCACTGCCGCTGCGTTTTCCGCCGACCCCGCGTCGATTTTCGCCTGCGTAACCTTGGCCGTCGCCGCCGTCTGTTGCGATTTCAGATAGGCGAGTATCGCCGCGCCCAACGTGCAAATCTGAATCACAGCGTATGCAACGGCTCGGATATCGTCCGCGTTGGTCAGATCGAAGTTCACCATGAGCCTGATTTAAGGCGTGAAGCGCCGAGGGTCAAGCAGGGGACCCGACGCGGCTACAATGTCGTCCATGCTTGGCATGGCGGGCTTGGGGCCCATAGCGCCATTGCGCGCCACTTGAGGGGGCGGCGGAATGGGCGGGGGCGGCGGGGGTTGCGGCGATGGGTGAGGTTTGCCGTCCGGCCCGGGCGGGGGCGGCGGGCGAACGATCGGGGGCTGCATCGATAATGGAAGCGGACCGACGTGTTGACCTTTCACGGCTGCTTGTCCTTTATTGCGCGCGGCGATAGCCCGGACGCGTGGGAGATAGAGCGCCCCAAGACAACCGGCCAGACCGATCCAGTCTTGCGCCTTTTGCGCCAAGGCAATGTTGATATACCAGCGCGCGACTTTCCCGCCGGCCCGCGCCAACCGCTCGCCTTCAACTTCGCTGATAGCCATTTCGGGCGCGACGATGTTCGCCAGCATTTCATGGCCGGACACCAAGACAGATCCCCAAACGGATAACTCCGAGTCGGATATGTCCGGCGGCTCTAAATCACGCGCAGCGCTTTTCTTAGCGGGCTTTCCACCGGTTTCTTGCTCGGAGGATTCTTCAACGATTCTTCCGCCTGCGCCAACCAGTGTTTCAGGATTGACGACGTTTCCGGATCCGATATCAGCGTCTTTAACTGCGCTATTGTCAAAGCGGGCAGAGCGTCGGGCGAAGGCGGCTTTGAGAGACCCGACTTTTGGGGGTCGGCCGCGGGGTCGGCCGGTTTTTGAGTGGATAGCCATTTGTTGAATTTCCCTACTCTCGCTAGTTCATCTGCGTCCAGAGACTTGAAATCGGCAATCTCTTCGGCCGTCAATTCATCGTCGGTCATCAGACTGTCCTGTCGCCCTGCCATTCGCCGCGCGCAATGCGGGCGTTCATTTCGTCGCGTTCGGCCGCGCGCGCCGCAAGTATGTCGGGATTCGCGAATTGCGCGACAAGTTCATCATCTTCAAGCATGATATTAGGTAACATCGGATTGCGCGCGCCCGCCTGCAAATCGCCGCGCAACTGAGTCAGCAAATAAATGACAGTGTCCATTTTTCCATCAAGCGCCGTTATGCGCGCGTCAAAATTGACCACGACGTCATTCAGGCCCATGGCGTGTTTTTTCAATTCATCGGGGCTGATTCCGAGCGCCGCCATCATCGTGTCAATCAATGCCATGTCAGCGTATCCCGTTTAAGCCGCCGGCGTTTTGCCAGCCTTGCAAGAAAATCAAATGATTGACGTCGGGCGCCGGACCATTGACGGGGGCGTAGGACAATAGCCCGGAAGTCGGGGGCGCAGCCCCAAAGATCGAAGGAAACAGCGCGGCGACTGCGCTAACGCCCGACCCTTTCGTCGCTTGCGTCGCTTGCGTCAAGGCGTCGAGTTTTTGCTGGCCCGTCAAAGACGTGATCGCCGCGCCCGATACGCCTTGCACGGTTCCTGCGGGAGCCGCAGCGGAAATACCAGCCTTTGGAGCGAGCGGGGGGCTTATGGTCGTCAAAACGAATACTCCCGAAAATAGACGAAACGTGTCACGCCGTCATTATTAAAGATTGAAATCGTAGTTGTAAAGTAAGGCAAGACGCCGCCATCCTCCGCGCCCCGATCGCCCGGCCCAATAAATTCATTGAAGGAATTAACTGACAATATCGCGTAGGCCGTTCCCGGCGAAATGGTTCCCGTTTGATCGCCGAAACCGACATAAGGCGGATTAGTAAAAGTCCCGTCAATTCTAACCGTAAAGCCGTATCGGAGGGGGTTCGGCTGTAGAACGGCCGTCCATACGCCAATAAGACAATTAACTGTCAGAACCGGGTTTGGCGCAACATATTGGCCGCCGCTTGCGCCAAAGCCCCCTGTTGCAGAACTATATGCGCCAATCGTCTTAAGGTAAGGCGAACGATCGTTCCTGATTTGTGGCTCAAAATTCAAAAACGAAATCGGAATATTAACGCCGCCCGTTGTCGCGCCGGAAATCGTGACAGAAAGCCCCCCCGTATAGAGAGGCCCGGTATATTGCATTCCGGGCATGACGGAAATTTTTTGCTGAGTGTCTTGAACCGTGAGCCAAAGACCTTTGGGATTTAGGCCATTGTCGATACGGATGCCCGCAATTTGAGACATGCCGCTGTCTTGCAAATTGAAAGTCGTGTTTAATACAGGGGGAATCAGCCCGGAAGAAAAAACGCTGAAATCCATATTGACCGCGACATACTTGCGCCCTTCGCCCGGCTCGCGTCCGCCGTATATCGACTGTGCGACAGGCTGCGTCATCGGCTCAAAGTTCCGGGGGTTGAAAAGAACCCAACATGACTATGGCCGCGTTGAGGTTGCCCCCGCCGCCAGCGGGAAGCAAGAGAACGGGAGCCTGCCCCCAAACGACCGGCAAGGGCGGGTTGAACATGACATTCAAGGGCGCTGCCGCGACCGCCGCGCCGATCGGAAAGGCGAAAACAAAATCGAGCGTTCCGACAACGCCGTCGATGTTGGCAAGCCGCGCCAAAACCGACGCGCCCGCCGTCGCGCCCGACGCCGTGATTATAAATCCGGCGACGAAATAGCGGCCGCCCCCGGGGATCGGCGGGAAGGTCGCGCCAAGCGCTACATTCGCCCCGCTGACTGAAACGATCAAACGAGTTGCCCCGTCATCGTGGCGGTTTCGTTTGTATTGTTCGCGCCGCCTGCGGGCAGGGTTAGAACAGCGTTTGCGCCCGCGATAATTTCGAGGGGCGGACTGAACGCGACAACGACAGGAACCGCCGCGACAAGAACGCCAATGGGAAACACGAAGGCAAAGTTCAGGGTTTGCGCCACGCCCCCGTTGTCGACGTTAGTAAGAGTCGCATTGACGGCAAGCCCTGCCGTTGAACCCGAACCGGATAAAGCAATGCCTGAGACATAAGTCCGCCGCCCGGCCACTGCCGCGAACGTGACGACGGCGGGGGCGTTGGCCGTGTTGGCGGAACCGGCAATTGGCGTTTCGATTTCCTCTTGTGGCGATTGCGATTCCCACGGGCCTACCGCGCCGGCAGGCATAATGTTGAGAAAATGAATTGTCACGGGCGTCGGTCCGCCGCCGTCAAGCGAGCCGCCCGAAAAATTCGTAACGGAATAGTCAAGCATGATGGGGGAGCCAAGCAATCGGTAAAAGCCCTGAGTGTATGGCGCGACCGTGATATTCTGGCGCGAACCAGACCCCTGCATCTGTAGGGAAGTTGAACCGGGCGATTGCGAGTTGTCGATATATACGCCTTGCAACGCGAATAGGCCAATTTCGGCAAGACTGTTGGCGTTCGAAAATTGGGGCTGCGCTGCGGTAAAAAGGAAAGAGGCGACGAAATCTTTCGCGCCTTGTTCATCATTGAGAACGTCGGAATTAAAAAAAGCGTGCGCTTGCTGCATGGCGAATGTTCCTTATATGTCCGCGAGATCGAGCGGAGCGATCGAGCGTGGCTTCACGCGTAGCGGGCGAAAACGATTCTCTGATCTTCATCGTCGTCACGGTCTGGGTGCATCTCTAACCAGTCTGGAATGGATTGAGCCGACAATGTTTCGCCCGAAATAAAAGAAGGCAACATTGCCGGTTGAGAAGGTAACAGAGTTTTCGCGCGGCGTCTCCGCATGGTTTTTAAATGCGAAACATCGCGCTTGACGCCAGACCGGCGCAAATCAAGCGTCCGCGTTCCCTCCACCCATTGACCGATATGGGCGTAAAGTTCGCGTGATGCGACCGACGCGCCCAGAGTCATGTAGGAATGGTATGGGTAATCAAGAGAAGGGGCGTCTCGATCCCAAAGCGCGGGAATGGTTTTGCGCAACAGAGTGACAATATTATTGCCACCGATTTTCTTTGGATTGAATCCGCGCGTTTTGGAACTGTCAACGCCCACCGCGTTCGAAGTGACGTAAACGCCCGACTGAACAAACACGCCACCATTTGCCAGACGTTCGCTTTCCCACGCGCCGAGCGTTTTGACGGGCGGGCAGGAAATGGGCAACATGGCGCTTGAGACTATGCCGTCTGTAGCCAGCATGACGATGTCATCAGGCGAGGCTAGGGAAGCCTGTAGAAGCTTGGCGCGCGTCCCTGCGGTTATTGCAGCGGCGTAATAAGGATTGGCAAAGGTGGGCGGCTTGCCTTTGGTGGAACCGATTTTTTGAGCCAGTTTCCCGTAACAGGCATTGATTCCGAGTTTAATGACTTGTTGCTTGATGTCGGATTTTGGCAGAGAAGCGCGATAGTCAAAAAGAGTCTTGATGAACGCAAAGGGAGCGGAACGGTAGGCGGAAGCGAGAGAGGGAACAAATTCCCATGCATCAAGTAATTCAATCCGGGGAACGCAATCGACCACGAAGTGGCGCGCCCCGAAAACTTCTTTTGGCGTCTTTATCTCAGAATCCATTACCTCGTGACGGAACGAAGCGCCATACTTTTCAAGCCACGCAAAACCAGCGAGAACTTCCGCGACCATGTAGATACCGTGAACAACGCGAGGAAAGAAAATCGAGCCGCGCGAGTCGCGCCACGGGAAGGGATAGAACGGCGCGTCAGGAAAATCATGCGTCTTTAAGCGGACCATTGATACGGGAGACATGGCGCGAATGTCCGCGAGATCGAGGTTTTTCATTTTTCGCCAAGTCCCTTCGGCCATGGACGGCAATTGCCATGCCTCCGCGGGATAAGCCGATGAAATGTCATAACCGAATAAAGGCTTCGACGTCGCGCCTTGCATTAGAAGTTCGATACGGCCGCCAAAAAAGGCATGGTGGACGTAGGTTTGATATTCGGGAAGGTCGTCAACGAAAATATCGGGGAAATGGTTTTTGACGTTTTCGCGGGCGAGCAATGCGGAAGCGATACTGCCAGCGCCGAACCATTGACGGATTGAAATGTTTTCGGCAAGCATTGCATCGCGCAAAAGGTTCATCATTCGACATAAAACGTGCAATTCGGCCGTTGTGTAAGGAATGACTTGGGGGAGATCAGAGGGCTGGAATTTTATTCGATCGCGCTTGCCAGAGAAAAGTATCTCATACTCGGCGGGCGTGACTGCGCCCGGCATTCCTTCGCACGATTGTAGGAATGATTTCTGGAAAAACCCGTAAACGTCATAGATAATTATTTTGTGAATGTAGTTCAACGCAGGCTTGCCCTGTTTGGTGCGGACATAGCGCGGCGCGGGGTCTGGATGCATTTTATAGAGCGCGAATTTTTTCCCCTTGATGTAGGATATCGCGTAGTCGCGCCAGAATGTTGTCGCGTTCGAACCTTTCTTGGGCGCAGGCGCTTCATCAGCTAAGGGATAAGGACGTTGGCGTTGAATTTCGTAAGCAACTTCGTAAGGTAAGTCCGCCATCGCTTGAGTGGCATCATAAGAGAACGCAAATGAAACAAAAATTGACTTGGGCAAAAGCTGCGGCAGAGATAGCAGCCATTCAAAAATCTCAATTGAGGATAAGGCCGGACGCGAAAGCGGCGAAGTGGAATGAAGCCACAACGGGGAAGAATCAACCGTTGCTGCGCCCCACAAAAACGTTTTATGACTATGATAGGTTCGGTCCGCGCAATTTTCGGATTGAAAACTGAATCCTTCCGAATCAATCGCGACGAATTGCTGGACGTCGGGCCGCGCGTGACGTTCTTTTTGTTTACGGGCGTTCTTGCGGGCCTTCTGCGCGGCGCGGCGAGCGGGAGTTGCAGCGTAAGCCTTGTTATAAGCGCGCTGTTTTGCGGGGGTGCCGTAGGGCATTCAATCATTCTCCCACGCGGACGCTACAAGATCGTTCATGTAGTCCCGCCCCTCATGTTCTTCCGTGCGATCGATTGGCCCGGTCGCGAGCTCGGCCTGCTGCCTCAGGAATTCAGCGGCGTCTGGATGGCCCCACTTCACCGCCCTGTCCAGAGGTGTCCAGCCCTTCGAATCAACGGGGTCAATCTTTGTCTTTCGCCGCGGTTCGAGGAGAAGCTTGATGATCACGATGTCACCGTTCTGGGCGGCCATGTGAAGAGCTGTAAGGCCATCCTTGGTTACTGCATTAGGGTCAGCACCTCTATCCAAAAGATATGCCGCAACACCCTGCTGTTTCTGACCGACGGCGTCATGGAGCAGTGTTGCGTTGTCCCAATCCGTGGCCTTGAGAAGCGCCGGGTTCCTATTCACCGCTCCTCGCACTGTGGTCAGATCGCCGCCTGCCGCAGCGGCGAAGACGGGCGTATAAGCCTCCGTAAGGTGCGTCGCGGGGATCGTCCAACGAGCAATCTGAGTGATATGAGCGTGCGATCTGTACTTTACAATTTTCGGCATGTTTCATTCCTCCGCGACGTCATAATATTCAACGTTGCCGTCATCGGCGTTGTCATCGTCGGTTCCATAAATCGCGTCGAGAACGTCCTGCCGCGAATAGCGCGAAAAGATTTCGTCGAAAGATTGGTGCGTCGACTGGGACATCGCGGCCCATTGCGTTTTGTTTTTTTGCCGTTTGAGAAGCAGCATTCGAATGTCGGGCGCAGTCACACCATGAATCAACTTACGAATGGGGCGAGCGTCTTTTTGATATTGGGCATTTTCCCGGGCTTGTTTGGTGCGGTAGCCGACAACGCCTTTCGCGCGAAGCTTCGTTAAGGCCTCACGAGTCTTAGTTCCATATTCCCGCGCGCCCCGTTTTGTTTCATAGGCTCTGTGCGAGATTGTGGGGGTGCGGGGGGAGAGTCTTTTTACGGAGCTATCAACGTAGCGGCGCGATGACTTTGAATAGCCTAACGCCTTTAATTCGGAGGGGGTGAGCCGCCTCATTATTGCATCTTGCCCGGGTCAGGCTCGACCGCGCGCATCATGCATAATTCTTCGACGAAAAGATTGCGGCGAACCTGCCAGTAATCGAGCGCAATTCTGTCCGCTTCGGTTTTGCATTTCGGCATGCGGGCGCGAATTGTCGCGTCAAAAACATTAATAATTGTTGAGATTTCGCGGGCGTAAATAGACGCGTATTCAGGACGTAATTCAATTGGTTTCATGACAATCCCCGATTGGGGGGCGCAGAGAATAATCGGGGGAAAATCCCTGCGCCCCGCGCTTCCGTCCCGCAGCGCCCCGTCCAGAGCGTGATCGCGTTAGGAACGAGGATGGTATGCGGCGGGCAGGGAAATTGTCAAGGGGGGTCCGCCCCCCGGCCCATTTAAGTATAGTTT
>QGNH01000805.1_pt1 | contig 19172 bp, 24 predicted proteins | sample 1735481 | NCBI WGS metagenome assembly QGNH01 (sample SAMN09239004, study PRJNA386568) | Viral metagenome, whole genome shotgun sequencing project.
GCCCATGGCGCGGGCGGCGTCAGTAATAGTGCGGATGGTTTTAGGCTTTACGGCTGGCGCGATTTGTTTTACTTTTTTGTGCATATTTGTTTTACTTTTTTGTGCAAGTGACGTGTCACGGTGGGTGACTTTTGCAACATCTACCCAAAGTGTCAACAGGTAAGTGAAACTATATTCATGCGGCTTTGGGGCAAGAGGCGACGCAAACCCTATCGTCGGAAACCACCCCCTTACGTTGGGTGGGGGAATTGTGCTTGGATACTGCCGCGTAATGAATCAGCGGCATCCTGGAGCACTGAAAGTTGTTGAGAACCGGCTCCAAGCCGGTTCGGAATCCATTGCTAACCTTGGCGGGCCGGCCAGTCTTCCTTCCTTAAAGAGAGATGCCCTTTCTGTGGTGCGGCTGGACGGCCTTCCTTTTTCCCAAACAAAAGCTGAAAAGCTGAAATAAAAACCATGAAATCAATACGACGGTTCTCCCTTATCGCTGCCCTGGCGCTGCTCAGCGCGCAGGCTATCCCCGCGGCCTCACTCGATCAGATGGATAACATCAAGCAGGTGATGGCAAGCCAGGATCTCGCTTATGTGCAGTCCACGACACCAACCACGACGACCAACACAGTCGTCACCGGGTCAACGATCACGGTGCCACAACTGCTCTCGACGTTTTGGAACTTCGCGGTCGGGCAGGGGCTCACGAATTTGTCGGTGGCCTATGTCGAGACGTACACGCCATCCATCAAATCGTGGGGCGAGACGATCAATGTGATCCGCAACGTGAACCTGGGCGGCGGGATTAACGGGGGGATGGGCGCAGGCTTTGATTGTTACAAGGGCAACTTTTATGCGATGAACGCGCAGGCGACGATCTCGGCGACGATGACTCCCTTTTCCTCGTTTGGCGGGTTCATGGCCAAGGCGCGGGTGACACCGCTGACGTACGTGGGTCTGGGGACTCCGATCAGCGGGTCGGTCGCCAACGGCAACCTGGAGACAATTGCGGCGACGGGCGCGGCGATCTATATCGCGAACGTGATCGGGGCGGACCTCAACATCCTGGGCGTATATGGATCCAGGACGGGATTGGGGGATGCGTCGGGCGTGTTCTATGGCGGGGGCTTGAGTCTGACCTGGCTGTTCCCGGATAATCGGGCTTCCAACCTGGCGGCGCTGTTGCGGGATCCACTGAGCTGATCTGAGCCGGGAATTAAACGCAGAGACGCGAAGGACGCAGAGAACGCAAAGAAGGTTTTTAATGGTGGGAACGAACTACCAAAAAAAGAGCGGGGCCGGGCTCTGCCGGTTGTGGGCAACCGCGGCTCCGCAGAATCTCCACACCAACGGCGCGCGGGGAGTCTCCCCGGCTCTGATCATACCGCGCGCCGTCCTCCTGCTGCTGCTGCTGGGAATTCCGGCGTTGTCCGGATGTATGAGCGCATGGGTTGGAAACAGCCCGGAGGAGCAACGGCACCGGCATCAGTTGGAGGAAAACGTCCCCAATGAATACTACTAACGATCTGGCGCAGCTCGCGCAGCAGATGCCCGCGGCGGCGTGGCATGGGATCACGAAGTTCCATGCGCTGGTAGTGGTGATCGCGGGCTGGGTGGCCCATGCGAATTGGCCTCACATCATTGCGGCCGGGACATGGGTGGCGGAGCACGGGGGCGTGGTGGGGATTGGACGGGCGCTGGTGCTGGGGAAGGCGCCGGTTGCTAATAGCCACGCGCCAATAGCCAATAGCCAAACGAAATGAGGATCGCGCTCTATCAAGGGGTCTCGACGATCAGCCGACTGATACGGTGGCAGTCGCGGTCGAAGTACTCGCACGCGGCGTTTCTCTGTGATGACGGGAGCGTCATTGAAGCCTGGATGCCGGAAGTGCGGCTGGTTTCTAACCTGAGTTCACAGCATACGCCGGGGACACTGGTGGATATTTTTGAGTTCAAGGCGCAGTTGACAGCGGCGGAGGACGAAAAGCTATGGAATCTGGCAATCGACGATCTCGCGATTCCTTATGACTATGTGGGGATCTGGAGGTTTGTCACGCGGCAGCCGGAGTGCGAGCGGTCGAAAAAGAAGTTGTTTTGCTCGGAACAGGTGTTTTCACGGTGCGGGATGATTGGCCGGCATCTGCTGGAGCGGACGGAGGCATGGCGAGTGCCGCCGGATTGGATTGCGCGCAGCCCGCTGTTGCGGCCGGAAATGAGCATCAGAACGACATGACAAATACTATGACAACTCTGGCGGTGGCGGGAAACAGCCTGACGATGAGCCCGTTGACGATGGGGTTGTGGCTGCTCTGCCTGGGGGCGTTTGTGGCGATCATGAACGGGCTGGTGAAGTTGGCGGCGAGAGTGCGCGGGAAAACGCAGAAGCCGCCGAATCAGCAACTGGAGATGCAACTCCAGGCGCTGGAATCGCGGGTCGAGAAAATCGAGGGGGCACAGTCGAAGGTTGGCGATGAGCTGCACGCGATGCATGTGGGGCTGCTGGAGACAAACCGGGAATCGGCATCGCGGTTGCACGACCGGATCAATCCGCTGATCGAGAACACGGCATCGATCAAGGGGTCGATGGAGGCGTTTACGACGACGTTTAGATCAATGACCGATCTGCTTACATCCCATATACAACGAAAATCATGAATGACCGGGACGACAGAATTGTGATGGCCATCCTGGCAGCGCTGAAGACGTTGGACGGATATTTAGTTCCGGAGCCAGTGCTGCATGCGGAGGTGAATTTGAGGGTAGTGCCCAATGCGCTGCTGAGTGAGTTCGGCGAGGCGTTGCGGACGGCGGAATCGCGGCGGTGGATTGGGGCGGTGCGTCCGAAGCTGGGTCCGACGAAATGGGGGCTGCGGGATGAGGGGGCGGCGGCCTATCTGGAGCTGTGCAAGTGAATGGTGAAACGTGAAACGTGAAACGTGAAGTCACCCATCAAACTCAGACCGGCGCCAGATTCGCAACTGCGGCGGCTGAAGGAATTGCCGGCGGGCGACCGGGCGGAGATTGCGACATGGAAGGACGCGACGCCGTCGCCGACCAACGCGGAGATTCGCGGGCGCATTCAGGAGCAGTTTGGCATTTCGCTCAAGCGGGATGGGCAATTGTCGGAGTTCTGGCAATGGCAGTTTCGGCAGGCGGCGCTGGATCACCTGGGGACAATGATGTCCGAGAACGAAGCGCTTCTATCGGACAAATTTCCGCACCTGACTCGGGATCAACTCCGGGACATCACGATCAAACAGAGCTATGCGGTGGCCAATCTGCTGAACGATCCGAAGCTGGGATTGAGCGTGGTGAGGGAGGATTTACGCGAGCAAGTGGTGAGTCAGGACGATCGGAAACTGGCGTCGCTGGAAAAGAAAGCCGAGCTGGGGGACGAGGCCATCACGGCGCTAAGCGCGGAGCAGCGGGCGGCGCGGATGCGCGAGCTGTTTGGAATGAGCTGAAGGCAAAAGCTGAAACGCTGAAAGCTGAAATGCTGAAATCCAACTCCAAGAAAGACGCGGTCGAGAAACTGCGCAGCCAGGTTGAGGCGGCGCGGGCCTCCGCTGGCGTTGCTCTGCGCGATGTGCCGCTGGAAGAGCTGGAGAAGCGCTGCCAGGGGCACAAGTTGGGCGCCAACGCGAACGGCTGGAAGAATCCCTATCCATCGGATGATCCGAGGTCGCTCTTGCTCGAGTACCAGTTCGACTGGCGCGAGGACATGAGCCGATTCAAAATCGGTTTGATGGCGCGGCAGACCGGCAAAGACTTTTCCACGGGCAGCGAGGAGGCGGAGGATTGTTTCAAGCGGCCGTTGACGGAGTGGATGATCGCGGCGCCTTCGGAGCGGCAAGCGCTGGATAGCCTGGAGCAGGCGAAGACCTGGGCGGAGGCGTTTGATCTGAAGGTCAACGATTATCAGGAGTATCGCCCGGGCGGCAGCGAGACGCTGATGAAGGCGGCGGAGATCGTGTTCTCGAACCGATCGCGCATCCGCGCGGTGCCAGGCAAGCCGGACACGGTTCGCGGGCGTTCGGCTAACATTGATCTGACCGAGTTTGATTTCTTCGAGAATCCACCGGCTACCTGGCGCGGACTTTTGCCGAGTATCACCAATCCGTTACGCGGGGGCGAAAAGAAGGTGCGTCTGATCACGACGCCCAATGGCATTGGCAGCGCGGCCAATAAGCTCTGGACGAAGGGCGACGGGAAGAGCATGGCGTGGTCGCGGCATTTGGTGACGATCTACCACGCGGTGCTGATGGGGCTGCCGGTCGATATTGCCCAGATTCGCGAGGCGATGCAGTCGATGGGGGACTTCGACGGGTTCTCGCAGGAATACCTGTGCCAGTTTATCGATGCGCTCTCAGTCCTGCTGCCGTATGAGCTGATCGCCGGGTGCGAGAGCGCTGAGGCGAGCGAGACAGTGCCACCGGAGTATTGGGACCCGGCGGTGAAGAACGCTTTCCCGGTGGATCTGGGGATTGATTTTGGCCGGAAGCGGGATCTGACGGTGTGCTGGGCGGCGGAGAAGACCAGCGACCTGCAGGTGACCAAGGAAGTGCTTTGCCTGGAACGGATGTCGACACCAGACCAGATCGATGTGTTGCGGCCGAGGATTCGCAAGGCGCGGCGGGTGTGCCTGGATTATACCGGGCCGGGGATCGGGATGGGCGATTACCTGGTCAAAGAGTTCCAGGAGTGGAATCCGGCGCAGCACAAGTACGGGAAGATCGAGCTGATCACGATGAGCAACACGACGAAGGTCGAGTTGTTTGGGAAGTTGCGGATGGCTTATGAGAAGCGGAACTGGCGGACACCCATCAGCCAGACCATCCGGGAGGATCTCCATAGCATCTACCGGTGCGTGACGGCCAACGGTAACATCACGTACCGGGCGCCCCACACTGAGGATGGGCATTCAGACCGGGGAACTGCCCAGGCGCTGTGCACGCGGGCGGGCGAGGGGCCGGCTGGCGGCGGATTTTCGAGCATGCTGATATGAGGATAGCCAAGGGCCAATTGCCAATCGCCGAAACGCGCCAGGATGCCCTGGAGCGGTTTGGGGGCTGTCTCCATAGCGGGCGAGGCGTCCGACGCAGCCAGCGAAGCGTTAACGGGCTATTAATGGGGTCGTGGCGGGGGATGTCGAGAGCGGTTGCGGCGGTTTTTGGAAAGGAGCCAGTTTGCTATGGGTAACGAAGGCGACTTTAAGATAAATATAACGGGGGATGCAAGTTCCCTGGTGGCAGCGTCACAGCAGACGAACCAGGCGCTGGAATCCAANNCCGTGGCGGGAGGTCGCATGGGTGTAATGGCGAAGATGGCGGCTATGTTCGGGCGACCGGCCTCGGAAGGCATGGTGCCGATCCGGCTGGAGGGAAAGCTTACCGAGGTGTCGCGGGGTGAATTCGGGGTGCTGAACCGGATGGCGGAGAGCGGGATGGTGCGGAAAGACGTTTCGGATGCCTCGATCGGGACGGGGAACTTTACGCAGGGGGTGCCGGCGTTCTGGTTTGCGCGGGCAGTCGAGGGCGGAGTGGCGGGGGAGACGCTGAGCAATCCGTATGCGAACTCGGTGTTTGTGCAGCGGGCGATCAAGATGATTGCCGGGCCGATTGCGGGGGTGGATGTGCAGTTTTCGGCGGCCGGAAAGCAGCCGCGCGACTCGAAGGGCAAATCCATCGGGCGAAAGAAGCGGATTTATTCGGCGCGGGGGAAGGTGTGGAAGTCGGAGGCGGACTTCATTGATCTGCCGGCTGTGACGGAGTGGCTGCTGCGGCCGATGAAGGGACTCACCTACTCGGATTTTGTCGAGGCGTCGATTGGATGGCTGAAGATGCAGGAATGCTTTTGGCTGCTATCGGATGAAATGCTGAAGCCGTTTCCTGAGGCGGCAGCGTCCTTCCCGCCGATCATTGTGGCGCGGCCGGATATGATGCGGGCGGTTGTGGTGGACGGCGAGCTGGAGGGCTGGGTGTTTTCACAGCCGGGCGGGAAGCAATTCAAGCTGGTGCCTGACCAGGTGATCCAGTTGCGGTATTGGAATCCGTATGACCAGTTCCGGGGGCTGGGCGAGTATCCATCGGCGCACCTGGCGGCGGAGGCGGATTATCTGGCGGGGAAGTTCTCGCGCAATCTGATGGCCAATAACGGCGACCTGGGCGGGGTGGTCATCGCGAAGAGCGGGGTGCCAACGGATGCGCAACGCGAGCAGATCGTGATGGACTTGCGGGCCAAGCGAGCGGCGCAGTTGCGGGGAGAGCTGCGCTACACGTTCCTGACGGGGGACATTGACGTGAAGGACCCGAAGATCACGAGCGTAGATGCGCCGTTCATCACGCAGCGGCTGGAGAACCGGCATGAAATCGCGCTGGCTTTCGGGGTGCCTCCTTCGATGTTCGACGTGAAGGCGGCGTATTCGATCGGGACGGCCTCGGATTATTACCGGCTGATCACGGACACGTGCATCCCGACGGGGGAGAAGTTCTGCGGTGCGCTGGAGGCGCTGATCTACAAGCTGACAGGCGAGCAGGTGGAAGTGTCGCTGAACTGGGACGGACACCCGGTGATGCAGGCGGTGCTTCGGGAGATGTTCGACAGCGTAGACAAACTTTGGAGCAAGGGGATGCCGATGAAGACGATCGGGGTATACCTGGGGATGAATTTGCCGAACTTCGATGGGGATGATGTGGGGTTTGTGGCGATCAACGTGACNNACGCCGATCGAGCAGGCGAGCGAGCCGGAGCCGGCGCCGGGCGAGAACCCGGCGTTTAGCGAAGCGCCGAATGGGAATCATGGGAACAATGGGGGGAATGAGCCGGCGGCGGTCAAGAGCCTGGTGAAGATGCTGACGGACCGGACGGGCGGCCAGATGAAGGCCGTGAAGACCCGGCGGCAACGGATTTGGGAGGGGCAGATGCGGGCGCGAGCCGGTGTGATTCGGGCCTACCAGGGCAAGGTATCGAAGGTGCTCAACGAATTTCGGGCGATCGCGTTGCGCAAACTTGAACAGCACGGGGAGGCGACGCGCAAGGCATTGGGCGCGGAGGATGGTGTCACCAAGAGCCTGATTGACTTCATTTTTGATCCGAAGGCGTTTGGGAAGCAGTTGGTGCTATCGCTGAATCCAGTGGCACAGATGGCGGTGGAGGCGGCAACGGCTCATGTGCTCTCGCAGGCGGGCAAGGCGGATGATCCGTGGCGCATGCCGCCGCCGCGCGTAAAGGAGCTGATCGCGTCGCGGGCGGGCGCGCTGGAGAAGGTTGGCGAGACGGTGCGCGACGTGATCAATACGCAGTTGTCCGAGGGCTATGACGCGGGCGAAAGCACCGCCGAGCTGATGGACCGAATTCGCGGGAAGTTCAACGACCTCTCGAAGGGCGAGGCCAAACGGATCGCCATTACCGAGACGCAGGTGGTTTGGAGCACGTCGGCCCATGAGACGGCCGAAGGGGTGGGCGTGCCATACCATGGCTGGCTGACTTCAGGCCTGGGCAACTCACGGCAGGATCACCAGGACGCGGAAGACGATTACCAGCCGGGGGGCAGCGTGGGGCCCATACCGATTGACGAGCCATTCAATGTAGGTGGCGAGCAGTTGATGCACCCGGGGGATTCGAGCGGGAGCGCGGGGGAGATCATCAACTGCCATTGCAAGGAAACATTTCATATGGAAGGTGGAAAAGAAAACTGAGAGTGCAAAATCAAACGTAATATGGATCAAGACGTTAACGACCGCAAAAACGAGCTGAGCAAAACCATTCAGGATTGCAAAGCTGAACTGCTCGCCTTGGAAAAAGGCGATTTCACGGGCCACGCCTTTCACGGCAACCAATATTCCGGAGGTGAGGCTGAAGGCAAGGAACACGCCGCAAGCCGGAGGGCAGCCCATGCATCGGCGGCAGCTAACGACAAGGAAGGCCACACCGCGGCTGCGGCGGCGCACAATCGCGCAGCGGAGGCGCATGATAAGGCCGGCGACTCCCAGACGGCCGAGGCGCACCGGCAAATGGCACGCTATCACGAAGGACGCGCCGCCCGTTTCAAAAAATGAACCTCAAGAAACTCAGGGCGGCGCTGCCGGAAGCTTATGTCCAGCCCAAGGGCAAGGTACTCGAGCGGATCAAGGCGCGCGTGACGGGCGAGGCGCCGGCCGTGGATGTGCATCTGCGCGGCCATCGGTTCTCGATGGACAGCTCATGGACGGATGAAGCGGCGGCGGCGGCTTATCTGCGGAGCAAGATTCCAATGGAGATGGGCCGCCCGCAATAGCCGAGACTGATATGGAAAAGACTCTCTACCCGGAAGTGAAGATCGCGGATGAAAATACCGGAGTGTGCGAATACATCGCCTCAACGGAAGACATTGACGCGGATGGGGAAATTATGCGGCTGGCGGGCTGGAAGTTCGACCGGATGGCGAAGAACGCGCCGTTCGTGAACTCGCACAATTCGCGCTCGATCGACAATCAGCTCGGGAAGGTGCTGGCGGCGCAGGTGGACAACGGGCGCCTGGTCGAGACGGTGCAGTGGGCGATTGATGTGCCGGAGCACAAAATGGCGCAGCTCGGCTGGTCGATGACGAAGGCGGGCTATTTGAAGGCGGTGAGCGTGGGCTTCCTGCCGACGCTGCTGGTGACCAAAATGGCGGCGGATGATTGGCCCGACAATTGGGGCCGGGCGCAAGTGGCCGACGCGAACCGGCGCGAGGGCAAGAAGCTCTGGGGAACACTGGGGACGGCGATGAACCGGGACCTGGCTGGGGTGAAGACGATTTATATCGAGCAGCAGCAGACGGAACTATCGGCGTGCATTGTGGGGGCCAATCCCTTTGCGGTGGCGAAGTGCCTGAAGGAATTTGCGCACGCGCACAAGGCCGGGGTGCTCAGTGATGCTGATCTCGATTTGATTTCCATGGAGTATGCCAAAGTGAAAACCGCCAACTCGACTGTGGAGCCCGCTGTCGTCGAGAAGGCCCGGCAGCGGGCGCGAACGGCATTTCTGATGGAGTTACACACAAAGATAAAGGCTCTCTGAATGGGAGCTATGAGAGGAATGAGAGATATGAAAAATAGAGTTAAACGGTTCATGCTGCCGATCCTGCGGGCTCGCTGGCTGGCGATGATCGCGATCTTCGCGATTCTGGCGGTAGTGGCGTGGTTCGTGTTGCCGCATGCGGCACTAGTGGCGCTGGCCTCGGTGGCGGCGATTCCGCTGCTGGGCATCGTGATGCCGGAAGAGGAGTTCCAGCAGAAGATCCTCGGGGGCGTCGAGGCGCAGAATAAACGGCTGGGCGAGATCGAGTCCGGGTTTGGCACGTATAAGACGGATCGGCAAAAGGTGCTCGATGACTTGAGCCGGTCGGATAAAGAGGTCAAGGCGGCACTGGAAGATCTGACGAGGGTGAAGAATACCTGCAATGACTTCAGCGAGACTTTGCGCAAGATGGATAAAGTGCAGAAGTCGATTGCGCTCAATGCGCGGTCGAGTTTCGGCTCGCCGATCCAGCGGGCGCTGGCCAATGAGGAGACGCGCTATGCGCTGAACGCGGTGACGCGCTATATGGCGTCGCTGACCAAGGGCGGACCGGCGTGCGATCCGGCGCATGTGAAGTTCGTTACGGAGGCGATGGGGGTGCTTAAGTCGTTAACGGGCGTGGATTCTTCCCTCGGCCAGGCGACGGTGCCGCAACAGACCTTTAACGAGATTTATGACACGTTGCTGGAATTCGGCGACTGGTCCTCTCTGGGCGTGATGCGGTGCGGGATGCGCACGACGGTGCTGCCGATAGCGACGGCGCGGCCGCAGTTCTACTGGATCGGCTCGCAATCGACGCTGGCGGAAGGCAGCACGATCACGTCGGGGGCGTTCACGGGCGGCCAGGTGCTGCTGATCATCAACACGCTGGCGGTGCTGATGTATGTGAGCCGTGAGTTGCTGGCGGATAATACGGTGGACCTGGCTCCGTACGTTCTGCGGCAGATGGCCGAGAGCGTGGCGTGGGGCATGGATACGGCGGCGTTCATTGGCACGGGCAGCCAGGACACCACAAACGCGGGCTACGTGGGCTTGTTCAATGCGGCCACGGCCAACACGAACCTGGCCGCGACGGCCGCGGCGGGCAACCTGACGGTGGGCGCGACGCAGTTGGAAGACTGGGTTAACTGCCTGTTAACGGTGAATCCAATCGTGCTGAAGCGCAAGCCGCTGTGGTGGATGCATCCGCAGACGCTGGCGCAGGCGTCGCTGATCCGGGACAAGAACGGGCGGCCATTGTTCCAGACCTGGCTGGAAGTGCCGAATCCGGGATCGATCGGGAGCATCCTGGGATACCCGGTGCATCCGACGGCAATCGCGCCGGTGCCCGCGCTGAGCGGGGCGGCGGGATCGACTGTGGCGGCCTTCGGCGAGCCGGAGGGCGAGGCGGTGGGCATTCGCGAGGATCTGGAGCTGGCCACCAGCGATGACATTGGCTTCCCGCAGAACCTGCGGGCTTTCCGCACGTTGCTGCGCGCGGGGGTGAAGATCAAGACGCTGGCGAACTCGACCTCGTTGAAGCCGTTCGCGGTGCTTACCCTCCCTCCGCAGTAAGGGGGATCGCCGATAGCCAAAACCGACAAGAACAATAACCAAAGGATCAATATGAATCTGACGGAAAATGAAATTCGCGGGTTGCCGCTGGAGCAGAAGCAGAAGCTGGTGCTGGAGTTGAAAGGCATACAGCCGGGCGACAAGGCTTACCCGAATGCGAAGGCGATCATTGAACTGATCACCAACGACAGGAAATACAAGGACCCGACGCCGATCAAGGTGAAGGCCCTGGACAACGTGACGGTGGATGGCCGGGAGGTGAAGAAGGATCAGGAAACCGAAATCTATCCCTGGCAATATCACGCGCTCTCGCGGGCGTTCGAGTTGCTGGACGAAGAGTTCGCGCGCGAGCTTGGTGATGCCGCCGCCCGCAACAAGAAAAAGAGAGACGGCGACATGGCCCAGGCCAAGGAAGCTCAGAATGATCAGTTCAGCCTGATCATCGGGCGCCTGGATAAAATCGCCGAGCTGCTCGGCAAGAAAGTTGCGCTGATTGCGCTGGTGTGCGGGCTGGCGCTTTCGGCGCAGGCGCAATACACGCCGATGATTGTGGGCGGGCTCAACGGGGGCACTAACTTCATCGCGGCTACGAGCGGCGTGAATGCGCTGGCGACCTCGACAACGACGACGACGATCATCACGAATCCCGTGGTGACGATCAGCAACGGGACACCGGTCTTCTCGGTGTCGTATATGACCAATACAGTGACGACGACGCCGGGGCTGGTGAACCTGACCCATTATGACGGCTTCGGGCTGGAGGTGTCGTTTGCGCTGACTGGCGCGGGCACTACGGCGGTGCCAGTGCCGCTGAGCCAATCGGTGGACGGAATTAACTTCTGGCCGCTGGGAAGTTTCAGCGTAACGGCGGCGGGCACTACCCAGGTGACGGGAGGCACCAACGTTAACCTGTGGTATCCGGGCTATTTGCTGGTAGGCAACATCACCAACGCCAACGGCACGGCAATGACGAATGTGACGGTGCTCGTGAGTAAGAAGGGAACTCGCGCAGGGCCATAACTTGTTTGGATGCATGGTTGGAGCCGGCGGCGGCTTGTTTGTTGGCCGCCGCCGGTCTTACTCGATTGCGGATTGTGGATTGCGGATTGCGGAATTGAATTTATGCCGATGGCGAAACTGAAGCAGAAGAGGAAGCGGGCGCGGGCCGCGCTGGAGGCGCTGTTTCCACGGACGGAGGCGCGGGTGGAGTGCCAGGCTGACCGGATGATGCGCCGGCCGCCAGTGGACCGGATGCTGAAGGCAGACCGGCATGTGACGAAGCGGGCGCTGCGAGAGATAACCGAGCGGCCGGAATCGGCCTACGTCCACGACTAATATGAACTGCGGACTGGGAAATCTCAACAGCCTGAAGCAGCACCTAATGCCGGCCAATACGATGGCGGGGCAGACGCAGTTTGACCAGGTGATCACCGACATTGGCAAAGGCGTGGCGGGGTTGATGAGCCGGTTCTGCAATCGGGACTTTGTCTATGGTGAGAACCTGACGCAGATCTTCCGTGGGAGCCGGAGCCATTGGTATATGCCGAACTTTCCGATTGTGGCCTTTGGGAAAGTGGAGCTGCGATTTTTTGCGGCGGATAGCTGGACCAATATTTCAGGTCAGCCGCTCTCGATCAATGAGGAGACGGGGCTGCTGAGCTTTGGCTATACGCTGGGGGTTGATCCGATCCAGGTGCGGGTGACCTGGACGGGCGGGTATTGGTTCGAGACGCTGGAGCCGGATGATGCCGGGTATCCGAGCGCGCTGCCGGCGGCGATCGCGAACTGCACGGCGCTGGAGCCGGCGAAGTTCCTGCTGCCGGATGATGTGAAGCTCGCCTGGCTGCTGCAGTGCCGTGAGATCTGGAACAAAATCGATAAGCTAGGCGCGGGCCTGGTCGATAAGCCGGATCAGCAGACGTTGACTGGGGCGCTCCGGCTTACGGAGGCGGTGAAGGAAATGCTGCGCGGGTATGTGCGGATGCAGATCTCCTGAAACGTGAAACGTGAAACGTGAATGAGTGAAGTGGTCAAAATCGAGCTGACGCCGCAGGCCGAAAAGATTCTCCGGCATATGACCAATATGCCGCAGTCGATGCTGGTCGATATTGCGAAGGGGATGCAGCGGGCCAATGTGCTGATGGTGTCGCGCATCCAGGAGGAGCGGTTGACCGGAGATGGGCCGTTTCCAGTGGAGGAGCATAAGCTGGGCGTGCGCACGGGGCGGCTCGGGGGCTCGCTGCGCTCGGGGGAGACGATGATTGGCGATAGCAAGGTGGAATCGTCCATCGGATCGAATGTGAAGTATGCGGCGGTTCATGAATTTGGGCTGCCGGTGCATCACCCGGCGCGGGTAGGGAAGCTGCGGCTCAAGACGAATCGGGGAAATTTGGTGAGGCAAGAAGGCTATTCTCATTTAGCCGTCTTCGCTCGGCGCCGCGGCAAAGCCTACAAGGAAGTCGGCGCCATCTTCGGCGAATATACTCAGCAGATGCCGGAGCGGGCGCCGGTGCGGACGGGGATTGCGGAGCACCTGGGCGAATACGGGCAGATGGTGAGCCAGGCCATCGAAGACTCATGGAACGCGCTGAGCGGCGGGGGGGCGGCGACGTGATCACACCCGAGCAACTCTTTGACCAGGTGCCGGCGGAGCTGGCGGCTTATGTGATGTGCGATCCGATCTTCGCGCAGATGCCGGTGGTCGTGGCGGAGAAGGGCAATGTGCGGGCGGAGATGGACCGCCTGCAGGCCACCATCACGTGCATAGGCGGCAAGATTGGGACGGCGCTGATCGTGCTGCCGCTGGTCGCGGATGATGCGTATGACGAGGTGGGCTTCGGGCCGATGAAGTTATTTTCATCGTTCCAGGTGCTTGAAAACGTGGAGTTAAATCACGGGCCGAGCGGGCTGGGGCTCTCTTGCAGGTATCTGGCGCGGCACCTGGTGAAGATCATGAAGCCGTTACGGCTGGGCGGCCTGACAACGGATTGGGTGTGCGATAAGCCGTGCATCGAGCCGGGGATCGTGAAGCTGGCGTCGAGCGAGCTGCAGTCGCGGCTGGTGAACTTTTATACCTGGGAGGCGGACACGGAGCCGATGCAGCAGGTGGCGTCGCTGGCGTTTGCGCAGGCGGGCAACCAGGTGGCGATCAGTTGCGCGACGGCGGGGGCGCAGATCTGGTACACGCTGGATCAGACGTTTCCGGCTCCGCCGAGCGCGGTGCCGGGGTCCACGGCGCAGCTTTACTCGGGACCGATTGCGGTGCCACCCGGCGGCATGATCCGAGGTATGGGAATAATGGGAGGGATGATCTCGTCACAGGTGGAGTGGGCGGCGGTTGAAGTTGTTTAACCACAGAGAACACAGAGAACACAAAGAGAAAGCAAAAATATGTCAGCACCTTTCACAAGAGCATCGCTGAGCCGCGGGGCGGCATTCGGCATGTTCAACGGGGCCTATCTCTACCTGCGCGGGGACTTGGACACCAAGATTGCGCCGGTTTTCAACCCAGTTAACTCGTCGTTAACAGGGCAGATCGATAAGACCAAGAAGGACCTGGTGATCAAAAATACGATCCAGGTGTTTGGGCTGATGCAGGATCTGCCGCTACTCTTTCCTTCCTGGCTGGTGAATCCGGCAGTGGGCAGCTCGGTTTTTGGATCGAGCGACCTGGCCTTGGAGTTCTTCGCGCGGAACAATGATTACGTGATCTATCCGAATACGCAGATCACGAAGCTGCTCGGGCTGCACCTGGGCGTGGACTCGGAGCTATACTCGGCGGCGCTGGAGTTGACTTCGATCATCATGAATGGCGCCAATCCCGAGGACGCATCGCCGATCACGCCGGGGGGCGGTGTGACGTTGACTACGAACACGCCGTACTTTGGGCGGGGGACGAAGACGTTTGCGGCGCCCGCAAGCCTGGCGTTGACCAATTTCGTGAAGACGCGCTGGTCGGCGGCGTGGACGGGCAAGACGGGCCTGACTTCATTTATTGGCCAGAAGGGCTTCGACCTTTCCTGGAACGTCGATCTGAAGCCGTGCGAGGTCGAGGGATGGGGCACGGTGGATATGACGGTGAGCGAGGGCGGCGTGATTGGGCAGTGCAAGGCGATACCCATCGGTCCAACGGGGGCGCAGATCGATACGGCGCAGGCGGTGAACTCGGCGCATGGCGGCTTGCTGAGCGCGAGCGGGGCGGATCTGACGTTGACGGGCGGAACACACTCGCTGGTGCTGAAAGGAGCCGGGCTGCTGGAGAGCGGGACGGTGTTTGGGATTGAACCGCTGCGATCGGGGGAGGCGCTGTGGGAAACGACGCGGGGGTTGGCGGCGGGCGTGGTCAGCGCGGTGGCGACTATCAGTTAACGGCAAGAAACACAGAGAAAGAAAACACTATGGAAGAGCATATCAAAGCGATTGAGGGGCTGATCGAGGTCAATAAGGCCATCACGCCGCGGACTCCATTTCTGGAAGTGGCGCTCGGGGCGCTGCATACGGCGTCTGCCAACGCGACGCAGCATGTGGCGGAGTTGGAACGGCTGGCAAAGGCCAGGGCGGCCACGCTGGCGACACTGGAAACGGCCAGGACGGCTATTGTCCAGGAAGAAGTTTCCATAGCTGCAGCCAGCTAGTGTGGCCCGCACATGCACCATTGTCTGGACGCCGAGCGGCCTGGCGGCGGTAACGCTGTGCGACCTCTCGGCGGGCTGGTTTCCCACGTTCGAACAGTGGCCTAAAGATGCTGTTGAACAGGAAGACCGGCTGGCGTTTGGCGCGAGCGTGTTTCGCTGCATGCGCGGGAATGTGTCAGGGCAGATGGTGTTTAAAGTGGACCACAGCTTTGACTCACCCGATGACGCGGCGGCCTGGTGGCAGACAGTGGAGGATCTGCACGCGGCGTCGGCAGTGGCCGGCAACGGCAACCTGACGGTCACTATCGGTGGCACGGCCTGGTCTTACTCGGGTGCGACTTTTAAGCGGCCGGAGCCAGTGCTGATGAATGCGCAGCAATGGACGCTGCGATATACGTTTGGGGTCGTGACGAGGGACCCGCCGGTGACGGATCCAGGCTGAAGGATGAAAGATGAAGGTTGAATTATGAAAACTGACTCTATGAGAAATTTGGTGCGTGTTGCGTGTTGCGTGTTCGGACTGGCGCTGATGTCGGCGGCGGCATCGACGAATAACACGGCGACGCTGATTCTGCCTCTGATGACGGCCTCGGGGCAGCCATCGGGCCGGGCAATCACGGTCGTGCCCGTGACGGTGCCGGTGACCGATACGACCAACTTTTATTGGGGCGCGCCACTGGTTTATTACAGTACCAACACGGTACCAGGCTGGGGAACCAACGTGGCGGTGATGAACCTGGTGCCGGACACGTATGCGCTGAGCGTGGCGGGGGTGCCAGGTAGCGTCACGTTCACGGTGGGGACCAACCAGGTGGGAGCGACCAATTGGGCGGCGGCATTGAGCGCTAACGCGATAAGCTACAGCTTTGCGAATTTCTTCATCACGACCAACACGCTGACGATCATCCCCGGCGTGACACTGACAAATGGAGAGGGGGGGGTGACCTTGTCCGGGTCGTTTGTGGAACCCACGATCGGCATGGGCCTCCGCACTGCGTCGACCACGGCCACAATCGGTGTCTCCAACATCCCGCAAATCAGTGTGAGTTCTATTGCTGGTGTCACTCATATCCTGTTGTCTAGCACCACGCCGATCGCCGCCAACACTGATTTTTACGCTCCAGGATTCAGCGCTTATGGCACTCCTGGATTTGTGGGGGACGCCTCGGGGGCGACTGGGGTCAATCCTTCGGCGCTGACCGGTTCCGGCCTTGTGCCACTGGCGGCGCTTTCGGGGCTTGGCACGAACCAACTCGACAGCTACGTCAATGGGCAGCTTGCGCTGGCAGGGAGCGGCAGCATATTCACAAACGCCGCAACCTCCTGGATTGATCCGAACGGCACGGCGGGGGTTCGGGGAGTGCAAAGCGCGCCGTTTCCGAATCTCTGGAGCGCAGTCGCTGCCGCACAGCCCGGAGACACGCTGATAGTGCAAGGCGTGCTAACCTGCCCCACGAACCTGCTGGTTGGCGGTTTGATGCTGCAAAACAACGGCGGGGTGATCCTGGCGAGCAGCGGGCAAGATCCGGGGCTGGGGCTGATACTCTCAAATAGCACGCTCAACAATCTCGTGATCAGCAACCTCTCGCAGTTAGATAGCTGCCTGTCACTGCAGACAAACACGTATGGAGCAGTGACGCTGAATAACTGCCTCTATTATCATAACGACACGAATGACGGTTTCCACATGGGCACCATCGTAGGTGGGCCTCAAATCGGCACGCTGGCGGCTTCCGGCTGCACAATCATTGGCACGCAAGAGGGAGTCCACATTCTGCATCTGACCAATGCGCATTTCACCGCGTGCAGCTTCTCCGTTACTGCCAGCATGTATTCGGCGGTCAACTTCGACGACGTCAGCACGGCCACGTTCGACCGTTGCAGTTTCTACGCGGCGGGCGGGACATTTAACGTCGCCTTCCTCAACGAAGCGGCAACCTCGCTCTGCACGTTCAATTTCTGCACGTTTGGGGTGCAGAATTGGCATGGGGCGCTCGACATGGCCTACGAGCAAGAGGAAGGCAATCAGACCAATTATTTCAACAACTGCCTGTTCAACCTGGGAACCAACGCGACGCTGTTTTATGGCCCACTGCCTGGCGGCTCCTCCTATGAGCAATGCTATGCGCAGTTCAACCAGTGCGTTTATTGGCCAGCGTCCACCTCGGTCAATTTCACGAATAACGGCGGCACGACCGTGTTTGCAGGTTCACGAAACAGTTACTTGTTCAACGGGGGCAACATCATGCCCTACAACGTCTACTCGAATAATCCTGCCAGCAACGCCAAGGGGACGTTTACCTCGTTCACCAGCCCCATGCCGACGACCAACACGCCGACGGGCGGAGGAGTGACGAATGTGCTCTGCAGCGACGGGACCAATCTTTACTGGTTCCGGGCTAACCAGCTCCAGTGACCAAGCGTGTTGCGTGTTGCGTGTTGCGTGAAGGAATAGCCAATAGCCGATAGGCAATAGCCAAGAGCCACATGGGCGACGAGCGCGAGTTTAAGATCAGGATCACCACGTTGGCGGATGCGTCCGGGGCGCAGAAGACGGCGGCGGAGCTGGATAAGGTCACAGCCTCTACAGAGGGGGCGGCCAAGGCGACGGAGAAGCATAGCGTGGGGCTGCATGCGATGCACCGGCTGTTTCACGCGCTCAATGAGGTCGTGCCCGGCCTGGGTGTGGTGATGCAGGCGGCGTTCTCGCCCATCGGCGCGACTATCTCCATCGCGGTGTTGGCCTTGCAGTTCTTCCGGGAGCACCTCAAGAAAATCAATGAGGAGCTGGACAAGATGGGCGAAGAGAATGCCAAGCCAGCGACTAACCGGTTGAATGCATTGCGGGATGCGACCGTCTCGGCTGCTGTGGGGATGAATGATTTGCGGTTGAAGCTGGAGGCTGCTTCGCGGGTGGAACAAGATGCCGCCCAAATCACCCAGCGCGCGACGGGAGAGCTAAAGGAGCGGGCCAAGGCGGCGGAGACGCTGGCCGAGGCCACGAAGGATAATGAGCTAGCCCAGTTGGATGTGGTGCACGCTGCCGGACTGGATTCGGAAGATGAATACGCGCGCCGGCGTTTGGAAATTGAACAAGCCTTCCAGGATGAGAAGCGCCAGTTGCAGGAAAATGAGGCGATGCGGGAAATCCTCGTGCGCAGGCGCATCCTTGAAAATGCGGAGATCGCGCAACCGGGTTTGGAGGATAAGGCCGCGGGGGCCGTGCTGACTAAGACTAAGGCACTGGAGGATCTGAATGCGCTGCCGGATGCGGCGGGGGTTGAGCAACGGAAACGAGATAGTGAAAAGGCGCTGAAGGACTTTGAGACGAAATACGCCGCGCATCTGAGCGTCCTGCAGGGCCAAGGGCCGTTTGCCTCGCAATATGCCGCGGATCTGCATGACCAATGGGTGAAGCTCAGCGGGGCGGCGAGCGGGGCTCTTGGCGAATGGCAGAGGCTTCCTGGGGAGAGGGCTAAGCGCCAGGTGGCGGCGGATAATGAATCAGCCGGGGCGGATCGGGCGAGCCAGGAGGCGATTGCGAACCAGAAGTATATCAGCGAGACGGGAGAGGATCTGGGGCGGCGGCGCATGATGTTTGATGCGGGGCATCGTGATAACCAGGAGATCGGCCGCTTAGGCCGGGATACCATGCTGCAACACGAGCGAGCGGGGACGCTTAAGAGCCCGGAAGGGCAGTTCTTCAACGATGTGGCGGGGGCGGAGACGACGTTGCGCCAGGGCGGCCAGATTTCATTGCAGCAGGGATACGAGATTCGGCGGGCGGCTCAGGTGATGAACCAGGCGCATATCGAGAATGGCGCGGCGATGCTGAGCGCGCTGCGAACGAACTCGGCGCAGGTAATCGAGCTGGCGCAGAAGATTCAGCAGTTTGAGAAGCAAATCCGCGGGCTCGCGGGGCCGCCTTAGGCAAACGCTGAAAAGCTGAAAAGC
>QGNH01001251.1_pt4 | contig 19164 bp, 18 predicted proteins | sample 1735481 | NCBI WGS metagenome assembly QGNH01 (sample SAMN09239004, study PRJNA386568) | Viral metagenome, whole genome shotgun sequencing project.
GAGAAGGAGGCAGTCGATAGATACCAGCTCGCCCGTTCGATCCTGGGACCGGTGGCAGCGTCTCCCATGACATGCCCGAACCCGGAATCCGAACCGACCGACCTAAGCCTCCAGGGACTCTACAAACGGCTTCTACGCTGTCCTCACGCCAGGTCATGCGTGCTTCGGAAAGCCGGAAAGGCTCCGTACGAACAACCTTGTCCACTGGAAACCAGTTACGTGATCGATCGTTATGTCCGTTGGACCAACAACGACTTCAACCAGGTACATCCCAACAATCTTTCCGAGACGGATCGCGTAACGATCTCCGAACTGGTAGCAATTGACCTCGGGGAACAACGCTGTCTGGACATCCTCGGTGAGGCTGAACATGCACGCCTGTCCGACATCTCCATCAAGGAGACTGCGAGTAATGGCGACCCGATAGCATGGGAAAAAGTACTGCACATCAACCAACAGGTTTTGGAAGGTCTATCTGCCAGACGTACAAGAATATTGAAGTCGTTTGAATTGACTCCCGAAATGAAGACCAAGAAGAAGAAATACGAAGGCGGCGAAAAGGGTGCCGACCTCAGTTCAATTCAATCGTCACGCGCCGAGAGGCTGAAACGCGGCCTCGTTATCGAAGGCTAACAAGTTTCCCCACTTGCGGTGAAACGCCGCAGGTTGCTGTACCCGAGGAGCGGGGCCTTAACCGGCCCCGTTTCAATCACCCTGCGAGGTAGGAATGGGAAAAGGTATTGGTTCTGGGGCGGGGCGCCCACGTTTGCAAGTCCCATCGGGTTCCGAGCTTCTGCAAAAGATTCTCGGCACCAAGGATCAGACGAAATCCATACGGGAGTTGGCGGCCGATTATGGGGTTTCAGTGGACACCATTCGCCGCCGATTGAACGAACACGGCACTTCTAATACTGGAGAGAATTCCAAGACAAGTCCAAGCCGCCGGGTCGTCATTCCATCAACGATTGCGATCTCCGCCTCCCAGGAAGGCGTACCTGAACCAGTAATTCCCACGCCAGAGTTTTGCCAGCCGATACCGCCGCCGCCGGCCGCCGAGCCCGCAGCAGCGGCGGCCCCACCAGTCGCGGAACCCGAAGACAATGGAGCTGCGTTGTTCTTCGAAGAAGACTACACCTATAACCGGGACAGCGACACGTATATCACGTTCCTGGATAGCGCCCCGAAACCCATCTTGATGCCAGGTGTCAAGCACCGGGCGATGGTACGGGCCTATTCCAACTGGGACGGCCAACCCTCGACCATAAACGAGATCTGCCGTCAATTCGATTTCCCGCGCCAATGGTTCCACGAATACAAACAGGTCCACGGTTGGACCCACGACAAAGAACCGTTCACGGACGAAGAAGTACGCGATCGACCGACAGGAGAACTGGTCGAAGAATCGCTTCAGATGAAGCGGCAGTTGCTGTTCCGCAAGTTCGCCAAGCGCGAGTGGCAGGAGACACAGGTTGCCGCCGAGAAGTGGTGGGACTTCGAACAGAGTGTCATGCAGCCGTTGTTCGAGCACATCTCGAACAATGCGCCGCGCTATCAGCCAGCCCTGCTGGATCTGAAACCCTCCACGAATCCGTTTGCCGTGATCTTCGCTGCCTTCGATATCCACTACGGCAAAGGCGCATGGCGTGACGAGACCGGAGAGTCTTTCAGCCGACAGGAGTGTCACGACCTACTGATGCACCACACTGCGGCATTGGGAACCGACGTAGCCAGGTATGGATGGCCGGAGAGAATCATCGTTCCCATCGGCAGCGACTGGTTCCACGTAGACAACGGCGAACATGAAACCTCGCATGGCACCCGACAGGACATGGACGGGACATTTGCTCAGATGCTCATGGAAGGCACCGAACTGGCCGTTGAGTACATCGACTATCTGCGCCAGATCGCTCCGGTTACGATGATCGCCGTCGATGGTAATCACGATCGCGCGGCTTCATTGACCATGGCGATGTATGTACGTGCCTGGTTCCGCCAATCAGAAGACGTCACCTGCATCGTGCAGCCGACACCGAGACAGTATGCCGAATACGGCAATACCTTATTGGGATTCTGTCACGGGGACTCCATGAAGGTCGCACAACTGGCAGGCATGATGGCCAGCGAAGCCCGCGAGGCATGGGGACGCACTCAGAACCGCGCCTGGTTTACCGGGCATCTTCACCACGAAGTTGTTCGTGAACTTGACGGCATCGTTCAATATCAATTACCGAGTCTCTCGGCTGTCGATCGGTGGCATAAGCGCAGCGGCTTCTGCCTCTCCAAGCGTGCGCTCACAGCGTATGTGGTCGATAAAGTTGAAGGCCCAATCGCTACCCTCATCTCCCCGGTTCAAAAAGATATCCCCTTCGGTTTCAAGATGCCGGGCGATAAGTACATTTCCGCCGCTGCATAGGGAGTCTCCCGTGCGCGCATTAGATGTCTTCATTCGAGACAAAGACAGGCGCGGCCTCATACGCCGCGCTTTGTTGCGTTACCACAAAAACAAGAGCGAGCACATGGAAGGCGCTCTGGTTCGAGTTGGTATCGGCCAGTTTCATATTGAAAAACTCATCAACCTGAAGCTCACCCAGGCCGATGGCGGCGCCGTGACCTACGATGACGACGATTTCAATGCCAAGAGAGCCGCGGCCGAGGCCAACGGACTGAAACTCATTACCATTCATTCGCACGTCTACCGTGATTCTTCCTGTTCCCGGGAAGATCACACCACGGGTGTCGAATTCGGTGAAGTCCTGGCCGGTGTAATCGCCATCTGGGACGAGAAAGACCGAGCCCGTACCGCCCTCGACTTCTGGGTCCCCCAGCTCCCCGCCAAAGTCAACGTCGTCAAATCGAAATAATCTCATGCTTCCTGCCGATAATAACTTTCGATTCGTGGAAGGTGGCATCGCCGTTGGCTTTGGCCTCNNNNGATCTACAGTCCAGACGCCTATGGGTCATGGCCCCACTCGAAGGCATCGAGATCGGACATTCCCTGCACGACATGTTCCGAATGGAGTCCGTGCTCAAGAGTCTTCCTGCTGAGAAACGGATGGCGGCCGAAGGTAAGTTCTATGCCAAGGCATTTGGCATACAGATTGGCATATTCGCAGCCGGGAAATTCCTCTCTACACCCTGGAACAATCACGCGAACAAGAAGCACCTGGCTCCCAATCGGAAAGCTCAGATCCAGGGCCTGCAACACAGCGGCGTCATGGCCGCCCGGCGGAAGGTTGAAACCGACTTCGGATCTCCCTGGCAGGGTTCTGCCATGTCCGGTGAGATAGCGGCGGCCCTGGCGCGAGGTGAATACGTCAACGACCTCGGCCAGACGCCCACGACCCTCAATCAGATCGAAGATATCTTCGGCAAGTTCAGCTCGGCCAAACCGAAATACATCGCCTCCGGCAAAGAGCACATGGTCTTTGATCTCGGCGACAAGGTCGGCCGGGTCGGTTACGGCAAGGCGACTGCAATCCCGGATCTGCCTGAAGTCCTGAAACCGCTCGCCGCGATCGACGTAGGACGCCACCATGTTTACGTGATGCCTAAAGTGACAACCGCAGGTGTGGCCCCAGAGATGGTCGAGAACATGACCAAGACCCTGGCCGCGAAGGGTTGGCGCTGGGATGCGCATGCCGGGAATCTTGGATTCCAAGAAGGTAAGGCACTGATCATCGACCATGGTGCCATGCGGAAGTTGGTTCAGACGGCACAGGCCGAGACCACCCAAGTTATGAGAGCCGGTGAAGGATCTGCGATCGTTTCCGGCCTGGCGCGCGCGGTGCGCGCTATCGGGTCGCGCGTGATGCGCGGAGTGTAAGTCTTTTCCTGCCTATACTACACAACCTGTGAAGGAGTATTTCTATGGGATTCAATGTCTTCAGTCAACCTCTTAATCGTGCCAGGCTCGGTGGTTTTGCCGGAGCCGGCGCGGCCGCAGGTGCCGGAGCTGGAGCCCTGCTTGCCGGACGCAACCATCGCACCGCGGGTGCTGTCGTGGGTGGCGTCGTGGGTGTCGGGTTGAGTTCAGGTGCCGGAATCTACGGTAGGTCGGCTATATCTGCGATGTCTGGGGCTCCTGGTCTTGTCAGGGATGCGTTCACTATGGGTCGCGAAGGCGGCGGCATGTTGAGTGGCGTGAAAGCCGCGGCCAGTATGGCTGGTCTCGCAGGTCGAGCTGGTCTACAGGGAGCTTTGAGAAACCCGAACATCACCGAGGGACTAGCGAAAGACTTCGGAAGCGTGCGTTCCGCCGCGGTCTCCGGATACCAGAGAGCCGCTCAGTTCCTTAACAGGTTCCGCAAATAAATGATCAGTCCCGGCAAATTCATGCTCGGAGCCGCGGGGGCATCAGCTCTCGCCGGCATGTACACCGGCATCCGGACTGCCCCGGAAGACTCGGGTACGGAAGATAAGATCGACCGGGGTGCTGGCGTCGCCGGGACGTTTGCTTTCCTTGGCGCCGGGGCGGCGGCGGCCGGATACGCTGCTGCGAGTAAGTTCTCGTTGAAGGGCGCGGCTTCCGGACTCAAGAACAGATTCCAAGCAAGCAATCGGCAGTACAACCGTTTACGTGCCAAGGCCACTGCGCGCGCCGCGCGCGCCACGCATCTCCCAGGCCGGATGGTCGGCCCTGCCACTCAGGGAGCCTACGAACACACGATGCAGGGTGTCGAAGGCAGAATGACTTCGCTCTACCGATCGCACGGTTCGACCCTGGCTTTCGCCGGAGTCGGAGCTGGAGTCGGGGCGATCATCGGCGGCGCGGTTTCTAAAGGCGATCGTACCCAGGGTGCAGCTAAAGGAGCTGCTATCGGAGCTGGAGTCGGAGTTGTAGCCAAAGGCGTTGCCGCAGCCGCCCTCAAATACAGCAGTCTCAGTGCTGGTGGAAAGAAAGCAGGAGGCCTGGCTGGGTTAGTTCTCGCCAGCGCCGCCATATACGGTGGCGTTCGCGCCGCGACGCGCGCGCCGGAGTCGTCTACCTATGGTGAGACTGACGCAGCCGGACAGACTCAATATTCCGACACTTCCGTAGCCGATCGGGCACGAATGATGAACGCCTCGGGCGACATGGTATTCGGCCTCCACAACATGAGGCATTAACCCGTGAATTTCCCAGGACAAGCAGCTTTTCAGACAGCGGCCAGCAATCTTTCATCTAAGGCCGGGATCTGGGGCTCGATGCGGGTCGCAGGTATGAGCGGCCTGATGGTAGGACTTCCGTTCGCTGCCGCCGACGCCGCCCGCCAGAAACCCGGAGAACGTCTTCCTACCCTGGCCGGCCGGACCATGGGATTGACGACGTTTCCGATCATGTCAGCAGCATTCGCCACCGGATTGATGTTGGTTCCCGGTATTGGACCTGTTGCCGTCGCGGCACTGGCGCCTTTGGCAGCCATGTACCCCAATGCGATGTTTGGCAAGTCCCTGGCACGCGGATTCCGCGAGATGTCCCAGTTTTCACGTAACGTCCGTCGCCTGGAAATGGGTGGCGATTACCAAGACACGCTTTCGGCAAAAGCCTCACGTATGTCGGCCATTCAAGAGATGAATGCCACGCTCGTAGCGTCCCGCAGGTTCTTAGGCCAAGAGGCTGTGTTCTATCACCAATAAGGAGATCTCATGCCAGTACCGAACGTCACTTTTCCGCCCGACCCCGCCGGCCAGCCGCAAGATCCATTGCCTCAGCCTGTACCTTCGACTTTGCCGGATAGCGCCGGGTTCTTGCCGCCAGTTCAGACGTGGCAGGACGAGGAATTCCCGTCACAGCTCCCAGTCGCACCTTATGTGCGACTTCCGATTCCGTGCGCCCCCATCTGGGGGTTCGAGACGCCGTTCACGGTCGGAGATCTTCAGCCGCGGCAGGCCCCGGGCGCCACGCCCATCAACTCAGTGGCGGCGGCAACGAAATCGGCAGCCGTATCTCTTGGTTGTCAGCGTTACGAGATCTCACCGTTCTTCAGCGATCCCAATGGATTCTGTGACCTCAACATCTATAGGGTCGATTCCACCGGAGACACTCTCGTCAAATCGTTCGCGCGGATCACGCGCTACTCCAAAGGGTTGTTCGTCGGCGGCCAGGATCTCATTGTCATCGACGGGCTCCCCATCAAAGTCGAGGTCTTGAACTTTTCCGCCGGCTTAACGATGACGGTCAACGTCACCGGTCACTAATCCAGCCAGCATCACGGCCAGCGCCTCTTTCTGTCCTTCACAGATACGCGCTGGTTATCTTCCCTGTCCAAATCCATGTCCGACTTCGTACCCATTGAAAATCTGCGTTCGCGTGAAGAGTTCATGGCCGATCCTTTCTTTAAGAAGGTCGCCGAACGCGCGAAGACCAAGCCCTCGTACCCGGGCTTGCACCGTCGTATGCAACACCCGACGTGTCAGCAATGCCAGGCAGAGTTCAGGAAGAAGTATCCAGACGTTCCATTCGAGCCGAACTGCGAAGGAGTTTACACCGAGGAAGATTTCCAGTATGCCGCCGAGTCCTCCGACCTGTCGTATGAGGAAGCGCGCGAGATGCTCGATGTTCTCTACTGGGCCGAGCGTTACATCGTTCTCAAAGATAAAGACGGAAACTTCGTTCCGTATTCCATAGAGTCGCATCCCTTTCAACTTCCAGTCCTGCAATGCACCGCACAGTATCAGGTCGATCGCATGGGCCGCGGCATGGGAAAGACCACCCTGGGTGTCATCCTCGAACTCCAGAAGTGTTTCACCAAGCCGAACTACGAAGTCCTCGTGCTCTGTCCTGCGAAAGCTCAGGCTCAACTCTGGTACGAGGAAATCAATAATCAGATTGATAATTCCCCTCGATTACGGACGTCACTGAAGAATTCCAAGCAATCTCCGTACTTCGTTTTTAAGTTTGGGTCCGGGTCCAAGATCAAGGTGTTTACCGCTGGGTCGAAGGCTGGCCGTGGGGCCATCGCGATTCGCGGACAGAGTCCCAGACGTGTACGACTCGACGAACAGGATTACCTGGCCGAGGCTGATTACGATGCCGTGATGGCGCTCCTGCGCCGGTTCCCTGAGTCCGAGTTCCATGGATCTTCGACACCGACCGGCGCGCGATCGATGTATTGGCAGATGTGCTGCGGCCTTTCGGAATACCGCGAGTTCTACATCCCGATCACTATGAAGGTCGGCTGGAACCGGGAACTGGAACTGAAGTATCGCAAAGAAGCCAAGACGGCCGACCGCTACAACCATGAATACCTGGCACTGTTCGGCGACCTGGAAGCTGGCGTCTTCAAGTCCATCACCGTTGATGCGGCCAAGAAACAATACCGCTACGCCGAGATCGAATACTCCGTCAACATGATGGAAGTCATCCAGACGAACTGGTACGACTGCAAATACAACCCGGCCAGAAACTACATCCTGGGTTGCGACTGGAACGGCAAGGGAACCGGAACACGGATCAGAATTACCGAGTACGACCCGGCCACCGGCATCCGCCGCTGTGTCTATAAAGAAACAATCGACCAGGATGGCGCGACAACGGATACCAGCCTCCGGCATATCCAGCTTCTCAATCGTCTCTGGAACCTGGATCACATCTACTGCGACAGAGGGTTCGGTTTCGCGCAAGACGAATTACTGCGCAAACTTGGGCGATACCCCGAGAAGGGGTTCGAAGCCCACGACCAGCGCCTGATGCGCGCCAACTTCGTCGGCTCCAAGGAACAACTGAAGACCAACCGGCTTGTTCCCAAGCGTGATCCCAATTCCCCCTACATCGACGACAAGGAAATGGAGCGCGAGACCAAACCGTTCATGGTCGAAGGCGCCCAGATCGCCATGGAACAACTCAGGGTCGCGATCTCCGCAGAGGACGAACGACTTGAGATGCAGATGCGGGATTACCGAGTCAAGAATTGGAGTGCCAACGGACAGGCTTCCAGTTACGAGGCCAAGACCGAAGGCGATCATGATTTAGACGCCTGGATGCTCTCGATGCTGGGCATCGAGTTGAATTACGGCCTCTTCTTTGACCCCAATGCTCACAACCGTTTGGCACAGCTTATGCATGTGTCATCGTTTGGTGGAGGCGTAGAAGCCAAGATCGCCGCCGCTCGGCAGCGAATGAGTGCGCAGGGCGTTCCATCCCGCGTCACGCAATCCACCAAGAATAAAGAAGACGACTGGAACATCGTCCTGGCCCAACGAAATGGCGCAATGATCGCGCCGAGCAATGCCGGAGCGAGTAGAGCTTTTTCAGTCGGCATGCGTACTTCTATATTCCGTAATCAGCAGACCACTCGGGAACGATACGGAAAAGGAAACCGGAGATCTTACTAAGTGGACGTCTCTTCCAATCTCGGAGATTACTACGCTCAGTTCAATCTACCGATTGATGTCACGGCCATCGATAAGTTGACCAAATGGCCGAATCTTCAATCCGTGGGGCATGATGCTCAACTGAAAGACCTGACCAGCAACTTCCACGGCGTAGTGGATGCCAAGGTTCAATTCCTGAAACACACCATGGCTAATCCCCGAGTCCTGATCGCAAGTTGGCAGGCCATCATGCCCATGATCCTGGGAAACCAGGAAGTTGCCAAACTCATGACGATCGCCCCCGTACTTGGAAATGTCGGAAAGAAAGTCCTCGACTTCCCCAATATGGGCGCAGTCTTCTCTTCGTCAGCCGGTGAATTAACGGTTGGTGTTCAAGCAGTTGGTCAAAAGTTGGGCGTCTAATCGCATGTCCTTTGAACCATTCCAATACGTGTACACCCCGCCGGTAACGGTACCGGCCCCACTCAGGGTTCTCCCTGTCGCGGTCACGTCCCAGAATTCCCAGAAGTCCCAAACTCTGGCAGGCCAACTGATTTCTCGACTCAACGACATCGGTATCACAGCCGCCTATCTTCAAACAATCGTTCTGAATCGTTGTGCAGGTTCAGGTGTGACCTTCGCCGCCGGTGAGAATCCTGATCTGGCGGCCGCATTAGGAAGGATCTACCAGACCACGGACCCTATCCCCGGAATCTCGATCGAGATGTATAACAACATGCTCGACTCCGAACTTGCCCTCATGCAGATGGATGCGGCTCTGGGAAACGATGCCGACCGGGAGGCGTCTCCTTATCAAGTCGCCGACCTGATGACCGCGACGAAAGCGTTCGAAGACGGCGTGACATCGTCATTGGATTACGCGAGCAATCTTTCAATGTTCCTGCGCACGCTGAAAGGCGACCAGCTAATCTGTCAAAACTTGGCGGAAGATATCGCAGACTATCCTGCCTACCGAGGTACGACCTCGACTCTCACGGCCGGACTGGATCTGTCTCCGACGGCGAATCAGCTCTTCAACGATTACCTCGACAGCGTGAGTAACAACTACAGCCGAACCTTTTGCCTGATGACCACGCCGGGGCACGTCGAGGCTGACATCGCAAACATCGCAGATAAATTCTTCAACGATCCAATCCAAGACCTAATGAAGGTCGGGACTGCCCTGTCTGCCCTTCAGACTCTCACGCATGGTGTATCGCTGAGTGCCCTTGGGAGTGATCTGACGAACTTCATGTTCGTGCGCATGCTGTCGGAAGTCGGTTCCATCTTCAATCAGATGGACCGCATGTTTAATCTCGCGGTCGCTCCCTTGAAAGTCTCCGTTGGCCAGGTCGCCGGTCTGGCGCGTATGGCCCAGTCCGTCGGTTCAAAGGTAGGGTTCGTGGCTTCCGGCGGACTCAAGGGTATGGTATCGGGTAATCCTTGCTCCGGTTCGGGCTCGAATCCCAGCGCCAACGCATCCAGCCAGGGAACGATAACGGCCAATCCCCTAGCCCTCAATACGCCAGGGACTTCCATTGAGAACGCCTGGAATCAGGTCTGCGGCCCGATCACATCGGGTGTTGCCTCGCTCGCTTCCCATCTAAATTGGGCCACCAACACAGTCGATCAGAAGAACCAACTGATTCAGGATTCCTTGCGTAAACTCCAGAATCGCCGGATCGGGGATACCAACGATCGCATTCAGCTCATGTGTTCGTTGCAGGCCGTTACATCCCTGATCGGTATCGCAAAAGCCTTCGTTCAAGAACGACAGACAAGTCCGACCCCCGTCACCTCCCAGGATCAACTGGAATCGATGGGACGCATACTAAACAACCTTACGTCGCCGAGTGGGTCTTCCTACGCTATCCAGAATGGAAGCGTGGTCGTTACTCCGCCGACCGTTCCCCCGGTTCCCGACAGTGCCGAAACCGTATTTAACGCTGGCGGGGCCAATCGAGTAACTACCAGCGACATTCTCCAGGTCCAGATTGGAGCCCCGAGTGCTACCTAACGTCAATACACCTACCACGACCGAACAACCTGTGGCAGTAATCGCAGGAGCGCCTCTGCCCGACTTGGCCGATCTCCAGGTTCATAAAGCCCTCGATCCCCGCAGTTACCGCCAATTGGATACAACGGCAGGCGTCGTTCACTCGACTCCTGAATTCGTGAAATCCAGAAAGATCAACGGGAAAGAGATCAATGCAGCCACCGAAGGTCTCGGAGATAGATCGCGATCCTTGCGGCCCGCTTACCTTGCAATGGAAGATCGTCTCATTAGAGCCGATGAAAAGGATGGCAAGAAAGTAATTGTTCCCACGGGATCTCTGGCAAAAGTCGAGAACCAGTCGGACTGGTCCGGGAATTACTGGGCGCATTACGGGCCGATCAAACCGGAATATCCACTCCTCGAAGGTTTCACTCTCTACGATGTCGAAGTCTACGTGCAGCAGGCCGTCCGCCGCCGCACGTCGTTGATGTTTCGCAACGGGTATTCGTTCAATGGAGCAAATGCACGACTGATCAAGTACATCAACAAGCGCATCAATCAGATCGCCTACGTGATGGGAATCACCTGGGCGAACTTCATGCGCGAAGTTCTTACCTGCCTGGCGCTCTGCTCCAACTGTTTCCTGTTGAAACTGCGATCGAACGTAGATGGAGAATCCGGCGGAGTTTCCAACGAACTCAATAAGAACCGGGCTCCGATCGCGGGTTTTGCCATGATCCCCCCGCACACGATCTTTCCCTTTGTCGACAAAGGGGTCATCGTCAAGTGGAGACGATTCTATAACTGGAGCGTTAAACCCTGGGACGATTACAAACCGGAAGACATCATCCATTTCAAGTGGGACCGTAAGCCCGGGCACATCTTCGGTACTCCTCGGCTGCAAGCCGTACGTGACGATATCTTTGCATTGCGGCGGTTGGAAGAAAATGTCGAGCTTCTGTTTCTCAACTTCCTCTTTCCGCTACTTCACGTAAAAGTTGGCACGGACGATGCTCCCGCCGGTTATCTTCCCGGAGGTCTCAGCGAGATCCATGCCACTCGTAACCTGATCGAGCAGATGCCAAAAGAAGGCGTTTTCGTAACCGATCAAAGAGTGTCCGTCGAGAACACGGGCGCTCAGGGAGAATCCCTCGACCCTTCCAATCTCATTGAACATTACAAGAAGCGGATCTTCACCGGTCTGGGCGTAAGCGCATTGGATATGGGCGAAGGCGATACCGCCAACCGTTCGACCGCCGACAACGTCTCGCAGGCCTTGAAAGATTCGATCAAGTACGACCTCGACCAGTTTGCCGACCAGGTGACGATGCAAATCCTGCGGGAACTGTTCTCGGAAGCAAACTTTACCTTATCCGTCCAGAACGCGATCGCCGACGTCAAGTTGATGTTCAAAGAGATCGACATGGACAACAAGATCAAGGAAGAGACGCACGCAACCCAGCTTTACCAGAATAACGGCATCACCCATTCCGAATACCGCAAGCGGATAGGCGAGAAGGGGATGTCGGACGAGGAGCACCAGGATACGCACTTCCAGCGGCACGTTGTCGGATTGGCCAAGGCCCAGGGAGATGTCGATATCAAGGTTGCCAAGAATACTCCGCGGCCGGTGGCCGGCGGCGCCAAGAAGAAAGGTGGGAAAAAAGGTAAGAGCGGACGCAAGACCTCCACCGCCAAGAAAGCCACGCCGACAAAGAAATCCACGGCGAATAAGATGCGTCCGGAAAACCAACACGGGAAGAACAATTCGCCACGAAAAGCGCGTAGCTCTGCAATTCAGATCGGACTCTTCTCACATTTGAAGGATTCCGTGGAAGCCGCGCAAATAGCGGGTGAAACGACTAATTGGAAATCTATTTCCGCGCGCGCGATCGACAATTTCTTCGCACGACTTATAGCAGAGCGCGGAAGTTCCTATACTAACCAACTCCGGATGCAGATTGACCGACTGAAATCAAAAGTCGGACAGACAACTGACCCGGACTTGATGTTCGCTCTCGTAGAGAAAGAACTGAGCCGGGACTGCTACGAGGGCCTGAATGTCAACGAACTCGAACATTCCGATGAAGCCAGCCGGGAATCCCGTCCAGAAGGTTCCCCTGGAACAAGCGATCGCGAATCCTAATCTTCTTCGCCGTCTCGTAACTCCACTCGATCCAGGTAAGTAATAGTTTCATGCCTCGCCTGTACATGCGGGACTTCCTGACACTGGACCTCAGGACAGCCGACAAGCGGCTTATCAGTTACGACGAACAAGGTCTTACCCAAAGCCTTCTGGTGCGGGTAGCCGCTACGCACAGCGGAATCATCAACGGGAACATGCGGTTCTACCGCCCCGACAAGATGATGACAGGAACGCCGACCTGGGTGGACATGAGTTGTTACCCGCGTCCGGTACTTCCTCACCACGATGAAGAAGCTGATCCGCTGGGTCGCGTGCTGGAAGCAAAGTATGTGGATCTGTCGTACCTGTACAAGGCCGACTATCCCATTCTGAACGACTCGGTCTTCTACTGTTCGGACGCTAAGAAGCGGATGAGCACGTTGGAGACGGTTGATTGGATCGTCGAGAACCTCTGTTCCCAGAAAGATTACCGGGGACTCGGGTACATCGAGTTGGGCTTGAAGATTACCGAGCCTGACGCCATCGACAAGGTTCTCCGCAAAGAGTTCCTGACCGTCTCGGTGGGTTTCGGAACCGACTCCGCAGTTTGTTCAGTATGCCATCAGGATTGGGCCGTCGATGATCGTTGCGATCATCAGCTCGGCAAGAAGTACGACGGCAAACTGGCTTTCGTGATTTCCGGTTCGATGGACTTCCACGAATGCAGTTTTGTGAATCAGCCAGCCGATCCGTTCGCCACCACCTTGAGTATCGAACGACTGACCGATAGCCGCCACCGTGCATTTCTCCTTGGCTTGCCGCTTCGCGAACAGACAGAGCGCACCACCGCCGCTGGCCTGGTACTGACCGACGCGCTTTACAGCGCGGACATTGAAAGAGTTGAGGACAAAGTTGAGATGATCGACCTGAAAGCAATATCCGACGAGATCAAGTCCGCGGGCCTTACATCGGAACGCGCCCTGGCGATTCGCAAGGAACTCACCGATTACTCAGCCGACACCGATGCCGGCAAGAAACAGACCAAGAAACTCCTCTCGACCGTTGTGGCCAAGATCAAGGCAAATGACTGGGAAGTAATTCCCGTCCGCAGTGTTGACAGTCAGAAGGCTGATAGTGAGATCGCCGCCGCTGACGCCGCAGTTGCCAAAACCGTGTTGCCTACATCTACATCCGACACCACAGATTGCGCCGATGGTGCCTGTGACTGGACTGACGCGCTGACCGATGACCTGGATAAGGCTTTCTTCTCCAGAACAGAAGACGAACTGTACGCGGATCTGGCAGTTGAATTGGACGCGATGAAGACCGAAGGCGTCCTGACCGATGCCCAGATGACAGACGCAAAGTTGAGTTCCGAAGCGCGGAAGAAATTGAAGGGCACCAGCTTCTGTGGCCCCAACCGTAGTTTCCCCGCCGAAGACTGCGCCCATGTTACCGCCGGAAAACGGCTGTTGGGTCGGGCCAGTGTCTCCGCCGCGACCAAAGCAAAGATCAAAGGTTGTCTCGACCGCAAGGGTAAATCCCTGGGATGCGTCGGCAAGGATGGCTGCACCCTCGATAACGCAGACGGCCTGGTCATGTCCGATGCCGTGAAGAAGGTCTTCGAGATGGAGCAGTGCAAAGACGCGCACGAAGAAGTACGTGGGACGGTCAACACGCTGGACACCCAGTATGCAGCCCTGCCCGACGATCGCAAGCGTCATCTCCGCTGGGCACTCGGTTCCCTGATCAGTTCCTGGTACAGCCGTGAAGAGCATGACGATTACATGCGCTGGCTGACCAAGGATGAAGATTCCGTAATGGTCATCGCGAAGTCGGAACACGATACCTTGACCGACGCGATCACGAAGTTCGACGCGACTGAGAAGGAATTGCGAGACGCAGTCGTCGCGGAAGAGAACTCGAAGCTGAAGATCCTGAAACAGTGCAAGGACACTTTGGCAACGATGATCGTTCTGCATAAAGTTCTGTCAGGTGCAAAAGGCTTCCAAGGCCTGACCACCGACCAGATCAGTGAAGCGATCGCGAAGCGCGCGGGACGGGATCTTTCCAGCCTGACCGATATGCGCGACGAGATCCTGGAAGAGCTTCAGTGGGCAAAGCCCGCAGGAGCAGCCTCGGCCGCCAAGGTCACCGAACCTACCGGGCTTGAGGTATCCGACAGCGCGCAGGTGACTGACCCGGCTCCCAAGGCCGGCACTGACGACGCCGCCAAAGGCGCAGGTACGACGGTCGAGAATACAGACGCGATCGAGATCCCAGTGAAGTTCCCAGTCATGGACCCCGCAGAATCCAGACGTCATGCGGCCCGCCAGCGGTTCAAGAAAGCAACTGAGTAATAACCGTCCCGCCCAACCATAGTTCTTAGGAGATTTTCCAATGTCCTCAGGTTTCACTACTGTTCCTGGTTTCGACCAGTTCAACGACTTTCGCGGCACGACTTATGGCGTTGACCGTAGGGGTCACACTACCCCTTCGCCCGATGCTTGCGATGAGTTCCGTCCCTTCATGCCGGTTCCTTATCCGGCCGCCTGGTTGCCGATTCGGCGTCGCGCCGAAGGTCACCCGGTAGCAGCCGGTGTCGTCCTGAGCGAGGGTTACCTCATCGGCGTCGACAAGAGCGGCGCACTGATTCCCGCCGGTTACACCTGCGGCGATATGGGTACGAAAGCCAATGGCGGTCAGTACTGCGTGATCGTGTACTCCCAGTACGATGTGGGCACCGTCACCAATCCTCAGACCGGTCTCAAAGTTCAGGCCGCAGGCGAGCACGTAGTTCTTGCTGCTCCGACCGATGGCGTCGCTGGCGATCAAGTCACTCTGCCTGACGGCATCGTGGTTACGATCTCGGCGGGCGACGTTACCTGGGCGCATGCTTGCACCCTGATCCCTGGCGGCAAAGCAAAGGCCGTGGGCTTCGCAGTTCGCGATGTCTTTGTGTACATCGGCGGAATTCAGATCACCGATCCGACGTTGGCCGGCGGCATCAAGTATCTCCTGCTCACGCAGCGTCCGGACCAGATGCAGGTCACGAATTACATGCATGAAATGGGTACCTGTATTCAGACCCGCTTCGTGCTGCGCCTCCCCTGGATCGGTGCAACCCCGAGCACGTTGACGTCATTGGCTGCGACTGATGGCGTACTCGGATACGTCCAGACCGATTACAGCCGCAGTTTCGTCCACTTCACCGGCGCGCAGGGCAACGTCAAAGGCACCTTCTACCTGGGTTGCGCTGTCGTTCCCAACACCAAGAGCAACGGTTCCGATGCGGGTCATTACGCTCCGTACGATCCGGCCGTCAACGAAGCAGACGATATCTGCGGTCGAGTGATGGGTGTCGAACTGATGTACCCGATTATCGACTATGCGAACCGCGTCCGTACCCAGTACGAGCGCGCGACCGAATTCGTCGGTCCCCGCATGGACCCCAACCCCGTCACCTTCCAGATGGGCGGCTCGGCCACCAAGGGTATGGATTACGCCATCTCGATCACCACGAATGGCTTGTTCCAACTGGCCCTCGGACAGCAGAAGCCAGTCCATAACGAGTACGCGACTTACGTTCTCGTTCACGTCAACTGCCGGTAATCCCAGCCGGTGGAAGCTCCAGATGAAGCTCCCCCTGAACATCACTCACGGTAAGGCCGTCGTCACAGACGGCGGCCTCCGATGCGCCAATACCCGGCTTCAGAACAACCAAGCCCGGGTCTGTAATGCGCTTCTCCTGAAGCTCAATCCACTTGGTCAAGTAGCCGGCGACCTGAAGTGCAAACGCTGCGGCCAACAGATTGTCGTCGAGCTGGTAACACCTCGCGCCTAACCGAGTTTCTCCAGTCTCTCCATTTCATTCCAACGAGCCCGCATTCACACGGTCCCTCGCCACTTTGCCAAACCCGAGGAGGGTTAGTTCAATGTCCACTCGTAAGACTATCGACTTCCAGGACAAGGTCGTAAAGAAAGATCTAGCCCGCGTCGAGTCGATCTTCCGCTGCAATGGTTTCGATCCCGAGTCGGAACGTACACTCAGCATGAAGGATGCCCTCGACATCCCGCAGGCTGCGTTCCTGATCCCGAGGGTCTTGACCCAGATCGTGCAGGAAGGCGTAGAGCCGCTGTTGATCGGCACCAGTCTCCTCCAGGAGATTGACTACACGCCCGGTATGCACACCGTCTTCCCGGCGTTCGATATTCTGACCGCCCGCGAAGTTGGCGATGGTGCGGCGCTTCCGATCTTCAACATCAACGTCGGCGGCGGCAACACCTACGGAGTGCAGGTCAAACGGCACGGCTTGCAGCTTCGCATCACTGAATCTTTCATCCAGAACAGCACGTATCCCTGGCTGCAAATGTGGTTGCGACTGGCTGGAAACGCTTTGGCGCGGCACAAGGAAGAGTACATTTTTAGCTTCATCCGCAGCCTGGGCACGGTAGTTTTCGATAACAATACCGCTGTCCGCACCACCGGTTATGTCGGCACGAAGCCGATGTACGGCGCCACCACCGGCCGCACCGCGCAGGGCCAGTACAACGGCAGCTTTACAGCGGACGATCTGTTCACGATGTTCGCTCAGGTGTTGATGCAGGGATTCATCCCCGACACCATGTTGGTTCACCCGCTCCTGTGGATGTCCTTCATGCGTGATCCTGTGATGAGGGAATTTGCCCGCGAAGCTGGCGGCGGAAGTTTCTTCGCGCAGTTCACCGGCAACGCAGCGGCCCAGGCGTACCAGGGCTTCTACAACAACAAGGGACTCGGCCAGGGCCTTGGCCAGACGCAGGGCAACATCACAGGCCCCGAGTCGCTTCCGCAGAATGCAACCTCGGCGTTCCAGATTCCCGGCTACGCCAACTTCGGCAACCTGCGCATCCTGGTCTCTCCGTTCTTGCGGTTCGATACCACGACCAAAGAGACGGACATCATCATGTTCAACAGCCGCAACCTCGGCGCGTTGATCGTGGATCAGCGGCCTCAGGTTCGTAGCTGGGACGATCCCCAGTACAACATCGAGAACATCGCGATTGAAGAGCGATACGGTTTCGGTGTGCTGAATGAAGGGCAGGCAATCGCCGTGGCTCGTAACGTAAAGGTGCGTGCAAACGCGATGTACCCCGAAGCGCGTCCGATCGTTTCGATCGGTGCCGACAACACTCTGTACGAGTCGGCGCTCAACCTGGTCGGTGCTACACCTATCGATGTCAACGCAGACCGTGGCGAATTCACGCCAGCCGGTTTCGTGGTCACTCCGTAATCGACCGCGCGCCGTTGACTGCCAACCTACGGGGCGGCGCCTCCACAGGCGCTGCCCTTTTTCTTGTCCACACCCTTTGGTACGCACTGCCTGATCGGCAAGACTCAATTCAAGAGGAGAACTACTCCCGATGTCAGATCTGATCATCATGCCCGGACCTCACAGTGAACGAGGTCGTGATGCACTCAATCCCCGCACTCCGCCGGAAGTCAGAGTCATTCTCACACCGGAAGAGGCAAAAGATTCCGTACCGGCTTACCTAGCATCGCCGCAGGCGCTCGTCGGCCGTACCCTTACGCTCGACTGGACCAAGGCCACCAGGTATCAAACCTACAAGTTCTATCTCGGCCGTTCCCATCCCTTCGCCAAAGTGCCGCCGGACGCCGCCCTGGAAGACCTCCAGCAAGCCCTGCTTACCGGCCTGCTGATCGACGTCACCGACCAGCACATCAAAGGCGTCTCCGACGCCAACGGCAATCACCTGTCCCCGGTCGGGGTCTCCGACGACCCGGATGCCCGGATGGTCTTCATCGGCAGCGAGAAACACGAAGGAGTGATCTCTGGTCCCAAACCACTGTTCATCGCCATCCCTGAAGACGAAAAGACCGAACAGGATTACCTCAAGCAAGTCATGTCGAAGGGTCGTATTGATGGTCTCTATGCCGCGAGGACCCCTGACGTGATGATGAGCGGAATCTCAGTTTCCGACATCGACGAAGACCGGCCGCCGATCGCAAGTAAGGAACCCGGCTTCTGGTCTCTGATCCTCAAGGCCTTCAAACAACTTTTCCGTTAGGAATCCCTCATGTCTCTGAACATCCTTTCCGTTCTGCCGGCCGACCAGGCCACAGACGTCATTCTTCAGGCCGCGGTGATGGTGACCTTCGATCAGGAGATCGATACCACGACCTTTTCCGAACAGACGTTTCTGTTGAGCGGTCCTGGAACGGTCGGAGTGTCATCGCCGCAGGGACTGATTGACAACACTCCTGCCACTCAGGGCACTGAGTACGTGCAGGGTACTTTCAGTTTCGCTATTGATTCTCAGTCACGTACCGTTGCGACATTCAGACCGTCGAGACCCTTGCGGCCGAATGTCCTCTATACCGTCCTGATTTCAGGAGTTCTGTCTGCCACGGAAGATGCCCTCAGTGGTAATTACACGTTCTCCTTCACGACCGGGGTTCTGAATCTAAAGACACCCCCGGCGCAGAATCCGTTGCCGGCCGCCGTCGGCCGCATAAGGCCGGGAGATCTAACGGTCCTGCCCAGCTCGACCATCGATAACGATCTCCATCGTATCGAGATTGATTTCCCAGACAACATTGATCCCACTTCTTTTGATGTGAACGCGGTCAGTGTTTCGCTTGAGGCTTTTCTTCTGGACCCTGACGTCACGGTTCCAACTCCGACATCCTCGTCGGTTACGGTCCAGGGCAACAAGTTAATCGTTGAACTGACATTCCCCGGAGATCCCA
>QGNH01001303.1_pt2 | contig 19133 bp, 16 predicted proteins | sample 1735481 | NCBI WGS metagenome assembly QGNH01 (sample SAMN09239004, study PRJNA386568) | Viral metagenome, whole genome shotgun sequencing project.
GCAGGTCACCGATATCGGCCTCGGCGCCACTGCGCTCCAGCCGGGTGGCGTCCAGAATATGGAGTCGGCTGGATGGAACTCGTCATCGGGCGCCGTGCAGACAGCGCTCACCGTACCGCAGGACATACTGATCCCGTTCGCTTGCACGCTCCGAGAAGTGGACGTACTCACGCAAGGCACTGGGAGCTGCACCGTGACGATCCTGCGCGGCGCGGCCGTAGCTGGCGCTATCACAATGCCGCCCACCGCGGATATCACAGGCGGCGCAAACGTGACGTGCGCAGCCTTGTCAAAGCAGATTGGAGCCGCATACGCAACGACGCTCGCCGGCTGGACAACCGCTTTTGGACAGAACGATGTGCTTCGACTTACACTTACCGCCAACACCGGCTTTACGTCTGTGAAGGTCATTTTGAGGATGTACTAATGACGGCTCTATCAACCAGCGCAGTAATCACCCAGGCCGCAGTCGGCTCACCAGCAGGCATCCAAGCATGGACCGGAGAACTGTTCGGAGAACTTATTGCTTGCGGACTGACGCAGACGAACGACACCGGCCAATTAATACTCACTGGCAGCGGCGCGACAGCGACTACGAACGCGACGCAACCGGCTTCGACAGGGCCGCAAGCACTGTACATGTGCTTCACATTCAACGACGCGCTCGCGGGCGGGAACCTTGCAACGACCGCGCTAAATAGCGGCGGCACCGGCTACACAGGCGGCCCGTATACGCTAAAAACAGCGACCGGCGCGACGTCAGGCGCGACCGCGACCGTTTCGGTTTCCCAGTCAGGCGGCATATGCGGCAACTTGTCCGCGATCGTCATGGTCTCGGGCGCATTCCTCGCAGGCGAAAAGATCACCGTCGCGGGACTTGCGGGCGGCACGGGTGCGAACTGGACTGCGGCCTCCCTCTCAAGCGGTGCCCCGGTCATCTTCCGCATCGACGTGGGTGGCGGCTCGCTCGTCACTGACCCGTGCATATGGATCACGTTAGGTCAAGGCACGAACGGTGCAGGCACGATTGCGGGAGTCGCAGGAACTACGAAGATGACGCAGGTGTGCAGCATCGGCTCGGCGCCAGTCAGCCTTGTGACTGCGTACCCGTCCTATTATAGCTACAACGCGACGACAGCGACCTGTCTAGTAGCAATGAAGTTTGGTGCAGTCGCGAACGCTTACTTATTACAGTTCTACATTCACCGCTCGAACAATTCGGCGGGTGCTCCGACCGCAACGTCAGTGTCGCTATACATGCATGGGTATTCGGCAGTAAGTTATGGCACTGTCTATTATAATCAAGGCAACCAGCAGACGTTGAACTATGCGAACAGCGTTGTGTATCCGACGCTCGCGGTGGGGAACTCGTGCCAGTGGCCGGCCATTCCACAGAACGCGACAGCCGCGTTGCAGATTTACGGTTTGCCGGCAACGCTCGAAAGCAGCACGGTGTTCATCTTCAACGGGTTTTACTTCAACCCTGCGTTCAACTACAGCGCGTTCATCGGTGTCGCTATGGTCTCCGATATCGCCAACGGAACAACCGTGAGTACGACACTGGTTGGTACTGAAGCCGTCACGATGATATCGCTGCAAGGCTTCTTCGGTGCCCAAACGTGGCCGCTCGGCACAGTGGGTTTGAGTGTGATGGCGGTGTACCAGTGAGCACTACTTACGTTGCCGTCCTTGGCGGCGCGACGCCACTGCCGCACGTCACGGCAGGCAGCGCAGTTGTGATCATCCCGCAGCGCACAGGCGTAACGGCGGTCCCACCCGCGCCACTGCCGGAAACTCTTTTCGGATCAACGGTCCAGACGAGCTATTCAACATGACCGACCTCGACAAAGCGGCAACGGACACCTCAGCCTACGAAGGCTACAAGGCGGCCCCCTACCTCGATACCAAGCGCCGCTGGACCGTCGGCGAGGGGACCTGCCTCGAGACCAATCCACCCTCCGGGATGGACTGGAAGTACCTCCTCGACAATAAGCTCATCACCGTTTCGCTCTCGGGCGCCGGCGCGCGATGGCTCCTGCGGGGTAAATTGGCGTCCGATTTGGCGGCCCTTTCCATCCGGTTTCCCACATTTGCGTCCCTGCCTGACTTGGTTCAAACTCTCCTGGTGGAGATGTCGTATCAACTTGGTGACTTGCGCGAGTTCACGACTTTTGACACACTAGTGGCACAACACCGTTTCCGAGAGGCAGCGGACGACGCCCGAGGAACCTCCTGGTACCGCGAGACTCCCACGCGGGCCGAGGCGATCCTGAAACAGCTCGAAAACGTCAGTTAGGAGATTTGAATGTCCACAAATGCACACCCCCCCGGCCCCGGCGTAGACTACTCCACCGCGGATGCGCTCATCGGCGCACTCGTGACCTCCGGCTCCGCCGCCAGTATTGCCTGGCAAGACCCTTCTGTTGCCCTCTGGGTGAAAGCCGTGATTGCCGCTGGATACTCCGTTGGCCTACCCGGCTGCCCCTCCCGCGAAGTTGCGGATATGGTGTACGCCGTTTACGGAGCCTAAAATGAAACGATTTCTACTGGGTATCTTTGGCGGAATCCTCGGTGGTCTTCTTGCAGTAGGGAGCCTTACCTGGGCCAACAACAACCATTATGTCGGCTACAACCCAGCCACTGGCGTCAATGCACTTCCCGGTCAGTGGACTGACAACGTCACTGCGCCACAGACGGTCACCATCAGTGGCTGCTCGCTCGCCACGCCTGTCGGCCAGCATGGCGGCACCAATGTCGGCGAGTTGATCATCGCCTCGAGCGGCGGCGGTAACTGCACCATCACCCTGACGGATGCCGTAGTCGGCGATGGGACAGGCATTGTGGGCTATACCTGCACCGTATTTGATGTCACCTCGCAGACGGCCTACCTGCCGACATTCAAGCAGACGGCCTCTACCTCTACTTCTTGTACGGTAGCAGGTGCTGCGGCGAACGGGGACACACTCGTCTACCTCATGTTTGGGTTCGGGGATGCGTAATGATCGGGAAGTGGATCAAGGACATCTTCAGCGAGCCTGACGGCGAGGCCATCTGTATCGCGAAGGTGATGGCAATCATCGCGTTTTTCTCCTATCTCGGGTACTCCGGGTGGGGATTGCTCCACGATCACTTCGCCATCAACGAGTTTGCCAACGGGATCCTGCAGGTGCTGCTCGGTAGCGCTGGCGTGATCGCAGGAAAGAATTTTTCGGAGAAGTAAATGGGCGCTCTTTTAGCTTTGATCCCCGGCAAAGATTTATTCTATGGCGGGGCTATCATAGCCCTACTACTGTTCGGCGTGTATGAATACAAGCACATCGAGGCGAAAGGCGCCGCGCACGAGATCGCTGCGTTGCAGGCGTCCAGTAAGACCCTGACCGACGCCGCGACGAAGCAAGTCGCCGAAACCGCAGCTAACTACGCCACGACCGTGGCGGCAATCACGGAGAAAGCAGATGAAAACGACAAAGCTAGCGCTGCTCAGCATGAGTCTGATGCTCAGCGCCTGCGCGACTACGACGCCTATCGCAGTAGCCACCCCGCACTGGAAAGTGCCGGTAGTGGAACCCAGCCTCAAGCAGCGGGAACTCCAGGCGATAACGGAGTCGAACGCAGCCTTAGCAGCTTGGAGCAAGTGGCTCTTGATCTTGCCGGATCCCTCCGTGACGATCAAAACGCACTGAGCGCCTGCATGGCGGACCGCGACGGGTTGACCGGGAAATGACTCCGAAAATCCTTAAGAGCTTCGAGATTCAGACGGTCCTTATTAAGGATTGCGTTGAAGAACTGCGGCCCTTGCGCGTTGCCCATTATTTCGAGACCGAGCCGGCGTACAAGCACCACACGGTGAATGTCAATTACCCGCATTTCATCGCCTGCGAGGCGGCCGGCAGTGTGGTCTGCTTCGGCGCCCGATTGGTTGATTCCCAACAGCTAATAGCTTATCTTATCGTCTACGTCACACCTAGCGCCCATGACTCGAGTTTGGTCGCGAGCGATGACGGTTACTACATCGTGCCGGAATACCGCGGGTCAGGATTGGCTCGGCGACTCCTCAAGTACAGCGAAAAAAGGCTTAAGGAGCTCGGCGTGGACTATTTCATCATGTCTTCTAGGAAGCCCAGCGGCGGAGCCAATGTCGGTGTACTCCTGGAAGATGAAGGCTTTAAGCCCCTCGGCGTCGCCTACTCGAAGGCACTCTAATGTGCCTCGGCGGCGGCGGCACCGTACCCATCGCTCCCAACACCTCTGCTGAACAGAGTGCGGCGGGCAATATTGGTGCGGCTGGTGCGGCGGCTGGCGCCTCGCAGCTCGGTTGGGCACAAGGGCAGGCCGCAAATAATGGCGCTGTAGCTAGCGGTCTCCAAGGTTCACTTACCCCACAGGTAGGTACAGACACCGGGGCCAATGCGGCCGGCGCGGGCATGTACGGGCAGACGCTCGGTGGGCTCGGCAACCAACTTACGACGGCGCAGAATTACGGCAATGCCGGGGGCATGAATACCGCGCAGGCGGGCGCTGCCGCGGCGACTGGGCAGGCCTACAGCGCCGCGCGCACGAACAACATGCAGCAGCTCGGCTCTTATGGCGTGGACCCCAGCCAGATGAAGTCGGGCGCACTCAATTTGAACGCCAACCTGCAGCAGGCGGGCGCTGTCGGCAACGCTGGCTACCAGGCCGGGCAGCAGCGCCAGCTCACGGGTATGGGCCTCGTGTCGAACGCGCTCAGCCAGAACATGATGGGCTCACAGGTCGGTCAGGGCTACGGCGCCGGTGCCAATGCGACCGGGCAGACCGTGGCCGGTATCGGCAACCAGACGACTTCGACGAGCTCGGGCGCACTCTCGGCTCCTTCTCAGATGATGAATACGGGCCTCACGGGCTACGGAACGGAGGCGAATATCGCCAACCAGACCTTCGGCAACCAGATGACGGCCTATGGTGCCAACCAGGCTAATGCCAACGCGCTCATGAACATGGCCGGTCAGGGCCTGGGTATGGTGGTCGGCGCGGCGGACGGCGGCGCGATCCGCGGCCGGTACGCCAACGGTGGCAGTGCGGGAATGGTCCCCCTTCCTGCGGGCGGCCCGGCTATTGGACCCAGCTACCAAGCGCCCTCCAGTAGCGGAAGCGGAAGCGGTGGCGGCGGGGGTGGCGGAGGCCAATCGAACCCGATGAGTGCCGCCATGCTGGGCTACCGGCAGGGTCAGAATATCGGGGGCAACATCGCGAATGCCCAGGACAACTCGATGCTGCCGCAGACCATGGCGAATGTGAACCAGGATCCGGAGATCCAGAATCTTATGTCATCCGTGGGCAGCCAGAACGGCGCCGCGGATAGTGCTATGGGTGCAGGTGACACCGTCGCTCCCGCCGCAGGTGCCGCCGCAGGTGACGCCGCCGCAGCTGCAGCTCCCGCTGCTGGTGCCGCCGCCGGTGATGTCGCCGCGGCCGCGGGTACAGGTGCCGCGGCAGATGCCGCTGGTACTGCACTTGCCGCAGCCGCCCCCGAAATTGCGGCAGTTGCTGCTGAGGCTGCGCCGGCACTCCTCGCCGCGGCCAATGGCGGCGCGATCCCGCAACGCAAGCGTCCAGATTTTGGCAACCCGGCGGTCCAGCGCTCGCAGGGTGTCCCGCCGCAGATCGGTATCCCGCAGCCGATGTCGGTTGCCGCGGACGGCGGCCAGCCGCGCGTGCCCCCAACCATGAATATGCCAGGTCCCTGGATAGCTGCCAATGGTGGCTCGCCCGGTCCTGGTATGATCCAACATGGCATGAGTGATGGTACTGGCATCGACGATCAGGTTCATGCGAAGGTGTCGGTCGGCGAGTACATCATCCCGGCGGACGTCGTCCATGCGAAAGGCAAGGAATTTTTCGACAAACTACTCCAGCGGTACCACGTACCGGCGCAGCAACAGCGGCAACAGATGATGGGAGGCCAAAATGGGCATTTTCAGCGGTAAACTTAATTCCGGCAACGTCGGGGCCTTTGGGCAGGGTGCCATCCAGGGACTGAATAATGACCAGGAACTGCAGGCCAAATATCTGGCGAACCAGCAGAATCAGCAGCTTCTGCAGAAGCAGCAGTTGCAGAACCAGGGCAACCAGGGGCTCTATAATCAGAACGTGGATTTTTACAATAAGCAGAACCCCGACGCCGCGCAGGCTCAGCACTTCCAGGCCCAGACCGGCAGTGTGTTTGATCCCGTACGCGAGCGTATCAGCAACATGCTCCAGACGGCGCATCAGACCTATCAGAAGGTATTCGGTGGCCAGCAGGGTCAGACGAATCCCGCTGCCGCACAGTCGGGACCGCCGAATGCGCATGCCGCGGGCCCCGCCGCGCAATCCACGACTCCTCAAGGCTCCAACGTGGCCATGAGTCGGCCCAGCCCGACTTCCTCGAATGGTACCGCGGGTCCTCCCGGTGCGACCGGTCCGATGCCCCTCCCGCAGACGCAGGGTAGTTCCTTTGCTGAGGGTGGCGCGATCCCAGGCCGCAAGGGTCTGAAGGCCCGTAAGGCGAAGCCGGGCAATCTGGCCAAGCCAACACAGGGTGAGAAGCAGGTCGCGCAGACCAACATGCCGCAGCCCCCGGCGACGGGCGGTGCGGATGAAGGTCCGCCGCGCAACACCGAGCCGAGCCCCAGCAACCAGGATCCAAACCTATCGTTTGCCGATGGCGGTGCAGCGGACGCCGGTACGACAGTGACCGCCGGAATGCCCACGGCCGAGTACCACGCGGTCGAGGCTGATGCGGACGGCGGCGAAGCAGGTAAGCCTAAGAAGTGGATCGGCAAGGCAATCAAGAAGCCCGGCGCGCTCCATCGCGACTTGGGTGTGCCCCAAGGTGAGAAGATCCCCAAGTCCAAGATCAAGGCGGCGGAGCAGGGCGGCGGCAAGACGGCCCAACGCGCGCGGCTCGCTGAGACAATGAGCAAGTGGAAGGATGGGGGTATGCCAGCCCTCCCAAAACTCCAGCCGGGAGCCGCCCCGGAACCAAAACCGGCTCCCCGTTCACTCGAGCAGGACGTCAGCAATGATGGCCAGCGCGGGCGACTAGGGAAAACAATCAAGCGCTTCGCCGATGGCGGTGATCCCGTCCCGACGCCCACCGGCATGAAATTGCCGCCGCATGAAGATCCCAGCGCCATGAGCGACCTCTCGCAGTGGAATGCTCAGCAGCCCGAGTACGCTGGCATGACGCCCCCGGGAACGCAGGCGCCGCCTTCCCCCGGGAAGGGCCAGAGCCCGCCGCAGAGTAGCCTGGCTTCCGCGGCTACGTCTGCTGGTGCGGAGGGCGTATTGCCGCCGCGCACCGCAACTCCTGGGCAACTGCCATATGAAGCCGATCGTACGGCTGCGAACGCCAAGTTACGCGGCGGAGGCTATCAAGAGGATCCCTTTGCTGCGGGTCCTCCTGCTCCCGTCCCCGGAGCTGAGCAACGGGGTCAGAATCTTGTAGACGCCGTGAATGCGGACCATCTGGTATCTGGCGGCGGCACTGCGCCGGCGCATGCAGGTGCACAGCCTGAAATGCAGGGTCCCCCATCGCCCGACAAGATTGACTTCTCCCAGGTGCAGATTGACCATACCAAGATCCCCACCACGACTACCCAGGACTGGCAGATGCTCGAGCGTGCGACCGCCCTGCAACTCGCTGCCAACGGTAATCCGAACGCCTCGCGTGAGGCCAATGCATCCATTACTGGCATGCAGCACGACAATTTCATGGACTACATGCGCCAGGGCGCGGCACTCGACGCGTCTGGCAACAAGCAGGGTGCCATGGCAGCCTACAAGACTGCATACAACTATTTCCCGACCGGGCATGACATGCATTTCGGCATCGGCTCCGATGGCAATATCGTCGGTTTCGGTGTTAATGAGCAGACCGGTCAGCCGGTGCAGAACGGTGCGGTTCGCCTCGACCAGCAGGCTGTGCATGGCATCATGACTCACTTCTCGAACCCGGAGAACTTCATCAACGAAGGGCTTCGAATGCAGGCTTCTGCCAATGAGACGGCGCACCTCACCAAAGGCCAGATACCGGTCGAGCAGGCGACGGCTGGAAAACTCCAACTGCAGGGTCAGTACTATGGTGATAAGAATGCGACGACACTTGCCACCGCGCAGATACGGGCCGACAGTGCTCTTGCTCGGCTCCATCCGGCTCAGCAGGATCAGTTCAGGCAAGGACTCCAGTCGTACGGAGTCCAGGATCCGCAAGCCTTGGATGCCGCCGCACAGCTCGAGCTCCAGATGAATCCCACGCATGATCACGCGCTGCAGGATCAGATCATCGGCGAGATCGGAGCAGCATATGCGCCGGGCGTCACTCCGGAGCAGCGTGAGGAGTACTTCAGGATGAAGGGCATTCATCTCCCGCAGGCCGGCCAGAACACGACACAGAACACCCCGGTCCCCAATCGCAACGATGATCCGATGCGTGCGTATTGGGCCCTCGGCGGGGGGTAACCAGTGGCGCTGAATCCAACGCTGCAGCTCCCCGACGTTCCTGTCGACGAACCGCAGCGCCTGCAACCCCAGACCATCCAGAACGTCCGGCAGCAAGCCAATGAGATGCTCCAGGAGTCCCCCGTCGCGCCGCGGCCGGGCGCTCTCGGTTCGCCGCCGGTAGATCCCCATGTTGTCACGAATTTCTTCGCCGACGCGCCCTGGAAGACTGCTCCTCCGAAAGAGGGTATTTTCGGCGGCGCAGGTCACGCGCTTGTCGGTGGTGCCGGCGAGCTCGCGCACCAGGTCACTGGACTCGGCGCCTGGGCAGGCAATCAAATCGCCCCTAATTCCGCTATTTCCCAGGGCTTAAGCCAGGTCAACCGGACCATTGGGAATGCCGCTGAGGACTGGAAGGCGTCCATGACGCCGCAGGATACTGACCTCATGGCGCGGCAGTGGACATCGCTTGACCCGCATCAGACGATCTGGCAGGGAGGTGCCCATGACTTCACGCATGCACTGGTCCTGCAGATGGCCAACGCGGCCCCCTCCACGCTCACGATGCTACTCCCGATGGGTGTTATGGCGAAGGCCGGCATGGTCAACCGTGCGCTCGCGTACGTTGGAGCCACGCAGACGGGGTTATCGATCGGTGCGATTTCGAACAACATTGAACAGGAAATCGGCGCGCGTGATGACAACACACTGCGCCAGCAGTCGCCAATGTTCGCGCAGTTGCTCGACAAGGGCATGGATCCGCAGGCCGCGCGACAGGAGCTCACCCAGCAGGCCCAGCGCTACGCGCCGGTCGTCGGCGGGTTGGTCTCCGGTGCGATTGCCACATTGGCGGGACGGTTCCTAACACCCGTTCTGACAGGTGAAGCAGGTGCCGGCCTTATGAAGCGCGCTGGTATGGGCTTCGCCGATCAGTTTGCGCAGGGTGCCGGTGTCGGTGCGACCAACTATGTTGCAAGCGAGACCGCCGCGCACGTTTACGACAGCGGCCGCGCGCCGGATCTCGTCGGCGCCGCTCGAGCCGGCGTCGAGGCCGGCGTGTCGCAGGGTGCCCTGGGCGCGGGACTTGCCGCGTTCCACGGCCGCAGTGGTCCGCTGCACCCCGAGAAGACGCCCGAGCTGGGCACAGCACCTGAACTTCATGCGACGATGGCAAACACGCCAGAGAATAAGGCGACCGGTGCGGCGACCGAGAATCACGTCACTGCTCCCCAGCAGGCCGAATTTGACTACGGTACGCGCCAGGAACAGCCGCCCCAACAAGGGCAGCTCGGTCCGCTAGAGCAAGGGCCGCGCCCGGCTGCGCCGCAGCCCGGTGCCGGCGGCCAGATGGGGTTCGATTTCCCACCACCTGCTCCTCAACAGGGTGAATTACCACTCGAGCATCCGCCGCAGCAGAGCGAGATGTTTGGCCGACCAGACCTCGCCGCGGCGATACGCGCACACTATGAAGGTGCCCAGCCGCCCGAGCAGCCCCCGCCGGTGCCTAATGGCATGCAGGAACCGAACGGCCCGCAGGGGAATTTGGATCTCCGTGGCGGCGAGATGAATCCCCCGCGCCCGGGTCCCACACCGCCCATTCCAGCGCCCGCACAGCTTAACCTCCCTTTGCGGACGCGAGCGCGCGGGGGACCCCAAATGCCGCCGGTGGCCGAGCCGCCGCGCACGGTCGCCGATGAGTTGCGTCAGCGCGCGGCCGCGCCGCAAGACTGGAATCAGCCCGACCTACTCCGTGACCAGCCCGTTCCCGGGCAATTGACCACGGTGGGAAACCGCCCTACGATCCAAGGTAACCCCGAGGCGCCCGGTGCCCGGCCCTTCACCGATATCGAGGGCCAGCTGCATGACCTACAGAGTTCACAAAGCGCGCGTACTGGCGTGTTCCTCCCGGGGGATACTGTGGCGTCGCTCCGACAATCAGGTTTACTGGACCGCGTTCGCGACCAAGCGGGAGATGCGGCGGTACCTCTGGTCAATTTTGATGGAAAAGGCGGAACCCTCATTGCCAAAGATCAGGCCGCCGCCACCGAGCTTACCCAGCTCCGTGACAACAAGGTGGGCACGCCTGAGGAAGTTATTGAGCACGCTACTGGTGAAAAGAACGTAGCGCCGGGGCCTGCCGAAGTTTTGCGGCGGGCCGCCTTGACAGGTCGCGAGAATGAGGTACAACAACGTGCGCAAGCTGAACAGGGGACCGCACGTGAAGTATCCAGAGCGACTGAAACGATCCCAGATCGGGCTACAGCTTTACGTGCGCGTGCTGCTGCTGCACGTGACTTGGCTACTGGTAATGAGTCACCTGCGATCGATCGTGAGGAAGCGGCGCGTCGCATAACCGCGGAAGCACAGAGGGTTCACAATGAAGTTGCAGGTAGGGCATGGCGTGGTATTGGGGCTCCTGATCCGCGAGATATTGACTTTCGTTCTGAAGTCGCTCAGCGACAGTATGAAGGCCTCGATCACGAACTTGCTGGGATGCGAGTCATGCGTAATACCGCGCACAGCGCGGAAGATGTGGCAAAAGCTCAAGCAGGCCTGGATATGGCCGAGCGCCGCATTGCGACATTCCTCAAGACCAACCCCCACGAGACCCGAGCTGAACAAGTTGCTCGGGCGGCCGTACGAGTCTCCCCCGAAGGCGTCCGAGAGTTCGCTGAAAATAAGCGAGCAGTTGGACGACAATACGTCCGGCCCCTCGAGCGGATAGAACCGACGGCTATGGAGCCTGAGCCCGCGGCCTCACGCGCGAGTTTGCGCACTATGACGCGGGACGAACTGCAGCCGCATTTTGACCAGGCTGTCCAGCATTTCGCCGGCAAGGAAGAAGTCGGCCGATCGCCTGAGCAGATACGCGCCGAGTACGGGAAGACCCGCTCCGAGATGGAGAAACTGATCAATCGCTACAACCGCGAGCGTCTCTCTTATGAGGCCCGCGGGTTCTCCAATGCCAAGTCCGACAAGATGGCGGTCTCGCCGCGTCGTGCGCTGACCGAGCGCGAGTCGCAGAAGAACTCCGCGCGCTCCAAGTTCCAGAAGAAGATCGTTGGCTACAAGACCTTCGATCCTGAGAACTTGATGGCTACCGTCGAGTCGCAGCGCGAGATGGAGATGAACACCCAGGACCGCAAGGCGCGCGAGGCTATGCGGACAGGGTTGAAGAAGGACATCACGATCTCGGTAAAGAAGGGCGAGAAGGCAATTGCCGAGCTGGGCAAGGTCGGCCGTGAGGACGTCGAGGGTAACCCTGTGCTGGCGCGCAGTTACATGCGGCAGATCCTGCAGTATGGCCGTGCGCTACGCGACGGCAGCATGAAGGGCGCTGAGGCCATGGCCGCGGCGAAGCAGTTCAACGCACACATCAAGCTCCTGACCGACAAGTCCCCCGCGGACCGCGCGCAGTACCTGATCGATGCCTACAATACTGAGCTCAAACGGCAAAACCTGCGCGCGAGCGGCGCCAACCCGCAGCGCCTAGCGCACAACGAGGAGCTGGGTCTGGGCTATACCGGTGAGGCGCTCAACCCGCCGCGCGCGGAGACGCCTCCTGAGGAGCAGAACCTCGAGCACCTGCGCAGCGCGCTGGGCTATCCGCAGAAGCCAACCGCCTTCACCGGCGCAGCCAAGGCGATCGCGGACCACTTCGAGAACGGCCCCGTGCGTGCCGGCGTTGTAATACGGGAAGTATTACGCCAGTTCCCGGAGGGCTCCCCAGTGCACCGCCTATTCACCGCGCTGCAGCATGTGACGGACGCTCACAGCCTCGTCGGCTACGGCGAGGGCATGAAGCCGCACGTCCTAGGCACCACGAAATGGGCTCCCGACGCTCCCAACATCCATATCAACCGCGATGCGCACGAGGCCCTACGCGCCAAGGGTCAGTCGCCCGAGTTCCAGCTCATCCACACTCTTGGACATGAACTCCTACACGTCGCAACGAGCCGTGCGATCGACGCCAATCCGGTGGTGCGGCAACGGCTCGAGGCTTTGCTTTCGCTCGTGAAGCAACGTGCGGAGGCACAACTGCACTACGGGTCGAGGACCAATGACATACACGAAATGGTCGCCGAGGCTTACAGCAATGATGAGTTCAAGGCTTTCCTCGACACCGTGAAGGTACCGAACGTCAACGAGACGGTGTGGGGCCGCTTCAAGAGCATCGTGGCTGACATCCTCGGCTTCAAGTCCACCGACAAGCATTTCAGCGCACTCGATGCAATCATGCGGGAGCATGGCAATATCTTCAAAGGCAAGCAGTATGCCACCACCCCCGGCACGAAGGCCCTCCCCGGGATGAACCTCGAGCACGACGCCGAGGGCGCGCACGTCGGCAACGGGATCGACCGCATTACAAAATCCCTCGGCATCGATACGCAGACCATGCGCAATCTCGCTGAGAATGCGACCCACGGCGCCGGACAGTTTGGCCTCTCAGCCATGACCCCGCGCCAGCAGAGCGGACAATTCTCCAAATATTTCGAGGGTCCCAACGGCAATCCGTACAAGCGATACTGGGACACCTATTTCAAGCGGGCCGCGGACAACGCGAAGTCGATGGAGCACGTCGGCAAATTGTCGAATACGTGGTCCAATCTGGAGGACACCCATGGCATCGATAACGCGGCAAAATTATCCCGAATCATGCACGACTCTACGTTATATGGATTCCACGCTGATCTACCGGCTGGCCACGAGTCCAACAGCCACGTGGCGGGTGCGAATGTTGGCCGTGCGGACGCTGCGCGAAGTGATTTTGCAACGCTGCCTGCTCCCCTGAAGGAGCACTACTCGACGATGAAGGCATATTACGCCGCGGAGCAGCGCGCCAGCACGGACCAGATCGTCCTAAACGGCCTGCATGCCATGCTCACCAAAGGTGAGGACGCGGCCATGTCACCCAGGGATTTCGATGCCAAGTACGACGCCGCATCCATCCAGAAGCTAGGCCTCGACACCCAGGAGGGTTTGCAACGAGAGTTTGGAGATAAGTTGTCGGGCGCCTCCCAGGATATGCTCGCCAAAATCGGCAACATCACCGACCGCAAGGGCCCCTACTTCCCGTTGATGCGCAACGGCGACTATGTCGTGACCTCCAAACGTGCACTCGCGTCCAAGGAATTCGATACGTCCGAGGCCGCCCAGGCCTACATGCGGGGGCGGCGCGCGGATGATCCGACACTGGCCGTTTCCGTTCGCAAGACGGAAGATGGAACTTATCGCGTGGGCGTTGTCGAAAAGGAAGTCCGGATGGCGGAGAGCAAGAGTGAAGCGAACCAGCACCAACGCGAGATGGCAGCGCAATATGGCGAGGAAAATACGTCCCCTGTTCAGCTCAAGGCAGATCTCTATAAAGAGCCGAGCGGCATTGCCACAGGTAGTGCGCTTGACCGTATCCTCCGCGAACTTGACACCAACCCTGCAGCGCAAATTGCAGTTAAAGATTTCTACCTTCGCTCGCTCGGTGAAGCATCTTTCCGAAAGAGAGAGCTCGCGCGCTCCAACGTCCGCGGCGTCAACATTGAAAACCAGCATCGATCTTTCACGCAGTATGGCCGTTCGCAGTCTTATTACTTGTCACAGCTTAAGTATGGACGCCATCTCGCAAATGCCCAAGGAGAGGTTCAGCGCGCTGTGTCGACTCATCGTGATGAGTCCCAGGTCTCAGCTGTCCGCATGGGAGAGTTTGCTCGAGAGCTGGCACTGCGAGACCAAATCTCCCGGAACCCTTACCAGGTATCGGATCTTGTGCGCAAGGGTACAAGTCTTACGCAGTTCATGATGCTCACCTCGCCGTCGCACTGGTTCGTCCGCGGCGCCCAGCCTTACGTACTGTCGGCTCCGTGGCTCGGCGCGCGGCACGGCTTCTCAGATTCAGTCGCCGCGCTCGGCCGCGCCCAGGCGAGGATTGCCTCCCCGCTCGTACGCGAGACGGCGGAGTCGGGTCTCGGCATCAAAGCACTGTTTAGCCGCGCAGCGGCGGAGAAGTCCTTCACCGTGACCGACCAGGTGATTAACCACATCGGCCAGGCCGGTGGCGCAGATGCCAAACCCATCCAGGCCATGATCCAGCACCTGCGCGACAACAACCTCATCGACCTCTCGATGGCCACCGAGCTCTCGGATATCTCCAAGGGTAAATCCACGGGGCTCTCCGCGCGCGTACTCGACGCGAGCCGCGTCATGCTCCACTTGATCGAAGTGAATAACCGCGTAATGACCGCCATCGCCGCGCGCGAGCTCGGACTACGGGACGGCATGACGGAAGCGCAGGCAGTTGACCACGCCTCGGAGGCGATCAACGTCACGCACAACGACTACTCCTATGGCAACACGCCGCGCCTGTTCATGGCGCAGGCGAATGGCCTCACCGGCGGCATGCGGCCGCTGATGTTTCAATTTATGAAGTACCCGCAGCAGGTATATGGCGCGATGATTTCCTCTGGCTTGGCCGCCCTAAAAGGCAAATCGCCAGCGGAGAGAGCGATCGGACTTAAGACGCTTACGGGCGTTCTCGCTACGCACCTTCTGGCGGCCGGTGCCGTTGGTGCGACCATTCAACCCATCAAGTGGGCATTGGGTGCCCTGATGGCGGGAGCCTCTGCGATGGGACTCACGGACCAGCCCTACACCGTCGCCAGCGCGCTCTCGGGCGACACCTATGATCATGAACTACGCGGAGTAATGAATGAGCTCTTTGGAACTGAACTGGGCGAAGTTGCTTCTAAGGGTCTTCCTAGTGCTCTCGGCGTGGATCTGTCTCAGCGAATGGCTCTCGGGTCCACTTATCAATTCCATCTCCGAACCGACTCCGACGCCTCGACCCTTGGCAGCCTTCTTGAAACATTTGGGGGGCCGTGGCTGAATGTCGGGGAGAATTTCTGGGATGCTGGCAAGAAGTTCCTTGGCGGTGATCCAGTCGGCGGGATCCAGGGCATGTCGCCGCACATCATCCGTGATCTCGTGAAGGCCGGCGCGATGAGCCAGCAGGGCGTAGTCAACAATGCCGGCTCGGCACTGATCCCCGCGGATAAGCTGACTGGCCCGCAGTTGTTCGCGCAGTCATTAGGCTTCCGCCCCGAAGCGGTCACCGAGGTGCAGGAGCGCAACACAGCGGAGCGCAACCTGCAGGGCGCCCTGACGGACCAGCGAAAATCTTTGATCCAGGAGTACATTTCCGCGGAACCAAATGCGCGCGGCGATGTCCAGCAGAAGGTGAACCAGTTCAATCAAGCGCATCCGGGCTTTCGCCTGGCATACTCCGACCTTCGGCGGGCGCAGGTTATGCGTGCCGAGCAGCAGCGCGAGCTGCAGATCTATGGCGCCAAGGTGCGGAACAAGCAGGTCCCCGAGATCACTGCCGCCGGTTCGATGTACAACACTCAATAGGAGATTGCAATGCCCTGGACCAAAGATACATTCAAGAAGCACAACAAGAAGGCTGTTGGTGCGAAAGGCACAAAGGCCGCAGCGATTGCGACATCGGTACTCAAGCGTACTGGCGATGAGGGTAAGGCGATTCGGATTGCCAACGCAGCCATCAAGCCGAAGTAAATGCTCGATAAGCTGATTGATTTCCTTATTCAGTTCGCTGACCTTTTTAAATTCTGGGCAGTGTTCGGTCCGAATGAGGCAGCTGTCCACATACGTCTAGGGAAAGTTCTCCGTGTATGTGGGCCCGGCCTATTCTTCAGGCTCCCCATGAACATTGACCACTTCCAGTGGGAGTGCACGGCCATCCGCACGACCAACCTGGGCGCGCTTGCGACGACCACAGCAGACGGCAAACAGGTCGGCTTCGAAGTGGTCGTCACGCACAAGATCCACGACATCCAGACGGCCCTAATGAAGGTTTGGGATGTCGAGGACGCCATCAAGGACGCCTGTCTCGGTATGATCGGCCAGGAGCTCACGCTCTCGAACTGGGCGGATCTCAGCAAGAGTGAGACACTGGACAAGCTCACGAAGGTCTGCCGTAATAAGGGCTGGAAGTACGGCGTCGAAATTATTTCTGTTCAGCTTGCCGGAGTGTCACTAGTGAAGAACATCCGGATTCTGAGCACCCAGCACTACCCCTACAACAAAAGCGTCTGAGGATCTATGGCATCTATACCGACTCCTGACGATGTTCTCCAGCAAGCGATCGATGTGGTCAACACGCATGGATCAATGGCCGCGGCCGCCCGCTTCCTGGGGATCGCCCGCACCACCCTGCAATCACGCCACGACGCAGCGATGCGGCGCGGCTTCATTGCAGGCACGCAACGCCTACAAGGCGCGGAGCCGGCGAGCGCCGGCGAGGGTTACAAGCTCAAGGGCACATCCACACTCGTAGGTAAGGATGGCGAAGTCAAGCTGCAGTGGATCAAGACGGACGCGGACCAGAAACTGATTGAGGAAGCGCGCCGCGCGGCACTCCAGGCCATGTGCGACGTGCTGCCACCACTGCCAAATATCCCGGCTCCCACCCTGATGGAGGCTGACCTACTCACCCTCTATACTCTAACCGACGCGCATGTCGGCATGCTCGCATGGGATAAAGAATCAGGCGAGGACTGGGATCTGAAGATCGCAGAGAATTGTCTTGTAGGTACGTTTATACAGATGGTCAACGCGGCGCCGGCCTCCGCGGTTGGCGTCATCAACCAGCTTGGCGACTTCTTGCACTTCGACTCCCTGCAGCCGATGACCCCCACCAATCACCACATCCTGGACGCGGATTCACGCTACCAGAAGATGGTTGAGGTCGCGGTGCGGATCCTGCGCCGGGTGATCGAGCACGCACTCACGAAGCATGCCACCGTCCAGGTATTCATGGCGGAAGGGAATCACGATCCCGCGGGAAGTGTGTGGCTGCGCGTCATGTTCGCGCAACTCTACCTCAATAACCCACGCGTGACGGTCGGCATGTCGCCAAATCCCTACGTGGCGATGAAGTGGGGTAAGAACCTGATCGGCTTTTACCACGGCCACCTGGCCAAGCTCACGGCGCTCCCGCAGATCTTCGCCGCAAAATTCCGCGAGGAGTGGGGAACTTGTCCATTCGTCTATGTTCATACGGGTCACAAGCATCACGTCGAGGAGAAGGAGCATCCCGGCATGAAGGTGATCCAGCACCCCACACTAGCGGCGTCCGACGCATATGCGGCGCGCGGTGGCTGGCTCTCCAAGCGCCAGGCAACTTCCATGACGTATCACAAAGAAAAGGGCGAAGTCGCCCGCGGGATCTTCATCCCGTATTGATTCAACCAACGGAGATTCTATGAAAGCTGTAAAGGTCTCATTCACTGAGCAGGCACCCGCTATTGAGATGCCCCCGCTCAAGACGAAGAAGTTCATCGATGACGACAAAATGGAGCCCTGGATCGAACTCATCACTGGCGGCCGGTTTTATTATAATGCCCCCACCTGGGATATCGGTGCGATCGCGCACTCGCTGTCCATGATCTGCCGGTTCACCGGTCACTGCCGCAAGTTCTACTCTGTCGCCGAGCACTCGGTCCTTGTCTCTCGCATCATGGAAGACCAGGGGTTGGGTGATCCGATGGAGGGGTTGCTGCATGATGGTGTGGAGTCGGTGCTCGCGGACATCGCGCGCCCCGCCAAGATCCTACTCAAGGACTACAAGGCACTCGACAAAGCGCTAGATATTTCACTGCGCAAGAACTATGGGCTACCGGAAGCCATGAGCGAGGGCTGCATGAAGGCCGACGGGATCGCGCTCTTGCTCGAGGCGCGCGAGTTGATGCCGAACAAGGGCGAGAACTTCACCGGCATGTCGGACGAAGTGATCCTGGCCGCGAAGAAAGCGACGTACATGGTGGCTTGCTGGTCTCCCGAAAACGCACGCGAGCGCTTCATGACTCGTATGCATGATATCCGGAGGCGGACTCGTGGGCTTCGCTAGCGGAATCATCCTCATCAAGGCGGCCCTCGATTTCGGTGTGACCGCGGCCTACGTTGTCACGGGTACTTGGCCAATGGCGGCCATGTTCGCCAGTTTTGTCCTTGTCGACTTGGCTACGTATTGGGTGTCAAAATGAACGGCTATCCCGACAACAACCCCAAGACGGCCATGGGGGCGCTCAAGACCCCGATCGATCTCTGCCCGCCGGCGCTCGAGCGCGGTGCGGCAGAGGCCTTCGCGAACGGCGCAGCCAAATACGGGGCCTACAACTGGCGGGAGAAGATGATCTCGGCCAGCGTGTATTTCGCCGCCTGCAAGCGGCACCTGGACGACTGGTGGGACCGGATCGACCTGGACGATTGCGCTCCAGACAGCCATGTGCATCACGTCAAGCACGCCGCGGCGTGTCTTGCTATGATACTGGATGTCATGGGGTCACCGCAGTTCAACGACAACCGGCCCCCCAGAGTTAATCGAGGAGAGCAGCAATGTCCGGTGGTCACAACCCAGTCTACGTCGAGCGAAACCAAGAGCGTCCCGTCGAGATCAAGAAGCGCGAAGAACGCAACAAAGCGCGCTACCAGCTCGAGAAAGCCGGCAAAGTCCACAAAGGGGACGGGGTCGACGTTGATCACCGCAAACCTCTGGCCTCGGGCGGTTCCAACCAAGCGTCGAACTGGCGCGTCCGGAGCCGTCATGCGAACCGGGCGGAAGGGGACCTAGACGCCAAGTCCAGACCGATATAGAATCCCCC
>QGNH01000719.1_pt2 | contig 19105 bp, 28 predicted proteins | sample 1735481 | NCBI WGS metagenome assembly QGNH01 (sample SAMN09239004, study PRJNA386568) | Viral metagenome, whole genome shotgun sequencing project.
CCCGTGGTTGCTGGTGTTATCGGCGGCGTGCCTGGCGCTGCTCTTAGCTATCTCGTACCTTTTTTGGTTAAAGCGTTTGGTGGTGATGGGGGTGATCTAACCTCGGTCGCGGCTAATATGGCCGCAGACCCCGAGCTGGTAGCCAAGATTACAGGCATAGCAGGGGATCATGGCGCGGCGCTTGCTGCTTTGGGTAACGATGCTTCGCGACTTATCGGGGTTAAGCTTAATTTGGAACTTACGTTTGCTGAGCCGAAGTGACTTGGTTTATTTAGATGTCAAGTCGGAGTTGGTATCTGTAGATACCAGGTTTTTGCTATAGAGATCCATTAGCCCAATTTGGTCGCATGTTACTTTGTGGTGGGTTGTCATCTTGATCCTTCTATAATTAATACGCACGCTTGATTATGATGGCCAAACTCGCCTTTGTAATACGCCATGAAGAAACAGAATATTACGAGCAAAATCCCAATATTCATTGAATAAAATATCAAATTCCAGACAGCTTCTTGAGATCTCATACTTCAATCCCCATAAGTTTATACATCGCCTCTAACTCATAATCCCAATCAATTACTGCTCGAGCATCATAATTCATTCCAAAGAATTTATCGCATCTAGCACAGCCTATTTTGCATGACCAAGCAGTTAGTTTTTTGACTAAATAATATTTATGGCCGAGTATGCGGCAGAGAATCGATTTCATACCCCATACTCGATATCTTCATTATCTTCGCTATAAATATGTAGCGGCCAGCCAGAAGACGATCCGTAAATAGCATCGTATTCTTCGGATAATTCTTTCATTCTTCTACCTCGTCATACGTAGCTTCGAATGTGTCAGGCTTGCATGGGTATATTTCGCCAGCAATACCTTTTATAACCCAATCGCCCCTGGATATTTTCATGTCACCCTCCAATGTTTTAATGACCGCCTTATCAAAGCAAGTCCATAATTGAAAACCTGGCTGTGATATAAACCAATCTGGCATATCGTCTATGCCAGGTCTGAATGCCTCGATCACAACTGGCTTCTTTCTGTATTTTTTCATTCTGTTACTCCTTCTCATAAGCATTTATAGTGCTATCCATAATCTTTCCAAGTTTATTTTGATTCTTGTCAAATGCTATTTCTTTGGCTCTACATTCTGATTCTGCTTCAAAATACTCAACAAAACTCAAGTGCCTGTTTATAAATCCGTGTACTTCGTAAGTTTTCATTCTTTCGCCTCTTTGTGTTGGTTAAGTTGCTCTTGAATTGCTAGCACCGCATGTAATGCTAAATCAGTGGGGTCGATTTTGCGGCTAACGCGCTCTATCATCGCCTCGACTTCGCTGATTTTGATGTAGCCATGGGCTAAGCAGCAATTATCTACAGCGATTTTTATATCTTTTAATTCGTCAAAGTAGGTTCGGTCTATTTCTGGTGGTTTTGATTGCTTCATTTGTTAGCCTCGTATATTAATCAGTTACTATCATCGATATATCTTCGCAAGTTATTAAGTCACTGTTATCAACCTCATTTCCTGATCTTTTAACGTATATTCTAATGGCTTCCTCAACGCTTCCGGCTTCAACCTCTTCGATTCTATGTATCCAATATGTATCATCGTCCATAAGCATTGCGTCATGTCTTACTTTATATATCGGCATTGTAGATTTCCCAGTCTTCGCGCATCATAGCGTTATCGCCAATAAAGGGTACCTCCCCGTTGTCATGACACCATACTATAGTGTGCGTGGTTTTAATTTCTATTGGAGAACACCAATCAGGTAATTTAACTTTCTTGCCTTCTCTCATTGCGGCTAGGGCATCCTCGAATTTCATAGCTTGTCATCCCTTTTAAGATCGCCATCTATCGAGCTGTCACCACCAATATAATGATTTGTGAGCCTCCCGAATCCTTTTTTTCGCGTCACACACTCATAGCCCGCTTTCAGTTTTTCTAAATTAAAAGGTATTAATTTCATGGCGTCGCCTTAAAGTTAGCGTTTGTTGGACTGCCATAAGACGCGTATCTATCAAGCAGCAATACGCGAATCACAGCAGATGGGTTCATTTCCATGGCCTTGGAGAGAAATTTCAATATCTCTTGATCTTCGTCAGTCATGTAAAATGATTTATGTTGATAGTGTTTTTTAGTCATTTAGTTGCGGCCTTCTGCATCGTGAGAGAGGGTAGGGGTTATTTGTGGAAACTCTTTAAACTCTCGATCGTGAGAGTAATTATCTAAAATGTCTTGGTTGGATTTTTGACGAGCGAATTGATCTTTATACCATGCGTTTAGAGCTTCTAATATATGATCGTATTGTCGAAAATATGTAACATTTCCGCTTTTTAAGCTAATAGATAAAACTTGAGGGAGTTTATCACCATCGGTATTCTCATGCAGTGCGGTATGCGTTATCTCGTCAAAGTCAATCCAGATTGTTTCGGTTATTTTAGTTAGCATCGCACAATTCTCCTATGGTCATGTTATAACAAAGAGCTAGCACCCGCAGTGTGGATAGAGTTGGGTTGCTCCGGGGTTGCTCTAGCAGATAAATATATGACTTGCAGAGTCCGGTTATAGTCGATACGTCTTGGGTGGATAGCTCTTGTTGGAGCCTTAGCCGTCTTATGCGTTTGTGGAATTTCATTTAGTTTTGTCCTGTATGCAGTGGATTGTTTGTTCTAACGTAGAGTTTCATCTATTCATCCTCAATATCCAGGTTAGAAAGTTCTTCCATGCTGCGATGGCAGCAATCTTTAAGGTGGAGAATGGCTTCACGTTTTGTTCTACCCATGCCCATACATTGATGGCCAGCATCAGGCGCACCGTCATAATCGTCAAAAACCGCACAATAATCTTGGGATGTGTCAGGCGTTGGATTTCCTGTTTCGCTTACTTTGATGTTTCTCATCGTGAATCCCTCAAGCAATCAATATGGCAGTAATAGTTTCCAGCGTCGGTTCGCTCGGTACATGATAATTCTTCATGGTGTGGCAAGCCTTCTTCGTCTTTGATATCGTGAAACAATCTAGCGCATCCGAAACATACGTGCTTGCAATCATCCTCGCATGGCTGACAATCGCATTTATTATCGCAGTCGTTCATTTGGTAAACTCCTATAAGTTTGGTTGATTAAAATGTGATTGCTTGTGGTTGTTGTACTTGGATAGCAAAACCCATGCTTTTGATTAGGTTCAGTGCATCACGGGTCAATGTCTTGGTGTTGGCCAAGTGTGCTAGCCTCATAGCCTGTTCGCAAACTGGGTAAAACACTTCGTTACCGTATACGTTCTTAGCTTGGATGGTGATTTGCATTTTGTTAGCTCCTATAAGCTTGTTGGTTGACCTGATAAATCCATTATACTGGAATTGTGTTATAACACAATAGGTATAATACAAATAATTATGTTAATTGTTGCTGGCTGAAAATAAGATAAAAACCCAGTAATCATGCTGCCTGCTGGTTGGCCAATGGCAAGTCCTCCGATAAGCTTTGACAAGTAATAGGTTCACTCTGTACCTATCCTGAACGTTTTGTGAACTTATTTTCCCCCTTGCATATATGGGGATAGACAGGTGATAATGTGGACAACTGAGGAGCTACATATGGCAGAGGCAAAGGCCGATAGAATTGCAAAAAATAGCCGCAAAGTTAACCAAGAGATGCTCGACGCTATCTTGCTTGACATTGAGGAAGGGGCGCCGCGCAAACATGCGGCAGAATCTCATGGAATTCATGAATCCACATTCCACAATTTAATACGGCAGGGCTTGGTTGACATGCTTGCTGAGCAAAATACGCTTGAATATCGCTTGGTGGTGTCTTTAAGAAACATCGAGAAAGCGAAGATAAAATCATGCGTCACCAAGATTGAGAAAGGAAAGTACGGACATAAAGGCTGCGAATGGATACTAGAGCAGGTGTACTGGCGTTACTTCGGTGGGTCAGCGCAAGCACGCGAGCTTATAGCTGATATGGAAGAATTGAGAAACCAACTTAAGGAAGCTGGCAATGGCGATGCTAAAAGCAGCGGGAAGGAACAAGCTACTAAAGAGTGAGTTTGGCGAACCAAGCAAGCGAAAGTATCCGGTGGATACAAAAGGAAGAGCTATAAATGCAAAAGCTCGCGCAACACAAATGGCAAAGAAAGGTAAGCTCAGCAAGTCAGCAGAAAAGAGCATAGACAGCAAAGCGAACAAGGTAATAGGCACCAAAACCCTACGCGGCACACGCAGATAAGGAGATTCACCGATGGATAACAAAGCCCCATTTTTTGAAATGCCGAATGATCCAAGCGAAGCACACGCACCCGCGTACTACACGTCAATCAAGATACCGCACACAACGAACACCAAAGCGAAGCACGCAGACGCTGGTAAGATCATGGATCAAGCTCTCCGAGGTAAATAATGCAATGTGCAAAGTGCGGCTATACCGGATCGCAGGTTATATCCACTGACCTGCACGAGAGAGACAATAAGCGTATTAGACGCCGCGAATGCTTGAAGTGCTTATCGAGATACACAACCGAGGAATTCATCCGCCCACCCAAAGAGCCTAAAGACAAGGGCTCGAAGTCATGACATCATTAGCGACACTCAGACAACAATTCGAAGTGATCAAAGCATCACGCAATCGACAAAGCTCGACACACATAACATTCACCGATGCAGGAACTATCATTCATGGACAAACACAAAGCCGACTCTATGTACCGACTGCAACTGGTGTTGCTTACCATAATGATAATTCATTCATTAGGCTCGTTATGGGCGCTTATGGATCAGGCAAATCAACGCTCTGCATTCATGAAATTGTTAGGCGAGCCTGTGCAATGCCTGTCTGGTCAAACGGGCGGCGACGATCTCGATGGGCTATCGTCAGAAACACTAGCGGGGAGCTCCAAAGCACAACACTCCAAACCTGGCTTGCCTGGTTCGGAGAGCTCGGAGACATTCACCGACGGCAAAAACCATTACTCACTTACGAGCATACCTTTAACGACGGCGCGGGTGTGGTTGAGTTAGAGCTTATCTTTTTAGCCCTGGACAGAGAGGACGATTTACGCAAGATCAAATCATTAGAAGTCACCGGAGCTTATATCAATGAACTATCCGAAGTGCCACAAGGCGCTCTATCTCATTTTAAAGGGCGCGTTAATCATCGCTATCCTAGCCGAGCTTTTTGTTCTGAGCCTTATTGGTCTGGCATTATTGCCGATACAAATCCTCCTAGCGATGATCATTGGATTCGTAAAGATTTCGAACTCAGCGGTCTTGAGTCATACAAGATATTTAAGCAACCGCCTGGGCTGATCAAAGACTCTGACGGAATCTGGCAACCCAACCCAGACTGCGACAACTACAACAACCTAGCGAAAGATTATTACGTCAAGCTAGCCGAGGGGCAGACTGAGGGGTTTGTTAAGGTCTATTGCTTGGGTCAATATGGGGTTGTTGGCTTTGGTAAGCTTGTCTTCACTGAATACAATGACGACATGCATTCAGTCGATGATATAGAGGCGATCCAAGGTGATCCGATTCACTTAGCATTCGACTTTGGATTAACACCGAGGTGCTTGGTGCTGCAGATGTCACCACGTGGACAGCTAAGAGCTTTAAAAGAATATACCGGCGATGACATGGGCATCAAATCATTTGCCGAGGCTATCGTTCTCCCTGGCTTGGCTAGGGATTTCCCCTATTGCAAAGTAGGGTATTCAGATGCCGATCCTAGTGGTAATGCTCGCGATGGTATTATGGAGGAGCTATCTTGTATCAGTGTGCTATGTGAGCTAGGCATTGAAACACAAGGTGCCTGTACGAACGACATCGAGCCACGACTTAACTCAGTACGCTACTTTCTAAACCGTATGATCGATGGCAAGCCAGGCTTCATCCTCTCACGCAAGGGCTGCCCTGAGCTACGTAACGGCTTTGTGAAGGGCTATGTCTATAAGCGTGTAGCCATTGCCGGTGAAGAACGCTATCGCAATGAGCCTGATAAGAATATGTCATCGCATATTCAAGATTGCTTGCAGTATGGGTGCTTGCGCTTTGCTTCTGATAGAATAGCGAAGGATAAAAAGCCGACCGAGGTTGTTGATATGTACAATCCGGTAATGCGCTGGAACTAAAGACTTTACCAACCAAAGAGGAAAGAGAATGAACTTTCAAGACGCTTTAGTACAAATGCAACAGCATCAATTTATGGTACGTTCTGGATGGAAGCCCGCAGAGGGTTTTGTTTGCATCATGCCCGGTATGTTGTACGTGTGGCGTATAACGCCCATGCCAACACCTAATGCTGGCAACTTCATCATGACCGTTGAAGACATGCAAGCTAGTGACTGGATCTTATTGGCTGAGCAAACAGCGCAGTATGACTCCTCAGCTGCTAATGCCGACGAATTACAAGCTCAAGCAATCGTAGAATTAGCACAAGCCTAAATTGGACTGCCCTTCGTCATTGGAGGGCAATGCAATTAAGGTTTAATGACAAGGATGTCAGACTATGGAACGCAACGACCACGATAACACCCTACCCGTTGAAGACATGAACAAGCTAGAAGAGCGCCGGATTCAGATGCTGGATGACGCTGGCATCAATGAGCAAGAGGTTTTAGATACAGCAGGCAAGGACATGAATTCTTGGACGTCATACTTTCAGGAAAACATTACCCGAGGTAAAGACGATGCTAACTTCTGCCTGAGAGATCAATGGACAGCGGTAGAGCGTTCAGAATTCACAAGGCTATTCAAGCCTGCGATGACATTCAACAAGCTCTATGACAACGTCAAGAAGATAGCGGGAGAGCAGAGAAAGAATAAGCCTGATCTAATTGTTCGATCATTAACCGGCAAAGCGTCGCAAAAGCAAATAGACCTACGAGCAGACCTAGTACGCACAATAGCTTACCAATCCGAAACAGATTTGGTTTATCAAACAGCCTTTCGCAGCGCATTAATAACGGGATTCGGTGCATTCCAGATTCTCTTAGACTATGAAAGCCCACGTAGTTTTAACAAGGTTGTAAGATACGATATTATCCCTGACGCAACAATGTGTATGTGGGATCCGACAGCTAGTAAGCCACACAAAGGTGATGGTAACTATTGCGGGCGCTCTTATCTCTTAACTCGTGACGAATTCAACGCAACCTATCCCTATGTGACCAACCCCGTTTCGTTCGTTAATCCTTATATGCTGATGGATATTCAGCGTCAGACTAAAGACACAATCACCTTGTGTGACATCTATAAGAAAGAATGGTTCCCATTACGCATCATTCAATTGGATAACGGCGATAGTGTTACCGAGGAAGAATGGGAAAATATTCAAGACATCTTCAAGAAAGAGAGCAAAATGATCGAAGGCTCGCAAGCTGAGCGTATATTGATGAACGGCTTACCAAAGATTAAAGCGGAGCGTCTCACCCAGGATTACAAGGTGATGCACTATCGTATGTTGAGAGACCAGATTGTTGACTTTAGCGAATGGCCTTCGAGACAGCTACCGATTCCCTTTGTTGATGGCGATAGCTATTGGCATGACGGCAGACAGTACACCAAGTCATTTATCCACGAAGCGCGTGATGCTCAAAAGTGCGTGAACTATTTCAATTCAGAGATTGCCTCAGAGATTAAGAATCGTCGCCGTGAGCAATGGATTGGTACGCCGGACAACATTGCAGGCCAAGAGCAAATGTGGCGTAACCCTGAATTGCAAATGGGCATCCTATTGGCCAAGCCTGATCCTAAAAGCGGAGCGATGCCTATCAAGATGCCAGCCTGGGAAATATCCCAAGGCTTAATGATGAATGCTCAGCGTGCCGCGCAGGATATTAGAGAGATCCTGGGCTTTAGCGAGACTGAGGAACTACAAGGCCGTGATGTGTCAGGCAAAGCTCGCCGTGAACGCAAACTAGAGGGGGCTATGTCTGCTTATGTGTTCTATGACAATCTCAACCAGGCTATTGCGCAGGGCGGTCGTGTGGTTAATGACTTGCTGCCTCACATTGCTGGTGATGACGAGCGGCACATGGTTATTACTAAAGCGGATAGCAAATCTCAATCCATCATCCTGAACAAGCGCGGTAAAGATGGCGAGATCGAGAATCAAATTGAAGCCGGTGACTTTGACGTTGAAATTGATACTGGCGCAAGCTTCGCTGTTCAAAAAGAAATCTCGTTAGAATTCCTACAGCAAACGATGGCAGTCGCTCCGCAATCATTCCCGCTCATCGCTGATCTTTGGGTGAAGCAGCTTGATTTACAATTCATGCCACAAATGGCTGAGCGCTTCAAGAGCATGGTGCCTAAAGACATCCTGGCGAAAGAGGCTGGCGAGCCTCCGCCCCCTCCGCCACCCCCATCACCTGAACAGCAAATGATGGAAGCTGAGATGAAGAACAAGCAGGCTGAGATCCAAGAGCGTGCAGAAGAATTGCAAATCCGTAAGCAAAAGCACCAACTTGAGGAAGCGGAGTTAATACTTAAGGCGCAGGAACTAAAAGCCAAAGGTGCAAGAGAAGAAAAGACGCACCAGGTTGATATGGCCAAGTCAGACATGGATTTCACTGCGAAGATTGCGAAGATATTAGTTGATGCGCATAAAGCATGACCACTGGCGGGGATTGTTGGCCTAATTTAAAGCGCTTATATTAGCGAGATACGGTTATTGGAATAGCCGGGGCTTTTACGAATAGCCTAATATTCGGGGCAGCATTGCCGATGTGGAGTCGATATGGATAGCGAGCAGGGCGTTTCAAACCCGAATGAATCGGGTGAGGTGATGGAAAGTTTGGGCATTACGCCGGAGGAAGGCAGTGAAGGTGCGAGTGGCACCGAGCATCAATCCGAGAGTAATGAAGGAGAGGCACGCGACCCTCTGTATGTTCAGAAGCGTCTGAAACAACAGAAGCGAGCGCACGAGAGGGAAATTCGTGAGCTACATGCGAAGCTTGATTCCATGCAGCGACCCGCCAGCCAAGACCAATCATCTAACGAAAGTCCTTATGAGCCGGGAAGTCAAGACGATCATATTCACAAGGCAGTTAGTTATGCTCTCGGACAAAAGGAAAGGGACGAGAGTAGAATTAAGAACGAGCAAGCGCGTGCGCATTTGGCTAAACAGTATCAGGGCTTAAGCAAGCACATGGATACAGTTTCAGACAAATACGACGATTTTGATGACGTTGTGCGCGGCGAACACTCGCCATTCACGGCTCACATGCGCGATGCAGCCTTGCTATTAGACTTTGATCACAAGAATCCAGGCAGCGCCGGGGAAGTCCTATACCACCTAGGTAAAAACCCTGACGAACTCGAAAAGATATCGAAACTCCATCCGATGGAACAAGCACGCGAAATGGTCAAACTGTCAAAAGCCTTGATCGGTGTTGGGGCGACTAAAACCCAATCCGGCTCTAGTAAGATCATGGGGCAAATCAAGAATACGCCAGTTAACAATTCGACTGCAGTCACAGAGAAAACCAGTATTGGTTCTTTACGTGAGCGAATGAAATCGGGCGCTTGGAAATAATAGAAGAAAGGTTCTTCTGCCAGGCGTCAGACTCAATGGAGTGAGACGGCAATGCCTAATCAATTTATTACGACCCAGCTCGTCAGTAATACCGCCCTAGCAATGTTTGCGAACAACGCACCCTTTGTTATGACCGGTTCCCGTATTTATCAAGACGACTTCCAAAACTCAGGTTATAAGATCGGCGATACCTTACAGGTTCGCAGACAGAATAACTTTGTAATTGGCGATGGCTCAACAGCCGTACCCCAAGACATTATCGAAACCGTTGAGACGATCACTGTAGCGCATCAATACCACGCCCTGATCGCCTATACTGTTCAAGATTTATCATTGCGTATTGAAGACTTCTCGCGCATGTTCATTCAGCCTGCAATCCAAAATATCATTACTCAAATGGAACGTGATATTTCAACCGCTGCTGAATTGACCCTGAACTTCTTCACTGGTACGCCAGGCACACCAATCAACTCATTCCAAACCGTCGATTTAGCCGGTGCTAAGCTGTTAGAGCAAGGTGTTAACATTGCTTCTGATGCTTATCTTGCAATGACGGTTCGTGATGGCTCTAGCTTGAAGTCAGCTTTACTTAACAACTTCACGCCTGTATTCAACGAAGACATCGTGCGTCAGTCTGCTATTGGTCACTTGTCCTACTTTGATATTTTCCAATCTCAGAACATTACGAAACATATCTCCGGCTTAGCGGCTACCACTTATAGCTCAGACACTTTGACTGTAAACGGTGCGGTTTCTTCGGGTAGTACGATAGTATTGGCTGGCGCTACTATTAGCATCACCAACTACTTCTTACCTGGTGACTTGATCAGCATTGCTGGTGTGCATTCTACAAACCCATTATCTCGCGCGTCCACCGGCCAGAACATGCAGTTTGTAATCACCCAAGCGGCTAACTCAACATCCGGCGGTGCTGTTACAATTAGTGTTTCACCTGTCATTATCAGCTCGGCTTCTAGTCCATTACAAAACGTTGACGCTCCTGTTCCTAGTGGCGCTGCTGTTACCGTGGTGAATAGCTATAACAACAACGTGGCATACCCTGCGCGTGCGTTGGACATCGTATGTCCTCCTTTGTACAAACTCCAAGTGCCTTATTCATCGGTTGCTATCGACCCTGAAACCGGCTTGTCACTGGCTGTTACTCAAACCGGCGACATCTTGGGCTACCAAAACTTAATGCGTATCGACGTGCTATGCGGTTTCTCTTGGCACCAACAATATGCAGTCAAACTATTATCTTAATTGAGGTTATGAATGAAGCCATTTGAACGAAGCTGCTTGTATCACGCGACCGAGGGAATGCGAGTAATCGAAGAAACTCAGGAAGTAGAATATAAACGGCTTTTGGCTACAGGAAAATGGTTTGATCACCCAAACAAAGTCAAAGGAGTATTAGAAGATGAAAAGCCGATACGACAACGCACCCGGAAAGGAAGCGGCAATCTCAAACAGCCGTCAGAAGAGATTGGAAGCGGAACACTCAGCTAAGGATGCCTTTGTTAAAAAGCATCAAGCAGAGACTAACAAGATGGCAGGTAAAGCACCTGAATTGACCGGTAGACTCATGGAGTTTAATGCAAACATGATGAATACTGGCGAACACGCAGAAGAATTCGGTCGCAAGCTGACAGCGGGCTTAGACAAGAAAGCGTTTCCTGTTAAGTAAAGTGTCGATGAAATCGACGTATTGGTTAGATACGTCGAAATCGTCTCAATAAATCGACATAAGGGAATCATTCGATGCCGCAGAACGTCAGGACGGTTAATCAGCTTATTGTCCAATCGTTGCAACTGATTGGCGAGCTAGGCGTTGGTGAAATAGCCGATAGTTATATGCTATCGACTGGCCTAAGCATCATTAATGAAATTCTCGATAAATTCTCGTCAGATAGTATCTATATACCATTCTTAACGACGCTTCATAGTCAATTTATCGTGGGTCAGCATACCTATTCTATTTCTGACATGATTCTCGGCACTAACATCGTCGCTGATCGTATTGTTGATTTATCATTCGCTAATTACATTGTGCCGGGCGTGGGGGTGAATCAAAATGCGAATGCCATTACCTTTGCTTACACGGCTGACCTTGGCTCAAATCTGCTTACGTTATCAGGCGCTACGACTGCCTTTCCTAGTGGAACGCCGGTTGTTCTCAGAACTTTTGGAACGATACCCGCGCCTTTGGTTGTCGATGTTACGTACTACGCAATTTATATTAGTCCTACTCAGATTCAGTTAGCGCTAAGCAATTATAATGCGCTGGCTAACATACCAATCGTTCTCACTAATGATGGCGTGCCTATTAATGAGGTGACGACCTATCAAGGTGCTAACACAGGGTTTGCAACATCACTTGTGTACCCACTCAGAATCATTAACAAAGCAACGTACTGGAACGTAGTGCGTCAGACTAATCTCTTGGCGAGACCCGGCTTTATCTTCTTGGATAAACAAGCGGATGAAAGCTTTATCACGGTCTATCCGGTACCTGATCAGCCCTATCCATATTCGATTCAAGTGAAGTCGATGATTAACAGCTTGGGCAACCAGGATACCTTGCAAGAACTACCACCCTATTACTTTGGATTCATGCTCTATGCTATGGGGCGGAAGTGGCTTGGTTACTATCCGTCGGCTAACTGGCCTGCACAGAATGAAGCTGAATACGATGATTACTATGAGCAATTGAAATCATCCAATGAAACCGATGTGACTATTAGGCCGAGCGTGACATTAACCGCGCCGGAGCCTTTCTACTGGCCGAACATCTTGAGTTATTAACTGTGATAGAAGCTAAAGACTATGACATCGTTGGGAGTTTTAACAACCAGAACGTAGACAGCATAGACGCTGAGCGGTCGATCAATTGTTTTCAATTTAACGACGTTCGCAGTAAGAAAAAAAAGAATCTTAAGGGTACGTCAGGCTTAGACAATTCCGATTTAGAATTCCCAGGTGCAGAAGGTGCGTTCAGAGCTGAATTTGTTTTCGGTGCGTTTCATTATTGCGTTGTTGGGGTTGGCGTTTACCGCGTTGATGTGAATGGCATTGTCGATGTGATTGTGAATAATATCTCGAATCCTTTAACAACGGCATCAGGCTATGTTGGGATTGATGCTAATACCTTTCAGATTTTAATCGTGGACGGTGCTAAGGGCTATATTTACGACACTATAGCTGACACTTTCACCATGATAACCGACCAAAGCTTTCCATTACCTCCGGTTGATTGCTGTTACTTGGATGGCTTCTTTGTTGTGGTGCATGGCGGAACGACCAACTTCCAGCTAAGTGGTTTCATGCAAGGCTTAGTGTGGGGCGCATCCGCTAATAACTTCACCACAGCATATACGATTAACAATAATCTAATAATCGGTGCCAGCACGCTGACTGGCGGTCTAGCCACAAGTGCGAACTATCAAACAGGCGTTACCGTTCAATTGAGCGTGAGTGCTATGGGTACGCTTCCAGCCGGACTCAATGCCTCGGATATTTACTACACCATTTATGTCGATGCAACCCATATTGAGCTAGCAACCACATATGCAAATGCTATTGCAGGTATAGCGATACCTATAACTAGCAATGGCTCAGGAACGTTCACCGTCACATCGCTTGCCGCGCTTCAATTAGCCCAGATAACAGCGCATCCAGGAACTCTAGTGGCGTGCGATACATTACACCGCCGCCTGTTTCTGTTTAGCCAGAATTTCACAGAAGTTTGGGAAAACCAAGGTCTCGGTTCAAACCTTCCATTCCGTCGCAATAACTCAGCGCTGATTGAGTTTGGCACGCCGTGTGTGGGTAGTATCTCGGTTAGTTTTGACATGATGACGTTCTTATCACAGTCTAAAGCAGGGCTTGGGTCTGTGATGCAAATCATAGGAACGCAGGCGATCCCGATTAGTACGGTGGCTATTAACGATAAGTTTTCACAGTTCGCACAAGCAAATCAAGTTGCGGATTGTCGAGGATTCTTGATTGAAGAAAATGGTTTGATTTTCTATCGCATGAATTTCACCGCGGCGAATGCAACCTTTGTTTATAACGTCACGATGAGCGACCCGAGCCAAGATGCAGGTAGACTATGGCACGAGGAAATGATGCTAGATGGATCGAGACACTTAGCGCAAACCTATACTTGGTTCAACGGCCAGAACTACGTTGGCAGTTACAAAGATGCGACTTTGTATCTATTGGATAGAAACACGTATACAAACGACGGCGAAGCTATCTATCGGGCTAGAATCTCGCACCCTACAGTAACTGAGGGCTATCAGCGTCTCCGTATTGACCGCTTGCAATTCGATTTGCTGCAAGGCCAAACGTCTGAAATTATCTCAGCGCCAATAGATTTTGCGATGGAGAATAACCGTCTATTTTTAATGGAATCGGGTAATCAATTCATTCTTGAGCAAGACATGGGCGAAGCTGAGGAAATCATGCCAACGCTATTTTTCTCCTATTCAAAAGATGGCGGCCAGACCTACGGGTTCCAGCAGCGCCTACCGATGGGGTTAATTGGCGAGCGAACGTTTAGAACGGTGGTGCGAAAGCTGGGCGTTGTGCCAAGAGGTCAGGCATTTGTGAGTAAGATCGAATTTTACGATCCGATTCCGTTCTGCTTAATGGGCGCGGCGTGGGTTTACGAAAAATTGCCGGAGTAGGGTTTATGTCACAGGATTTTGACACGTTTCCGACGAACAATGTGCTTGTAGACATAAAAACCGGTTTTATGGCTCCGGATTGGAAGTCTCTCATGGAGAATTTCCGGGAGAATTTGATCGGGTATTTAACCTCCTATGGAATATTTATACCCAGATTAACAACTGTTGAAATTAAAATAATACAGCAGCCGCAAGAGGGTCAGATGGTATATAATTCTACTACGTTCGCCCTTTTGATTTACCAGAACGGCGGCTGGAAAACCGTAACGACTACATAAGGATTTGTAGAAAATGCCAAATGCACCAGCTTACGCAGGCGGAGGCGCAGTACCCAGTTCAAATTTTGGCGGAGCTGCTGGCGGTGGCGCTGGAATGATCGGTGGCGGCGTCGGTTCCGTGATCGGCGGCCTCTTTAATGACTCCGGCGCACCTTATGATGCGGCCATGGACGCTTACGACAAATACCAACACAAGACTGAGGATACTCAGAATCCATTTTATAATTCTGGCAAGAGCGCGATGCCGGAGTATGAGAAATGGCTACAAGGTCAGAAAGACCCTTCCAAATTCGTTAACAATTTGATGAGCGGTTATTCCGAATCACCATGGGCAAAGAACGAACAAAACGCAGCGATGCGCGCTAATACTAATGCAGCATCAGCGTCAGGCTTGTCTGGTTCGACACCAATGCAATTGCAAGGCCAGCAAAACGCTACTCAAATCTCATCGCAAGATCAGCAACAGTGGTTACAAAATGTATTGGGCATCAATACGCAATACGGCCAAGGCAGACAAAATCAAATCAACACTGGCCAACATGCGGCTGATGAACTGACGAATACGTACAATAATTACGGTGATTTATATGGCCAAGCCCAGTACGGACAGAAAGCGGGCGAGAATGCAGATTTTGCGAATCTTATCGGTGGTGCTGCTCAAGTGGGCGCTGGTATAGCGATGCTTTAAGGGGTTTATGATGGGATTACCATTACCAAAAGTCGTTCCTGATACGCCGCAAGGCGGAAATGTGCTTGCTGTTATGAACGCGGGCAATGATTATTCGCAGGGTCTTTCTAACAATAAAATAAAAGCCTCCGAAGCTCGCTACGCACCCTATACAAACTACGCAGATGTGATGTCGAAGCTCGCCTATGCGAACTATTTACCCTACCAACTACAAGCTCAAGTGATGTCGAATCCATTGCTTTGGATGTCAATGAAAGACAACCCAGAAGCTATGCAAGCCATGATGAAGAACTTTACGGGATCTATTCCTAGTGTAAATAAGATGCCTGGGATGGCTGGCGTTCCTCAGCCTGGGGCGCAAGGCAATTCTTTGTTGAGAGGCGTTTTGGCTAAGTTATTCGGCGGCGGCGGTGAAAGTGGCGGAGGCGGTGGAAATGCAATGCAATCACTTCCTGCGCCTGATGGTGGGCAGTCCTCTAATGCCTTGATGACACCCCCTGGCGGCTCAGGATCAGCGCCTACGACATCGGGTGCTAATCTACCCAACCCAGGGGTTCCGGCTACTGGCGGGGCTGTTAATGCGGTCGCTGGCAAAGAAACAGCGCCATATAATAAACAGCCCTACGGACTCGGTGAGAATTATGCCGACCCGAATCATCCTGGACAAACGAATACGACGGCCACGGGTCAGATTACCGATCAAGCGCAAAACATGGCGCTTGCAACTGAAAATTTAAAACCTTTGTTTAGGACGATTATAGATGGCGCTCCCAGATGGCTGAAGCCCGGAGCTAAGGGTCAGATGGCGCTTGGTCAGAGACTGGGAGGTCTTGAGCAAATGTTCGGTACGCTTGGCGGCATTCCTGACGGAATCAGGAAGCAATTCGGCATTAAAGAAGGTGATATTTCCGATTATGCAGAATGGAAATCAGCCCAAACAAAGGCACTCGAAACTATCGTTAAGGCTCGCGGTTGGAACAATAGTGACTACGCCACCCATAAGGTTGAGGAAATCATCGCGCCCCTGCCTGGTGAGGGTAAAGAGTATGGCGCACGCATTCAGCGCGACCTAGATCAATTGACGAATGAGCTTGTGCCGAATTCTAGCAAAGCTATGACGAACGGCTTCCCGCTGACTCCGGCAGCATCATCGGCTGCACCCGCTGTTTCTCAAGCTGTTACGCCCGCGCCTCAAGCGCTGCCGCCGGGCGCCATACCCTTGAAAACGCAAGCAGCACCTGCAGCAGCACCCGCGCAAGATGATGGGCTGATGCACTTTGACATTAGGACGCCTCAAGAAAAGGCGGACGAAGAAAGTAATGCTTCCGGTAGCGAGGACTTTACAGTCAATGCAAAGCCAGAAAAGACCAAGCCAGAAAAGACCAAGCCAGAAAAGAAAAAAGAATCTAAGGGTGTGGTTCAGCACACACTATGGGAAATGAAAAACGGTTATCCGGTGCAGGTGGCTTAATGACGAAATATGTGAAGGCAGAAAACGGCATGATTCACGAATTTCCTGATGAGGCTACGTCTGATCAGATAGCGGGGGCTTTAAAGCCTAGCGTTTCCGCACGCGCCGAGCAATGGCTGACACCTTCTGATAATCCTAATATTGAAAAACAATCAGGGGATCGCTATCCTGCGAAGCCGGGAATCGTCAATAATATTGAGCAGATGATTAAGAATCAATTCTCTAATGAGCAAGCAGCCCCTCGTACACCTCAAATGCAAGAGCGCTATTCTAATCCGGCACAAATGCCTGAATTTGCGGATATGTCAAAGCAAGAGAAAATGCAGCGACTGGCATTAAGCGCATTTGATCCAGCCAATAGAGATGCCGTAGGCGCCGGTCAAATGGCCGGTGGTGGCTATGAGAATGACGCTACGCGCCAAGCCGCAACAATGCTTCCAACATTAGCGGCACCTGAGATTAGCGGAGGCAATAGTTTGTTGATGCGATACCTTGGAGCGCCTGCTATTAATGCGATGAGCCGTATCGGTGTTGGTACAGCTGGAAATGCTGCCTATGCAGGCGATAAAGCGGATACGATGGATCAATTTAAAACTCTATTGAAGAATAGCCTTGGCGGAAATGCTTTGCTAGAAGCAGGAACCGCACCTATTCGTGGCTTGGGTTATTCGGCTGAAATGCTTAATCCGGTTGCATATACGTCAGAAAAAATGGCGCAAATAAGAAATGAATATCATGAGGCTAGGGAAGCGCAGCGTGCAGCTTATGCACCTGTAACCGAACAGTACGGACATGTAAATGTGACGAATACACCTCGCACATATTTAAACTTTGATAGAAATGACACTAAGTATTTTACGCCGGAAGTTAAAAAGGTGTACGGTGATTTCTTGGATGAGCCTACCTTTGATAACCTTCACAGGCTGCAGAGCCAGATGGGCAAAGACGCTGCCAGCATGACTGGAAATTCAAGCAAGATTAATACCAGGCAGACTTTGGAATCAGCTCGTGATCGTGTTCAAGAACGCGCGCAAACTTTCTTAAGCCGCGACCCGGAGGCTTTAGCATCATATAATCGCGGTCGAGATATTACGCGGGATGTTCTTAAGCCGTACGAAGCCAATATAAACTTGAGAAGAGTCGCTCAAGGTAACGTGACATCGATGTCACCAAACAAGTTAAGAAATGAAATTACAAAGGGCGTCGAAAAGGGAAGGCATGCAATTCCAGAGAATCACCCCCTGCAAAATCATTTGCGTGATTTAAACAAAATGATAGATTTTGGCGGCGCCATAAAAGATGCAGGCATTCCATTAGCATCACAAATAGGAGCGCTGGCGCTGCACCCTGATTTAGCGGGGGCATTTAGAGGTCTTGAAGGTGGAGCGTTAACGAAATTTGCGCTTCCATCCTATATCAAAGGAGCGCAGAATCCGCTAGTGAGGCGCGCCGTAAATGTAGCAAATCCATTGTATTACGGTGCTGGAAGAACAGAAATAAATGCGCTCAACCAATAAATCACAAGGAAGTGATAAATGACAACACCAACGTATACCATAAGCGCCGAGCCATTCTGGTACTTTGTAGACCCTACGGGATTACCCGCTGGTGGCGGCTCTATGGAGACTTGGAGCAGCCAGAATCCAACGGTTCATAAGCCTGTTTATCAAACTGATAGCGATGCTGCCCCCTGCACAAATCCAGTTTTATTTAATCTTAATGGGGTTGCATTCACACCTTTCTATTGGGAATTTGACCCTGCAAACCCAGACGATGGGTACAACATTATAGTTAAAGACGCTAAGGGGAATGTGCTATGGCAGATTGATGACTACATGCCAACTGGCGCGGGTGGTGGCGGCGATGTCACGACAAATCTAAACTTCACAAACCTAGTGATAAACAATGATTTCTACCGCAACATTGGGGCATCGGCCAACCCTACGGCGTCCGATAACGTATTCTTGGCACCAAGCTCGCACTCTAGCTTTGCATCGTCTATACAGCCTGGAAATCAGCCTGACATACGTTTCATTAAAAACAATACTTCTGCCACAGATAATTTAACATTCTCGCCGTTTACGCAGGGTGGAAACATATTAACGGGTGACATCACCCCGCCAGTATTTTTGAATTACACTTGCGGAGGCGCTGGCTCTAGCGAAACCCAAAAGTGGGTGCAGTATCCTATCAGCCAAGACCTGCAAAGCACGTCAGGTCAAAATTGCTCTGTGACAATATGGGCTAGATGCAACTCAGGCAATGCAAGCGTGTCGTTCTCTTTGCTGCAATTCTTTGGCGATGGCGGAAGCCCTTCTGCTTCTGTGAAGACCGTTATCAGCACCGAAACGCTAACCGCGGCATGGACACAATACGAGTATAACAATGTGGTGATTCCCGCCGTTAATGCTGCGACTTATGGCACATGCGGAAATACAGG
>QGNH01000691.1_pt2 | contig 19084 bp, 30 predicted proteins | sample 1735481 | NCBI WGS metagenome assembly QGNH01 (sample SAMN09239004, study PRJNA386568) | Viral metagenome, whole genome shotgun sequencing project.
CTCGGCACGGTTCACGGTAAGAAGAGCGAGGCACTGTTACAGGATCGACCGAGAAAAATCAAGCTGCTGGCCATCCACTCTCTGAGAGAGCCCTCGAAGCAGGCTGTGGCGGAGAGGGAGCATTGTTACCATCGTTAAACAACGCCTTTGCCTTTGAATTGAAGGGAGTTGCGCTAGTGGCATAACCCCGGCGTTTTCTTTTTCCCTCGGGCGGGAGTATAAGCTTAAATCGAGGCAACGAGCAAGCTCGCCAGAGATGGGCACATGAAATTTTCTAAACGGACAGCAGAATAAAATGGCAGATGAAGGTACTTGCTCGATCAGCGAGCCGAGCCGCTCACCGGAGCCAGAGAAGACTGGAGTTGCTCCCGAGTCACAGCAGGCTGGTTCCGTACAGGTTACCATCCTACCGGCGGTTCGCCCTGATGATAAGAGCGCCGGGCTTCAGGAATCGAATGTTGTGTCCCGCTTCGCATCGGCGTTGATGAATCAAAGCGGCCAACAGCTGGCCCAAGTCGTTGAGGTCTTCAGTAACAATATTGATCGACAGTTTGATCGTGCGCATGAAACAAACGAGAAGTTACAAAAAGAATTACGTGACGAACAGGTGGCGCACGCTCGAACAGAGGAGCAATTAAAGGTGGTACTGAAGAAGGATCGCACTGGCGCACTTCTTAATATACTCGGTGGGGCACTCCTCGGGTACGGTCTGAGCGATATTAGTAGCACATCAGGGAAGATTTTCTCTGCATTAGGCTTTGTACTTCTGGTTATATCTTCGAGGTCCCTGTTCCCTTGGTCAAAGGAATAACATGGCTGAACAACGGGCCAGTAGTATCCTCACACAAATTCTAGCTGAAGCCCGACCAATGCTGCCGCTAGAAATTCATTCTGTCTTTGACCGAGGGGTTCAAAATAGTGAGCGAGTCAACCTGCGCGTAAACTTCAGAACGTACTTGGGTGATTACTTCCTGCATGCAGGGGTTTATTTGCCAAACAAACGCGCTCTCCCTATGCCCAACATGTCGCTGTGGCTTGGTGAAGACACCATCGATGCAGGTTCTTGGGTCATCGTCTATACAGGACCTGGGCAGGCCAAGCTGACGACTCAGACCAAAGACACGAGGGAACCCATCATTGTTCTCCATTGGGGGCTTATTCAAACCATCTTTAACGAGAACAGTATTGTGCCGGTGCTGGTCAAACTAGATACAACTGCGATCCAAATCGGTCAGCCGGGCTCTCCTTAGAATTTCTATCTTCGCGGGCTAGGCAGTAGGTAGCTCCTGCTGCTGAACACGGTGCTCCCTACACCGTTGCCCGCGTTTTCTTTCGTAGGGATGCTCCAAGGGAGGAGCCGTGCCGAACACCAAGCCCACCAAAAAAGTCAGTCGGGCCAAGCCCTCAGCGACCCAGCCGGTCTCGCGTCTCGAGCAGGCCGTGTCTGAGTGGATGCACACGTGGCTGCGCCAGACCGCAGAGCAGCGGCCACACCGCCCCATGAAAGATCGGCTGGAGGCGCTGGTGTGGAGCTGGCCGATCCGTCTCGACTTCAGCACGCGCCGCCCGAACGCGTTGTGGACCCCCAGAGTGGATTATAAGGAGACCGCGCAACGTAAAGAGGCAATCCAGACTCACCTCGATCGCCTGCGCGAGACGTGGTATGCCGATATGGTATATCCCGAGACGGACTATTTCGATAACTGGGCTCCCCACGACTGGCCGTACGAGCTGCCCGACGCCGACTTCACGCACATCGTCGATCAGCTGCGCACGCTGCCCGGTCTCATGGTCCCTGATCCGCACGACGATCGACGCTGGCTGCTCGCGCTCCTTGAACACCGCTGGGGTGATGGGTACCTCGACGAGCGGCGCGCGTTCCAGGACACCGTCATGAAGGCCGTCACGTCATCGATGCGCCCACAGGTGTGTGAGATTGGCGAAGAGGCGCGGGACAAGGCGTACATTGAGGTGCGAACCAACCGCTCCCTCTACGCGCTGGATGACACCAAGGAACAGGCGCAGGCGCTTCGGGACTGGCTGCAGGACGCGAAGACGCACAAGTCGTTCGTGGAGGAGCACCTCAGCGAACGCGTCTCGACCGACTTGCATCGGGCCGTGGAACGTACGACCAAGGCCCTGGACTTCTACATGAACAACGCCGACAAATGGCGCAGCCGACGTGCCACCGCAGGGCGAGAAAAGCGCCCGTGGGTGGACCACGCCCGTCAGGCCCTGAAGAAGCTGAAGCTCTCTGAGCTCCACCGTCGTGACCTGCTGATCGCCTGGAGCCTCATGCCCTATCCCCGTCCTCCACGTCCACGCTAACGAGTTCCCACCGCGTGTCTTCCCCGTACCCCTGTCGAATTATTTAAGAAATATAATTCGGGCGACTATAGTTTTAACTTTTTAGTCTAGATTCTGGGGTATGAATCTAGCGTCTTCCAAACTCACCTCCGACGACCTTCGCGCGATCATCGCCAGAAGCGGTATTCCTGGGTACGTGATTGGTGGAAGGGCGCGGGTGAATCCCATCAAACTCAGCCGCCTGCTGCACGGGCACGTGCGCATCACCGACGATCTCGCGTCACGCCTGCTTCTCGCTATTGAGCAGCTTTCGCAGGAGGGCGCGCGATGAAAGCCATGCCGTTCGGCCAGTACAAAAACAAACTGCTGACTGAATTGCCTGATGATTATGTGTTGTGGCTGCTGACCTTGGACGATCTGCGGGACCCGCTGTTGTCGGCGATCGGATTGGAAGCGGATCGCCGGATGGCGGTGAAGATGCAGGAGGTGGGGCGATGACGACCACGATGCGCAGCCAGCTGGATCGGATCAAGGCCGGGTACTGTCCGGCATGCGATCTGGAACAGCGCCTCCTCGGCTTCATTCCCGCCCGCCACGAGCACGCCGATAGTTTCGCGCTCGCCTGTGGCCACGCGGTCGAGGTGATGCCGAGTGATCCCATTGCGTTGCGCGCCAAAGCGGATGGCACCGTGGTTGTGTACGTCCACCTCAACGACCTGCGGCGGGTCCAGCTCCGTGAAGGAAAGGGGTAGCCATGACGACCGCGCCTCCCGAGGGAATGCTGGAGCAGGCGATCGCCATTGCCAACCGAGGCTGGCGAGTCCTGCCGGTGAATGGGAAACATCCCATCCCTGACGAATGGCCGACACGCGCGACGACCGACCATGAGACCATCCGCGCCTGGTGGGCGCAATACCAGTACGCGAATATCGGGATTGCCACCGGGGCACAATCGAACCTGTTGGTGCTCGATGTCGATCCTGGCAAAGGTGGCGAGGAGTCCCTGCGTGAGCTCGAAGACCAATTCGGCGCGCTCCCGCAGACCATCGAAGTCGTGACGGGTGGCGGCGGGCGTCATATCTACTTCACGGACCCTGGCCTCCCGATCCACAATTCATCGAGCGAGCTGGCGGCGGGCCTGGACATTAAGACGAACGGCGGACAAGTGGTCGCGCCGCCGAGTATTCATCCGGACACCGGACGTGCCTACGCATGGGAAGCCGCCCATCATCCCGATGATGTCGTGGTACCCGCCGAGGCGCCGCCGTGGTTGCTCCAGAAACTCACCGCGCTGGAGGCCCCCGCCGGGCACGGCTTCGTGAGTCCGGAACGGATTACCAAGGGGGCGCGCAACGACACCCTCTATAAGAGTGGCCGCTCGTTGAAGGCCAGACATTACAGTCGGACGGCGATTCTTGGAGCGCTGCAGGGCGAGAACCAGGAGAAATGCGATCCGCCGTTCTCGACACGCGAAGTTGAGGACATCGTCGAGAGTGTCTGGTCAGGTGTCGATCGCCCGGCGTTCACACAGAACGGCACACCCGCACCAGGCGGCACGCAGGAGGCAGACGAGACACCGGACCTGCCCGCGGTCCTCGGCGTCGGGCTCGGTCAGTTTCTTGGTCAAGTCTTCCTGCCCATCGTGTCGCTCATCGAGGGCCTACTCACGAACAGTGGCGGCGGCTGGATTAGCGGCGAGGAAAAACTCGGCAAGAGCTTCTACGCACTCTTAGAGGCGCTCTGTCTCGCGCTGGGGCTGCCCGTCTGCGGACGGTTCGAGGTACCCACCAGGGTGCGGGTACTGTTCATTGAAGAGGAAGACTCGCCCGCTCGCCTTCATACACGTGTCATAGCCCTGCTGCGCGGACTCAATATCGATCCAGACGACCCCCACGTGCGTGCCGACCTCGACGAGTGGTTCCAGATTTCCGTCTGGAGCGGGTTCACGCTGGATGACGCGCCGCATGTCCAGCAGCTCCACCACACAATCGCGACCTTTCGCCCGACCGTGGTCTATATCGACGTGCTCAGGAAAGTGACGACCAGGGACCTCAATAAGGGCGACCAGGCCGGAGCCCTCTTGAAAGTGCTCGACGACCTGCGGCGTGAGTTCAGCGTGCTCTTTCGCGCCCTCGCCCACAACCGGAAGATTCAGGGGTCGTTCCGGGCCGGACGCGGGAGCCAAGAGATCGCCGGGAGCTATCAACTCGGCGCCTGGGCCGAGAATAGTTTGTTCTTCGAACCGATCGGGAAAACCGGGAGGGTCAAGGTAACGGTGCAACGCAAAGACGGCGCCCAAGTCCTTCCCTTCGGGCTGCGTTTCGAGGCCGAGGGGCCCGAGGACAACCCGACCCTGGTCCGGCTCCATGCCGACGAGTTGAGCACCGTCTCGGCTGTCGAGGTCAATAAAGAGCGGATCTTCGAGGTCCTGCCAGGTCTGACCGTGGACGAGGCGTCCGATGGGAGCCTGGGTGTCTCCATCGAGACGATCTGTACCGCCGTGTCCCTCTCAGCCTCACCCGTGCGTAAGGCGGTCAAGGAGCTGGTTGACGATGGACGGCTGCGCGAGGTGGGGAAAGTGGGCCGTGGATGCAAACTCTATTGGGTCGTGACGCCATGAATACGCTGGACCGTTGGTTAGTTGGTGACGTGTCTACTAAGCAAACAGGGCCAATAGGACAGAAGCCCTATGGTTTCAACGACATTTGCTTAGTAGGTGCTCCAAAAACTAACCAAAACCAAGCAACTAAGCTACCAGGGAGTTTGCTTAGTAGTTTGCTTAGTTTTTGCCTCTATATAAGAGAGGCAAAACTAACCAACTAAGCAACCTGGATCAGCTTGTAGGTGGGATTGTCAGATTTCGACCACGTGGCTGAGTAAGAGCGTGAATAGACGGTGGGAAAAGAGACGTGAAAATAGTTACTAACGCACCTATCCCAAAACAGCCTTTTAGGGCGCTGATTGAATCAGATCGCGCTGATCAGGGGCTGGTCAGGCTGTCTGCGGAGGCCCGGCAGTACCTAATTGACAAGCTGGCCGAGGCGCTGGTGTTGGACTATCAACAAAATCAAGCGGTTCCACAATCGATGGTTCAAGAGACCTCCCTCAATCACCGTAGAGCTGGGCAGGGGACAGATCGCACAGGATAGGGCGAGAGCGGGCGGCATTCATTCAGGCGTTGAAAGGGATTCATTATGGCAGGCAGACCAGGACGAAGCGGACCAGTCGGAAATATGAACGCCTCAAAGCATCATTGGCGCAGCTTCTTTAGGAGATTGGCCCTGAGACCGGAAGACCAGTGGGTGCGGAGCGAGGTGCAGCGGTATGCGGCTGGTCTGTTGTCCGATAAGGCGGACCCGAGTGAAGCGGAGCGCCATGCGATTGAGCTGGCCAGCGAAGCGAAGGCGTGCAGGCTCTTGATCTGGCAGGCCATCGCCGCGACCGGGTTCACCCGCCGTGGTCGCGACGGGATCATGTTGGCACCCGCTGCGGCGGACCTTCCACGGTTCATCGGTGTCGAACTCGGCGCACTCAAGCTGCTGGGCTTGCAACGGAGAGCGAAGACCGTCGGCACCTGGGCTGAGCTGTTGAGTCAGGAGCCTCCGTCATGAACAGCGTCTCGCCATTCACGCGCGATCCGGTGGCGTTCATCGATCGATTCGTCGTACTCAACGAGAAAAAGGTCGCGTGGCGGCTCAGTCGGCATCAGCGCCGGGTGCTGAAAGCGGCCTTCCGGTGGGATGCACAGGGGCGGCTGCGGATGCGGACCTTGCTGTGGGGGGAGATGAAAAAAAGCGGCAAGACATTTTTGGCGGGCTGCCTCGCCTTATGGTGGGCGTTCGTCACCTCCGACACGGAGATCATTGTCGCCGCAAACGACCTAGAGCAAGCGGCCTCCCGGGTCTTCAAAACCATCATCAAACTCCTGGAGCACAACCCTGAACTGGGCTTGTCGGCCAAGATCCGCGCGAACGATATCACCTTGACCAACGGCACGACCATCACCGCGATTGCCAGCGACTACAAAGGGGCAGCCGGTTCGCGTCATTCCTTGGTGGTCTTTGACGAGTTGTGGGGCTATACGCTGGAAGCCGCCGAACGGCTGTTCGAGGAACTCACGCCGCCGCCGACCGAACCGAACGCCTGGGTCTTGATCACGACGACCGCGGGCTGGAGTGGCAAGAGCCTCACGCTGGAACGATTGTACAAGCAAGGGTTGGTGGGCACGCGGATCGACAAGGAGTTGGAGATCTATAAAGCTGACGAACTCTTCATGTTCTGGTCGCACACGCCGAGGCAACCCTGGCAAACCCCGAAGTATTATGCCGAGCAACTGCGCAGCCTGCGTCGGAATACCTATGACCGCTTGCATGGCAACAAATGGGTGTTGGGAGAGTCCGACTATCTGATCCCCGAACTCTGGGACCCGTGCGTGGACCCGACCCATCGGCCATTCTTACCCTCGTGGGGACCCTCGAAAGACAGTGGCGAATTTGTCGGCGTGGATTTAGGCCTGAAAAGCGATAACGCAGCGGTCGTGCGGGTGCGGCGTAGGGAGAATCGGATTGTGCTCGCCGGGTATCGGGTCTGGAAGCCCTCGAAGCAGCAGCCGCTGGATTTGGAAAGTACCGTCGAGCAGCACCTGCGCACGCTGCATGGGCAGTACGACCTTCGGCGGATTGTCGTTGATCCGTGGCAAGCGGCCCGGAGTATTCAGACGTTGATGCGGGCGGGGCTGCGGATCGAGGAATTCCCGCAGACCGTCGCCAATACCACGCGCATGGGCCAAGCCCTCTACGACCTCGTCAAAGGCCGGAACTTGGTCTTGTACGAGGACGCCGAGTTGCGGCAGCAAGCCATGAACACGGTCGCCGTCGAGGGGCCGAGGGGGTTCAGGATTGCGAAAGAAAAGGCCAGCCGGAAGATCGACCTGATCATTGCGTTGAGTATGGCGTGCGTGGCGGCACTCGATGAGCCGGTCCAGAACACCGGGCGCATGGTGCGCTACACGGGGTTCTAAACGGAGGCAGTCAGTCGGGAGCAGTTCACATTCACAAAGGAGTTCTATCATGGCACTCAATACCGCATTGCTGCAGTCGTGTCTGGACGCGTTCTCACAGGGCTTTGTCAAGCGGCCACATGCCTCGACCGAGAACGTGAATTTTCACTCCCAGATGATCCAGAAAGTGGTCGGTGTCGTGCAGGAGGCTGCCAGCAAAGAAGCCGCGACGCGGGCCAACAAAGGGTTGTCGGATGAAGGCAAAAGTACGACCATCGCGACCGGCGCCACGGCCACGGCGGCGAAGCTGGCCTTCCTTGAGCGGGTCGTGTCCCGAGTCGAGGGGGAGCGGGCGACGGCCCACGCGAACTTAACCATGATCCCGCCGCCCTCCGCTGCCGGGACCGATCCGCTCTTGCAATACCTGTTCGCCAAGGAAATTCGCGACCGATACCAGGGTCTGACGCAACAGGAAAAAGATCTCGCCTTTTTGAAGGTGGCAGAAGCTGATGGGGGCGACGCGACCTTGTGGGCCTTCCAGCAGGCGCCGGTGCCGATGATTTCGCCAGACATCAAGGTCCGTGCGCTGGAGGAACGCGGGAGGCGGCTGCATCCACAGACCTACGCCGAATTTCAACAGAGCGACTTGTTACATGAGAGTTTGTCGGGCGTGCGCGCTGCACTCATCGATTGGTTGAGAGGCTTAGGTGGCGACACGGCTGTGATCTTCAAGGAACTCGGCGGCTACGAACCAGCTCCATCGTCCATCGATGTGGCGAGAAAACAGGTCCAGCACGCATGAGCTGAACCGGTGTCGTCGCGCGATGGCGGTGGCCCCGGTGAGGGGAGACGGGCCGTTCTGGTGGAACGGCTCGTCTCCCACCCCGGTAACACGTTGACCATGTCGTAGATTCCTGCCAAGCTATGATGTTATGAATAAAGTATTTGCAACTAGGTGTGAATAATGATTAGCGAAGATAGTTTTATCAACCGACCTATTACGTGGGATAAAAGGGTGACGCTTCAGCTAGAGAGGTCATAGGCTGCTTCCATGATGCGTATTTTAATAGCATTAGCTCGCCTAATAGCTTTGTTGGACAGAAAGGTGAAGTCAGTAGACAAAGACTCCCTTCCCAATGAACACAAGCAGAATCCAGACCCATTGCGTGTGGATATTCAATCCGAAATTCGCCTGCCAGTAGCTATAACCCAGCACTACGAATCCGAGCAACATGATCGCGAATGGAAAAATCGATGAGATAAATTGATGACGTATGTCGAGATAGTGGCGTTGTGCGTTGCTGGCTTTCTTGCTTATTTCACCTGGGGCACCCTTCAAGAGGTTCGTAGGCAAACCGGGGCTTCCATAGACGCGGCCAACGCCGCTAAAATATCCGCCGACGTTGCCAACGCCACTCTGCTTGCCTCTCGTCGGCCATGGGTCGGCGTGGAGGTTAGCTTGATGGCGGACATTGAAGCTACCGAACATAAATACTCTTTCAAGCTGAAATATACGACGCGCAATTATGGGACCACGCCTGCGGTCGGAGTCTACATTCATCCCCAACACGTTCTGTTTACTCCGGGGTTTGACCTTGATGGAACACAAAGGAAAATCTGCGAACTGGGCATGAATCCGGCTGTTTTTTCCATGGGCGGACACGACCTCTTCCCCACCCAAGTAAACGAGACGCCTTATGTCTTCGAAATTTCCAAAAAGTACGTTGACATAAGCAACGAGGCTTTCCGGGAGTTCTCGGTGGAAGACGCTATCATTACTTCTTTTAATCCATTTATATTTGGCTGCGTAACCTATCGATCTACATTCGACAATACGATCCATAGAACGCCGTTCAGTTTTCAACTTGTACGAAAAGATCCCAAGATCGTTGGCAATTTCCTGTCGTTCAATACCAGTCTTGGCACAATCCCCATGCAGTCGATCTACGTTCAACCATTCATATCCATCGGCGGAATTCGCCCTGACTAATATCAAGGCATGGAGTTTGATGAGGAGATTGATGAGATAGACCCAGGCCCGGACATTCGCGTCCTGAAGGTGACGATGAGTCTCCGCTGCTCCGAGTGCGGGACCATGCACGACCGGTTGACACGCTATCAGGGAGATTTCCTGGAGTTCCTGTGCCATGCCTGTATCGAGATGTGCAGGGCAACGATGAGAACAGGGGGCTAGCTGTTTATATAAACAGCATTTATAATGGCATCTAGGACGCTCGGCATGAAACTGAAGAGGCTACGCGAACAGCTCGGAATGAGCCAGGCCGTCTTGGCCAAGCGGGTCAAGGTGACGCAGCCCTACATCACCATGCTGGAGAGTGGCGCGTTCCGCAACCCGACGCTGGACGTGTTGCAGCGACTGGCGAAGGCGTTGAAGGTGTCGGTGGGAGAGTTGGTGGAATGACCGACGCACAAGCGTTGAATAGGGGAAGGAGACCAGAAGATGTATATCGGGACTGTTACATTTCGTGCGGTAATAACAAGCAATGGGCTGAAGTTTCCTTCGTGCGAGTTCAACCCCAACCAAGCTGGTGTTGAAAAGGTTGTGATTGAGAGTCAGAGCGGGTATGAAATTCTGAGTACGGTTCACATAGATGGAGTAGCGACAGAAAGAGTTGGGAGAGCCATCGCGAACAAGGTCCTTACTGCGGTCTTGGATCGGATTGCGTTTCGATACAGTCTTGCCATTGAAGACAGTCAGATCGTCAGTAGTTGGTTCGATTCTGTGATTCCCCTTCCCGGTGCCCAGGTGCAACCCCATTCCGGCGAGCTTGCCATCATTGAACAACACGTAGGCCTAGTCTATGGCATTCCCGCCGCTGACCTCAAAACGGAACTGGAGCGGACTCCTCTGTCTGGAGAACCATTTTTTAGCTCGTATCGCTTGGCCCTCCAATCGAGAAGTCCAGGAGAGAAATTCATGCATCTCTACAGTCTTCTCCTGAGGTTCTTCGAGGACGAACAGGCAAAGGTCGATGATTTTATTCGCATTCAAGATTCGGCTGTGCCGCAGTCGCCAGATCCACGCCCTGGACATAACAATAGGGAAACCGTCTATACGAGGCTTCGGAATGAATTCGCGCATAGACGGTCAGATGTGAATATGCAAGATACCAAAGCTGACATGGAGCAGCATGTGGGTGGATTGATCGGTCTTGTGAAGCAGGCTATCACACTGCAGGACGCGACTCGATAGGAGCGACGCACAAGGCATAGGGTGCCGGATGAGCAAGGAGGGCCATTATGGTTCAACGACCGACTAGGAACGCTGGCGTGTTCCTGTTGATTCAGATTTCAATCATCGCGGGTATGGGATACGGACTTAGTCACATCCCGATCAGCCCGCAAACTCTCTTATGGTTGATCTTCAGCTCTGTGGTCTGGATCGGTCTGTTGGCCGTCTACGTCTTGACTAGCGCTCTAGACCGTGTGGTCAAGCTTCTCGATGACATTTCTAAGAAAATCAACATGACGCCGCACGAGAAAGATGGCTGCCCATGATCGCCGCCATCTATGCCTATACATCCACCGAGCAGCACGGCGTGAGCACATGAATAGGGAGACGCATGGCGCAGACCCGTCGTAAAGTGCTGTCGAAGATCAAGCGCTGGAAGCTAGAGAACCCAGACAAGGTGCTCCAGCAGCGGGCACGGTGGCGGGCGCGTTACCCGAATTATCTGAAGAACTGGCGACGCAAGAACCCAGACAAGGTGAAACGCTATAGGAGGGCTGAGCGATGAGTAAGCACGGAAAGAAAATGCAGCGCATGGCCGAATGGGACGAGAGCTTTCCCGTGATCGACGTGGATCGCGACAATCCCGAAACGGGGTCCTGGGTCTGTTGGTACTTTAGGCACGACCAGTTGAGAATCGAGATCGCCCTTGCGGAAGAGGAAGACGAGGTGTGGCTGTATGTCGATGGCGATCCCTTCGTGTTGGGCAGTGAGCTGAGCTGGGAGGACGCGGAGGCGCGCTACGAGGCGGCGACACGAGGGCGGTTGCTCCTCGCACACATGCCCGCGATCCGCGCACACGAGGCCGAGGGCTTGGGTGCCGTGCGGGCGGCGGCAACGGCACAAGGGGTCTTCGGCCAGAAGGAGCGACGACAGCGCACAATTAAGGCAACAGGGCGTGTGATCGCATGACACAGGAGAACGACACGATGACCGCGTTCACAGAGGAACAGCAGAAGATTCTCGGGGCCATGTTCGATCACCTGTGGGCCCGCATGGCCTCACTGCATGATGACGTGAACGAAGACTCGGTGCGCCTCGGAGCCCTCATCGACGTGCTCCACACCAAAGGCACGATCACGCGCGAGCAGGTGCATAAGATTATGCACGTCCTGTCGATGGAGGCGAGTGAGAAGCGGCATCCCGCCAAGCCCACAGACAGGACAGAGCCACAGATCACCAGACAGATTCTCCACGGCGACCTGGTGGCCTTCACCCGCGTGTGTGAAGAAGAAGACCGGGAGGGCCGACCATGATCTGCGCCATTTACTCGAGGAAATCGACCGAACAGACCGGCGTGAGTGACGACCAGAAGTCCGTCACCCGCCAGATTGAGCACGCGAAGCCATTGAAGCCGAGGATGACGGAATAAACCGGGTCCTATTTTCGGAAGAGAGGAGATGTAAGAGTATGCGATTTATTAATGTCTCAGAGGGTAAAGAAACGGGAGATCTGGCAATCAATTTTGATCAGATCAAATACGCCAGGCACTTGGGTGGACGCTTAGACCTGTATTTTGAAGGTGGCTCGGATGAGAAGCTAACATTGCGAGGGGACGCCGCGAATCAAGTGTGGAAGGAAATAATAAAGATCCGCTAGAAAGGAGACGACCATGGCAGGACGCGGTGACGAGATGGGGTCGTACCATGAATAGGACTCCTCCAGCTACGGTCCTTCGAGAGCTGCGGCGTGAAGTAGGCTTTGGCTGTCCTATACCGGCCTGCGGCAATCCGTACCTTACATGGCACCACTTTGACCCTCCTTGGCACCAAAAGGAGCACCACAACCCCGCTGGTATGATCGCCCTTTGCCCTGAGCACCATCCCAAGGCGGACGCTGGTGCATTCACGAAAGAGCAGTTGCATGAGTTCAAGCGGTCGGTCGAACCACGGCGCGAGCAATTAAAAGGTCGGTTTGATTGGATGCGACACAAGCTTCTCGCTGTAGTAGGTGGGAACTTCTATTACGAGACGCTCGTGCCCATCAGTTTTCGGGGGGAGCCGATCGTCTTGCTCCGACGCGATGAAGAAGGCTACCTGCTGCTCAACGTTCGCATGCTCACGATATCCAAGGAACCACGCACAAAGATCGAGGACAACTTCTGGATCAGTCGGGGTGAGCCGACAGACGTGGAATCGCCACCGTCGGGCAAGCTCTTGAAGGTCCAGTACGCCAATAGCGACTCCCTTAAGGTCGAATTCATTGAGCTGGGTTCCGTAGTCAAAGCAAGCGAGCGCTATCAAAACTCGCGAGTAGAGCACTGGGGCATCGAGTTTCCGGTTACAGCGGTCGAGGTGCAAATGAAGGTAGGAGGAACGGACATCGAGTTCGGGCCGAGAGAGTCGACACTGCCTGGCATGACCATTCGGGGTAGCTTTTTCAAGAACGTCGTGACCGGAATTCAATTGACGTAAGCGATTTGAAAGGAGGTCAGCCATGATCTGCGCCATCTATGCGAGAAAAAGCACCGCCGAAACCGGCATGAACGACGAGGAGAAGTCCGTCACACGCCAGATCGAACACGCGACGGCCTATGCCCTGAAGAAAGGCTGGACCGTGAGCGAGGACCATATCTATAGCGACGACGGGATCAGCGGGGCGGAGTTCATCAAGCGTCCCGGCTTCCTGCGGCTCATGAATACCCTCAAACCCAAAGCGCCGTTTCAGGTGCTCGTGATGTCGGAAGAATCCCGACTCGGGCGCGAACAAATCCAGACGGCTTACGCCCTCCAGCAGATCACCGACGCCGGGGTGCGAGTGTTCTACTATTTAACCGATCAAGAACGGAAGCTCGACACGGCGCTCGACAAGATGATGAACGCGCTCACGGGCTTTGCGTCAGAGATGGAGCGGGAAAAGACGGGCCAGCGCGTCCACGATACGCTGCTGAAGAAACACCTGGCCCTGCACGTGGTCGGCTGCAACGTCTACGGCTACGACAACGTGGAGATCCTGGGGCCGGACGGGACGCGCCAGCATGTGGTGAGGAAGATCAATCCCGCCCAGCGCGACGTGATCGTGCAGATCTTTACCATGTATGCCTCGGACGGCGTCGGCATCCACGCGATTGCGAAAGACCTGAATGCGGCCGGGCTCCTCCCCCCACGTGGCGATCGGCGCGGCTGGGCCGGGAGTTGCGTCCGGGCGATCCTGCATCGTGACCTCTATCGGGGCGTCGTCGTCTGGAACAAGACGCAGGCGATCATCCGGCACGGCACCAAGACCTCGCGCACGCGCCCGACCTCGGAGTGGATCACGGTCGAGGCGCCGGAGCTGCGGATCGTCCCGCCCGACCTCTGGGCGCGGGTCGCACAGAAACTCGCGAAGTCCCGGACCGAGTACGTGCGCACGGCATCGGGCCGCTTGCTGGGGCGCCCGTCTGGGGCCGACCTGCGCTCCCAATACCTCTTGAGCGGCCTGGCGCAGTGCGCCGTGTGCGGCGGCTCGCTCGTCTGCCAGCTGCGGCGGAAGCAGGACGGCAAGAACGTCTACACGTGTGCCTACTACCACGGGCGAGGGCGGGCGGTCTGTACCAACGACCTGCGCATCAATCAAGGCATCCTGGATTCGGCGGTCCTCCACGCGCTCCACCAGGTGCTCGACGAGAAGATCCTGGCCGAGGCGGTCCAACAGGCGCTGGCGAAGATTCGCGCCGACCAGACGATGTTCCCCGACGAACGCCTGGCCCTCGACCGGCAGCTCTCGCTGATCGACAGCCGGGAACGGGCCCTGGTCGAGGCCATCGCCTCCGGGCACGCGACCCCGATTGTCTATCGAGAACTCAAACAGGAAGATGCGGCGAAGAATCGCTGCACGGCCCGGCTCGCCGAATTGGATCAGCTGGTGCGCGTCACCTCGCTGGACGCGAAGCGGATCGAGCGCGCCCTCCTCGACCGGGCGGCGGACGTGAAGGCCCTCTTAGGCCGACACATCCCACAGGCCCGGCAGATGCTGCGCAAGCTGATCGAGGGGCGGATCGTCTGCACCCCGTTCGACGACGCCCGAGGCCGGGGCTACCTGCTCACGGCCACGGGGACCTATGCGGGGCTCTTCGATAAACAACTGGTTAAGAATGGTGGCGGAGAGGGAGGGATTTGAACCCTCGGTAGAGGTTTTGCCCCTACGACGGTTTAGCAAACCGTTGCCTTCGGCCACTCGGCCACCTCTCCATATCTCTGTTTTCGCGTAGTTAGCGGGTTTGTCGTTCGGCGCGTGTCCTCACTGTTGTGAATCCCGTTGTGAAATTCTTCGACCAATCCTTCAACGGCTTGCGCCTTCCGTCCTGGGGCGACGTGTCCATAGCGTTCCAGCATCCGCAAGCTGGACCATCCACCCAGCTCCTGCACGGTTCGCAGATCCACCCCACCGGCAATGAGTCGCGTGGCGAAGCTGTGGCGGGTGGTGTGCGGGGTGACGCCTTCCAGACCGGCGCGGGTACAGGCCGACTCAAACCCGTTGCGGATCGAATCATACGGTTTTCCCGTGCGGGTTGTAAAGACGAATTCACCTCTCGCCTCAGTCTTGAGACGCGACAGCGCGGCCTGTACGGCGGAATTGAGGGGCACCGTGCGCGTCTGTCCGCTCTTGGCGTACCCGGCTTGCACCGTGAGGGTCCGGCGTGAGAGATCCACATCCGCCCATCGGAGCGTGAGGGCCTCCGATTGAAGGCGCAAGCCGCAATGCATACCGACCAAGATGATCGACCGGAGCGGTTCTGGCGCGGCCTGTAAGAGGCGGCGCTCTTCTTCTGGCTCCAGGTGCCGCAACCGTTGCCGCGGTTCTTTGACCAGCTTGACCGTACAGACCGGATTTACGCCTTCAAACAGGGTCCAGTCTTGGCAGCGATGAAAGAGCGCCTTGAGCACGGCCAGCTCACGATTCGCCCGGACACGGGCCCCGGCCTGGATGCGTTTCTGTTTGTGGGCCTCGACATGAAACGGAGCAATCTCGCTCAATCGCTTGGTGCCAAAACTCTCAGCCAGGCGGCGCAAGCATTCTTTGTAGGTGGTGACGGTGTTCGGCTTTTTGTTCGCGTCAGCCCACGCCTCGAACTTTTCGCGCGCATCTTTGAATGGAAGATCCTTGTTCTTCCGACCGATCCCGGCCTCACCCTTCAGGATGCCGGCGCGTTTCACGTTGGCGAGTTCACCGGCGACCGTGCGCTTGATCCCTTTGCCCAGCTTGATCACGTGCCGGGCGCCGTCAATGCGGCAATCGAGGTACCACGTGCTTCCTCTGAGATAGAGCCCATCACCTTTTCGTGCCATGCTTGCCCCCTTTCGTCGTCCGTTGTTTCGCCTACTTCCTTTTTCGCTGCTCACGCCACTCCCGAACTCTCGCCTTCACCGCACACGGGCTTTCCTGCTTGGTTCCCGTGGGACAGAAGCGTTGCCGACGGTCCGTCTGAATGAATCGGCCCCCGCAGGTTTCGCAGCGAGTCACCCGCCCCCCGCTCATGACATTGGAGAGGTGCCAATACACCGCCTCAATCAATGTGCTGAACGAGCTGTACTGAACGAAGATTCCTCGTGTTTCATCCCAGGCAATCTCCGGATGAATTCCAGAGATATTCTCATTGACGATGGTCTCAAGAATGCTCGCCGCCAATCTTCTGTGGCTGCTGGGGGGAAAAAACGAACAAGACCTCACGTTTCCACGCGCCGCGAACGTCACAAAAAAAGGTTGGTGCTTCAATCTCCGATGCTCCAGCTTTTTCAGTGTGCGCTCAAGCCCCTCAGCATCCTCCTGATCGAGCACGTCTTTCAAGGTTAGGGCGAGTTGTACCGTCTCCGCGTGGCTCCAAATCCATTCGACGGGATCACTCACCGGCCGCCCAGCGAATTCTTTTGTGGGTAATAGGTTCGAGTAACCGAGAAGACCATACGTGTCGGCAAACTTGATCACGGCCTTTTTGTTGCCGCGCTCCAACTTCGCGAGTTCCCCAGGCAGCTCTAGTCGCGTGCTCGGACTGTACAGATGGGGCGCTTTCAGTGCCACAACCGGAGCGAGCACTGTGCAGCCATGGGACCGGCGAATGATGTGGGCCTCGTCAACAGTCCACGCGATCGGCAGGCCTGAGCGCCGCCCCTGTGCGGGATCAAATGTCGGCATCTTGTTGGTCATATTCGTAACGCCTATGTAACGGTAATACTGATTGATATAGCGTATCTTTAGAGACTATATAGCACTGTGTAACGCAGGTCAACGCGAAAAACGGAGGGAATTGTGATGAAGAAAATAGGAGTAGCCAAACTATTCAGCTTGCAAGAGCTTGAATCGCTCACCGGAAAGACCGTGGGCTCGTGGCGGAAAGACATTCGGGAACGACGCATTGACATAGTCCGTCTGGGTCGGCTCGTGCGCGTTCCGGAAGAGGAAATAGCCCGACTTTATAACGGGGGATTCGTTCCCCGGACTGTAAGGGAACGCCATGAGAAAGCTTCCGCCTAACAAGCAACTAGGTCAAGGAGTCGGCCCGCGCACGCTGAACGGCTCGCTGCTCGACGTGAGGTGCGGTTCACTTTTCCTTGGATGGTCCGAAAAACGCACCCGCGGACTCATCGAACGGAAGCTGATCCCCTTCAAGCGGCTCGGCGGGCGGATCATTTTTATTAAGGCTGAGCTGGAACTATGGCTCTCGTCGCTCGACGGCTGCTCGCTGGATGAAGCCCGCGCAAACCTGGAGGCGCGCCGATGACCCTCGCCGATCTCTTGTCACGGTTCGATAATGTGACGCCACGGGGCCGCCGCTCCCTGGTGACGTGTAAATCTCATGAAGATAAAAATCCGTCCTTATCGATCTCCGAAGGCGAGCGCGGCCTACTGCTGAAGTGCTGGGCTGGGTGTTCCTTAATTGAAATCTGTCAGAGCATCGGCATCGAACAGCGGGATTTATTTTTTGACGCGCCCACGTCTCGCGGGCAACGACCCACTCCAAAAACTCCCCGTCTCGATCGCATTGCATTAGCGTTTCGCTGGGACTTGGCGGCACTGGATCTCCGGTTGCGAGCCGAAAAGATTATTGAAGCGGGAAAGACACTGGATGTAGTTAGCCTGAATGACGACGATCTGGACCGAGCCATCGAACATGCGGCCCTAGCCTATGCCGATTGTGACCGGGCCGAACTCTTCGAGGGCGTTGCCGATGATCTGCGGATGAAGGAATTTCGTGAGAGGGATCATGCACAACACCAACGGGTTGCTTGAGATGGAACGGGCGGCGAAGAGTCCGTTAGGGCCTCAGTTGCACAATGGCGAACCGCAATCGGAGACGCCGCGCTTGGCTGATCTGCTGGATGAAATCGACTTCCTCATCCGCCGCTTTGTGCAATTACCTAAGTCAGAACTGGCTATGCTCATCGCGCTGTGGATCACCGAAAGCTATACATTCGAGCAGTTCCGTTATTGCGGCTATCTCGCCCTGCGAAGCGCGACGCCGCGCTGTGGGAAAACCCTGCTGATGAAAATATTGAGCCAACTGGCGAACGGCTCCCCTCCCATTACAGCGGTGCCGACGCCCGCGACATTGTTTCGATCGAGTCGTCCGGTCTTGTTGCTCGACGAGGTGGATAAACTCCGCAATGCCGACAAGGAAAAATATGGCGAAGTGCTCGCCGTCTTGAATTGCGGGTTTGAGGCTGGGGCCGTGGTCGAGCGCTGCAATCAGAAAACGTTCGAAGTGAAATCGTATCCCGTGTTTGGTCCGAAGGCGGTCGCCGGCATCGAGGGGCTTGCCGATACCCTGGCGGACCGTAGTTTTCAGATCCAGATGGAACGCAGCGCCCATCGGATGCCGCGGTTCAATCTCCGCAAGATGGACGACCTCTTTATTCAGCTTCGGGTGGGCCTGCAAGGATGGGCGGAGCACTACGGCGAACAGCTTGCGGATATTTACGATGAGCTGCCCGATCAAATTGATTGCCTCGAAGGGTTCGACGATCGATTCCAAGATATCGCGGAACCGTTGATCGTCGTCGCCACCTTGGCGGATGCCGAGCGGCCCGAAGGTCCGGCGATCCTTCCTCGACTCTTGGCTGGACTCAATGCGTCCGCCAGCAGGCGCGAACCATCAGGACGTGAAAAGCAACTGCTCGCGTTCCTGGACATTGCCGCGACGAAGTTAGGAGATACGGATGAAATCTTTGTTCGATCTGCGGACCTGCTGGCCGATATCGCGGTAATCGAGGACCTCAGCTTCATTGAAACAGGCCGAAAGCTCGCCGGGCTGTTAAGGCACTTCGATCTACGTCCCAGCTTCAACCATGCCAAGACGGAGCGGGGCTATTGGATCACCAAATCATGGGTTGAGACCTGGCGTGGACGCTACGCGAAAGTGGGGGAACTATGACCTTCACACCCTGTACCCCCCCCTTGAAGCGTCCGAACCGTCCGAAACCTGCTCCAGTGGCGGCGATGAGGTGGTTTTCAAAGCGTCCGACGCGGACGCATTACGGACGCATTGGAAATGGCATGATCCCCGCTCTAGGCGCGGCGTTCGGACACTTCGGACGCTTTGCGGGGGGGGGGGG
>QGNH01001423.1_pt2 | contig 19053 bp, 27 predicted proteins | sample 1735481 | NCBI WGS metagenome assembly QGNH01 (sample SAMN09239004, study PRJNA386568) | Viral metagenome, whole genome shotgun sequencing project.
GCCGAAGGAGTGCCTGTGATTGCGGTGAATGTATTCGCGCCGATTGTAATCGTGTCAGTGTTAGTAACCCCCGAACTTCCCCCTACGGCAAGCAAAGTGATCTGTTGGCTTTGTGCGTTGCTCGTGCAGAGAAAAAAGAGGCAGTTCTTGAAAGCGCAGATGTCATTGCAGAACGGCGGGATAGTATTTTGCTGGAGAATCCCTTGCTGAGTGGCATTCGTGTAAAGTGCTGCGCCCTTTAAGCTGTCCGGAGTGTTGTCCAAAACGGTGATGGATTTCGCCGTAATTTGTCCAGATGTCGGGTTCCCCTCAAAGACGAGCTGCATATTGTCGTCAGGAGTATTGGGAGTACTTCCGGTGAAAGCGATCTGGTCGCTTCGGTAGATCTGGTAAAAGTTATTGACGGTAATGCCGGCAGGAATTGTAAAAGTTACGTTGGCGTTCGCGCTTACTGATGCGGATGAGTTATCCGCCTGAGCGCGCTGGGATGGTGCGCCCAGCAATAAGTTATTGTTGGCATCATTGAACCCCCACACAATGCGGTAAGCGCAAGATGATTGGGTATTGATAAAGCCTGAACTACCCGTAACCGCAGCTTCAACATCGAGCGCCGCAGGGATTCCGGATGGCACTGGGTTATTTGAAAGGACATCCAGCTTATAGACCCCTAGGGACGTCGTGAAATACAGATTCTGATTCTGTTGGGCAAACTTCATCGTTACGGTCGATGAAGGGTTTGAGTATGACCCAGTGAAAGCGCTGAGCGAACTACCGTTCCAAGTGCCCAGTGTGGTGCCGTAGTGAGCAATCACCTGGCTCTGAAACTCGCTGATGCGTCCTACCGATGACGACGATGTGAATAACTGAGAAAAGCCTCGCCTACTTTCGGCGACGGAGTCCTTGTCGATGACGATGTTAGACGCCACCGCCAGAGCGCCGTCAGGGACTTCGCTGAACGAATTGTTATTCGTCCAGAGGCCCTTGATTTTGAGCATGAGCGACTGGCTCATACGAACCTACTGACACCGCGCGTGTTCGTCACCCGTTTGGGTTTGCCATCCGCCCGAGGAGAGATGAGCATCTGCGCATTTTCCTCAAGCTTCGTTAATTCATTGATCGCCATTTGGAGAGCCTGGGAGTCACCTTGCGCTGAAAGAACACGCACAACCACGTATTGAGAGAGAAGGGGGAGCAGCTCTTGAGGTACCTGGACGACGCAACTTTGTGTTGATTGGCAGACGTAATCTCCGACAGAGAGCGAAAGGTTTTGAGACCCGCCAATCACGGGGAGAGGAGACACCATAGTCAGAGTGGTGCCGACAATGGACGAAATGGTTTGATCAATCGCGGTGTACTCAAACCCGGGCATTGCTTTGACAAAGTCAATCGTGGTCGAAGTGGTGATGTTCGAAGGCACACTTGAAACAGTTACAGTCTGTGCGGACTGGTTGATTGCGGTGATCTGAGCGCAGACAGTGGGGTCAACCGAAGTTCCCGGCCTGATATAATACTCAAGGTTGAGAATATTCTGGGAGTAGGTGGGCGCCGGATACATGTAAATCGAGTTGCCCTTGATGTAGAAGCCCGTCTTTTTTATTAAGACTCGGTAGGATGTGCTGGTGCTGGAGAACAAATCGGTTATTTCGAGGCGGTCCAGCGGGATGATGCTCTCTGGGTCCGTCGATGAGATCACCTGGACGTCGCGAAGCTTCCCTGCAATGGCTCGGTAGGGGATGGGGTATTGGTTGACTCCGGCGACGATGTTCGTCGGCAAGTCCCAGACGTAGTACTCTTCGAGATTCTTGAGGATGAGAGGAATCAGCTTGGACTCGATTTCCTCATCGATGAGCGCGTAAAAGTCGGAGGTTGAGAAAGTCGTTTGTGCGTTCGGCACCGCCGCTCGGCGCTGAACGCTCGCCATGAGCGCCGAAGTCAGCATTACTTCTCCTTGTCGTCTTCGTCGTCATCCCCATCGCCCAGGGCGGCCATGAGACGATCATCATCACTTTCCTCGACGTCGCCGGACGGCATGTCCCCGCTTTCGGCGAGCTGTTTTGCGTGATCGAGACCTTCGGCGAGAGAGGATGGATCTGGCGCTGCAACGGAAACTTCCATCGGCTTAAGTCTGTCCGAGAGGTCATCCCCCATGCGCCCGTGCATATGGTCAATGAGCGCTTCCAGAAGCTTGTCTTTCATCTTGCTTTCTAAATCGTCCATTTCACGAGTCCTTATTGATGATGGCAGTGGTGGCGGTGCTTAGACTTCCAGCCGTGACGCTGTAGTTGAGTCGAAGCCATGGGTAGGGTGGCCGATCTACGGTGACGCCAAAGTTGAGCGCGGCGGAAATGCTGGTTGCGCTTCCGATGTTGATCCATACGACTGTGTCGTTTGACCACTGAGCTTGAACGGTGGCACCAGCGAGTGCGGTGGGGGTAAAGGTGCTATTCCCAACGCCGCCACTCAGCGTAATTACTGTTCCGGCGATTGCATGGGCATAGGTCGTAGCGAACTTGACCGTGTTGGCATCAATGACAATGATGTAATAGTTCGTTGAAGCCGAAAGACCAGTTGGTAACGTCCCCGCAGTGGTGACCTGGCCTAGTAATCCTGTCTTCCAACCATGGGCTGTGACAGTGACCGCATTGCCAGAGAGTGAGCTTGCGGCAAAGGTCCCGGCTGCGTTCGTATCAACCGTGATGGCCGATGCGATTGACACGCTCCCAGCCGTATGGACATCGTTTGTGTCACCGGCTACGCTCGATGTCACTACGCTCGTCGGAGTGAGGGTGTTGTTTGCGTTGAAAATTTTCATCGTGGGACCTCACTCCTACTTGGACAAAGGGTTAGGCCCAGCGGATACCGCTGGAGAACTTGCGCTTAGGCTTCTCTTGTTTCTTGGATTCCTTGGTCTTGGCCTCAACCCGGTGGGGGAGTTCCTGACCTTGAGCCTCTTCGTTCCATGCCTTCACACGCTCAGGCCCCAACGCCTTGAGACCTTCCGGGCTGTTGACCCAAGCTCGCTGACGTTCCGACTTAATGGCCATTAATATGCACCGCTGCAGCGATAGCTAAGCACATTGCTTGTAGCGAAGGTCCCGGTCATGACCAGGGTATTTCCGGAGGGAACGGCCGGAATCACAACACCGGTCGTCTCATCAGTGGCCTCGCATACGGGAAGATTCGTCCATGCTGGAGAGGTAGCAAAATTCAAAGTACATGTTGTGATTGGACCGGTTCCTGCCGTAATGCGCCCAACGTTATTATTGCTGTAAGATGCAATTGTATAACTCGTGGTTGCGCCGCAATTTCCGGATGTGATGGTAACGGCCTGTCCGTGCTGATTGAACTGTCCGTTCTGGTCGATCCTCATCGACTCAGTAAGGGCGCCGTTGTAGACAAGTTGTAAGTGCCACTCTGCCTGTTCGCTCCCAGACGTTTGCACAATGTGCCGAGTCCCCCAATAAGACATTGGATTATATGAGCTTCCAGTGGTGCCATACCCGGCCCAATTATTCGTCGTCGTGGTTGCGTTGTTTGAAATCATGACGGCTGCGGATAAATAGCCAGCATTTGGAACTAGCTGAGAGAGTGGGTTCCAGTTCGATTGATTTACATTGAAGCTGTAAGGATATCTTGGGTCATTGCCTTGGCCGCCTATGCCGGTAGTTCCGAACGATGTGAAATTACTTGCATGAACATAGTTGAAGAAAACCATAGGGGACGTTCCATCTTCGAGCGCAAAGCCATCTCCTGCTGTACTGTTGTCGAAATAAAAGGTGGTTCCAGAGGTATTTGTGAGCGCCAGCCCTCCAGTGGCAGTGTTTGCATAATTGGTAATATTTAAAGCTGGGGTCCCGGTTGGAAAAGTGGTCGCACCAACATTTACCTGTGCGCCTGAAGGAGCTATTACTCCGTTAGTGAATGTCTTGACTCCGGCTCCTAGGGTTTGCGCGGATGTATTAACCATTCCCGGGTTGGATGAGCTGGCGCTCTGAGCGTAAAGGGTTGTGCTACTGATGGACAGCCCATTTGCAGAGGCTCCGTTGCCGTCGATCGTCCCTATGGTACCGAGAGCTCCTGTAGGCGTAACTGTGCTGGTTGCACCTGTGCTTCCCGTTGGACCCGTCGCTCCAGTCGGACCGGTTGCTCCACCACCACTGCCGCAGGATGATGACGGTTCCCAGTCCGAGTTCGCGGACACGTAGAGTAAACACTGGTTCCCTATGGGAGCAGTGGTTGATACTGGAATATTCTGGAGCGATCCGGCGTTGTAAGCGGGTAAGCTTTGGTACCAGCTTGGTGTAGCGGCACGAGCAAACTGAATCATCCCAATGAGGCAGAGGATTGCTAAGATCTTTTTCATTGGTAGAATTCCTCGACGACGATTATGCCAGCCGCCCCAGCACCTCCCGCGCTACCAGAAGCGCCATTCCCACCCGCACCGCCCGCTGCGCCCACCACATAGGGATATGTGGAAGACAGACTCGTGATGATGGCATCCACAAAACCGCCCGCAGCTCCGCCCGAGCCCGAATACATATTCCCTGCCGCGTTGCTGCTTCCGCCGCCGCCGCCGCCTGATCCGGTATTAGCCGTGGCAGCTACACCAACCTCAGCGACGCCGCCGCCGGGGCCAGCTCCACCGAAAGGCGATGCGGCACCGTAAACACCCATGCTGCTGGATCCCGAAGAGTAATTGTATGCGCCGATCCCGCCGGATCCGCCCGTAAGTGCGATGCCAACAGGACCTGATCCCAGCGACGCGGATCCGCCATTGGTAGGAGATCCGCTCGTAGCTACCGCACCTCCTGAGCCGCCGTTCGCAATAAGAAGTCCCGCACCAAAGGCTGTCGTGCCCCCAGCGCCTGCTGCCGAGCCCGCTGCCGTGCCGCTGCCAGCACCCCCGCCGCCGCCGCCCACCATCCTGATTCGAATGTAGAGCGGCGCAGGGTTTGTTGGGGCGGTGTAGGTCCCCAGTGCGGCATACGCTGAAAACGTTATGGTTGAATCCCCCGTTCCAGAGGCCTTCGTTAACGTACCGCTTGAGGTTGGTGCGCTAGCTTGAGAGCAGAACAACTGAGTGCCAGCGCTTATAGAGCTTAGAACAGTGTAGGTATTCCCATTATTCGTATAGGTCGCGCCAGCCGTGGCATTGGCTGACGAAACGGTGAAGAGATAGCCAGTAGTTGAACCCGTCGAAGTAAACCTCTGAACTGTTGGGTACTTAAAGGAAGGCAATACGTCGGCATATACTGGCGCTCGGAAAGTGGGCGCCGCATTTGATCCAGAAGAAGGCCCCCAAAGCCCAGTGTTTTTAGTCTGCGACAGAAGAGAACCTGTTACGGTTCCGATAGTAGTGACCGCCGAGCTAGGCGTGTTACTTAAAACAGTGCCGTCTCCTGTAAACGTGACTGACGTGACGGTCCCAGACCCAGGAGCTGCGACCCACGTTGGCGCTAGCGTCGTTCCATTACTTTGAAGGAAGTAGCCCGCAGTCCCGTTAGCAAGCCGTGTAGCGGCACCACTCGCGCCGCCATAGATGAGATCACCCCCCGTCGTCATCGGTGAAAGCGCGTTGAATGCCGCCGCCGCCGTTGTTTGCCCCGTCCCGCCGTAAGCTATGGCCATTGGTGTGGTTGCGGTGAGAGCAGCAAAAGCGGAGGTGCCGGTGAATGTAGGAGACGCCGAGAAAACCACGTTGCCGGTACCGGTGGTTCCACTGACGGTTTTTCCCTGGATCTTTGCGACAGTGGTGGCGAGAGATCCAGCGGTACTTGTTACGTCTCCGGTCGTTGCCGGATACCCTGCTGCCAGCAAAACCCCAGCACTACTTAAGAATGAAACACTGTTGAACGCGAGGCTATTACTTGTATCGACTCCAAGCGAAACGTCAGCCGAATTAGCCGCGTTTCTCCATGCGATCGTATCCGTATTCGCAAGCCGAAGGATGCCAGACGCCGCAATGTTGGCCGTGATGCTTTTGAAATAGAGCGCAACCAATCCGAAGTTTGAGCCCAGGCTTAAATCAGCCGTGAGAGTGTACACACCCCCCGACACGGAGAGCATGTCAGCTGTTACGGCCTGAGCCCAACCCGTTGCGCCTGTTCCCCAATTGGTGTCACCCGTTTGGGGATAGGAATATGAAAGGCCGCCAACTGTCAGGCTAATCAATTCATACTCCTTTCCGAGTGATTACTGGCCGAGGTGATAGACGTTGGCAGTGATTGCAGCACCGCCCGTGAGTCGTGCGCCTGAGACCGTCATGACAGACCCAGCGTCGGTTCCCTTGGCGATCGTCACCGCGTTACCGGAGATGTCTACGAACTTGGACGTGAGCGTCACCGTCGCAGTCGATGTGAGTGAGGCAGTGACCTGACCAGACACAAGCGAGGTCGTCGAAGCATTAATGGCCCGGATGACCTCTGCGGCCTGAAGTGCGGCGGTTGACTTCACATTCCACTGATTGTTTGTTGCGCCCGAAGCAACGCAAGTGAGGGTTACTCCGTTGATTAAGATGGTGTCATTGGCGGTGCTGAAACTCGAGAACGCAATAGTTCCAGTTGCCGCAGTAGCTGTGCCATTGTTCACCTGGACGTCATAAGAACACGTGCGAAGCCCAGCGGCTGCGGCAGTCATGTAGTCGCCAATAGCTCGGCACTCTTCTCGTTGATCGCTTGTGGGCTTCAAGAAAATATTTTTGATCGTCTGAACCGCTTCGTTTCCGGTCGTCAGGTTGATCGTGACCAATTGACCCATGTTTTAATCCTCCGAAAGGGTTTGAGGGGAGCTCAAGCGCTTTAAGCTCAGGCTCCCCTCAAGGTTGGGTTAAGTGGTCGGGGTGATCGAAGTGAACTTGCAGGTGTGTGCTGGGAGTTCAATGAAGGCTCCCAAGTCCGAGTAGGACCTGGCAGACCAGCCATTGGTCGTGGTGTTCTGGAACAGGTATTCCATTTCACCTCCGACCATTTGACCCCGGAAGCTGATGTCGGTCGATCCGACGCGCTTCAAGAGATCGAATGGAACCTGGAACGCATCGCCCGACTTCACCATTGCGTGCGGAACGAGTTCGATCAGGCCGTTTTNNCGTTTTGACCGTAGAACTCAACCGTCTCAGTCCCGTTGCTAGCCTTCTTGGACCGCCATGAGCCATCGAACCTGCGTTGAGCCGATAGATCGGCCAGGACGTTCGAGAAGCTGTCAGGCGCGAGCATGAACTGCGTCTCATCCATCAAGCCTCGACCCACTGAGAGAGCAAGCCCAGAAAGGATCTTGCCCATCGTCAACTGAGCCGAACCGACCGCGTAGCTATTGGCCTGCCAGAGGTTATAGGTAGAAGCGGAGATGTTGAACAGCGTTCCGGTATTCGTGATAATGGCGTCGATGCCCGTCATCTCGTTTCCGAATGCGCCATAGAAATAGAAGGTGGCCGAGGTACCTAGAGTCGTACCCACCTGTGCGTCGATCGCGGTCAAGTCGGTAGAGTTACCAGAGACGGCCAGCGTCTTGTTGGCAACCGAGACCTTCGTAATGATCACAGCCGCATTCGTGTTCAACTGAACAGCAGTCGTGCCAGTGTTGTAGTACACATCGAGCTGCGCATTTTCCATGCCCGCCCAAATGCCGGAAGCCCACGTCTGGGACGAGATCGTGTAAGTCCGGGTAGTGCTAGATCCAGAGGTTGCGGAGATGATCCCAAGGCCGCCCTGAGACGCACCGTAGAGGAGTGCGATTTCCTGGCGCTTACTGTGGGAAGCCTTCATGCGCTCGATCAGGAGGCGCACAGCGCTTTCAACGGCCTGCTCGCCGCGTGACTGCGCACGGGAAACGGCACCGTAGCTGATGCCCGATTGTAGCGTGAGTTCGTTCGACGCGATCTGAGCGTCTTGGAGCTGCATGGCAATGCCGGAATTCAGGGTGTAANNCCGTAAGTGAAGCCATGCTCATCGGAGAGCACTACGGGCTGGTGGTACAGATCCCCCAAGAGCTGCGACGCCGAGAACTTGACTCGCGCCTGGATAATCGAAAAAGCAGGGATCGCGTCTTTGACGCCGTCCTTCGTGTAAACTTGCTTAAATAGACCAGGGAGAGTCGAACCGGATTGGTTCGTACCAACATTTGAAGAGGGCTGAGTCATCTGTTTTGCTCCGACCGGGAACAAGTCCCGCGAAATAGTTTTGAGTTTCGATGGGGCAAAATGGCTTCGGGTTGGACTAGGTCGCCCTGGCTATTTTCGGATCGAAGTTTTCTCAACCATTCTTGCGAGTAGGTCGGGGCTTCTGGCTCCGTGACTTACTTGGACACGGGATCAATAACCTCTGTTTTTGTTCTTGAACGCCTTCCACGCATCCACTGGATTCGCTGGAGCTTCTGCTGTCTTTGACGAGGGCTTGGATACGGGCGCAGCACCACCCTTGGCCCTGTAGTTCTTCACCTGCGCCTTGGATATTCTCTTGAGCACGTCCTTGCTGAAAAAGTTAAGCAGGTCGTCGCCTTCGAGCCCCTCGAGAAGCGAATTGTGCTCGCGCTGGTAATCCTCGCGCACGAGGCTTGCGATCTTGGCCGAGTCAATGGGCAAGCCCTTTTTGTTGGCCGCGATCGTGAGAGTGGCCATGCGCTGAATCGTGTAGGCGGTCTTGGGGACGCCTTGGGTTGCCAGCGCCTTCGTGAAGACCTCGTCAAAGACCTTCATTTGATTCATCTCTGCGGCCTGGCGCTTCTCTGCGGCCTGGCGCTCTGCCAGGGTCTTTTCCTGNNCTCTTTGTACTTGGCAAGCTCTTGCTTTGCTGCGAAGGCTTCTTTCTGCTCGGGCGACATCTTCTCGTGCTGGATGATTTCAATCAGCGTGTCCTCGCTGAACTTGCGCACGTCGATGCCAAGTTTTTGGAATGCCTGCTTTGGGTTCGACTTGAGGAAGTTAACGATATCTTGGGCTTCCTTTTTCGTTGCTGCTGCTTCTTGGAAACGTTTGGTTGCCGACTTCCCTTGCTGGGCCAGGCTGATTACCTCGGCTTCGGAGAGTTCTAGGTCTTGCCCGTCCACCTTCAGCTTCATAGTTCTGGGCGCGGCTGGAACTGCGACTGCTGGTGCCTGCGTTGTTGCGGTGGTAGTTGGTGCTGCGGGCGTAGCTGTGGCGACTGGGGCGGAAACTTCGGCCATGAGATCTCCTATGCGATGAGGTTACCCTTCAACGTTTCGTAGGCCGAAACGAGCTGGGCGGGGGTGTCCTTTGGAAGCCCTGGAAGTTTTGGGCCCTGTAAATGCTGAGTGGCCGCGATGCCGACTGGGCTTGCGGTCGAGACGTTCGGAGGCATTCCGGTGCGAACCGGGAAGTTAGACGGGCTCACATGCTGCGCCATTGGTGGGTGAGGCGGGGGACCCCCGGCTGGTGGGCCCGGAGGTCCTGGTGGATGCGCGCCCGGAGGAGGACCGGGCGGCTGCTGACCGGGCGCGGGTGGGGGCGCCGGAGGGTGTTGGCCAAGGGATGCAAGCATCTTCGCGTTGGCCGGATCGTTGAAAATATCGAGATGCTGGGAGATATGCGCCAGCATCGCCTTCATAATAGCAGGGTTTTGGCGTGCCTCAATCGAATCGCCCACTGTAGAATGTTCCTGGATGTGCAGGAGGTGCTCGTCAGTCAAGATCGCCTGACAGGGTTTCCCATCCGACAGTTCCTCGTTCTCAGATCGAATATAAATCATCTGAGAAACTTGGTGCTCCATCATGGGTTCAAGAGTCCCGGTTTCCAGCACCTCGAAATAGTGCTGCGGAGTCTTGATCATGCCTGGGATCTGCATGAGGTCTTGCGCCATTTGCAGGCGGCCTGCTGCGGTCTTGGAGATGGGGTTGACCGACTCACAGACCACGCGCGAGATGTTCGATAGGTCGTCACCCTTGAACTCTTTGACCCGTGAGCGGTTGGACTTGCCCGCGATCGCGGCGATACGAGGAGTCTTGGCGAACTCTTGTAGCATCTCGATCAAGCCCGTGCAAAGGTCCTGGCCCAGATTGTTGTAAGACTTCTGGAGCCCGGAATTAAACTGGATCGCCTGAGCGGCGACGAGAGCCAGCGCTGTGCCTGACTTGAGGGACTCTTCAGGGTTGCCGCGAGCCGTGGCGTTGATGCCCGAGAGCGTCTCCATGTCCTTCACCAGGTTGTTGATCTGGCTGAAAATCTCGGTGGGTGTCTGAACGAGGTTAAGAGCTTGGGGCGGCTTTGCTCCTGGGTTCACCTCGAAGTAATTCAACCCCTGCGCCAGGTGGGTCACGCTGATTTCAGATCCACGCTCGCCCACGATGTTCTGGACACCGTAGTTCATTTGGTTCGTACACACGACGGACTGGAGCGCGTCGATGTTGCGCTGAATTCCCATCATGTCGTAAGCGACCGTGTACCCGAATGGAGTTCCAAACCATTTCGCCGGCCGCATGGAGTAGACAGGCAGGTGCTTGTAGGGGAGCGCCGTGTCCGTCATCCAGATCTTATCCGAGAGCGCTTCCATCATCCGACCATTGGGGAGTGCATCGGTGGGCTCGTGGTAAAATCGGTAGATCGGGATATCGTCGGACTGCACGACGTCAAACGCCATGTAGCTGTACTTCGACATGAAGTCAGCCGTCTTGTTGATCATGATGATTTCATCGGCAAGCTCAGGATAGCGCGCGGCCAGGTCGTATTTATTTTCGAAAGACCTGACGATGTACCACTTGTGCGCTTCGTTCGTGTCGGAGTAGCATTCGCGGATCACGTCGATGGGGTGGAATGATTTAACCTTGGCGTCGCCATCGTAAAAGGGTTTCCCGGTATCGGGATCGATGCCCGCTTGCTCTCCGGCCATTGCGTCCCAAGTCAGTGTGAGGAATCCCTCTCCGCCGAACAAGGAGAACTCAGCGCCTTCGTTCAGGTACCGCTCCATGTTTTGCTCGCGCATGTAGTAGTCAATGACCGAGCGGGCAAGCACCGTTTGATTCATTGACTCGGAGTCAGTGTTGGATGCCTTGGGCTGCATCGCGGGTGGCTGTTGGGTGATCAAAACCAGGAGGTTTTGCAGAAGCGAACGAAAATGGTTAACCTTGAGGATGTAGAGCTCGCCGTTGGTACCGGCCTGGCTCATCCGGGTCGTGTCGGTTCCGGCTTCCGCGAGGCCATAATACGCCATGTAACAGCGCCGCCAGCGATCCAGAATCCCGTACCTAAAGCAATAGTCGTAAAATGCGCTAACCTTGCCGAATAACTTGGGGGCGAGGTCGTCGGGCGGTAATGTTGCCCAGTAGGGTTCAGACGCCATGCCATACTTGGACAAAGGGGTAAAACTATGGAAGCAAAGCTATTTCTTGAAAGCCTTACGGATGGTCTCGGCGTTGGATGGGAGCAAACCGTCAGCGCGCCCACGCATCATCGTCGAGCGGTCAAACATATAGTCATTGGGGAAAGGATTTTCACGGTTCAAGTGCCTCACGAAGTAGACCAGGGCAGCGAGCAAGTCGTGATGGTTGGACCCAATACGCGCGAATTCCGAGCGCTGCTTATTCCAGGTACCCGTAGCGCATTGGTGGATTGTCTGCTTGCACGAAGCGACGATCTCTATCTGTTTATTCTGAAGCATGAGCTTGAGGGAATTGACCTGCGCTTCGACGACGTCCTTTTTCACCATGGACACCGAGTAATGATGGATCGAGCAGATATCGTTGAGTGTGTAGAGCGAGCCATCGGCCCAACGCATCGGGGTCTGGTCTTCTCCCCAGAGCGCTTTCTCGATCTTGAGGCATTCTTTCGTGAGCTTCTCCGAGTTGACTCCGTTGAGTAGAAGCTCAGCCTGCTGCACAGCCTTGGCTCGCATGAAGTCCCAATAACCAAAGACCACGCCGACGTTATCGATGAGTGCCAAGTCGATCGACACGATGGGCTTGTAAAATGCAGGCAAGGCCGGAGCCTGCGCAACGACGATCATAGCGGCCAGTGAGTTCCACTCACCCAAGATCGCAATGGACGTGTCCACCAATAGCTCGCAAAGACACTCGCGGCGGAAGTCGATGGAGTCTTTACCGCCGAGCTCGCGTGCCAGACGCTCGATCGTGTCGGGTCCGATCATGGGATTGGTATACAGATCCAGCTTGATATAGGCACCTTCAAGCGCAGCCCTTGCGATGTACTCGCCAAAGGGGTGGGCCGGGGTTCTCGGCGGCGTTGAGATCATGATGATCTTGCAGTTAGGGCGATGGGTCGTCGCAGGGACGATGATGGACTTGTAAAGGTAGTCGAGATTCATCACGAACCCAACTTCGTCGAGCACGATCAGGTCAATCACGTTGCCGCGCATGGCGTTGGGATTGCGATCAAGTCCGATAAGCTTGATCTGCGCTCCGTTCTTGAAGATGTATTTGGACCCGTGAACTTTGTATCTGGGCAATAGTTCAGGGGGGCAATCTTGTAGTACGGCCTCAAACGCTGGCAGGATGAACTCGATCAGGTCGGTGTGAAAGGCAGTGCCGTACTTAATGCGCCCATTCGGAGTAGCCAGCGCGCACTCAATGGCCTTGGTGACGGCCCAGAACGATTTACCCCACTGCCTGGCGCAGTTGGATACGAAGAGTTGACCCGTGATCTTGCGGAAAGCCTCGTCGATGATGCGCTGACCGGCGTGAAGCTTCCAGCCTAGGCGGCCACGGTGCCAAAGCTCCCTAACCGCTTCACTTCTTTTCAACGAGCTTGTTGAGCTCATTTAGCGTCTCCGCCACCCAGTCCGGCGCTATTGCTCGTGGAAGGTTCTTGCGGCAACAGTGCTTGAACTTCTTATAGCTCTGGCATGGGCAAAGAGAGTTTGGGGGAATACTGAGAAGCGGATTCCAAACGTATCCCCGCTTAAGTTTGTACGTTGGCATCGAGTTCCTCATCCGTGAGTTCTTTGAGTGGGCGCTCAACCCTGAGTGTGATGTCCTGGCGTTCAGAGAACATGCCGAGGTGCTTACCGATCAGTTCAAGGGCTCGGATCTTTGGTCCCCATTCCGTTGGATCGTAAAGCTTGGCGAACGCCATCTTGGAGAGCTCTTGAATCACTTGGTCTTGGGTGACCTCTACTCGGTCCTGGCGCTTGGCCATGGCTGATGCGATGTCAATGCTGAGTTCCTTGACCATGCGCGAGCCCGCTTGCGCGGCGGTCTTCTCGCTGTAGCCCGCACGAATGGCGGCCTGCTTCGAGTCCAAGTCCTTTAAGTATTCCTGAACGAACCTGGCTTGCTTGGGATTCATGACGGTCTCAGCCCATTCTTGAGTAAGAGCAGGTTGACCTTGGCTTTCAGGTCTTCAACATCCTTAAGCTTTACTTCTAACTCTTCAGACAACTGCACATTGTTCACGTGCTTCCGGCGCTCATCGGCCCAGTTCTGTCGACTTACGAGCATAACGCGCTGATGATCCAGCCAGAGTACTAGACCGTTAAGCGCCGCCAGCAGGACGAGGACCGTGATGACGATCGCCGCCCAGTTCATCGGCTGCTCTGATCCGGATTGATATCGTAAAACATGATGTCCACGAGGTTGGATGCGGCCACGGCGTAGACGTTCTCTTCGCCGTGTTTCGTTTTCTCGCCCGTAATGAGATCGACACTGAAGACCTGATAGCGATAAAGGCCATACTTCTCGATCAGGTAGAGCTTGGACTTCCCGAGCGCGACAGTGCTGTGCTTTGATGGTTCGGTGATCGGTATTTGAACAGTCAGCGGTTTAGGCTTTGCCACATTTTCTCCAGTTCTTTTCCAAGATGGATTCCTTGAGCATCTCCATCAGCGTTCGTTCGATGGCCGATGCGTGGTCAATCTGATGAATGAGGTCATCCTCCGGGCTATCCTGAAGCTCTCCGCGCGAACTTAGCGGTTGTCTTAATGGGCCGCTCATTGTGTCCCGTTTGTATCGTTGGATCTCGCGCCAGGCCTTGCGGATAGCTGCCAAGGTCACTCGCTTGCCTGTAATGAAACGGAGCTCGTCAGGGTTGGCCCCATACTCAGCTTCGTTGAAAGCCGCGAGCCATTCCTTTTCTGACTCGCTGAGCTTCTTCGCGTAGTCGATCTCAACCCTGGAGCGAACAGAGAAAGGATAGCGGNNGCGATTGGGAGGCAAGCTGAGCTTCCTTTTCCTTCGTGAGTTTAACCCTAAGTTCCGAGAGCTTCCGATGAGCCTCGTGGATCTCGGCCTGAAACACCTTGATCATGTGTTCGCGGTCTCCGATCAAAAAGCACAACTGATTCCCGAGCTGTTCATCCTGAGAGATCTGTCCGTTTTCATCCATGAGTGTTTATCGGCGCACAAGCTCTGTGACATTAGTCGATCGTATAAGATGACTAATATTTGATTATTTGTGCGTTTTCATGGCAGAATCAGCCATGCGCCTGACTAAGGAAGGTCTCGCACTGATCAAGAGCTTCGAGGGATGCCGGCTCACGGCCTACTACGACGGCGGCATCGATGAGCACGGCATCCCTCACGGGAAACTCACGATCGGCTGGGGACACACGCGCGGAGTGTTCGAACACGACGAGTGTACGCAAGAGGCGGCCGATGCGTGGCTACTTGAGGATCTAGCAGAGATCGAAGGCGGCTTATTGCAGTGCCTTAATGGCGTTGAACTGAACGACAACCAGCTATCTGCGCTCGTAAGTTTTTGTTATAATGTTGGTTTTGGGAAGAAGGGGAAGAAGGACGGCTTCCTAGTTCTGGAGTCGGGCCACCCATCCGCGATGTATACGCTTCTACGCAGTGGTTTCACGATCGCCGCAGCCGACGAATTCCCCAAATGGAGCAAGGCCGGTGGCGTGGAAAGCGCAGGGCTTTTGAGGCGCAGAATCGCCGAGCAAGCCCTGTACAGAAAGGAACCCAACCCATGTCTAAGATTGATCAAGGGATTGAATCCGTTGAGGTTATTGAAGATAAACTAATTGAATTGATGCGGAGACTTGGAGAGGTAGACGCAGATGCGAATCTGAGACTTGAGCGCCTTTTTAGGCGATTCCGGATTGAAACCGCGACAGAAAAAGGGTCGCTTAGGATCCCACGGCGGGCTTAACGGGGATTAACAGATCGTCAGGCGGAATGGCGCACGCAAGGTCGTGATAATCGATGCGTTTATGAAGGTCGTCGATTCGGATGCGCAAGTAGAATGAGTAGATCGCCAGCAATATGAAAAATCCCCAGATTGGGCTCATAGCTTCAGGGTAAATCATGCCCGCTGATTTCTGCAATGGGTCGATCTAAAATATTGGAATGGTTGACGACTTCTGCGATGCGGAAGAGATCTTAAATGAGCTCGGCTTGCTGGAGATGGAGCTCGGAATTATTGTGCGCAAGCTGATGAGACGAGACATCTACGCGGAAGAACGAATCGAGCGAGTCTTAAGGCAGGAGCGTCTACGAGAGGTGTCGGAAGTCACTTGCGGGCGCTTGTGTGCAATGTGATAGGGTTCGATCGATGACCCAGGTGGGGAATAACTGGCTATCAGGGAGTCCATTTGCCTGAGCGCGCGACCACGTCGCGTACTGAGGCCGTGGGTCGCCAACGGGCTCCTCGGCAGGCGACATCTGGCCCACCACTTTTGAAAGTATAGACCTCTTATGTCTCAATTGCAGAAAGACGGGTTTCATACGCTTGCGAGCGGCGGACCTTCGACGATGTATCGAGATCTTAATGTGGGATTAGGATACCCAGGCGTAGTGGTGCGGGGCCGAGAGTCTCTGGGCAAGCTTCTGTCTGAAAAGATCCGCAGAATCAGACATATGCGGACTCATATCCGATGACTTTATTTAGTCTTGCAAAAGAAAGTCTTTTGATGTACTTTTTATTTATGAGTGCGAAGGACTTAAGAAGTTGGATGGAAAAAAACGACAAAACTCCCACAGACGTGGCCTCTTTGGCTGGCGTGTCTTTGGCGACCGTTCTCCGTTTTTTGGACGGGGCATCCGTAAACAGGAGCACAAGGCGTCTACTCGACACTCTTTTGCGCGACTCTGCCTCCCAGCCTAAGAAGGCGGTTGCAGTCTAAGGCGCAGCGTTTATGCCAGAGGATGAAGATTGTAAAGCCGTAAATACGGCGTGTGTAATTGCGCCTTGAGCGCGGAGGGATTCCTATGATTTCAGCTAGCACCCACCCCGGCGACCGCACAAACAGAACGGCGCAAGAGCTCATCGCAACCCTCGAGGATAAGCGCGCCCACCTCACCCACAAGATTGCGAGCTTTGGCGACATCACCAAAGCACCGCCAGCCATCGTCCGCCTGTACCAAAACATGCGCACCGAACTCAACTCGACCCTTCGCCGGATCGATTCCCTTTATGAACAAATGCGAAAGGGCGCGGGTGAGTGACATGACCAAAGAGCAACGGGGCCTAGACCTACTCCAAGAGGCGATTAATCTGATCTCTAAGAAAAGTTCAGACATCCTCCACCTTTCCAAAGAAGAGGGCGCTTACTTAAATATTGATTGGGTTGATTTCAAAGTCGATGAAAACACCTCCGTTGTCGTGAAGATCTACAGGCGGAACAAGTCGTGAGTAAGGGAGTTTGCGGCGTCTGTGGTGGCATAGGTGAGATGTTGGGGATGAGAAGCCTAAGCCGCAATGATGAGGTCACTGAAATGAGTTTGTGCTCATCCTGTCGCGGGTCTGGATTTGAAACCCTGAATCGCAACATTGAGAGGGTGGGCGAGGGTGAGGCGATGAGAAAGGCTGTGGCAGCAATCGAGAAGCTCCCCAATCTCTCTAAGGCTGTCGAATGCCCGGGCTGTGACGAGCTAGAATGCCAAGAGTGCTGCGCGCACGATTCGACCGATCATGGTTTCTGCTGTGACTGCGGAGCCGATCGTACCGAAGCAATGATGAGCGCGGCTTACGATCGCGCGAAAGATATCCGGAAGTATGGAGAATAAGATGAGCAATATCCATTCGCTGATTCCTAAGATCATGGCCGAGGTTGGGGCAATCGCCAAGGAAAGGCAAAGCGGTGAGGGGGGTGGTCCAAGATACACATTCCGTGGAATCGAGGACGTCTATTTTGCGCTCCAGCCGCTCTTTGCAAAGCATGGTGTATTCTGCGCACCCAGGGTCATTTCGCAAGAGCGCGAAGAACGCGCAACCAAGAGCGGCGGTGTGATCACATACAGCGTTCTCCGCGTCGAATTCCGGTTCTATGCTGACGATGGCAGCTATATCGAAGCAACCACCGTGGGCGAGGCAATGGACTCCAGTGACAAATCGTCGAATAAGGCCATGAGTGCGGCTTTTAAATACGTTATGTTTCAGGTGTTCTGCATTCCAGTGGAAGAGGAAAAGGATAACGACACGGAAAACAATAACCATGAGCTGGGCGCGGCACGCGAGCCCCTCAAGGCATCCGGAAATCCGTCTCCGGTGGCGGTGCGGGTGGCATCCAATGCCGGATCAGAGCAACGTCCGACACACCCTTCGCAAGCCCAGATTAAATACATGTTTACCCTGATGACTAAATACAAAATACCCGAAGAACTCTTACGCCACTACGTCAAGACCGAGTTCGGCCATGAGTCAACCAAGGATATGACGTTGGCGCAGTTTGATCAGATCGTCAATGCGATGGATCGGGGCTTAATCGTATGATGCGACTCATTCGCAGAACTATCCGCAACTTATGGTGGGGTCTTCGCCGCAACCTGCGGCTTGAGCGTTCATTTTTCGAGGCTAAGAACCGTGAGTAACGATGAGGCAGTCCGTGCATTACAACGCCAGATGTTGAAGCTGACCGCTGATCTCAACCGGATGGCTGGCGACACTCCGGTTATTTTATTCAAGGATTGGGCTGAGACCTACTTGGCGCGTAAGCTTGCGCGGCCAAAGCTGAGCACAAGCACTAAGGTGAGCTTTGAGAATCAGATTAGGAGGCACCTGATCCCAAGATTCGGGGCATTGCCTCTTGGTAAAATCAACAATACCATTTGGCTTCAATGGATCGAGGAAGAGAAGGGAATCACCAAGTTTTTCAATGCCCGCAAGGGGCTTGTTGAGACCCTGCGCGCGGCCCAAGAAGAGGGACTTCTGGATAAGGTTCCTCATTTCGATAATCCAGACGAGTATGAACCCGTTGGGCGCGTACTCCTGCTCGAAGAGATCTATAAGATTTTCCGAAAGGCTACTCGTCCATTTCGGTTGATCTTCTACGCCTTTTGGAAAATGGGATGCCGCCCCAGAGAGATTCTGCAATGGCGGTGGTCAATGATCGACTGGGCAACGCCAGGCCGAAGCATGGCCTACATCCGAATTCCAAAAGAAATTTCAAAAAACAGGCGAGCGCGTACCGTTCCGCTCGACCCAGATTTAGCGGCCTATCTCAAGGAACGCCTTGAGCGCGGTAACGGCTCGGCCTTTGTCTTTCCAAAGCGGACAGACTTCAATAAGCCCCAACTAAGCTACCAGAGCGCATGGACGACTGCTTGCCGTAAAGCCGGGGTGAGGGCCATGGTCTATGACTTTCGCAGAACCTTCATCACCCGCGCAGCGGCGGCGGGGAAGTCGATGGATTTCGTGGCAAAGTTTTTGGACACTAGCACGGCTATGATTCGGCGATTTTACCTGAAGGACGATCAAGATGCGATGGAAGGGTTATTTAAATGAGGATTATTAATTGGGTTGAGGCGTTTACAATCGCGATAGTCGTCACATTCTTTATCCAGCTAATGCGTGCTTCGTAGGTATAAATTATGACTAAGAAAAAAATTGAAACTTTAACACCAGAGCAGACGGCTCAATTCGCAGTCTATAGCGATCGATGGCTGAAGATCGGTTATGGAACCGGCCCAGCCAATCGCCCAGCCGCCGAAGACGCACTTCGACGCGCCTATGCTGTCGCCGGACTAAAGCCGCCCAAGCAGATCATCTGGAGCACATCCCCACTTGCCGGAACCGTGGCGATCTCGATTCTAAAAAATGATGAGATCATGAAAAGGGTCTACACTGATTTTCAGAAGCACCTAAAAATAAAAGCCGCGAAGCGGCTCAAAATCGGGGATTCCGTGTGGGATTCCGTGGGGGCTTCCGTG
>QGNH01000688.1_pt1 | contig 19023 bp, 17 predicted proteins | sample 1735481 | NCBI WGS metagenome assembly QGNH01 (sample SAMN09239004, study PRJNA386568) | Viral metagenome, whole genome shotgun sequencing project.
GAGGCTGCCCAGGTCAACATCTCCTTTATGGGTTATGTTTACAAGCTTATTGTCACATACGTATCCGTATCCTTTTAAATCTAATACTTTAATTAATTCTGTTGTTGTTTTCATTTTATTTGTGATTTTTTATTGATAATAAAATTTAACCGTTTATAAATGGGTATGGGTCTATATTTTATAGAATTGCCTGTGTTCCAAGTGAAGTATTTACAAAGGGACGCTCCCAATCTCCGATGGAGATATTAACATAAAATCCAATATCAAAATGATCTATTTGAGAATCTGAATTGTCATAATTACCAGCGTTTGCGATTTCATAAATTCTATTTAGGATATATCTGATACCAGGATAATCTTCCAAATAATCCCTATCAATTCGATAAATATTTACATCTTTATAAGTAAATTCACAACCCGCTAATAAATCTTTGGGAGCTGATAATATTACAATATTTACTGAACTGTAATTGCGATTGGTAACGCTAAATTTAAATGTCGGAAAGCACCTTTTTAATTCTTTTCGGATATTGGCTACATAATTTTTTTTTAAAGTGTTTATAATAACGTTTTTGTGATTGTATAACAAAGATACAACAATATCATTACCAACATAATTTATTTAGGTTTATTTTTATAAACAGGGTTCAAAGCCTTACTGGTAGCGTATAGAAAGTTTATCGTAATGTATGTAATAATGGGTAGAATAATAGTAGTAAACTTGTAGTATTAATCAAGTGGAATAGTAGTAAGATAACGTTATGGTGATGCCACCATAACGTTTGTTTATAAACGCGCCATCCGATAATTTATAAACAAAACACGGTTTATTTCACAACGTTTGTTTATAAAATATATTACATAGTAGTTGGCATTACCGAGTAGTGTAGGAATGATACTCAAAAAACATAAATTAATAATTCTAAAAAAAAAAAGAAACCTTTGCTTCACGGGGGCTGGAATGCATGTGGGAAAGGAATCAACTTGCGACTGCCAACCATTCCCCCTACCCAAAGGGAAAGGGGGATAAAAGGGGGATAGAGATCAGACAAAAAAAAATTCCTATTTAATCGTTGGGAGCGGAGCGGACAATCGTAGCAATACAGATTACACCACACACTCTTTCTTAAAAAAAACTCATTCCCCATATCGAGAAAATAATAATCCATGCCACCAAAATAAATAATTTCTTCTCATAATGAGAATATCATTATCTTTATACCCTAATTACATCCACACACAATGTATTCAGTCATCCAAAAAAAACTTATTTATGACTCAATCTGTAAAAAAATAAGTACATCATCCAAATCATTAAATAAAATATGTAAGGAAGATGATAAGATGCCAAATTACGATACAATAATGGTTTGGCTGTCCGAAGACAAAGATTTTTCCGATAATTACGTGCGAGCTAAAGAATTGCAGGCCGATATATTTGCCGATGAAATAATAGAAATTGCTGATGAATCATCTGGAGATTTAGATTATATTGATGATTTTGGCAATAGGGTTGAGAATAAAGAATTTACTAATCGATCGAAGATTAGGATAGATGCTCGCAAATGGGCAGCCGGGAAACAAAGGCCAAAAAAATACGGTGATAAGTTAGAATTAAATAATAATATAACATTAGTTCCACCTATAACTGGTATGGAAATAATATAATATTAATGAAATTACAATTTAACACTTTCGGAAATGAGAAACAAAAACTGGTATGTACCTACTGGTTAGACAACGTATCATCAGAAATTGCATATGGTGGCAGTAAGGGGAGCGGAAAATCATATTTGGGGTGTTCGTTGATCTTTGCAGATGCATTTATGTACCCAGGCACATCTTACTTCATTGCGCGAGAGCAGTTAAATGATGTGCGTAAGCATACTATTCCATCGATACATGAAGTATTTAGACATTGGAATCTATCTCAGGATTATTGGAAGTTTAATGGCCAGGATAATCTTTTCATTTTAAATAATGGAAGTACTGTTTATTTGTTAGAGGCAAAATTCGCTCCTTCCGATCCTGAATATTATAGATTTGGGTCAATGCAGATAACTCGAGGATGGATAGAGGAAGCCGGTCAAGTAGACCAAGATGCGAAGAATAATTTAGGCGCTTCTATCGGTAGAAATAAGAATGAGCAATATAATTTACATCCAAAATTATTACTAACAACAAATCCGTCTAAAAATTTCCTGTATAGAGAATTTTACAAAAAGTTTAAAGATGGCACATTAGAAGATTACAAGAAGTTCGTCCAGGCCCTGCCAATAGATAATAAAAAATTAGATAAAGGTTATTTAGATAATTTAGAGCGTTCTCTTTCGATCAAACAACGTAGCAGGTTGTTATTAGGTAATTGGGAGTATGATGATGATCCAACCGTCTTATGTGATTACGATGCAATCTGTAATATATTCAACAATGATTATATTAGAGGTACTAATAAGATGTTTATTAGCGCTGACTTAGCTATGCAGGGCCGGGATAAGTTCATTGCTGGTGTATGGGATGGACTTATCTGTACTATCAGATTAGACCAGGCGAAAAGTAGTGGAAAATCTATTGAAAATGATTTAAAGCTTTTGATGATAGAGTATAGAGTTGGTCGGTCAAATGTCATTGCTGATAGCGATGGCATGGGAAATTATTTAGAATCATATCTTACTGGAATAAAAGAATTTCATGGAAATGGCAAGGCTATTAATTCCGAATTTGCCAATATTAAATCTGAATGTGGGTACAAGTTGGCTGAATTAATCAACAACGGCAATATCAAGATCATTTGCAGCGCTGAACAGCGAGAGAAGATAATCGAGGAATTGGAGCAATTGAAAGCCAAGAATATTGATGCAGACGAACAAAGAAAACGCATCATTTCCAAAGATGACATGAAAGCCAAGTTAGGCCGCTCACCAGATTACCTGGACATGTTGTTGATGAGAATGTTTTTTGAAGTAAACAAAACAAGAATTTACGGTTTTTCGGTATAAAATCATTTGTTATGACATACACACTCGAACAAATAGCTACGATCATCAAGACAAATCCTAACAAGAAGTTAGTACAGATTGCACAGAATCAGAATCAGAAGCTCTCATTACACCTGAATGGTACTGGTTTAGATTCAGCAATAAAGAAAAGTTATTACGAAAAGAAAGACTCACATGCAGAGAGACAGCGTTGCGCAATCAGTAATAAGGATGTTTTCAAGCGTATATTGAACGAAGAGAATCAGGTTTTTACAGCAATGGGAGGTAGTGTGAATTACTATTTATCCGATAGCGATGAAAAACAGATGAATATTTTAACTTCCAATGTTCAATATGGAATAAATCTTCATGATTGGATAAGAGTATTTGCATTACCAGCCTATCGCTCTGATCCGATGGGATTGATATTTATGGAGTCAGCGCAGACGTTGGAGATAGATGATGATCCGACAGTTACCCCGGCCTGTTATCCTACTTACAAGTCGAGCAAGGATATATACGATTACCTGCCTAATGGACGTTCTTTAGAGTATATCTGTTTTAAGATCAGCAAAGAGCAGTTACCGGATTATGGTATATATTTTCCTGCCAATACTGATTTAAGCGGTTATCCTGCCAATTACAGCACTGGCACCGGTTACTTTAGATTTGTTGATGACAGTCAGGATATATTGTTAAAAAAGGATGGTGATAAGGTGATGCTTGTTCTCAATACTACGCAAAAGAATCCTATCGTAAATACTTGGGGTAAGGTACCAGCATTTATCATATCGGATATTGTTCGTTTTGACAATCCAAAATGTTTTGAGAGTCCAGTAAGTGATATTATGGAGTTGGCTGACATGTTCTTTAATGACAGGTCGATAAGGGAGTTGCAGAAGAAGTTACATGGATTTGCTAAGGCTATTGAGCCGGCGTTAGGATGTCCTACGTGTGGAGGTGAAGGGTTGATAGGAGCAAATCCATGTCCATCGTGTACGTTACCTGGACAAGAGAGAGGGACTGGTATTAAGTTACAATCTACTCCCAGCGATGTGGCTAAGTTTGATATACAGATATTGGACAAATTACCTTCATTTGATTTTAAGAAGGTATTTGGTTATGTGCAACCGCCGATAGAAACATGGGATAAGCAGGATGCTTCATTAGAGGCTACCGAGGACTTGATGTATCAGATTTATTGGGGCGCTGCTAATGCTAAGATGTTAGGTTTTAATGGCAGCAACAAAGAAGAATCTGCTACCAAGACTATTGTTGACCAGCAAAGTAAGTATGCACGTTTAAATCTTACTGCTAATTGGGCTGAGCAGTGTGAGTGTGCAATAGCCAATTTCATTGGGTTATTCTGGTTTGATGTATCCTGGAAGGGAGCGAATATAACGTATGGTCGTAATTTCATTTTAGAAACGGCTGACGAAGTTATGGTAAGGTACCAGGAGTTTAAAAGTAAAGGGTTGTGTGATACTTTGTTAGACCAGCAGTTGGAGAAGTTTATACATGTAAAAAATTGCAGTAGTCCTGTTAATTTAGCGATTTATTTGAAGTTATTGAAGGTTGAGCCATTCATACATAAGTCAGTTGAGCAGGTAGAGGCATCGCAGATTGTAGGTATATTGGATAAGTTATGTAAGAGGTTTTATAGTGAGTGGGTTGACACCGTTCCTGATGCTTTGATATTAAAATCAAAGGTTGAAGATTTGAGGGCTATGTTGATTGAGTATGCTACTCCTAAGATGGAATTGGTAAATATTGTTGAGGCTGATGCTATCACGCAGGTAACGAGGCAGACGATATGAAAAAGGTGTTAACAGTGATATTTTTTGTGATTGTTTTGATAGTAATAGTAATAGTAATATATTTTTGTATATTAGTGGCTATTGAGTTAATTAAGATAAAACAAGTGATAATATGAAAGATTACCAACATGAGTTTGAAGTAAGGTTTAACGCTATCCTGACTGGTATGTCGTTTAATTGTGAGATACCATCCGTTGTATGTAAGGTTATTGATAAAGCTATCATGCACCATACACCGACTACGTTACAGTGTTCGTTTTCTGTATATAAGGGTATAGTTACCAAGAAGCCTGCTGATTATAACATGAGTGAATGGGTGAATATATTAAATGCTATTGCCGGATGCAGTCCTACGCAGTTGGGGTTGAGTAATAGCATTTATATTGAAGTTCAGGAGTGTGTTACTGTTATTTCTGAGGAGTGGAATATTGTAACGAGGCCTATACTTGATGAGTTAAAAGAGGAGTTGAAGACTGAGCAGCGGAAAGAAGCTACCATGCAGCAACTTGGTAATCCGTTTAAGAACAAGAAACCAATTTCACAATTAAAATAAACACATGACATACAAAGAAAAGCAGGAACAGGCGCAAAAGCAAGACAGCGCTGTTTTAGAAAAGAAGCCATCACCCAACGACAGTTTAGACCTGTCTAAGTTTGATTACCGGAAGATGACAGGTGATATGTTCAGGGATTATCTGAAATTGATAGCAAGCCTGAAACATGCTGATCAATATGATTTTGAAGCCTACAAGGTGGCGCCAATCAAGCAACCCCGCTATGAAGGTGTGCAAGGCTCACCTAATGACATTATCGGTTTCAGGATAGTAGATGTACAACCAGTTATGAATACCCGCATACCTGTAAAGATTGCATTAGACTTTAATGGTAAGCTGGATGAGGGTAAGAGTTGGTTTACTGTTATTGGTGGGCAGTGGGGTAATCATGGTGGTACACCTGGATTATATCCCCGTTATTATTTACTCAAAAAAGGTTCACCACTATAAAATATAACTTATGTTAAGCACAACTGATAAAAAAAGGATTGCAACATTACTCAGGATTAAAGATGAAGATTTTGAAGCGGCTATCAAAGATGAGAAGGAAGTAGCGTTGACTATATCGGCAACGTTGAGTGTATTGGAAGAAGCGGAACTAACGGCCCGGGATGCCAACAAGATAATTGAGGGTAAGGGTGAGGGTGAAACTGAAGCGGTTAAAAAGTTTATAAAGGAAGTAGGCAAGAAAATGGGCTTTGAGCCTAAAGGAGAGCGTTTAGGCGAGTTGGTGACTGAATTACAGGCAAAGGTAAACTCTACCGGCGATGATAAGGTAAAGACCTTACAGGATCAGGTAAACTTACTTACTGCAGACAAAGAAACGTTAACTACCTCATTGACTAAAAAGGATAGTGAATACAAGCAGGCGAGGTTTGATAGTGATTTGATAGGTCATTTTCCTGTAAGCAGGACTAAGGATTTGACAGATCAGGAAAGGTTACAGCTTATAAAGTCTAATATTTCTTTTGTTGAGGAAGGTGGCGTATTCGTTGCGAAGAAAGGGAATGAGATTTTGAAGGACAAGAATACACATGCTCCATTGCCTGTTAATCAGGTTATTACTGATTACTTTACCGAGCGTTCATGGGTTGATAATGTAGCCGGCGATAAGGGTGGCAGGGGTGTAGGCAACTCAATGGTTGGTTCGACTGCTGGTATTAAGAATATGAGTCAGGCGCAGGCGCAATATTTAAAGGATAATCCTGGTGGCAATCTGATTAGTCCGCAATTCAGTCAATATGTTGGTGCTATTGCTAAAGCCGATGTTCAATTTAATATGAACGAGTAAATAAGTTGTGATTTGCTTTCGCTCGTTTATTTACAACTACCAGCAGGCTATACCTGCTGGTTTTTTCACGTATAACCTTTAGTTATGGTATTAAGACGTTTCCTAATGGAAACATGGAAACAAGATTGATAGAGTAGATTAAGAGCGAAACGGGGGTAAGATAAAGTTATCAACCCCAACCCCAAAGTAAGATTGATAACTTTATTTTGTCCAACATTGCATTGAGTGAGTTATGTCGCTTTACGTAATGGCTGTTAGTGTCTAAGTTTTAGAAATGGCATCTAACATTTAAAAGAGTATTTTAAACGGACGGTACTATATCAGACCTTCGGGAAGTAATCTTTATGCTTGCGTGTGTGTAAGCCGCAACAAAGAGTAGAAAAGGGAAGCCCCAAACTGTGCAGGCAGTGTTGGGGCTTAGATCGGTTTCCCGATATAAACCCGTTATTTATACCTGCATATAACTAACGGATTGTCCATACAAAGATAGAAATTATTTTGATTGCGCCAAATTTTTTTTATAGTGCAATAGTATCTGTATAGTATAGACGTATTAATTACCGGGCAAAGCGGACAAGAAATCAGGCAAAGTGGGAATATAAATGTGAATATAAATTCAAAAAGCGGGAATACTCAATAAACTTCAACTATTTATTGATTTTATTAAAAAAAACTTTGCAATTACAAATTAAGTTGTAATTTTATATCTGAATTATGATATTGACGGGTTCAAGTAAATAATTCTTTTCTCTTCGGACGGGATGTCCATAAACGAGCGGGATGCTCAAAAAAAGGCGGGATGCCTTTATTCTAACAACATTTTCCATCTTTCAAAACTAACGACATGCCAAATTATGCGGCGTCAGTTTTGGCTAAAGGACAGGCGCTTGTAACATCCCGCAATCAACAGCCAGAACAAAGACGCAAAATGCCAACCGTATTCGAGTTGGCCTTAAACAATCAGGAGTTCTCTATACCTAATGCTCAGGAACTCAGGTTATCTCCACTCCGTCCCGTTGAAATAAGCTACTTTCTTGATGTATCCGCAGGGGCAGCAACAGCTAAAGCGTACAACCATACAGGTACCATGGGTAATACAGCAGCTGTACAAGTTGTGTATGTATCCCATGTTGAAACATTTAGCTTAAACAGGAAAGCAAATATCAACACTATTGCTACTTATGATCAGATGTTTGCCAACCGCTATGAAATGGCTTGGAAAAATCTACGTACCAGGCAGGATACAAGCGCATTAAATTTCTTGTATGCCAATCGTACTCAGTTAGCGGCTGGTGTTATGAATCCAACTATTGCCAGTGCTAATCCTGGTACTTGGGATGATAGTAACTTCTTTTTAAACATCCCTTCAACGAGCAAACAACTCTTCATTCAGCAAGTAAAGAATGCGATGAGCGCGCGTAACTATGCCGGTGAGCTTGATCTTATAGCTGATCTTCAGTTAGCGGGTCAGTTTGACTATGCAAGCCAACAGGGTGCTGGTAACTTAGCTAACATAGCTTACCAGTTCGCAGGTACAAACATTGCAGTTACACAAAGCCAGATTGATGCAAACGCTCCGTTAGGTGCTGTGTTGGCATTGCCAAAAGGTATGTTCTCAGGTCTATTATGGAATGAAGGGCTTAATAAAACAGGTCTTACCCAGGACATAGGCGGACCAGTTGGTACATTAGGGACTATCAATGATCCGTTTGGCTCAAAAGCAGAAGCGGACATCTCAATGTACACAAACAGGGCAGATACAAGCGCAGATACCGGTATAGGATCAACACAGGACATTATTGATCAATGGGAACTGACAGTAACTGTCGGTTATGTCCTTCCACCGCTCAGCCTTGCTTTAGATTCAGTTGTTATGGAATTTATGCAAGGTGCTTAATTAATTCACAAACAAAAACAGACAAACAATGAAACAAATACTAATATTAATATGTCTTTTTGGGTGTGTCTTAACTGCCAATGCCCAAACACAATCATGGCCGATGAAGCCATACAACGCCTTATTTGTGGCGATGACTACGCCTGACACCACTACCAATACTGATACCTCGTATCTTGTAATAGGGCCGGTAAGTCCTTCATACAGTATCCTTTTTCAATGGACAAGTACGAAGATCAGTGGTACGCCAGGTGGTTATGCCATATTTCAGGGGAGCGAGGATAAAGTAAACTGGTACAACCTATCTACTAATAAGGTTGAAAGTCCGGTACTTACAGATTCGGTAACAATTCTTAATGGGACTACGCTTGGTATCTTTTCTGTCCAAAACCATAATTTTTTATGGTATAGACTTAGGGATATTACGAGCGGTACTCAAAGGGCGACCATTACCGGGACTGCCTGGTTACAAAAACTATCATTCTCTTCCTACTGATGATAACTAACGGCCTAAATATTGACAACGTGTTACCTGCGCTTCAACAGCGTATAGGATGGTCGCAATCAACCATTGCGGCTGCCCCTGTGATAATCGCAGGTAACCTTGTTGCCAATTCAGGACGGTACTATCAGGACTTTCACCCTGCCGTAACGGTAGCTGTTATAAAAGCGATACAGGAAAATCCGGCCATTACAGATGCTCAGCTAAACGCATTACTTATTCAATATGATACAACGGTTGCTATAAGGGCTATAAATGCCATCTTCAACAAGCAGCAACTTATTGAACGGTATATGTGTTTCAACAGGTTTTACAACATGTTGACGATTCCAGTACCCAACGGAGGAAACTTTGTAGGGTATAGAATTAACGTGGCACCTGGTAACTATGCTACGCATATTGGTGTTTTTACACTATTCTTTAATGCCGTTGCTACGTTCAATGTTTACCTTTTCAACGATCTGGATTCTGCACCGATACAAACAAAATCGGTAACTACGGTAGCCAACAATCAAAAGGTTGTTACTGTTGACTGGTTACTGAATTATACCAGTTCTACCATTAAAGGTGGCGTATGGTATATAGGTTATTTCCAAGATGATGTTGTAGCATCCAATCCAGCAGCTACTGCCATTGACGAGCAATATACAAAGTTGGCAAATGCTAAGATATTTGGTATCTACCCATTTCAAAGCCCAAAGACCGGATCACTGGATTTTAACAGGACAAATCCTGGTATCGTGTTCAGGTCTTACGGGATGAACGTTGAGATAAGCAGTTACAGGGATTATTCAGAAACCATAATACAGAATGCGCATTTGTTTGATGAGGCAAGGGGTTTACTCATGGCTATATATGTTATTGAACAGATAACCAATAGCACAAGAGAGAACTATACGGCTGGTCAGTCAAGGTTCAATATGGATTCCCTGAAAGCTGATATTAATACAGCATTCCCGACAGATGACTATCCAAGAGTAGCAGGGTTAAAGGCGCAGTTGGAGAGGGAGTTTAAACGTATCAACGATAATTTCAATCCTAAAATATATGCAAGGTCTGTATCAATAGGTAATGATCATGGCTTTGCTGAATATCAGGGATATAATATTTTTGAATTACCATCAAGGGAAAATCCTAAATAGATGTTATACCAGATAACACAACCGAGTGGAATAGACTATTGGGTTCAGTTATTACAAACTGACCTGCATGCTCATCTGTTGGCTTTGTATGGCATTAGTACAACTACTTATAGTTGTTATGGCAGGATTCACCGTAACTGGTCTGACAATGGATATATGCCGCAGGCTTATATAAGCCCTAATGAGTATAAAACCATTCAGTTCGATGATACTAAAAACCTTGTTTCATTCTTTGGCGTACCTGATGCAACGGTTAAAAACGGAGTATCAACAAGTAATGTCCATCTGGTATTTTTTGCCAACCTGACGACTTTGATGGGTACTAATAACTACCGGCTTGATGAAAAGTTTAAAAATGACATTACCAACTTTTGCAATCGCAAATATGGGTTTTCTGTCATAGACTGGAAAACAGGTGTAGATAAAGTATTAACAGAGTATTCAAGCAGCAAGAAAGATGCTTTAAAATGGGCGAACATGCAGCCTTGGTATGTATTCAGGTGCGACATGAAGATTATGTATAATGCTAATGTGGATTACCGCAACTCATTGGCTACTAAAGGCGGCATTTTCAAACAACCTTAAAAAACACAAACAATGGCAAATTTGCTTAATACAAAAGTATCTGCCTTTTCTTCCACCAATCAGGGAAGAGCGCAGAATACTAAGGAAATAGGTCGTATCATAGGTGCGATCTTCATTATTAAAGGGTCATCTTTTACGGCGGCTTCAACGGCTACGCAGGCACTCTTTCAAGCAGCATTAGTAGCATTATCTCAGAATAATAACAAATACCTGCGTTCTTATAGTGTAGGTAACTTTGCTGACTTTAAAGAAAATGATGCAGCCGATCAGACTGCTAAAGTCCCTTATGGTGGCAGCAGGTCAATAGCAAGGGGTATTCCTTCATTCTCTACTATGCTGCTTAACGGTGGTATGGATGAATATCAAAACCTTGTTAAGCTACACAACAAACATACCATGTTTGATATGTTGCTGATTGACGAATCAAATACCATCTATGGGTCTGTGAATGCCGCAGGTTTACTGTGTGGTATCTCACTTGGTCAGTTGTGGGTTCCTAAATGGGATTTACCTACATCGTCTGACTATGCAAAATATATGCTAACAATTCAGTTGGCACGTACATCTGACATCGTAGAAAATCTGAGGTATTTTGATGTAGGTGTTGATGTGTTGGCACTAACACAGCCATTCACAGACATTCAGTTGGTTGGTGTGGATAGTGGTGTAAAAGGTGTATTTACCATGTCAATTACCGCTGGTTATTCAAATGAAGATTTAACTAATTATTTTGCCACACCACTTGCTACATCAACAAATTGGTTAGCATCGGTTACAACTTCAGGGTCTTCTATTGTTGTAACGAGTGCGACTGTTACGGCTGGTACACCAGGATTTCAAGGATCAGTAGCCTTAGCACTGGTTACTACTACTCCTTATCCGTCTGCACCAGATAAGGTAACTATAACATTGGCTGCACCGTCAGTATTAACTACTAACGGATTGGTTAAGTCTGACGGTGGTTTTGAATGTACTTCACCTGCATTTGTAATTGTAACAGAATAATCGCTATGACACACAAAGGAATAGGTATTAATGACGCATGGGCTGCTTCCGTAACAAGGGAGCAGCTTCATGAGTCGTTATCGGGCATTGTAAAGACAAAGTTCCCTGATGACAGTGAGGCGGTGATAAATGAGATATACGATCTGTTGCATCCTGACCTTATAATTGAGGACTCTCCCAATGATTATGTAAAGGATAATTATCCTGTTGACCATTTAGATAGCTCTGATGCAGAATGATAACTATGCGTGAAATGAAGGAACGTTGGGAAACCCTTGACTTACAACAAGAGGGTGCCAATGTCATCAATGAATCGCAACAGAATCAGGAAACAATATCTGAACTCAACAGGGAACAACTTACCAAAGGTCTTAACAAGGAAGGTGAAAAGCTGAGGAAATACTATGATAAGGGTTATGCTGAAATGAAAGAAGGCATGAATCCGATACCAGGTTATGGCAATCCAGATCTTAAACTTACCGGAGATTTCTATGATAGTTTTGAAACTATTGCGGACAGGGAAGATATAACCATAACGGCAACGGATGAAAAGACATCTATGCTTATTGAGAAGTACAATAAAAGCGGAGGGGATATTTTCGGTTTAAGTTCTGAGAGTATAGATGTGGTGAGAGAAGATATATTACATCCGGGCTTAGTTGCTAACATAGCTGATAAGACCGGATGCGAAATAGGGTAAGGCAAATGGACACACAACTACCTACATACAAAGTATATGAAACATGCTCTAAGATGCCATTGACGGTGTTTGAAGCGTGTTTTATCAATAAGGAATACAAAGCCTTACTGATAGAAGGAACGTGTCCTGACGAGGTGTTAGAATCGGTTTGGCTTACTATCTATTCTGAGTATTGCGAACTGACTGACGATAGTCAGGTAAAAGGCATGATAAAGCTTCAAAAGAAGATATTATCATTAAAGATGCGCATAAGTGCCATTACGGCTATTATAAAAATGTTATGGTTAATACCTGATGATAAATTAATAAGTTATCTGAAGGATACATTTAAATGTCGTGGCGACTTCAATTACAAAGAAAATAAAGATCAATATCATAGAGATTTAACCGCAGTCATCAACATGACAAATGGAGATGCGATGCAGCTAAACTCATTGAATAAACAGTTAGAAAAGTATTCAGGTCTGAGTGATGGTAAGCCAGTATCAAAGTCATTCATTGATGATATGCTGGTATATATACAGGAATGTATAAAAGTATTCATTGTCAAGGAACAATGCAGTGTGAGTATGTTTTGCAGTTATTTAAAAAGGGTTAAAAAGATAACAGAAAGAGCAAATGCCAGATAGTATTATTAGTGTAATAGGTCAGAATGTCTTTGACGAACAGGCGAAAGTAATCGCTGGTTTCGTTGAGATTATGGGCTACATTGATAAGCTAAATGAACAGGTAAGAGCTATAAATGTAAATATTAGTGGTGCTGAATCGCTTAATGACATTAGCAAGGCCGCTCAAACCGCTGCGCCTATTTTTGAAAAGTTAACAGCCGTTGTTGAGAACTTTAATAAAGTACAATCTGCTACAAATGATATTAGTGAGCAATACGCTCCTATTGCCAAAGAAAATATAGAAAAGCAAATAGAATTAAGGACACAGATGAGCAGGAATACATCTGTGATTAATCAAAATAAACAATCCATTGCTAACAATAACGAAATTATGGTCTCGTTTGGTAAAACGGCAGGGGCTAATTCAGCAATAATAAAAACCCTTACAGATAGTAATGCCGATTTAACGGCATCAAATGAAAAACTTACAATATCTCAAAAGATGCTTAGTGTTGAAGCTATGCAGTTAAACCCTATAATTAATGCTTCTATCAAAGGATACAAAGCAGTAACAGAATCTATAATAGAGTTAGAAGCAAGGCAAAATATTCTGATAAAGCAATATAAGGCTTTAGAAGCTGCGGAACGTGAAGGACTGAGAGGTAACGGTATGAGAAATGATATACTCGCCCTTGATGCTCAATTAAAGGCTTTAGATGCTTCCATAGGTCGTAATCAACGCAAAGTAGGTAGTTATGAATTGTTTGGTGGTGCTTCTGTAGGTGAATTGGCAGCGATTAGAAAGGAAATGGAAGTATTGCAAGTATCAGAACAGGGCGCCAGTGAAAAAATGGAGGTATTAAAAGCCAGGGCGGTTGAACTTACAATTGCTAATCATGAAGTTGCGGCATCCATAAAAGAAGTAGTAGCGGCGCAGACCGGCATTGTATCAAAGGCATCTGCTTATAATTTCAATCCAACAAATACTCTTAACAAAGCAGCGATGCTTGAAAACGCTACCAGCGTAGCGGCGGTTAAGAAACAGATGATTGAGTTACAGGCAGCGGGTATGGGAGATACCGAAGCTTATAAATTACTTGAAAGTGAAGCGGTAAGGCTTACAAAGGTAAATTCTGTATTATCAGCATCCATAAAACAACAGGCGGCGGCAATACAAACAGTTAACGAAAAGACGGTAGTAGCGGCTGAAAAGACAGGACGCTGGGAGTCTATGTTACAGCGCATGGGGATAAGGTTTATCCTCAACCTGGTAATATTTCAGGTGCTCATTGAAGCTATACAGGCAATAGGTGAAGCTTGGACACGTGCATCTGACCGGATGAACGTAGCTCAGGTTACTATGGGTGAAGCCGCTCAAAAATCAGGCGGTCAATTTTCAGAGGAAGCGGTCAATATAGAAATTATGGGCAAACGCCTGAAAGATGCTACTACTACTATGGAAGAAAAACAAGACATAGTAAGACAACTTTCAGATGTACTTGGAGAACAAGGCGTAGCGATAAATTCAATTAATGATGCTGAAAAATGGTACAAAGATCAGTCAAATGATTTCATAAGTGCGTTAAATGACAGAGCCGAAGCTGCTGGTAACTATCAGGTTATGATGGAAAATGCAGTAAAAAAAGCACGAATGTTAGCTGATCCTAATTCAGAATTAGGAACATGGGATTATATTAAACCAGGTGGGGTTATTTCAAATACAATAAATAAAACATCCCCATTTAATATATTAAATATAAAAGAAACATATAAAAACGCAAAAGATGAGGAAGGAAAAAAACAAGCTACTCAATCATTGATGGCGAATTACGAAAGTAGTGATATTGCTGCAAAACGAATTGAAGAATTAAAAAATTCAGCAGCCGCAAAGGATAAAAAGAACGGTTTTACCACTGATAAAATTACAGGTAAAAAGGATTTTGGAGATGATGATATACTCAAACAACAACAACGTGAATTAAAAGTATTAGAATCACAAAAGGAAAGCGGTAAAGAATTAAAAAAAGATAAAAAAGAACAATTAGCACTTGAAGACGGCATCTACGCTAAACAGCAACAAATATTAGATACGCAACTTAAATTAAATGAAGCGCATAAGAAATTTTTATCTCCTTATGATGTAAAGGGATTGAAAGATATAAAAAATAGTTCACTTGATTTAGAGGCACAAAAAGAGGAAAATACTAACAAATACAATGTTCGTAAAAAACAAATTAATGATGCCGGTAGTAGTAGAGCGCCAGATTATACTAAATCTGATTTAAAAGATGCACAGGAACAGACAAAGGAGATAGCCGCTGAAAAGGCAAAAAGGATGCAGATAGAGGCTGAACTTGAACTGATGACCTCTGAAAAACAATCAAATACGCTTGCTGAAAGGTTGGAAGCTTACAGAAAATACCAAAACCTTGAATTAGAAGCAAAGAAAATTAACCTGAAAGCTGAACAGGATGAGATACAAATAGCTTTAAATAAAATTGCGGAACTTGAAAAATCAAAGAAGCCTTTAACACCGGAACAACATAGGTTAGTAGGAACAAAGACCGGATTAGAAGAAAAAAGCTCAACCATAACCGCTACTATTGCTTTCGATGAAATAAAAACTGTTGATACTAATCAAAAAGGCATTACCGAGATTTACCAAAAAGAAATTGATAAAAGAATTGCTGCATTAAAACTATTGGCTACAAATAATAAAGCCATAGAGGATAAGCTATTAGATGACCTGCTTATTAAATTTAACAAAGGTCATATGTCAGCAGATAAGTATGATAAACAAAAGAAAATAATACAAGATCATGCACAGGCTACTACAAGAAGCCAGCAATTAGCGCAGGCGAAAAGTGATTTGAATGATCCATTGCTTATAAATAATCCTGCTGGTAACGATAAATTAAAAGAAACAGTAGATACCGTTACTAATGAAACAAACGAAGCGGCACGTAAAGAAGCTGAGGATAAATTAAGGATACATTTAGCAAAGGTAAAGGCTGAGAAGATGGCCGGTGCTGAATCTGCCATAGAGCTTGCAAAGTCAACGGTAGAAACTATTGAAAAGATAGAACAGAATGGTTTTGAACAAAAGATGATGAATCTTGATGCCGAACAGAGAGCTATTCAATTAAATGCTACTCAACAAATACAGTCTGTAAATGCCACTGTCGGTTTTTCAATACAGAAACAGCAACAACTTAATGCCATTAATGCGCAGTCCGCAGCGCAGGAAAATGAGATAGCGCAACAAAGGAAAGAGATTGCAAGGCAGGCGTATGAATCTCAAAAGACAGCGTCCATTGCCGGAGTAATCATGAATGCGGCACAGGGAGAGTTAAAGGCCTACGCTGAGGAAGACCCAATAATAGGTACAATATTCGCCGCTCTTATAGCTGCAACTGCCATAGAGCAAATTGCCGCTATCAATTCAGCACCTGTACCACAGTTCTTTAAAGGTACTGACTACGCACCAGGCGGACGGGCAATAGTAGGTGAAAAAGGTAGTGAGTTAATGATAGACCCTTCTGGTAAATTATCCCTAACACCTGACATGCCTACTATTATGGATGTTTCACGTGGAACTAAGATCATAACTGCCGACAGGACTAAAAACCTGCTTGAACAGGCTAAAAATGCTTCCTTGTATGGTGCTACGATAAACCCGCAAACAACCGACTACTCAACAAGTCTTAATAAGATGGCTTTAAGCTTTGAGCATGGATTTGGTCAGGTGGTAAAAGCTGTAAACAATATCAAACAACCGATAATAATCATTCAAGACCGTTCAGCTCATAACGAATGGTTTAACAAGTCAACACAAACCGTAATAAGAAGATAATGGACAAGCTACTGTTTTATCTTATGGCTAATGACACTACGTATTTTACGTGGAACAATGGCGCATTGGATGCTACATCAGTACCTACTCCGGTAGAATGTCCGCAAAACTGGAAAGACCTGTCTATAAAATGGGTAAGAGATACTACCTATTTTGGTGTATTCCGGTCAGCCAGCGATAATGACTTTGTCTTTGTTGGCAATGGTGCAAATATCTTAAATACTCTTTATTTACTCGGTGGTGGTGTTGAAGCTAACTGTAATCTTCGTATTGATGTGATAGGTGATATGGTAGCTACTTATTCAATGTTATACGCCTGTCAGGTTGACTTTAGTCAGTATAAATACAGTCGTTTTACTGCTACTATCAAGACTTTGGACGGTGATTTGCTCAGGCTTCTTAAAGCTTATGGAGATACCAATTACAATATCCCGTTAAGTTACTATAAGGCTGATGGTATAACTCCCGATCCTGACTGGTTATTAATAAACATGGATGGTATAGACATCTATGCACAATGGCAGTGGGTTGGGCCTGATGTGCTGAATAGTTTAATTAATATAGCTATTAAAACACCTAATGATCTACGATGGGATGAATATTGTGTAATAGGTCTTAGTTACCTGCAACCTACAACACAAATAACACAGCCAAAACCATCATTATCACCTACTGTATTAACTACGCCTATAACATTGGGTACTACTGTTATTCAGAATGAATTTTTAACAGGACATTCATTAACAGGATCATCAAGGCCTAATATTATTGGACTAACACCATTTTTATATAATAACTACCTTTTTTATACTATCGGTGCAGACCAGAAATTGAATTTTGAGGTAAGCGGTGGTATTATAGCTTTCCCTTTCGGGGCTACAGCACCATTAAACTACTGCCAGTTAACAGTTGTTGGGTATACAGATACAGGCACTCCGCTTGTAATCTCATTATATCTGGTAGGGTTTAATAATGATCCGGTTAACTTTGGAGTAGTTGACAAATATTTATTAGGCGCTCAGGCAATACCCGCTGATCCTGCAAACCATGCTATTACTCTAAATGGTTATTCATGGTTATTTACATATCCGGCTACTGAATTTACATTTAAAAAAGGATTAGTTTATGATTTGTGTATATTCATACATCAGGATGGGCAGGATACTAATCATTCACCTGGAATAGAAATTGACATAAACAGCATATTTGTAAAAGTAGATGGTCAGGTACGTTATACACCTACCACTACTCAGGCATTACGCCCTCATGTGATATTTGACAGGTTAGTAGGGCTGCTTTCTACCGTGGAGGGCAATTTTGGATTTCCCAAAGTTCCAGTCGGGCAACCATATTCCGGCGTTAGCAGCTTTCTTTCTGATCCCGCATTATTAAAGTCTGACAATTATGATAATACACCTTACAATACTCCCATAACAAGCGGTAATGCCCTACGGATGTTCGGGTATGAATATCCTTATGCCTTAGCACCGGACTACCCTATCAACACCTGTTACATGACATGGTCGTTAAATCAGTTCTTTAACACCATGTTTACGCTGTATGGTGTAGGTATGGCTATCGAGGGAGATGTGCTACGCATGGAGAAGCTATCTTACTTCTTTGATAATGCTAATATGATACTTGACCTTACTACATTCGGAGATGTGGTCAATCTTACGTTTGAAACTATTAATACATGGATGGGCAATAGCCTGAATGCGGGTTATGCCAAAGAAACCATGAACTTATCTGCACCCATATATACAGCGGTACTCAACGAATGGAACGAACAACAACTATTTGCACTTCCATTCACTCGCATATTGAAGGAACTTAACTGGACATGTCCGATAAAAGCGAGTGTTTACGCAATAGAGATAGCCCGTACAAATGGTAGTAGCAGTGCGCAAACAGATAGCTCAGGCGACAATGAAAATTACCTTATTGAAATAGATGATACTACTACGGTAGTTGATTTTGTAAACAATAATATGCCAACTGACCCAAATACGGGTGCGGCAAATAGAAACCTGCACCCGCAGGCATATAACATATTACGTTACCCGACTTCAACAGGCAGGTCGGTAAATA
>QGNH01000807.1_pt1 | contig 19016 bp, 35 predicted proteins | sample 1735481 | NCBI WGS metagenome assembly QGNH01 (sample SAMN09239004, study PRJNA386568) | Viral metagenome, whole genome shotgun sequencing project.
ACAATGCCCAGTTCGATGTGCATGACTTCCGCCGACTGTAGCCTTGTCAGAGTCTTGAAAACCTCCACGTGGTCAAGGCGGTTCATGAATTCTGGTGTGAAATGACGCTTGGCTGCTTCCTTGGCTATGACATCTAACTTGGCATCGTCTACTGCTGGTTCTTCTTCCGTTGATTTAAATCCAAATTTCTTATACTGCATTTCTTTTGCGCCAAGATTTGAAGTCATAATGATTAGGCACTTCTCAAAGTTCACCACATCATTCGTGCCTAACGTAAGCGTAGCCTTGTCAAGCACACCCAGCAGCAATTGCCACATCGCGTCACTGGATTTTTCCACTTCATCTACAAGGATGACACTAAGCGGCATACCTTCTTTTTGCAAACCATCAATTCTCTTCTGCGTTAGTAAAGGTGGGGTCTCCCGATGGCCAAAGATACCCCGCAGGACTGCCCACAAGTTTGGCAATCTCATGGCTATGTTGAAATTCCGCTGCGTCGATCTTGATCATGCCACGCGAATCTCCTATCAACCCTTCGCATAGAATCTCCACGGCGTGGGTCTTTCCGCTACCTGTCGGCCCTAAGAATAGAGCAGTTCCAGCAGGTCTACCCGGAGCACTAAACCCCGATAAGTGTGTAGACACCATATCCACTAAGACCTTAGCAGCGTCCTCTTGGCCCACAAGTCGGTCCTTCATTTTTTTAAGAAGAGGGTCTAGAATGGGGTTTCGTTTTTCTAAATCCAGAATTTTCTTTGGCGCTGCTCCGAACATCATGTGTATCCTCCTATAAAGTTGCAATCTTTTCGTCTCGTGCTGCTTTTGCTTCTTCAAACGTATCAAACACACCAATGTGTTCTCTTGTACAAGCTGTAGGGTTCCATCTAGCTCTCCATCTTCCTGTGTCCTTTATAAAACTGACTCCATCTCCCGGTGTACGCCCAGTCTTTACTGCATCTATAGAATTACCTCGTTTGTTGGTCCATTCCAGCATAAGTGCTCGACAATCACTTTTTGGCCCTTTGTGATTCACCTCTGGAAGAGCATTAGGGTTGGGCAGGAAGGCGATAGCAACTAATCTGTGCACTGCTCGTTCGTGGTTCTTGCTGTTCTTGTACAGATGCAACTGTAAATATCCTCCGGTCCCGAACCATGGTTTGAGCATAGTCTTTCCGGGGTGATGAGATGTGGCTTCTTTACGGCGCACTCTTCCGAGGTCACTCACTTCGTACGCTTCGAAGTTTTCTATAGTCTTCCAGCGCTCCATGTAGTCTCCTTAGGATTTCTTGTTGTATGCCCAGTTGTAATACACATCGCTCATGCCACAGTCAGCGCACGCGGCAAACCCTTTGCCTGTTGCCCTGAACGTATGGCAGTGCTCTAACGGAATAGGTGTGAACTTGGGATGATAGAACACCCAGTTACTGTCATTGCACGTGTGCGTATGCTTTGTGCGGTTTGGATGCTCACTTAGTCCGCAGATGCACTTGAACTTGTCCAACCCAGCCTGCCTGTCCTGCTCTGTGAAGTTCGGCCCTGTGGTGTTGAACATGGAACCTGAAACTGTGCGATTTAGTTCTGCATCTGTGACGGGTACCCCGAACATTGCTGGGGGAATGTCCTTTGCTTCATCTATGAACACTTGCATGCCTTCCCATGATTTAGGCTTGGCAATGTACAAGGGCTTGATGCATCGGTCTGCGTGCATGGTAGCCGCTAGGATGGCTGCCTGCCGCAACTCCGCTGGGGTGATCTCGTACTCACTCAGGTAGGCCTGCATCAGTTCCACTACGCGGCGGAATGTAGGATCGTACTGGTACGCTTCATTTGGTGTTAGCATTATTGAAAGTCCTCCACGCTATTGTATAGCATACAGCGAAGCAGCGTATACAGTGCTGCCTTGTCTGGCACATGAATCCTAGACTCAAAGCGGTCGAACAGGCTTTGATTACCACCTACGACAATGATGGTTTTTCCCAAAGCATACGCCATGCCTGTCTCTTCGAAACGCGAGGCAGTTCCCCAGCGCGAGGGTATGGTAGCGGTAGTCAAATCATCGCTAAAGCGGACTAGGATGTCGCAGGCGTACACGTCATTCCTGTCCAGCGTTGCCCTGTCTCGCAGCACAGTCTCCGAAGGGTTTGCACCTTCTTCCTGCACAATCCAGTGCGATACATCGTCATAGCCTAGCGCCTGCACTGCAGTTGATACGTCTTTCATCTCTTCTCTGCGGTCAAAGCGAGATGAAATGTAAACTCTTTGTTTCATAGGTTAGCTCCCCAGCAATGGCTGGATGACAACGAAGTCTACACCATGGCTCTTGAGTCCCAAGGTTGTAGCGGCGTGCTCCGACAAATCTAGAACTCTTCCCTTCACCCACGGCCCACGGTCATTCACGCGGACCACAACGAAGGTACCCATGCGAGGGTACTTTACCATGAGCCACGTCCCTAATGGGTAGGTGTGGCTCGCGCAGGTGAATCTATGGCGGTCGAAGCGCTCGCCACTGGCAGTCTTTTTGCCTTGTTCTCTGCGCCCATAAAACGACGCCAATCCTTCAGTTTTAGGAAGAGCAATATTCAAACCGTTCTTAGCCTGACACAGCACCGTTAGTACCAGAAGCGCCACTATTAATCTCATTGATTTTCCTTTCTGATCTTAGAGTTTTTAGAAGTGCTCCTATCCTTTCCATCTCCTGTACAGTAAACCTGTTGGCTCGCACCCAATTTCTCCCTACTTACAGCTTACCAAAGTTCAGGACTTCTTGTCAACCCCTTCGTTTATGACCACAGCGTAACGTGTCTCATCGAACTCGGCAGTTATGTGGTTCTGTAGCAGGCTCAGTGCGATTTCTAGTTGCAAGGCACGTGCTTGCTCCAATTCCGTGTGGAACAGATTAGGGCGCGTCAGTATGCCGTAGACATCGGACCAGAGCATCTGAAGGTCCATCATATGCTGCAAACGAGTTCCAACGTCGTCACCATGGAGCACTTTGCGGTACGTCGGTTCTCCCATCACGAGTTGAACTCCTGTTCCTCTGCTATGCGTCTGCGGAGCAGTCCCGCTACGACTTTACCCGAAGCATGGTCCCACTTCTCAAACTCATTGGCAGCCCCAGCAAAGTCCCCTTGATTGAGCAGGACAAGCATAGTAGAGCCTCTGAATGCCCCTACGCCACAGTTGTAGCAAAAGTCTACTAATCCATCGTATTGACCTTGAGATAGAGGAACAGTTACCAATGTATTTACAGCGTGCTCTGCTTTGGTAAGGTCGAGTATGAGTTGACTATCGGCTGAATTCTGATCCCACGTTAGTCCCTCTACGACTTCAGGTCCAACGTGCCCAAAACCAATCGTCCATATGCCCTTAATGTCTTGGTAAGCCGTGAGACGACAAGATTCAAAACTCTTGGTTAACGCTATCCCTTCTTTTGAGTACTGCATAGTTTGCACCCTTTCTTTATGATGCCTCTTGATGTGTGCCAGCGATTGTGTGCGAGTGCTCCTGCTTGTCCAGTTCTACGGGCTAGTTGCCCTGCTGCTTTGGCAGCTTTCCTGTTGTGCTGTAACTTTGCCTCGGTCATTCTCTGGTTCTTCTTTGAATCCCCTGCGCTTGCCCATCGCACGTTTCCCGGTTCGTAGTTTCCATCGTTGTCTTTGCGGTCTAACAAGAATGAAGGGTCTGGTTTCTTTCCAACACACTTCAAGAACTGTTCAAAACTTTTGAACAGGAATTTTATGCCACGTCCGGCGTAGTCTTCATAATCTGGTTCCCCCGGCTTGCGAGAGCACCTAGACTTTGCGTTTAGGAAAGCAGAGTATTCCACTGTCATCCTACGACGTGGCCGCGAGTGGTACCTTATAGTGTTTTCGGTTTTGGTCCCGGTTTCATAGACACACTCCTCCTAGTTTTAGGATACCAAGTTTTGGCACCTTTGTCAACTTATCTCGGGTGCGTCATGATGTAGTGCAATCCGAAGATTTGCACCCCAAGCGTGACCAGTTGCAGCACAACACTAACGATGGAGTCCAGCGTACGAATGAACTCCTCTCGGTTATGGTCTCCTAATAACTTTTTTACCCACATCAGTTTCTGCCCTCCTTCATCTCATCGACGCGCACAAGGTCATGGCAACCTATGCCCTGCACCATGTGTGACGCTTTCGTTTTGTAGGTCAGCAGCAAAGGGTTGTGCTTGCCCTCGAACATCTCCGCAAGTTTCTTCTTGTCACACAGTAGAATATCCTCAGTGAACAAGTTGTAGGTCGCCAGCGGCTGGATGCGGACTACAACCGCGTCGTCCACGATGCCAGAAACCGATATCTCTCCCGCCTTGTACGTGTACGGATTCAGCGTGTACTGCGTGACGCAGCCCTCGGGAAGCCAGCACGTTGTGTCACTCTTCTTTGAGTTGGTTGAGCAGCGTGACATCTCTGAGAGTCCCAACAGGAGCACTAAGAGCATGGCTATAACGATTAGAGATTTCATAGCAAGTCACCTAGGATGCCGCCCAGCATGGCTATGCCAGCCCCCGCTGCCGCCAGCAATGCTGACGGCCAGAAGCCTGTGTACTTGTACAAGCCAAGGTTGATGATGGCTAGGATGACCCAGCCGATTGCAACGAGTAGTCTATGCGGTAGCAACGGGCACCTCCATAAGTTGCTGTGTAAGTCCCTGTGGAAGGCCAGCGCCTCCTTCAAACACAACATTCACCTTAGGTGCTTCCTTCGGCTCAGGCTTCTGTGGCGTGACCTTGGCAACCTTGCCACATGCTGTGCAGCGCCAGTGACCCAAGCCCTTCGGCTTGTCTTTCGTTTTGCCGGTCTCAGGGTCTTTCACCGACTCCTTCATACCAGCGCGAGGCTTGCGTGAAGGTGCGGAGCAGCATGCCGAGATGTACTCATGCACGGGACCGCGCTGTACGATGGGCTTTGCTACGGGCTTTGCTTTTTTGGCCCAGCGTGCTCTCTTCTGGTTCCGTGACGGTTCGTTGGGTCTCTGTGCGCTGCCCGAGGACTTCTGCACGGTAGGCTTTGCGGTCTGTTTTCCGGCTGAAGACTTGTTCTGTTGTTTCATCTTGAGCCACTTCGGCACTGGCTTGGTGGCACTCGTTGAAGAGGTCGGTACGGTCGTTGAATTGGGTGCTGCGCACATTATTAGCTCCTTTTAGGTTTTTAGTCTAACAGTCTGAATTTTGGAAGTTGTGATCTATATTGTCGAAACCTATGCATGAACTCCATAGGTACTCGACCGCTCGCTTCAAGCATGTCCTCGTAGGTGTATTCTTTCACATATTTAAAGATCAGTTCCTCAGCCTCACCGCAGGGTGGATAGAACTCTTGCAATGCCACGTTTCCTGTTGTGTAAATCTCTCCGCGAAACGCCTTGCGGTCTGCTTCTTTCACTTCCTTGCAGGCGTGTTCGTCAGGAAAAGTGATTCCATGGTACTCGTAAATGGAATGCAACAGTTCCTTCTCGAATGCCTCTATTTCTTCTGTTTTGGCGGGTTTTGGCGTGTCTCCGGTAATTGTCTCCGGTGAATCATGAAGTAGCCCATCGAACTGTAGAGATGTAGGCAGCAGGTCACACACCACGAAAGTGTGTAGTGCTACCGAAAAGAATCTGCGCCCAGCCCCAGCAAACCTTCCCTCCCTAGACAACGAAATTGCTGTATCAAGGAGGGAAGGTGCTCCACCGGGGAACGCTATCTTGCCGGAGTAGGTGTATAGTGTACCACGATGTTCAGACAATAGGTGCTCCTGAGACGGGTTGCGTCTCTTCCTTCTTGATCAGCGCGGCCACATCATTTCGTAGACGCTCTACCACTTCGAAGTGACTTGCCAAGTACAGTTTCAGGTTATCCATTCCGTTAGCAATTTTTTCTGGCCCTATAGGCACGGGCTTTCCTTTTACTTCAGTTGTGCTGCCTACATCATACCAGAACCAGCTTCCCTTCTGCTCAAACAACTTACGACCAACTGCAAACTCTATAAGGTTGTCTGTTTTGTCAAAGCCGGGTGTCCTTCCCTTACCGGGGTAAATGAGGTTGATCTGTGTGCGCCGGAAGGGTATGCCCCCACCGTTCTTCACACACCTTAGGTCAATGCTGTGGCCTATGATGTTTTCCTTGGTGCCTTCCCAAATTGCCTCTTTACGGCTAATGCTTAGGCGCACACTGGAGTAGAACTTCAAGGCGCGTCCACCGGGAGTCGTTTCGGGATTACCATAGACAATGCCAATCTTGTCCCTCACTTGATTCAGCCACAGTATGGTAGTTTGGCTACGCGAGCACTTTCCTGTCAGGATGCGCATAGCCTGACTGAACATCCTAGCCTGCAGACCCATGTGTTGGTCTCCGATGTCACCAGCAAGTTCGGCTTCAGGAACTAAAGCAGCGGCAGAATCAATCACGATCAAGGTGACCGCCCCTGACTCTACTAACTTGTCTACAGTGTCAAGTGCTTCTTCTCCACTGTTAGGCTGATTGAATAGCAGGTTGTCGATGTTTACACCTAGCACCTGTGCGTAGGTTGGCTCCAGTTTATGCTCTGCGTCTACATAGGCTACGATGCCTCCTGCGTTCTGTTCTTGTGCTGTGATATGTAGCGCCGTTGTAGTTTTCCCAGAGGCTTCCGCCCCGAAGATTTCTACGATACGGCCACGTGGTACGCCTCCGTATTGGAGGACATCGTAGTCAAACGTAGGAAGGTTGGTCTTGATGCAGGGCACACGCAGTACAGGCTTGTCCCCTAGGCGCACTATGGAATTCTTAACCTCTCTTCCAATCTTTGTAATCGTGTGCGCCTCGTCTAGTTGTTTGCTGAGTGCTGCGATTTGTCGAAACTTATCTGCGTTGCTCATCCAGTGCCCTTTCCCGTGCTTCCTTGGCTTCCTTCTTCGTGTCAAAAGTACCTAGCCAAGTTTCCTTGTCGTTCCTGTGTATCCTTGCGTACCACTTACCAGAGGCTTCGTGCCACCCGTACCCTTTGCCGTAGGCTCTCTTGTTCTTCTGTTGCTGGCTTCGTGTTGCCCAGCGTACATTCCCCGGTTCGTAGTTGCCGTCGTTATCGGGGTAGCGGTCTAGCGAGTGCTCGGGGGTAGGGCGCGGTCCTATTTCCGCAATGAGTTCCAAGATGTGTTTGAACAGGAACTTTATGCCGCGCCCTCCGTGTGAGTGCCAGCGTTGACTGTTTGGGTTGGTGCAGCGGTCCTTAGCCGTCTGGTAGACTTGGTATTCCGGTGTGCCCGATATTCCTTTGTTTTTTGACATTTTTAACCTTTTCTCTAACTGATTAAAGTATAACACACTTTGAGAGGAAAGTCAAGTCTAATCTGGCAGTCCACGCGGGTCTACTCCAATGTATGACCTTCCTTCGTAGGAATGGTCGTTATCTTCACTGTTGCCTTGGTATGCCGTCCATGACACAGGCAGAGACTTGTGTTTCTCCTGATAATCTTCTAATGCTTTTCTTGTCTCTGCTATGCGTTTACTAGCATAGGTTTTAGCCTCTTCTGTAGTGGCTCTACCCATCAACAGTAGAGCACCTTCACAGTCGCTCTGCAATATTCTTTCATCCCAGTTACTCGCCAAACGTGCCTCCTACGATAGTTGCTGGGGCCTCGTCCTGAGGCTTGACGGTGATCTCCGCTGCGAGCGCAGGGAGTAATTGAGAACTGATAAAACCATGGAACATGCGAACGAACTTCGTGCCCTTCATGGCGACCAGTGCCTTGACACCTTTCGTGGTCAGCACGGCGTGGATGAAGTCCAGATCGACGCTGGTAGCAAAGTATGCAGACCAGCAGTCAACGCAGTTGCTCTTAGGATCATGATCCTTGCTGAACCGCGCTTTGTGTTCGCAGGCTTTGACGGTGCCGTGTGTAATGGTCAGGTACTGACGGCGCAACTGTCCAAGCTGCTTCCGCGTTAGCTTTTCAGGAGGTGCAGCAGGAAGCGTAGGTTCTTCAGTCGAACTGGTTAGGCTCTGTTCCATCTGCTCTAAAGATTCCATTGGCTGACCCTTTCATGTAACTGCGGATTTGGTCGTTTTTAATCTTGTAATAGAGCCTTGCGTACGTGCCATCCGGCCCCAGGCCATACTCAGCGAACGTTCTACCGAGTGCTTCGCGTAGCGTCTCTGAGAGAATGTCAATGTTCTCATTGTAGACGGCTCGAAGGAATATATCGTAGAACCTTTGGCCAACCGCTCGCTTCACTTTCACTTCCACGTCGATGATGAAGTCAATAGGCTCGGCGGCTACTTCGTCCTGCTTGTACACCGCCTGCTTCACTCGCAGGGACATGCTGTTGGTTTTCAACACAGAATACAACGCCACAACGCTATTAAACTCTTCGAGATAATCGCGCTTCTGCGTTACTTCATTGATCGTTGTCATTTCTCACTTTCTTTTGTTAATCTCTAACACCTTAAACAGCGTTTGTGCAGGGGGATTTTCTAGGTATGCCACTGCGTTCTTGAGCCATTCCACATTGTCTACGCGTCCTAACTTTGCATTACACCCTGCATAACGACCACCGCACAACAGTCCTCTTACCGTAGACTTCTTGTCAGGCTGTGGTTTTGTTTTCTTTGTAACGTGTCTGTGGTCTACTTCAGCACGTGTTGGATCGCCCTCTGTAGGAGGAACCACTGAAAATGCCCCATTTATCAGCAACGCCCTGCCACAAATTGCGCAGTTCCCACTTTGGTAGGTAAACAAAGCAAGGTACTCATCGAGAGACATCCCGTAAGCACGACGGATGTGGCCTTCTACTGTGCAGAGTTTGCATTTATAGTCCTCTGCTCTTCCACAGAATTCAGTGTCGTGTCCTTTTTTGCAGATTCTCCTTTTTATGCAGCTTTTGCATCCTGTAGAAAAACCACCCTTCAAGTGATAATAGTCCACTTTGCAAATTGCCCCACACATACATTTGCACCAGTAGTGTATGTGTTTTCCGTTTGCTTCGGGAAGCAACTCTTCCCCTACAGTCCAGTTCCCAAACTGCTTACCAGTTAGACTGGGAACAGTGCGTTTCTTCATTGCTTGCCTTCCTGTACAGCGCCAAGTCTCCAACCTTGTAGGCGTCCTTCTTGATGACACACTGGTATCCGCCGATGAACACGATGCCTAGGGTATCGGCATTGCTGTGCGGCAGAATCTCTTCGATGCGAACTACGTTGACTCTGTGTGTGCTGTTGCTCATGTTCCCTCCAAACTAAAATGGTGCCCCGGAATTTTCACCGGGGCGATTTGTCTAGCGTGTGTAATGCGATTTGCTGAACCGAAGCCCAATCCACTCAGGGGTAGGTGCGTCGATCAGTGCTTGTAAAGACTCAATGGCTGCACGGTAGTATGCATAACCTTTGCGTTGCTTTGCAGTGAACACCTGCGTAACGGAAACTTTGTGCAGTATGTTTTGTGCGTGGTCTTTGTACTGCTCAAGAACTCTCTTCATGGGGTCTCCTTAGTGTTTGAATGGACTGCCATAGCGGATGAGGTAGTAAACTACGTAAATCCACCCGCCGAACAAAGCCTGTCCCAGCGCTAACCAGAACGAGGCCCACTTTGCGTACGAGAAGGCAAAGGCTAGAATGAACCCCACTGATGCAACCCAGTCTCTTGCATAACTTACCTTTGTTGATGTACTCATGCGATCTCCTTTAGATTGGAATGTTGGCCGTAGCCACGGGAACTGCATTGCCGTTCTCCATGGGAATCACATTGTTGAACGTCTGGAGGTTGGCGTTGAGTTTGCCCTTCTCTTCTGCTGAGTAAGAACGGAACTGGCTACGCGCACCATCGCAGAATACATAGCAACTACCCCCAGCAGAATACCGGGACAGGCCGACTGTGAGTTTCGTTTTGGGATCAAAGGACTGAGAAGTCTCAGCGAAGCCAACGGACTGCTCGTCGTATTCTGACTTTTTCATCTCTCCGAGTACGCTACGCCACATTAAAATCATCGAGTCGCAATCCTTGGCGACCTGACTGCTACCGTCAATATCATTGCTAGATATAATCAGTCCTTTCTCGATGCGTTTTGGCTGCAGGATACGAATCAACTTGATGCGATAATCTTTGGCGATTTTCGCAAACTGTTTACTGATTTGAGACAGGTGAACTGTGCGGTGCCCTTGGTTGCGCAGAGTATCATCCGCCAACCTCTGCACATTGTCAAACACAACCCATTGAACGCCGTATCTCCTGATGCAGTCCCTAATCAACTTGAATACATCCTCAGGCTCCTTGACTAATGCCGGATAGGCGAAGTACAAGTCAGCACTACGGGATTGCTGTATCTCCCTAGCTTTTACCACAGCAGTCTTCAGTTCTGCCAGTTTAGTTTTAGACTCCTCTGTTCCCGGTGCAGTGATTGTGTCTTCAAAGCCTGTAACAAGGGAAACCCATTTTCGTGCGAGTCGAGCCGAAGTCATCTCCAGACAAACGAACAATCCGTCTTCTCCATAGGTTTTCACCATATGATCTAGGATGTTGAGTCCTAAAGTTGTCTTACCTACCTTCTCCGGGGCCACTATGTCTATGACATCCCCCGCTTCGAACCCCACTAGCTTATTCAGTTCAGGCCACGGGGAAATATAGGTTGGAGCCAAATCGGCTTTGCCATTCAATTCGTCCTCAAGTTGTTGTAAGGCATCTTTGGAGGAAGTGACCCCTGTTACATCAAAGAATACCGCACGTCTCTTCAACTCTTCGAACCCTTCTACTGTGCCTCCACTTTGAAAATAAGCGTTGATGTCTTTGGTTCCCTTCGGCAATACAATTTTCAAGCACTTCTCAATGCCAATACGGCTGGCGAGTTCCTGCGCTCCTTTGGTACCTGCTTGGTCGCTGTCATAGAGTATGTACACTTTAGGAGCCACACGATCAAGTATTTCGATCCATGCTGCCTTGCGTACATTGGCTCCCGGCACTCCCACTACGTTATCCACACCATGGGACATTAAAGCCAGAGCATCTGCTTCTCCTTCTACCATGATGATTTCTTTGCACTCTTCATCTAAGGCAGGGGCATTGTACAAACCTGCTTCATGACCGCTGGGGCAAGTGAAATCTTTTTCTGCAGGGGGAAGGGTTCGCATCTTAGCGAAAGTTACGTTGCCTTCGACTGACAAGTAGGGAATAACCAGTGCGCGTGTCTCCCCCGCTTTGTGGAAGTATACTTTCTCTTTTAAGCCCAACTTCTGCCGTTCGATAATCTCCTTGGTGAAACCGCGCACGTTAAGTAGATAGTCCATAGCCGAGGCATCCCCTAGAAGGGTAGCGTGGCAAATGTCGGCATCTGGCAAAGCATCCTGCTTCTCTTTTTTCCCAGACCATTCGGCGCGGGAGTCCACATTTGCTATGCGATCTCCACAGTGTTCTTGCAGAGTCCTCAGGTTTCCTGTTTTTCCGCAACTGCCGTGATAGCAGAAAAATAACCCATCACGTGTGCTTTCCTCGGGATCATTGCAAGCCACGTAGAACTTGAACCCGCCTTTTTTGCAGAACGGGCAAGTCTCCACCTGCACCTGTCCACCTGCAGGTCCTTGCCAGTTCCACCCTTTTTTGGTTATATACTGGATTGTGGGGCTGTTCCTTAATTCTGCTGGGATTGCTTGACTTGGCATTTCCACCTTCTCCTATTACGGTTGCTTTCTTTTCTGGTTACCCAGCGTACATTACCCGGTTCATAGTGTCCGTCATTGTTCCTTCTGTCGAGTATGTAACCCTGAGGTTTGACACCAATTTCTTCAAAGAATTGCTCGAAACTGGTGAATAGAAACCTTATTCCGCGACCTCCATAGTTCTTCCAATCCTTACGCCTTGGATTAGTGCAGCGAGTTTGCGCATTCGTGTACGCTCTGTATTCTGGTGTGATTTTACCTCTACGAGTCTGTCCGTGTTTAAGCGGAGAGTGTCCTAAGATGAAAAACTTAGGCTGTCCCTTAGTGTAGCCGTTTGCGGTTTTTAATCCTGTAGCAATCTCTGTTTTACCACCGCATCCACACTGGCATAGACCTATGGGGATGTCAGGATTCAGGTTTTGTTTTGGAGGAGCAGCTTCCCAGCGGTAGGGTTTATGTCCAGACAGGAATACCTTAGGCGCTCCCTCTACTTGTCCCCGTTCCTTCCTTGTTTTTGCATAAACTCCCGTTTCTTTGCCGCATCCGCACTGGCATTGTGTCATGGGTTCCTCCTATTGAACCTTGCGTTCATTTGCTTGGCTGAACATCTTGCGCCCGATCTCGGTTAACTCGTAGACTCGGAACAGGCGGTTAGTCATAGCAAATATGGTTGCTAGTTTGTCCTTGGTTGCTGGCTCCTCTGTGATCTCTTTGATGAGACCAAGTATCACCAGCTGCTCATTGTCCATCATAGTTCGCATGGCCTCGTGGTAATCGTTCACCGTGTCCAGTTTAGGGTCAGGCACGGCCTGAGAGAATGCTCCCAAGCCGTTTACCATGCTTTCCAGCAATGCCACTTGCTCTGCGTTTAGTTGCGGAATACTCACTTCTTTCGCCTCGCTTTCATCGTGTTGATGGCTACGCTTGCTTGTCCTGCAGTAATGCCCGTTTCCAAGTGGCACGTTGGACACATCTTAGCAGACTGCTGACCGGGACACAAGCACTTTAGCAATGGACGGTTCCTGCTCAGTGACCTTAGTAGTTTCTTAGCAGGCTCACTGGCAGGGTACGTATGCCACTCTGCTTCGCGTGTAACCAGCTTCATTCGGTCGGGACGGCACCGCTGCATCACTTCATCTGCCGAGGCAAACGCCTCTTGAAGTGAGTTGTAGATGCCTAGTTGCTTGTCCACGTTCACTGCTGAGATTGATAGAACGTATTCGCCTAGCTCATTCTCAGCAATTGCCAAGCGTTCGTGCTTATGAGCGTAGAACATACCTTTGAGTTCCTGCTTCTCGGGGATTTGCAGAGTATAGCCCCCTGCGCTATCTGCCATCCATGCTAACTTGGAGAATTCTAAGACTTCTTCTCCGTAGGGCTTGGCAAACAAATCTACACTCTCTACGTATGCGTTTATTTTGGAGATATCAGTGAGTTGTGTGAAATCTATGCCGGGGAACTTTTCCTGCATAGCTTCCAACTTCTCTGCTGCATCAGTGAGTGATCCTCCTTGTAGATTTAACTCAGGACTCATCCCTAACAGCGATGGCAAAGTTACTAAACTGCAGCGTTTGTAGTTGTCCACCACGTCAATCACGGAGCAGTCCGTTTTGCCGTCCATAATACGTGTTCCACGTCCAACCATCTGCGTGTACAAAGAACCACTTTTAGTAGGCCGCGCAAGTACGATGCAAGCCACAGAAGGACTATCGAACCCTTCAGTGAGCAGCGCACAGTTGCACAGCACCTGTACCTTTCCAGATTCAAACCAGTTCAACTTATCAGCGCGTTGGGGATCGTCCCCGTAGATGGGCTGCGCCATCACTCCGTTGCGTAGAAACATCTCCGCAAGGTCTTTGCCGTGCTGCACGTCCACAGTAAAGCACAGAGTCGGTCTGTTATTGGTATTCTCCTTCCATGCCTTGACTACCTGTAGATTACGTTCCGGTGTATTAACAGCCTCTGAAAGCTGCTCCGTGGCAAAGTCACCGGCAACAGTCTTTACTGCATCGAGGTTAGTCTGCGTGCCTACCCTAAAGCCTTTCAGTGGGCACAGGAAGCCTTCTTTTATGCCGCGCCGGATTGGGAAGCTGTAGACGATTTTGCTGAACACACTTTTCAGCGTCAGCAGATCGTCGTCGTCTAGTGTGTTGATTTGCTTTCCGCGTGCTTTGTTGCGCCTGCGCGGTGTGGCGGTGAACCCAACCAGCAATTTATCGCTAGCTGGCAGGAGAACACCTGAGTCCTCAAGAATGTTGAGGTAGCTCCCGCCTAAAACGTGGTGGCACTCATCTATTACGATTGTGCCGATGTCGTCCCAGAAGTGCTCTAAACGCTTGGAACCTGCGCGACCTACCGAGGCGTTGCACGCGACTATTACGTCGCAGTCGGCCTCGGCATGGTGCCCTGCTTTCTCAAGTCCTACTTTGAGCGTGGGGTTCCAGTGTTGAATCTTGTCTACCGCTTGATCCAGCAACTCACTGCGATGAGCAATGACCAGCATCTTCCCCTTGTTCAATCGCGCAGGAAGGTTGCTGAATACCACGGTCTTGCCCAGCCCTGTTGCCATAACCACTAATTGATGGCGTACGCCTGCTTGCATGTTCTCTACGATAGCATCCAAACAGTCTTCTTGATATTTTCGTAGCTGCACAGGCGTCCTCCTTTCAGTTTGTTCTCATTTTGTTTAGCAGTTTTCCTATTTCCACAAACTGCTCGTATGTAAAGCGGTTTCCTCGGGTAAGGTTGCACACCGTGCAGCACACTACACAATTCTCCGTGGAGTATCCCTTGGAATTGTCTTTGCGGTCTAGGTTGTAGTTGCCGCGTTTTCTTGTCCCTATGTTATGCTGCGCCCATGTTACAGTGGCGTTGCAGTAGTGACATGTTGATACCTTGGTGTATTCCAAGAACTGCTTGAAAGTTAGGGCACATGCATGTCCTTGTGTCGCGGACGACTTCCTCAGTTTGTGGTACAAGGATGCGTACGGCACTCCGCGTACTGCCTCCAAATTTAAACACTTGCAACTTCTTACAGGTTTGGTTTTGTTCCGCAGGCTATTTGCTCTTACTCCCTTATAATTACCGCAGTCACATAAGCATAACCACCATCTCCCTGCCCCTAAAGACTGTAACTCTGCGGTTACTAGTAGCCTGCCGAAACGTTCGCCCAGCAAGTCATTTCCTTTACGGCCAACTTTCATAGTTTCGCCTTGCCAATTCCCGTGGCGGCTACGACGAGTTGCTGGTAGCAACCTGCCAAGTATTCGTTGCGGATTGATTCCAAGCATTCTACTTGGCGTGGGCGTAGCGATAGAGCCATGGTAACCTCCTTTCAGTTTTTAATCCACCCAACACCTTTGCATTGTGGGCATTGCTTTCCTGTTACTTTTTCTGGGCGCTCCCAGACTCCTTCAGTCTCATCACTTTCCCACTCTTGATAATCGGAAAACTCTAAAGGTGTCCTTGGAGGGAACCCTTTAACCCAGCCCTTTACTGGTTTGAAGTTTGGGTCTGTGTTGTCGTACTCTTTTGGGTATGCAGGGGTGTACTCTTTGGTTATAGGCGAAACTGTTTCGCCTCTGCTGTGATTACCTCCATCGAGCATATACTGCACTGCACGTATAGAGCGTCCTAAATGTTTTTCACAAAACTCAGTTTTGGTTTTGCATCCTCGTATTGTTTCTTGTGGTTGAAGTTTTTCAAACTCTTTCCACAGGTTTTTGATGTCTGTTTTGTGTGCTGCAAGTTTAGCGAACGCTGCTACCACTTTCTCTGCTAAGGCTTCTCTTTTTTTCTGGTCCACCTTCACCTCGTGGTATCTCGTAGTACTCCATACCCTCGAACAAATCTTTAATATGGAGAATTTTTCCTTCTTCCTTTTCAAGTGTAGCTGCTCCGCTGGCAATAGCCGCTCGCAATCTAACTGACAAAGAAGTTAAATACTCAGGAGTTTTAATAACGTACACCAATCGCCCCGTTGCTCGTTCTGTCCAGCATATAGCCCTAGGTTTTTCAAGGGAGACTGCTGTTTTCCAATCATGCAGTACTTTAGGGTCTAATTCACTTTCAGAGCGTACTCGGAAGTTTTGGTACTGATCCAAGTTGCGTATAGGAAGACGCCTGCCCTTCTTAAAAGTTTTACCATCTACGGTGAAGTCTTTTTGCATGATAGCGGCTCTAGTGCTTCCAGCCTCTTTGACCAGATGAAAACCGCTAGCACAGTAGATTAGCCCTGTATGTTTACCGTCTGGGTGCTCAGGTCGTTTTTGATTGGGGTCAGCATAGGATATTACTCTTTCTACTCCCAAAGTAGCTAGTTTTTGAAGCATTCTCCCTAAGAGGAAACTTTCGCTGTTCTTTGGTAACTCATCCAGTAGCACTAGCCGTCGCAACTCAACTGCAATAACACCCGGACGAGTCTCTTGTTTGGAAGCAGAGTATTCTCCGTATTTTCTTTCTGTTTGAGTCTGTCCGGGCATTCCAAAAATGGCTGCTCCCACTTGTTTTTGAAAGTCATCTTTTAGAACCACCTCAAAAGACATGAAAGGCGTTATGCCTTTTACAGAGTGGGAGTAATGGTGCTCCTCTACAAACTTCCTGATGTCTCCCATGGAAGTGCAAGGGCGTATCCATAGGTTTTCTAGTTCAACAGTCACGTTTTTCCTTTCTTTGAAAATGGAGCGGGGTGGTCGGTTCGATACGCCATCTCCTGACGGGTAGTCAGGTGTCCTGCTTAGACGAACCCCGCATATTGATTATACAGCCTGTCCTTGTGCACAGTCAACAGGCTGTATACGTCCGTCTTTGATTAGCCTTAGCACATGGAAAAACCAAAAACTGTCCCAATTTAACGTGACTTTTGGACCCCAAGAACTGTCCTCTTTCTGTGCCACGCTTGTTAGAAACTCATTCCGAAGGTTATCAAAATGGCATCTTTGTGCTTCCGTCATAACTTCCATTTTGAAAGTAGCAGCCGTTCCTTTCGGACGCTGTGCTTTGCCTTTATTTCTTTCTCCTATTGGGGTGGCATCACAATGTGACAGTCCATATTTAGCCAGTTCACCTAACGATGTGCCGTAATTGTTTGCAATCTCCTCGGCACGTGCTTCAGTCCCTGCGTGGTAAGAATAACGAGAAGGTTGTATTCCGTGCTCAAAAAGAGCCTCGGAAACTGAAGCCGCGTCTGGTGATGCAAGTAACTTAGTGAGCATACCTTCCGCATGGCTCTTTGCTTTTTTCTTGCGGTTTTCTTCCTTCTGTTCTGGGGTTAAGGAACTACGGCGCTTGAGTGCTGTGACTTGTATAGGAGGGGCTGGGGTGTATGCCTCCCCTGTAAACTCAAAGCGGGTCTTCGGAGCAATGAATACCTGCTTACTGGCAACGTTCATCACTCTCAACAATCCTTGTTTAACGCCTTTTTGCCCTGCTGGGTCCATGATGTAACGGTCGTTTTGCTTGTATAGCGGATCGCAGTTGTCACGGAACATAGGCTCACTCATCGTTGGTCTCCTTTAATCTTCCTGATCTTCAACTGGTGTGAACTCTTCCCCACACTCAGGGCATGTATATGTCACAGAGCCGCAGTTGGAGCACGTACGCATCTCTTCATAACTGCCTGTTTGCACAGGCCCACAATTAGGACACTCTATGTCCATGAACCCTCACCTCCGTACGTTAGCGTTGCGAACTTCCTTCACTCTCGTTCTACCTCTGCATCGCCATACTCCGCGAATGCATTGGGGACTGCTAGGTATTCGATACGCTCCTATTCTGTTCCTCCCATTACGAACATATGGAAGCAGGCTTGGTGCTTCTCCTCTTCAACTATTGCTCGATTCATTACCACTTCGTAACTGAGCACCACCCTCATCCATTGCAATTGTGCTCTGGTCATGCCACGTTTTGCTATGTCCACAGTACTGCCAGTTTCATGAGATGAAGCAGTCTCCCCGTCCACGGGCGCGGCGTTCCTGTTGCGTTTGCGTAGCCGTCGCTGTGTATCTGCATCGCGCACTGCGCTGTCAATCGTTAGGTACTTACCGAAACGCAGACGATATGCTTCGGACAACGTAAGGAGAAATTGGACCGTTGTCGGACGCGCATATCGTCTGCTGAGAGGCAGGCTGGGCGCTACGTGAAGCCCTAGGGTTTCAGGGAGGGCGATGAGAACTCCACGGCGTACTGCTTCCTGCACTTCATCTTCATTTTGAAATCTCTGCAGGTTCATCTGGTCTGCGCACAGGTTTTGCCGTACGAGTGAACTGTGGGACGGGGTTATGGGAGTCCGCTTGGCGAGTGACCGTGCCTGTGCGGTGCCAATCAGCAATAGGATCATCAAAGCAGTTCGCATAGCAGTCCTCCATTAGTTTGGTCTCCATCCATTCAGCCTTGTAATGATGTGCCCTACAATCTCTAAATCGCCTCGGTGCACAGCTTCATGGCATTGATTACACAAAGTGAGTAAGTTCTCTGCTGTGTCCTCGCCTTGGTGTGACCTGTACACAACGTGATGGCAGTGCAGGTTGCCACGCATCCCGCATGATCTGCACTTCCACCCATCCCTTTGCATTACGCTCCTACAGAGCGCATGGTATTCCTTTTCAGGCAGGCGTAGGTTTGACATAGCCCTTCTGATGTTCAGGCCCTATTTTAGAAGCGTAGTCAATGCCGGGAGTGTTCTTGGTGTCCCCTGTGCGCTGTGCCTTGGCCTTTGCTCCATCAATGCTACGATGGGCAATGCCTCCCTGCCACTCTCCAAGTCCGTCAGGGGTTGGGGCAGCAGCATCAAGACTGCTTCCCTCTGCTACTGTCTTAGGTTGACGATCTGCGATGTGCTTCAGTTTTTGTTTTTCAGACATTAGGTTGTCTCCTTCCAAGATTTGCCTTTGACTGCACTTGCAACAGTGTGCCAATCCACGTTGTATAGCCTTGCTAGTTCGGCTATTTTAGCACCAGCGGCAAACTGCTTTCTTAAAAATCTCGCTGCCTCTACGGTTAGTACGTGGGATGCTCTTCGGCGTTGAGTTTTCCATTGCTCTTCTTTGGTAGCCCACTGGACGTTACCCGATTCGTAATTGCCTTCGGTGTCTTTGCGGTCTAATGTCTTTCCCTTCGGTCTAAGTCCTAGTTCGGAAAAGAACTGCTCAAAGCTAGTAAACAGGAACTTGATGCCTCTCCCTCCGTAGTTTTTCCACCCTTTGTAGTTTGGGTTGGTGCAGCGTTGCTTAGCGTTGTTGTACGCCTTGTACTCGGGCTGCATTGTTTCATGGGTGCACATTCCATGTTTGTAACGTCCCATTTAGAATTCCTCCATGGGTAGTTCAGCGTTGATGTAGTCCTGCATGTCTTTCTCTTCGGTCGGTAGCTTTGGCTTGTCGCTGGGTTCTTC